>ENA-ORBV01001454-ORBV01001454.1-microbial-mat-metagenome-genome-assembly--contig:-NODE-1454-length-52632-cov-19.576253_pt1 | contig 52632 bp, 45 predicted proteins | sample MGYA00237777_ERZ505514 | MGnify/ENA primary metagenome ERZ505514 (study PRJEB26160, sample SAMN06269048) | microbial mat metagenome | isolation source: Oligotrophic lake microbial mat | place... | reverse complement strand
TGGTTGGCATTGATTTCCGTCCAGCTACCGGCGAACTCTGGGCATTGGGCTACAATCGCACCAACGGTCAAGCATCGCTTTACACCCTTGATACGGCTGGCGTGCTGGTTTCTAAGTCGCCAACTCCGGTTACGCTTGATCTGGGCACAGGTGCTATTTCCTTTGATTTTAATCCAGTGGTAGACCGCATCCGCGTGGTGGGAGAAAATGGTCGCAACTATCGTTTGAATCCTTTGACAGGCGGCATCGCAGCGACGGATTTGAATTTGAAATTTGCAGCAGCAGATCCAAATGCAGCGGCTACTCCTCGCATCGGCGCATCGGCTTACACAAATAGTTTCAATACGACAACTGCAACCGTTCTATACAATTATGACTTAGGTCTGAATCGCTTGACGACCCAAAATCCACCCAATGATGGCGTATTGAATACGGTTGGTGCTTCCGGCATCTCTGTGAACGCGACCAATTCAACAGTAGGTTTGGATATTTTCTATGATTTTGATGCAAAAACGAATACCGCATATTTGGCAGCCAACAGAGGTACTTCGCTCAACGATAGTCTGTACACCGTGAATTTGCAAACAGGCGCAGTTACGCTGGTAGGACGCATCGGCAGCGGCTCTCAAATTATCAGCATCGCTATTCCGATTGATTCAGTTGTGGCAAGCCCATCAGCGGGTAGAATTGCTTTCAACGCTACGGCTCCAACGCCAGCTACGTTCTCAGCAGTGCCTAATCCAGGTCGCGATGAAATTCGTATCCAATTGAGCGACGAAATGCGTAACGTTGGTTTCACGATACAATTGTCGGATATGACGGGTCAGATTTTGCTGAAGCAAGTGGAGCGCGGCAACAGCGATAATTTCCTCCGCTGGGATGCGTCTCAATTGACTTCCGGCATGTATTTCATCACGGTGCTTTACACCGACGGACGCGTAGAAACGCAGAAGTGGATGAAGCAATAAGGGGGGTGAATAGGTGATAGGTTTAAGGGGTGATTCCCACCGTGTGGACAAGGGAGGTAATGAGATGAAAATTAAAGGGTTGATAGGCAATTGCTTACCAGCCCTTTAATTTTTGTAATAAGAATTCGAGATACAGGAATTGCCCCATGGGGACAAAACATCGGTAGAAAAAAATGCCAAATCAGATTTAGTGTGCCGTAGATACGCAACCCAATTAATGGGACGTCACGAAAGCGGCAGCACCGCGAAACATTAGTAGCAATTAAAAGAAAAATGTTGTTTAAGGTGCAGCACACCGAAATATCCTAGTAATAAGGGATTGTAATGGCATAGGGGGAAACACATATTTATGGCATCTAATAAAAACATTAACACCACAATCCACTCAATTTAACAATTCTATAATGTTATAACACAAGGATTAACAACACTTTAACGGCTTGACTTGGAACGAATGACCTATTTCTACCGTCTTAGTAATAAGACCCAAAAAGTCTTTTAAAACCCTAAAACATGGTTTCACTTTTTCCAAAACAATGTACAATGAAAGTCAGTATCCCAATGATTTTAGCGATGCTCCTCACCGTCGGGCTGTGGAGCCAAAGTAACGAAAACCAGCTTCAACAATTGCTGGAAGACGACCCACAGAACGTGCAGGCAATTGTCGCTTTTGATGCGGATCTGCAACGCGCCACTTTGGAAGCAGCCGCACAGCCGGACGTATTGAAACAAGTGCAAAAAATTCAAGACCGCTCGCGGGCGGAGTTTGAAAGTATTGTAAAACCCTACTCACAAGAGACCCAACAAATTCTCTGGGATTTAACCCGTTATCCCAACTTGATTGCAAAATTGGCAAGCGACGGCAAACGCTCTGAAAGTGCTATTTTAAAAGATTACCCTGAAGTGATTCACACACGGGCGAGAGAAGCGAACAAATATTATTACAATCTGCTGGTGCAAATAGACGACTTGGAAAATAGCACAAAAGACGAATTTGAATCCTTGTTGCAACGCTACCCCAGACGTACGCAAGATGCGTTCCGCAAATTAATTGACAACCCAGAGGCACTGAGCGCACTGACACAAGACAAACGCATGGCGGATGGATTAGGTGATTTGTATCAAAATGACCCAAGTTGGACTTTACGTAGGTTTGCAGAAATGAATCGGGAGATGAGTGAAAGTAATGCGCAGTCGCTGGAAAGTTGGAGAGATGAAATTGGGTCTGACCCAGAAGCGGTAACTGAGTTTAGCGAATCGGCAAAAGCTTATGCCCAGGAGTACGGCTACGACGATGAATATTACAGCGAAGACTATGAAGACCAGCGGTATTATGAAAATGATCGTCCGCAGCGCGTCATCGTTCGGGATTATTACAATTACAATTATCCTTACTGGTTTGGGTATCCGCGTTGGTATCGGCAGGCACGCTGGCGTCCAGTGCCATATTGGTACGATTACGGTTTTTATCAGCCTCGGAACCGCCCAATTGTGATTGTGCAAATGCCTTCTTTCTATTTTGTGAATTGGTATTTTCAACGTCCGCAGCATCATTATCGCTATGCGCGTTTGTCTTCTTGTTTTATTGATTATTCCTATCGTTATCCGCGTTACAGAAACAACATCTACGTTGGTGTAGAACGCTGGAAGTATCGCAATCGTGATATCGTATCTGACCAGTGGCTGTCGGATAGAAATAATCGGGTAGAACGCTTGCGCGAATTTGGCAAGTTGGAAAACGAGCGGGTTAGTTATAATCGCACTAATAAAGGTAGAGAAATTTCGCAGCGCGATTATTTAGAGAAAAACGAAGTACAATATCCGCGCATAAAAGAAGTCGCTCCGGCTCGCTCGGCAGTGAGAGAACGGGAAAGTAGTGCGGATCGGACTCGTACACCTGAGGTAGAAGCGCCACGTCGCGCAACAGGCAACACACAGCCACGCACCCGCGAAGAAGCCCCTGCACGGGAAATGCCAAGACGCACCTACGAGCAGCCAACCGAAGAAACGCGAAGCAGACCGGCACCTACAGAAAATACACCGCGCCGCACGACCACGCCAGAGCGAGAAATACGCCGAGAAGAAACGCGCCCGGAAACGACACGCCGAGAGCCAACACGTACAGAAGAACCTCGAACAATGGAGCGCAAACCTGCGGCAGAAACGCAACGCCGTTCTACGCAGAATCAGGACAATGAGCGTCCTCGAACCATTGAAAGAGAGCATCCTGCGGAACAACCAAGAACCATAGAGCGTCCACGTAATGATAATTCAAATGAAAGACAACGTTCGGTAGAGCCGTCCAGACAAGTGGAGCGCCCGCGCACTGATAATTCCAGCAACGCGCGCCAAAAGAATGATGCGTCCACCAAAAAAGAGGAAGCACCCAGAAAACGAGGTAACGGGTAAGAAAATAAGTAGGCAGTACAAAATAGAAAAACTGGAGAGCGTTTGGACGATTTAAGAGCCGACTAAACGTTCTTCCCTTTTTTTACTTTCCTACAAAGATGCTAAATGCCAGACTTCTCAAACATTACATCAGAAACTTCAAACAAAAACGGTCAACATCAAATGTGCAACTTCAAACCCCAAACAAGAAACTTTTACACATTGTAATTTCTATAAAAATTCACAGCGAAAATTCGCCTGTTTTAGCTCATTTTCTATCATTTTTATAAAAATTATGAAAGTAGGTAGCAACGATAAGGGGTGGATAGGCGTTGTTTACCGTTGAATACATCGCGAATAACAAATCTTTCAATCATGTTAACAATTATTCAAAACCGTGTTATAGACCTTATTAGTGGCGTGTGCCGCGTCCCTTCGTCTCATATTCATCCAGATACCAGTCTGCGCAATGATTTGTATCTGGATTCTGTTGATGTACTGCTGGTGATTGCTGCACTGGAACACGATTTTAAAGTATATTTGACCAGCGAAGAAGCGGATGCCATCCAAACGGTAGAAGATGCGAGTTTTTATATGCAACGAAGAGCCGCGTAGCGGGATGTCAGATAAGGAAATGCCAGATGCGGTAACTTAGTGACACTTAGCGTCTTTGCGTAAAAACTGTCAACTTTAGTGAGTATTGGCACATTGGCAAATCAGCATATTGTCAAATTGATAAAAATGTCAAAGAAAAGAACGCAAGCACTAGAACAAGTCGCTTTTGATTTAAAAATGCAATTTGAACCCAAAGACGAATGGGGTTTGTTTGAGCTGCTGAAAGATTTTAAACTATTTGTAGCTGCCAGCCGCGGAAGTATCACCAATATATTGCATCGAAAAGACGAAATGCTGGAAACGGACGTGCATATTTTTGACTACCAGTATGCCGTAAGCACTGGTAAGGTCACTGTAATCATCCAACAAACGGTCTTCTTTTTACAATCAAAAAAACTGGGCTTACCACATTTTTGGATGAAACCCGAAACCATTGCGCATAGAATCGGCGAATGGCTTCATTTACAAAAAGATATTGATTTTGAAGGTTTTCCTAAATTTTCAGAGCAGTACTGGCTCAAGGGTGAAGATGAAGATTACATTCGCGCCACGACGAACGATCAGGTGCTAAAATTCTTCACCATCGAAAAAGACTGGTCACTCGAAGGATGCAATTATTACCTCGTTTTGTACAAAAACGCCAAATTACTCCCCATCGAAACCATCAAAGATTTGTACCGAAAAGGAATGAAAGTGTGTGAAATGTTATATTTGGAGGATGCGAAGATAGGAGGATAGGAGGATGCTTTACGTGTTCCTATCTTCCTATGCTCCACTCATTGCCGTACCACTTTTTATTGAATGGCGACCTATCGTAGTAGGCTTAACGTAAGCCGATCAAACAAACGGTCGGGCAAGATTTTTCGCAAAAATAAAATCGGCTTGGCGCCGGCACCGGCTATGTATCGGGTTTTAGGACGATTCGCAACAATCGCTCTGGCAATGACTTTGGCAATAACAATCGGATGTGATGCCAATTTCTCATCCCCATTTTTTAAGAAGTTTATATGTTTGGCTACCAAATTTTTATAAGCGGTATTGCCGGATGTTTTCAGCATATTTTCTCTGGCTATCGCATTCCATTCGGTTTTGATGGCACCCGGCTGAATAACGACTACATCTATGCCAAATTGTTTTAATTCCAATCGGATACAGTCACTCAATCCTTCAACGGCGAATTTAGTAGCATGATACCAGCCCCCATGTGGTTCGCCGGTTTTACCGCCTATCGAAGATATATTGATAATTTTACCTGAGTGCTGCGCCCGCATGTGCGGCAGTACGAGCTGCGTCAATCGCGCCAATCCAAAAACATTTACTTCAAACTGATATTTTGCTTCAGCAATGGGAACATCCTCCAAGGCACCGTAGGAACCATAGCCGGCATTGTTCACTAAGATATCAATACGTTTTTCATTTTTTATAATTTCATTCACCCCATTTATCATGGATTCATCGTCCGTTACATCCATTGCTAATAGTTTAACTCCAAATTTGGTTAAATCCTGCATTTTTTCGATTCTTCGGGCGGCTCCATAAACGGTAAATCCTTTTTCTATTAATAGCTTAGCAGTTTCCTCTCCGATGCCAGAAGAGGCTCCAGTAATTAATACAACTTTCTTATTCATAATTGTTAATTAAATAATTTTTAATTGACTAATTACTTTATTTTGATTATAAAAAAGACGCATTGCATCACTGCCCCACGAGAAACACCGCATTGCTAAACAAAAACTTGCCATTCTCCCAAAAAGCGCGAAACAGCGGATTGTCCACAAAATACGTGACGCTGCCTTGCCCTTTGTCCTGCACGGCGAAGACGAAAGAATTTTTAATCGCATTTTTTGCATTCGTACCCACGAAGCCAGCAGAAAAAACATTATCGCTCAAAGTGCCGACATTCCACGCATTTTTCATCGGTTGGTAGCTCAAGGTGCCACTTTTTAAGGTGAAATAATAATCGGATAAACCATAGCCAAGCGGATGCGTGTTGTCCACTTTTACTTTGAAAATCGCACCCGGAATGTCTTCCATGATGTAACGACGCGCCTGCCCCGCAAAAGGGTCAAATCGGTGGTCGAGTTCAGCTTGTTTATCGGCTTTTTCGGCGGCACTTTTGTCGTCGTCATTCGAGTAGCGCGTAAGGCTGAATCCTTTTTTATCTTCCAAAGAGCGCAACGCATCTCCAATAGCAATAAGCCTACCGCCATTGTTCATCCAAGTCGTCAATCGGTCCGCTACTGCTTCACTGACGGTATAATTTCCTTCTGACATGACAATCACATTAAAATCATCTACATTCATTCGAGCCAAATTCTGCGCGGAAATGACCGTGACGGGATATTGTAAATCCTGTTCAAAATAATACCAAACTTGTCCAAACGAATTATTATACGTGCCTTCGCCGCCGAGAATCGCAATTTTAGGCGTTTCAATAAAACCATACGAACTCGACCCAAAGTCCTTGCCACTGCTCACAAAACCACTTTGCACCGCTCGGATTTCCTGCTGGAATTGCTGTGCAATGTCGGTCACTGTTTTTGTAAAATCAGTAATTTTTCGATTATCCGCACCCGTAATGACGAGCGTTCCAGCATTATATTTTTGACCTTCCAACTCAAATGCTTCACTCGCATAGCGTACTTTCAGTCCTTTTTTCAAAATCGCACTTAAGAAACGAGCATTGCTTAATGAATTCCACGTTGCAACAAAAGCATAAGGATTTTGAACGGATGTAATGTTATTATTATAATTACTAAATGAGTAGCCGTTCGAGGCATCAAAACGCTCGCGCGAAGCATACGCCTCCAAGCCATACGCATATGGGAGCGACCACGCCGTGATGTCATACGTGAGCGAGTCCACCACATCCGTTTTGGGTTCAAATAAAATGTGCGCCATCACGGATTTAGGTTGGATGGTGCTGATAATCAAGTCGTTTTCAGTGACACTTATGCTGCCTTCTTTGCCAGTCTGATAATCGAAACCACGTAACGAACCTGACTTTCCAGCTCTGCCATATTTTATAAAATTCTTATCTAATAAATTGGTCAATGCTTTCAAACGCCCTTGCGGATTCGAGCCTTTTATGACAAATGTTTTGTACTCGCCGACTTGCCCATTTTTAGAGTTATTATAGAATGCTGTAAAGTTCTGAACCAAGCGTTGCGCGTTTTTAGAAGCGACTTCTACCGTGGAAAGTGCCGTGGTTTTGTGGTGATTGACGCGGTCGAGCAAGGTAAGTGTGTCGCCATTTTCCATCGTGATGCCACGTCCGCCGCGTCCGCCGCCGCCTTGTTCGTAGGTCATACCAATCGCGCCGCTGTACGTCGGGTACGTGTCGCCGTAGCTGGGATAGAGCAAATCAAACACTTCTTTTGTAAAATAAAGCCAATCATTTTGGTCGAAATACTTCGCATGATTCTTACCAATTTCTACTTGAAAATCGCGTTGAAACGATGTAATAAACTTATGATACGGCTGCGCTGCTGGTGCGAAATAATAAGGATTATTATAACCTTGCTCGTGAATATCCGCCACGATGTGCGGCATCCAATCATGATAAACTTTCATGCGTTGCTGCGATTCTACCTGTGTTTGCCAAGCCCAATCGCGATTCAAATCAAACAGATAATGGTTCACCCGTCCGCCGGGCCACGGCTCCAAGTGTTCGTAGCCATTCGGATATGGATTTAAAATCACATTTGCATACCGGCGATACCATTCCGCATAGCGCGAGTAACCATCTGGATTCTGTGCCGGGTCAATCAAGACAATTGTATTTTTCAACCATTCTTTGGTGGGCGCATTATTGGGGTCAACCAATTCGTACAACACTTGCGGTGCCGCTTCCGAACCTGCCGCTTCATTGCCATGAATACTGAAACCGAGCCACACAATTGCGATGTCTTGAGTGGTCGCTTGTCCATCTATCAAACCCGTGCGGCGCACATTATTTTGGCGAATTTCATCAAGTCGTGCTAAGTTTTCCGGTGTAGAAATAGCTGCCAGCAAGAGCGGGCGCTTTTCATTCGTCACGCCATATTGTGTTAATTTTACATATTCACTATTGGCGGCTACGTGTTCAAAATAATCTACCAGCATATAATGGGGCGTGAAATTTTCACCGCGTTTGTGCGGGAAGAAGTCATCGGGGGATTTTAATTGGGCGAAAGCCAAGAGGTTTGTATACAGAAAAGCAATTGCAAGAATAAGTCGCTGCATTTTGTTAGACTTTAGGTGTTAGAAGTATGAGGCACGAAGTACGTTTTTTTGTTTGAGATTTCAAAACGGCGGTGGGATTGAAAGTACGATTAATAAAGACTTTTGAAAAGTTAGGGTTAATGTTTTTTTTGCAATAAGATGAATGCTTTTGCTTCAACTTCATACTTTCGAAAAAATACTGCTCTTTTTATAACATATTCCTTTTTTAATATTATCTTTTAATTAAAATTTTAGCCCATGCCGATGTGAGATGCTCTGGCAAAGAGTATCCATTGCAGGACGAACTCACAAAAAACGATTATTGATTTTGTAATAATGATTAACGATTTGCTGGCAAAGTAAAGGTGAATAATGCTTATAATATTGCACTATATATCGCTAGCTAAGGACAATAGTTATAAAGGAGGGGTGTTTTTGATATAAATACAAAACAATATAATACCGTATTTATTTTTGTAAAATATTTTGCTATAGTGATTTTTTAATATATTTTTACCTCCGCGCAGCAAGATTAAAATTATCACGAAAAAGTGGTATTGACAATTTGCCCTGCTTGATATGATCTTTGTATCAGAAAATCAATAAATAAATTTACTAAAAGTGCCTTTATATGGGAAATCGTTATTCTTTGTGTGTAGGGGTGAATAATGGATTAGAATATGCGGAAAAAGATGCTGAAAATATGTACAATCTTTTTCAGAAGCTAAATTTTAAAGAAGTCAGACTATTATTAAATGATAATGAAGCGAGATTATCAACAGTTGCAAATAAAGGGAAGCATGTAGATCGAGATGTAGTTACAGATTGGATTGAATATTTTAAGAAAAAAAACCGGAACCTGGTGATCGTGATCTTTTTGTCTTCTATTATTCTGGTCATGGGACTCAATTCGATTTTGAGCATCCTGCATTTACAGAAATAGAGTTAGAGGCATTGTACTTACATGAGCAACTCTTACTTGATAAATTACTTAAAACATATTGGCATGGTTTCCATAATGTTGACGTTTTAATTCTATTGGATACTTGCTACGCTTATGGGTATATTAAGAAATTTTCACTCCCATTGAGCGCCATTAGTAAATCTATAAAATTTGATCATGAAGACCCTTTTATAATTGAATGTAAAAAATTATTAGATTCTAAATTAGAGGATGGGAGTTTTATTGAATTACTGAATAAAGACCCAGATGTCAATTACTTTTTTGCCTGTGAGGGTGAAAATGAACAGGCATATGGCGATATAATTCCAGAGTCTGAGTTTGGTAATTCCTACTTTACATATGCTATGCTAAAGCATTTTCCCAAACATAATACCTATGACAATTATTATAGATTATTTAAAAAAATAACAGAAACAACCAACGAACTCTCCAACGGAAATCAGACCCCAAACAAGTACTTAATAGTAATATTTATTCAAAAAAAACATTTTAATAATTTATAAAAATTTATCATCATGTTATTAAAAAGAGGTTCTGTAGAAAGAGTAGAGCCAGCCAGTAAATCAATTCCTCAATATAAGGAAGAAGATTTAAAAGCTGTGGATAAAATTGTTGGCGGTATTGCAGGATACCACGATGCAATGATTCTTAAAGCTTTCGAATATATAGATGACAAAAATAAGAAACAGTATGCGATAGTAGATGAGATTATAATTGTTTATGCAAAATTGGATGCTGCTAACCAATTTCTTTGGCCAGTAGCTCCACCTTGCCCTCCCTATTGCGGAGGAGGAGCAGGTTTAAGTAGTAGGAGTACTACAAGAACGAGTGCTACATCGGATATCTTAGTTAGATTAGAGGATATCATTACATTTATTAATAATGAAATAAAGAACGTTAGTGATTATACTGATAATGAAATAAAACTGGATTATCTTTTGGGTAGTATAGAATCTGCTAAAAATCAGGTTGAAGCAGTAAAAAAATTGGTTGAAAACATGAGAGAATCTTTAAGAAGAATAGTATCATAATTAAATAATATGATTTGAGAATAGTTAAAATTATTGTTTTAATCAGTATTTTACTCCCTGCACTACACCCTCGCTAATCAAAGCTCAGTCAAAAGGCTTGGCGTTCCATCCTTTGACTAATGAAACCGGCTTGTCTGAAGCAACCAATTTTTATACGTATCAAGACAGTAAAGGATTCTTATGGATTAGCAGCATTAAAGGACTGAATCGCTATGATGGAAAAAACGTAAAGGTCTATGCTCCAGTAACGGGGGATAGCCTTTCTTTATTGGGGCAGAATATACAGGGGCGTTTTTTTGAAGATGCCGAAGGTAATATTTGGTTTTGTACGTATGAAGGGGTGCATTGTTATGTAAGAAAGGACGATAACTTTCAACCTTTAAGGGCTAAGGACGCGCAAGAAAAACTAATTACAGAAGGCTATTATGCAGTTGGTCTTCAGAATAATAGATTCTATACTTTAGTGACAGGAAAAGGATTATTTCAATGGAATATAAAAAGCCACGAACCTAACTTTATAGATGCTTTATTTCCAGAAGCCAATCGGGCATTTCCGGTTTTTGATAAAAAAGGGCATCTTACAAAAGTATTAGCTTACGGCACCAGTAAAGAAGGATTTCAAATCACCGACTTTAATAATAATAAAGCGATAGCACGGGAATTTTTATATGAAAAAATTGATGGAATAAAATTATATGATGTCATATCGCAAAATGATACTGCGCTTTGGCTTTCTACCAATAAAGGATTGGGCTTATTTTCATTAAAAACAAATCGAATTAGTCAATTCTTTAAACCGCCTGGGTATCAAGACTTTTATGTTTACTGTGCTACTGCTTTACTAGACGGTTCGCTGGCGCTTGCCAGTGAATATGGCGTATGGATATTTGATTCTATAAGTAAACGTTTTACAAATAATTACAAATCCCAATTTGGATATGCACATACTTTACGACACTCCTTTACCGAAAATATTTTTTGTGATAGATCCGGTACGATCTGGGCAACGATTCATGGGAATGGATTAGACTTTGCGAGCTATCCTAAAAATAAATTTAAGCAGATTTATCCTCCTCCAAATGAGAAAGGTATAGTAACTCCAGCAAATATTCATGCTTTAAGTATGGATTTTAATGGGAATATTTATACAGCCTGGGGTAATTTACCAAATGGTAATAGGAATTTCTTGCAAAAGAGTAAGGCTGCCGCTAATTGGAATTCACTTACTGCATTAGCTGGTAAAGATATTTACCTATATAACCTTTTAAAGGATCGAAAAGGTAGAATTTGGACTATCTCAGCGGACAATCAAAGTACAGGCGTACTATATGAAGATGGGCATTTTCAAAAAATAAAAGCACCTGAGGGATTATATTATTTTCTGGAATTAAGCGATGGCACTATACTGGTTAGTTCTTATAATTCTGGTATTTACGTCTTACAAGAACCCTATCAATGGAAAAAATTAAAAGGCACTGATTCGATTAGAATTGCAACGGTGATGTACGAAGATCGTAAAAACCGACTTTTTATTAATACCGACTTTTATAATATACAAATTCTTGAAAAGGGCTTAAATGGGTATCATTTTATTAAGAAAGATTCGTTAGGCGCAGTTATATATGCATTTCTAGAAGATGACCAATATATATGGATGGCAAGCAATGCCGGATTATACCGCTATTTAAAATCAACATTAGAATTAGAGCGCATTTCAATTAAAGATCCTTCTATTGACCAATTGGCTTTCTATTCGGTATTTTCTGATAAAAAAGGCAATCTTTGGTTGAGTAGTAATAAGGGTATCCTTCGGTATAATATTGCAGACAATATATTTCGTCGTTATACGGTAGCAGATGGTTTACAGGGACTGGAGTTTAATCCCTTTGCGGCATTTCAAACACCGGAAGGCGAGATTTGGATGGGTGGCAAAAATGGTATTAATGTGTTTCATCCAGATAGTATCCAGGATTTGCAAGTACCGGCTCGACCTGCTATCGTCAAAATATTAATTAATGATAAAGAAGCTACTGACCTCAGGTGCGCTCGCATGGGTGCTAAAAATGTAAGCGAAATACAACAACTAATATTACCGTATGATAAAAACACTCTGTCTTTTGAAGTAGTAGCGAATGAATTTAGCGATCCGGGAAGTAATTTATTTCGTTGTAAATTAGCAGGTTACGATGCGGATTGGGTGGATAATGGCACTCAAGGGTTCATCCGTTATGCTCGGTTACCAGCAGGAAATTATAAGTTACTCATCAAAGCTTCCAATTCTGATGGTATTTGGAATGGTCAGTCCAAACAAATAGAGCTTGTTATTAAGCCCCCCTTTTGGGCAACCTGGTGGTTTCGCCTATTCATTTTATTAATTTTAGTGGGGAGTGGATGGTATATTGTTACTACTTATTATCGCCGTCGGGAGAAGCTGATACGAATGGAATTGGAAAAACAATTGGCAGTGGAGCGCGTACGAAATCGTATTGCTAAAGATATGCATGACGACTTGGGTTCTCAAATATCCGCCATCTCTCTTTTATTAGAAAAAATGAAACATACTGAATACCCGGTAATTGCTGAACAAGAAATAGATCAGATATTGAAAGCAAACCGCGAGATCAATTCCAATCTTCGGGAAATCATCTGGACGGTAAATACGCAATATGATACCCTGGAGCAGTTTATGTCCTATTTGCAACGGTATGCCATTGACTGGTTTCAACCTTTATCTATCAAGTGCTCCGTGATTCTACCAATGGATATGCCTAATCCCATTATTTCAGGCGAAATGAGGCGTACGATATTACTTTCTTTTAAAGAAGCATTAAATAACATTGCTAAACATGCGAATGCAACAGAAGTGCGGGTACAATTCACCGCGCTGACACCAGAAAAAGTATCCATTACGCTGGAGGACAATGGCAAAGGCTTTGATACTACACTGACTACGCCGGGTTATGGTTTATCTAATATGGTAGATCGGCTTCGCAGTATCGGTGGTGATTGTACTATCAGTTCTACCAAAAACGGCACGGCAGTCCGATTTGAAATCCCTATAACGTAAGCACTGATATGAATGCTTGCCAAGTTATAACGAGTAATGGTAACAAGAATTTACCGCCCTTGATTTTAATTACTGCTTCGGTGCGATTAGAAACATGCAATTTATCGTAAATATTATAACAATGCTTTTTAATCGTATCCAGTGCAACAAAAAGTAAATCCGCTATCTCTTTGTATTGTTTGCCGGTAGCCAACAATTCCAACACCTCTTTTTCCCGCTTAGTCAGTAATTTATCATACGATGTCTCCGAATGCTTGTGAAAATAGCGCACCACTTTTCTGGCAATAAGCGAACTCATGGGAGACCCTCCTTCCTGTAATTCAAGAATAGCCGCTATAATCTCGCTCAAGGGCTCTGCTTTTAAAATATAGCCACTGGCACCGGCAGCAAGTGCCTGAAAAACATTATCGGAATCTTCCATAATCGTAATAATAAGGAACAGCACTCCCGGCGATTCATGCTTTATCTTTCGGATAAATTCAATACCGGACATACCCGGTAAACCTATATCCACCAGTATAATATCCGGTTGAATACTTTTTATTCCCTGGAGTGCATCTTCAGCACTAACAAAGGTTTCCACACAGTTCAACCCTTCTGAATGATTGATTGCAGTTTGTAGTTCCTGCCGATAGCTATCCATGTCTTCGATGATAGCAATATTAATGTTATTTCTCATGATTATAGTATTCAACTAATGCGCTGCACGCCGCTATTTTAATAATAGATGTATAATAAAAACGAAATTTTCTTCCCCTCAATAGAAGTATAAATATAGCTTGATTTGTTCAGTTTACCCATTCCACTTTTGTGGAAAATAGAGGTACAGGTACTATTTTTTCCACAAAAGTGGAATTGTGGAGGCACCTCATAGCGGGTATCTTTGTAAAAAAATAAATACTTATTGAGTTTTGTTAAAACGTTGCACTTTTATTTAGTCCAAAAACTAAGCCCTGGTTTTTTTACAAAATGTAAAATATTTATTCAAATAACTAAATCCACAATTATGCAAACTGTAACCATTTCTAGTATGGAAGAAATCAGCAATCTGCTAGCTAAAGCCGAAGCAGATATCCAAGCTTTCAATGAAAAAACACTTGTTACAAGCAGTACGCTGCAAGATGGCGAAAAGCTCAAGCTAATCTGTAAGATTGCCCCAGTCATTATTGCAATATTAAAAATTACAAAAATTTTTGTCGGTAAAAAAGAAAAAGAAGTAATAGAGGGCTCTATAGCTATATTAGAAGCTACCTGCGCGTAAGATTCATTCTATGAGGTGTCCTATCTATTATAACAACCCGCAATAGGTAGGACGCTTTTTTCTCTTGAAAAACACATTTTTAATCCAAAACATTTACCTATTGTGAAAATCATTACCCTTATCGGGCTACTGGTATGTAGTTCATTTTACAAGCCATTTACAATGAAAAAGTTATTCTACTTGATGTTGGCACTGGGATTTATTATTCATTCATGTTCTTCTCCTGAATCAGATCCCTGCGATAGCCAATACTGTCTAAATGACGGAACCTGTATAAATGGCAGTTGTTTTTGTCCTCTGGATTACGAAGGAGAGCATTGTGAAACCAGAAAAAAAGGAAAAGTAATCTTTTGGGAGCGAAACGACGGTGCGAGCTGCACCTTGTCAACAGGAATAACCATCAATGGTCAAACTAAATATATTACAGATTATAGTGTTTCAGCTCCGTCATGTGCATCTGTGGATGCCCCTGTTTTCGAGCTTACTCCTGGAACATACACTTACACCGCAACCTGTGGAACAAATGCTTCTAAACAAGGCACAATATCCATTAGCGCGGGAGAGTGTACATCCGAGCGTATTGATTTTACTTTCGTCAACGGTAGTATTTTATTTTGGACTCAATCGGATTTAGGTTGTGGCAATATTACCGTTAACATAGGAGGACAATCAAAAACCCTCGATTCTTACCATTCTGGTGCGCCGGCGTGTGGTGCCTCGGGCGCAGCCACTTTTAATTTAGCACCGGGTACTTATGCTTATACCGCTTCTTGTGCCGGTCTCAATTGGTCTGGTAATGTCACCGTATCAGGCGGGCAATGTACCAAACAACAACTTGTAAAGAGCGGCAGCGGTGGCGGCGGTTCTGCAACTGGACAAGCTGTATTTTGGATAGGCAGCAGTTTGTTCTGTGGAAATATTAACGTTTCAGTAGGTGGGCAGTCCAAGACTTTTTCCTCTGATTTGTACTACTCAAGCGCACCGGATTGCGGAGCATCCGCGGCTGCGACTTTTACTTTAGCACCAGGCACTTATGCTTATACCGCTTCTTGTTCTGGTCTTAATTGGTCTGGTAATGTCACGGTTATTGCAAACAACTGCTCTAAAACGCAGCTCTTAAATTATAGCGGCGGTGGCGGGTCAACAACTGGACAAGCGCTGTTTTGGCTAGCGAGTGATTTAGGCTGTGGGAATATTAATGTCACAGTAGCAGGGCAGTCCAAGGCAATTTCCACTTATTCTACTTCTGGTACTCCAGCTTGTGGAGCTGGGGGTGCGACCTTTACTTTAGCCCCCGGCACTTATGCTTACACGGCTTCTTGTACTGGCGAAAATTGGTCTGGTAATGTGACGATAACTGCAAATGGCTGCTCCAAAATTCAGCTTACTAGTAGCAGTGGCGGCGGCGGCAGTGCCAATTGCAACTGGAACGCTGCGGTTAATTGCATTCAGGTAACCAGAAAAATAGGGGTACGATGCGGCGACAGTCAGAGCGTTGAGATTACTTATAAAAATATATGCACTCAAAAAATTAAAGTATTTACCTGCTTACAAAAAATAGATGGAACATGGTCAGAAGGAGCTGATGGAACGTTTGATGATGGTTTCGACCCCGGTGCATCACATACCTCTTATGTTTGTAAGGGAACAGGGGAATATAAGATTTTTGCTATGTCATTAACAGCTTATTTACAGAATGCTTGTGCATATCCAAATTGTAATTAATTATTCACTTGATAAATTTATTAAAACAATGAAACCTTTATCCTTGGTAATTTCTTTTGCGCTTTTAATCATTTTGAGCGCAAATGCGCAAGTACAAAACATTTCTTACGTCGGAAGTGGCACGATTATGTATGACGACTTAGAACTTGATGAACCCGCACAAATTTTTACTGTCATCAATAAAAAAGGAACGCCGTCCTATGAGCTCCTGCATGCGCATAAAAAATACAAATCAAATCGTGGCATATCCAAGTTCTTCTCTTTTTTCACCAGTCTTGCAGGGGGTATCATATTTGGTCAATACCTCACAGATGAAGAAATCAATGGTCCTGTTGCAGGTGTTGGAGTAGGTTCTTTGTTGTTTACCCTTATTTTTAATGGCGCATCCAATAATGGATTAAGAAGGGTAGTGACTTTATATAATACGCAAAAGCCCGGAAATGCCTATTTGATGCCATTATTAAAACAGGAAAACGGTATTACTAAAGTTGGAATCAATATTGGATTTAAGTAATTACGAAAGCTAATACATTACATTGATTTGACATTGTAATCATATTACCTAACTTAAAAAATGAAAAATGAAAAAGACATTTCTTCTAACTTTTTTATTCTTGGTATCTATTATTTTAATGTCCTTCTCAAATTTTGAAGGAAAAATAGAAGATACAGATAACTACATTATTAAGATTGATTTAAATACGATAAAAACTACAAAACTACAAGATGATTGGGGTCCATGGACTACTGCGACTTGTTTTAGGGGACTTGATTTTAGAGTAAGAAGAGGGCATTATTATGAATCTCTGGGAAAATACAATTGGCAACTTCAATTTAGAAATAGATATAATGAGTCCATGTATCTTCAGTTTGAGATGGTTGAGCCAGAAAGAGAAGAAGAAATTAAAAATTCAGGCAAAACCACCAATGGAACTACCATTGCAGCGAATACAACCGAATCTAGTGAACCACATTGGGATATACTAAAAGCTGCTTCTAATATCTATGTTTACGTGAATAAAGTTCGATTCGGAAACTCAAGGGAGGATGCTGATTGTGACCAGTAAAAAAGTCTTATAATTTAACTTAGACGCAGTGGTAGTAAGGCAAACGCATCAAAAATAATATTGACTGCGAAGCGGTCAAATGTGTATAGAAAAGAGATGAAATGTTGCATTTCGAGCGCCAAGCGGTCGTATGTTCGACCTTGTCCTGTCAGAGGTGCGACCTTTTCGAGGTCGGAAATCCGTTTAATCACATTTTCTATACACATTTGACCTTTTCAAGGTCATCCGTATTTTGGTGCGTTTGCCCTACAGTGGTAGTGTTCTAAAATGTATGATGGCAAAAATTTTGAATTTTGTAGCTGACAATTTTACTAATAAATTCAAGCGTTGTCTTTTCTCAACAAATTACAAAAAATCATCCATCATACATTCTGTAACACAACCCAAAATTGTAGATGCTGATAGACCTTATTTTCAAGTAATAGATGCTGTAAGTGGAGTGGATATAACGCCTTCTGTTATTATCAAGGGTTCAGACAGTAATGAAACAGATGCGCAAAGTGCTTCCTTCTTTATTAGTCGCCTTACCGGCGGCAGAACGATTCGGCTTCAAGGCAAGTTAGATTTAAGCAATCCTTCATCAAACCAAGTCCTTTTTTAAGAAGGACGATTGTCAATTATAAAAATTGAATAGTGGTTTGCATTTTGTAAACTATATCAAATAACCCCGTAATTTCTAATTAGTACCAGTCTCCGCTACGGCAAATATTGAAACTCCGCAATATTTGCCGTATTTTTGTGTATAAAAGTTTGGTGATACAATTTGTAGATATAAAAAACGAGTCGCTTTTCGGAATTTTTTTGGCAACGAGCAGAAAGTCGAGGTGCTCCCCAGAAAGTCGTATCTTTGGACTAGACCTAAACATACACCAACATGATTTTAGGAAACTTAGACAATGAGGTGATTTTTAAAAAAGCGTTTACGAATAAAATCGTTTTCACGGCTTTTGTGCGGGATATTTTGGGCATTGAAGTGGAGGTGGATAAGATAGAAACAGAGAAACGTTTTGAACCCAAAATTGGCTACATAGATTTTGAGTTGGATATTTTTGCCGAAACGACGGATAGACGCATTGTCATTGAAATTCAGCGCGTAGAATATGACCACAATTTTGACCGTTTTTTGCACTGCTTTATAATGGCAATTGCAGAACAGCAGAAACGCTCAAAGGATTATGGCGTGCAGCAAATCGTTTATCTCATCGTGGTTTTGACGGCACCTTACACCATCAACGAAAAAAATGGTCAACCCATTAAAGATGAAGTATTGCTGTTAAAGGTCAATCCTAAGAACCTGAAAGGCGAAGAAAGAGACTTGTACGGACACCAATTTGTTTGTTTAAATCCAAATCATCCGACCGAAGATACGCCTCGAGGCATGAGAGATTGGCTGGACTTAATTTATCAATCTATTCACAATTCGGAGCGACCCGTTTTGAATTTAGAAAATGATGGTATTAAAAAAGCCGTAGAATTGATTCGTTTTGAAAACCTGACACCGGAAGAACGGGCGCAAAGTAAAAATAAGGAAGCAGCAAAAATCACGATTGCTTTGATTGAAAATGCCAATAGTATAGCGATTGCAAAAAGAATATTGAAAAGAGGCGTAAATGTTGAAATTGTAGCGGAAAGTACAGAATTAAGCATTGAATTAATTGAAAAACTCCGGCGTGAAATGCAACAGTAATAAAATAATTAGTCTGTAACTATCACGCAACTGACAACTTATTTTTCACAATAGCGATGCCCTTCTTCTCTTTCAATACACCGCTTCCGCAATCCTTCTTATCGTTTTGGCATCGCCCATCGTATAATAATGTAAGCACGGCACACCTTTCGCCTTCAATTCTTTGGATTGTTGGATGCACCATTCAATGCCGATTTCTTTGTATGCGTCGCCCGATTTGGCAGCCGTCAGTTCTTTTACTAAAATATCAGGCAGGTCGAGAAAAAACATTCTTGGTAAGGAATTCAGTTGGTATTGTTTGGTAATGGGTTTCAAACCCGGCACAATCGGCACGTTGATACCCAATTTGCGACAAGCGTCCACGTAGTCAAAATATTTCTGATTGTCAAAAAACATTTGTGTAACAATGTAATCCGCGCCGGCTTCTACTTTGGCTTTGGTGTAGCAAAGGTCATTTTCCATATTGGGCGACTCAAAATGCTTCTCTGGGTAGCCTGCGATGCCAATACAAAAATCGGTTTTCTCGCCACTTTGAATATCCAAATCCAAGTATTCGCCGTGATTCATGTGCGCAATTTGCTTTACAAGCTCAAGTGCGTACGAATGTCCGCCGTCTTCGGGGATGAATTTGCCTTCAAACTTTTGCGCATCGCCGCGTAAAGCAAGGACATTTTTAATATTCAAAAAATTTAAATCTATCAGCGCGTTCTCGGTATCTTCCTGCGTAAAACCACCACAAATCAGATGGGGCACCGCATCCACGCCATAGCGGTGCATGATGGCTGCACAAATGCCAACGGTACCCGGACGCTTGCGAATGGCCGTTTTTTCATAATAACCACTTTCTCTGCGCTTATATTCAAATTCCTCACGATGATACGTCACATCAATAAATGGCGGCTTGAATTCCATGAGCGGGTCGAGCGTCTCAAAAATTGCCTGCATCCCGCCGCCTTTCAAAGGAGGTAATACTTCAAAGGAAATCAGCGTTTGGTCTTTAGCTTTATCAAAATATTCTGTTACTTTCATTTTTATTTATCGTTTGACGTTTGAAAGTTTGGCTTTGAAAGTTTAGTGGTCTCGTGCAAACTTCCAAACGCCCGAACTCCAAACCTTTAAATCAGCACAAAGTTACAAAACCGCTAATCGAATATCAAGTGTTGAAAGGGTTTGACAAAACTATGTCATTCTTTAATTGTTGAACGAAAAATTAGATGCCAGATGCCAGATATTTAGATGCCAGACCGCTCAAAGCGTAAAACTCTTAGCTTATACTATCATTCAACGAATACACGCTTAGACGGGAAAAGTGAACAAAAAATATCCAAATATCAGCGCAGCGAATACCTAAACCTCAAACATTAAACAGCAAAGGATAAATAAGAAATAGATTGCCAAAAACAAAAAATCAATTTGAGTTGCTTCGGCAGCGCAGCATTGCGACTATTAAACGCACGGCATTAGAATTGTTTGCCCAGCGCGGCTATCATCATACCTCAGTCAGTGACATTGCGCAGGAAGCGGATATTTCTAAAGGTTTGTTGTACAATTATTTTGAAAATAAAGAGGCATTACTAAAAGAAATCATTCTGGATGCTTTTGAAGTCAGTAAACAATTATTTGTGGAAGCGCTGGCGCACGACGAAGACCCTTGTGAGCAACTCCGATACCTCACGGAACGCTCCATCGGCTGGATCAAATCGAATATGCAATATTGGCGGCTTTTGATTTCGCTGTCTTTTCAAGCTGAAACCATTAAACCTTTACTGCCTACTTTACATGAATTGGAAATGGAAATGATGGTCAAATCGGCGGATATTTTCCGCCGCATCGGTGTAACAAATCCCGAAGACGAGGCGATGTTTTACGGTGCCATTATGGACGGTATCGCCATTCAATACACCCAAGTAGGCGAGCAATATCCGATAGATAAAATGGTGGAAATGGTACTGGCACGGTATAAAACTTAATTTTTAATGTTAAATTCTAAATTCTAAATGCGTCAACACTGTCATTCAACATTTAGCATTAAAAATTAAAAATTATTATAATGGCAAGGCTGTCATTCAACATTTAGCATTAAAAATTAAAAATTATTATAACGGCAAGGCTTCGCGCAATCTTTTTACAATTTCAAAAGCGGCAGGACATATTTCGGTATTTTTTAAAGTGAGATTGGCGATTTGATAAATCTGTTTGCGGTCGGTATGCGGGTATTCGCGGCAAGCTTTGGGACGAGCTTCATACACAGAGCAATAATTATCGGCGCCAAGAAAGGGACAAGGTGCGCCATTATGGACAAAATCTCCGTCTTCATCCAAGTATAAATATTTTTCTACAAAAGCGGCAGGACGCACGCCCAAGTGCTGCGCTAATCGCTCAATGTCTTTATCTCGAAAAATCGGACTGGTCGTTTTGCAACAATTGGCACAAGTGAGGCAATCTGTTTCGCTAAAGACTTCTTCATGAATATCTAAGACGATTTCATCCAGTTTTTTCGGCTTTTTTTGCGCGAGTTTTTGAAAATATTTTTTGTTAGCGGCGTGCGCTTCACGGGCGTATTGAGGGAGCGATTTTAATATAGTTTCCAAATGCAAATAATGATTTTATTACAGCAATTTATAAGATTGATATTATGCTGCCTGTAAGAATATTATATGTAATATCAATATTTAACTTTGAATGACCAAAGTTAAAAAGATTCGACTGACTTTCCTAATGGTAGTTTTTCGTCTTGATAAATGTAGAAGGCGCCTTCCTGAACTCCAAAAATTAAGAATTGTTATTGGCGATTCCCCACAATAATATTGTGAAAATACCACCTATAACCACGATCCATACAAACCAATTAATGAGCTTGTTAAACAGCCTGACAATCCATTCAGCATAGGTGCGCGTGTTGACTTCCTCTACAAATTCGGGCGTAGTGTTCGTAATCCAGGCAATTTCTCCTCGGGAGTAGCGGCGAGACTTCAGCATCCGTTGTACTTGCTCTTCGAGCTGTTTTTCCTTAAAAACATCATAAAAGCCGTCGTTCATCATAATGTTTAATTTTAAGGTGAGAAAATATAATTACTATTTTGATTTCTCAACAAACATTACGGATTATAATCTGGAATTTTATTACATCATGAAACTCATTTCTACAACTGCGCAGCGACGAGAAAAGGTTCCAGTTTATCTTATTTTTTCTATTGTTTTTTGTTGTGAATGAATAAATTAACACGTTTTCCACATTTAATTAACAATCCATCTTTTTGATGCTTTTTGTTTAACAAAAGCTTAACAGCACTTCATTTGGGTTTCTTATAGAAATTTTGTCATTTCGGGTGTTGTTATAATAAAAAAGCTATGAACCGAAATTTGGGAACCATTTTATTGTTGCTTTTGATCAGCGTTTTATATCAAAGTTGTGCGCAGGCGCAGGATACGACGCAGGCTTCCACCTTACCGCCGCCCGCAAAAGTGCTGTCCAATAACATTCCAGTGTATGATGAATTTGCAAAGCTGGAATCCATTTTCAATCAAAAATCCGATACGACGTATGTGATAAATTTCTGGGCGACGTGGTGTAAGCCTTGCGTGGAAGAGTTGCCGTATTTTGAAAAACTACACGCAGCGATGCAAGGACAGAAGGTGAAAGTGATTTTGGTAAGTCTGGATTTCCCGCGTCAGTTGGATACGAAACTCGTGCCGTATGTGGAGAAAAATAAATTGCAATCTCAAATAATTGCGCTGACGGATGGCGATTTTAATAGCTGGATTGATAAGGTAAGTCCGCAGTGGAGCGGCGCGATTCCGGTCACGGTGGTGTACAATGCGCAAAAGCGACATTTTGTGGACGAAGCATTCCCAGATTATGAGGCGTTGGAAAAATTAGTAAAAGCGTTTTTATGACGTGAGTGGTGAGATGTGATTGGTAAAACGTACCCTTTCAACATTCACTATTCATTTATAATCTTAAAATTATTTCTTATGAAAAAAATTATTGGATTTTCTGTTACAATATTGGCGGCGGTTGCACTTTGGGTAGCTGCGACGAATGTAAATGACTTACCGGGATTGAAAGTAGGCGATAAAGCATCAGAAATCGCATTAAAAAATGTGGATGGCAAAACGGTGTCGTTCAAAGATTATAAAGAGGCGAAGGGTTTTATCGTGACTTTTACTTGCAATACGTGTCCGGTGGCGCAGGTGTACGAAGAGCGGATTATAGCATTGCACAACAAATTTGCTGCGAAAGGTTATCCCGTCATTGCGGTAATGCCAAACGACCCGACTGTGTCAAGTGGTGATAGTTTTGACAACATGAAAGTGCGTGCAAAAGACAAGAAATATGGGTTTGCATACCTATTTGACGATGGTCAGAAAGTGACGAATCAATATGGTGCTACGCGTACGCCGGAGATTTATTTATTGGATAAGAATTTAACAGTTCGTTACACAGGCGCGATTGACGACAACGCTTATGATGATACTTCTGTAAAAACTAATTACGTAGCAAACGCGATTGCAGCATTAGAAAAAGGGGAAGAGCCAAATCCGAGTTTTACGAAGGCATTGGGTTGTGGCATAAAGCGGAAGAAGTAAGATGTGAATAGTGAAAAGGAATTCGTGAAATGAGATTGGTGATTGGTGAAACGTTGTCGCTAAAAGCGCCAAATCACCAATCACCATTCCCATTTTATACTAAATCTTGTGATTCATTTTTATCATTAGAAGGCATAGAATCGGGTGTGTTATCTGCTTTTCGCCAGCCTTTGCGCATCCACTGAATGACTGCGCCGATAGCGATAGCCGTAGCTGCAAAAGCGACAAATCTACCCGGCAGCGCGGCAATACTCACTAATTTTAAAGCTGCAAATAAACCGGTCGCTACGGCAATTAGAATCCCTTTATTCCAATCTCGATTTAAATGTTTTTCTAATTCGTACGCTCCAATCACAGCAGTCAGCGCACCTGCCAAAATAAGTGCCACGCTATAGCCACTCATCAAAATGAAGCCAACCGGAATGCCAATCACAGTGATGAAAGCAAGTATTGCGAGGAGCGGAACTAAAATCCAGAATTTTGCACCCGTTTTTACGTAACTGCCTACATTTTGGCGGAAGTCGCCAGTATTTTTATTGAAAAAGTGACCGAAAAATCCAATTAGCAGTGTAATAAGTAACAAGCCCGATGCAAAGCGATACACCGCAAATGCTGCGAATCCTTTCTTCACCACTTCTCGGTCAATACTGGTTTTAAATTTTAAATTTTCATTATATTTTGCAGAAGCGCCCTTCTCTAAATGTCCGTCAAAATTAGCGTCGCCGCGCTCATTCCAATATTCTACATTGCTGTAAAAACGAGCTTCCGAGCCGATATTTAATTCTTCAGATGCTAATGAGGATTTTCCTTTGATTAAACCATTGATATAGATTTCGCCGCCTTTGGCTTCAAAATTGCCTTCGACGATTCCTTCAAAATAGACCTCTCCTGCCGCAACCCACATATTGCCTTGCGCTGTGCCTTCAAAAATAATTTTACCACCAGCTACCCGCACATCTCCACCGATAAGGACACCTCTTGGAATCGTTAATTCACCACCAGCCACCAGCAAATCGCCTGCTACATTTGCATTCAAAGTCGCTTTACCACTCGCAAAACGCAAGTCGCCACCAATGGGACTATTTATTTCAACCTCGCCACCTGCCAGCAACAAATCTGCGCCAATCGGTGCATTCACTTCAATTTCGCCACCCGCACAAACCAAATCGCCACCAATCGGCGCGTTGACGTAAATCTCGCCACCTGCTGTGTAAAGGTTGCCACTTACCGGTTTAGAAACTTGAATATTGCCACCGGTTTTAAAATTAAAAGCCTGCAACTGCCCCATCACGAGTATTGCGAAAGCTGCAAATAATAATATGGATTTTTTCATAATCAAACTTTTTTCTGTTATGCCGATAAAAGTAATTGCAAAACGGGCGAGTGCCACCATTTATTCGCTGGAAGGAGTGAATTTATAGACGGAAATTTGGTGAATTGTGAAAGGTGAATTGTGAAAGGTGAAAGGTGAAAGGTGAATTGTGAAAGGTGAAAGGTGAAAGGTGAATTGTGAATTGTGATTTGAAACTCGTTTAGAAGGAGCGCATCATGTCTATTGTTGCTTTCCTTGATTTTCAAAAAAATCTTTCACTTTTGCAACCAGTTGGTTTTCAGTCATACTATCCGCCGTGGCTACTTCCATGATTTGCGGTTTGAAATTTTTATCGCTTTCCAAGAATTTATGTAAATGCTTTTTAATTTCTCCTGGACCGAAAATGTATAATTCATCCGCATCTTCTACCGCTTACATTATTTCCTCAAAATAATCTTTGGAGGCGTTTTTGCGGCGTTCAAGCATCGCGTTATCTGACACACCCGTTTGCGGTCCCCACGGTGTACTCGTGCGCGAGCCGCCTTTAGTTTCTCCCATATCAATCTCAGAATCAATATTTTGCACTTGCGGTTCGCCTTTTCCGAGTTTTACAATCGTCGCTTCCTGTGAGTCGAGCCAGATGCCCATTTGATGATTTTTCATAATATTTGGTTTTGTTGTTATATAAATGGTACGGAATAGGGTAGGGTTAAGTTCAAACTTGAAAAAGAATTTAATTTTAAAACCAGCGTAAGCGAATGCTTATTCTTAAACAAACCTTTAATTTTACAAAAAATGTCTATGTTTGGAAATGCAAAACTTTACAATCCACCAGCCTGCTATTATTCGCAACGACTTACGCCCCGGCGACTTCGGCGCGATTGTCTATCTGCATGGCGTTTTGTACGCGCAGGAACAGGGTTTTGACACTACGTTTGAAATATATGTAGCAGAGCCGCTCGCCAAATTTGTACGCAACCAGACGCAGCGAGAGCGCATTTGGATCGTAGAAAGTGACAGCGGTGTGAAGGGCTGCATCGCTATTATAGAACGTTCGGAACAAGAGGCACAACTGCGCTGGTTTATTTTGCATCCCGAATTACGCGGCTGGGGACTGGGTAAGAAAATGATACAAGAAGCCCTCCATTTCTGTAAAGAAAAAAATTACACGTCTGTTCAATTGTGGACGATTAGTGCGCTGCACGCTGCTGCTGCCCTTTACAAAGCCGCCGGTTTTGAGCGTGTAAGTGCGGAAGAGCAGTTATTGTGGGGCGTAAATGTAGTAGAAGAAAAATATGACTTGAAATTGTAGTAGAGTGTAGAGGGACATGAATAGAAGGATTTCGCTTGTTACTTGCCCTAAAGCGATAATGAGAACGCGGGCAGACAAAAAGAGAACAGGAGGATGTTTAAACCTGAAATGGGACATTCCTGTCTTCCCATCCTCCTATCTTCCATTTATCAAGCTCCGAGGTAATGCTTGAGCAACTTACTCCGATTCGCAGAGCGCAATTTATTGATAGCTTTATCTTTAATTTGTCGTACGCGTTCGCGCGTCAATCCAAATTTATCGCCAATATCTTCTAAGGACATAGGATGTTCTACGCCAATTCCAAAATATAACTTGATGACATCGCACTGGCGATCGGTCAGCGTACCCAAAGAGCGTTCAATCTCTCGACGCAGCGATTCGTTGTATTCCAACTCTTGGTCCGTACCCGGTGTACCGCCATTTTCCAATACATCTAGTAGCGAGTTGTCTTCTCCGTCTACAAATGGCGCGTCCATTGAGACGTGGCGAGCGGCTACACCGAGCGTTGTTTCTACTTCTTCCGTTGGTATTTCCAGCATTTCTGCCAATTCCTCCGCTGAAGGTTCCCGTTCGAATGCCTGCTCTAACTCCGAAAACGCTTTATTGATTTTATTCAACGAACCTACCTTGTTGAGCGGCAAGCGCACGATACGCGACTGCTCTGCCAAAGCTTGCAGAATGGACTGGCGAATCCACCAGACGGCGTAAGAAATAAATTTAAAACCGCGAGTTTCATCAAAACGCTGTGCGGCTTTTATCAAACCCAAATTGCCTTCGTTAATAAGGTCACTCAAGGAAAGACCCTGATTTTGGTATTGCTTTGCTACCGAAACGACAAAACGAAGATTGGCTTTCGTTAATTTTTCCAAGGCAGCTTGGTCGCCTTGTTTGATGCGCTTGGCTAATTCTACCTCCTCTTCTGGAGTAAGCAAATCCACTTTTCCAATTTCCTGCAGGTATTTCTCCAGCGACTGGCTCTCCCGATTGGTTATGGATTTGGTTATTTTTAGCTGTCTCATGCAGTAAAAAACGTTTTAAAAAGTTGACAATGGTGAAATTCGATGTGTTAGAAAAGAGAGTTTCAGGGCAGGATATGGGGTAACTATCAGACACATTTGCTTCCTAAAAAGCGAAATCTTGTAAGGTTCTTCCACGTAATATCTGATTTGATGTTGAATATTTGACAAGCCCTGCACGTATCATTTTTTAACAGCGCACAAAGGTACGCCAATTAAACATTCTTGTCAAGGGCTAATGCTTTCTAGTTCGTATTTATTCGTCCGTCATTAAAAACATCGCCTCGCTGCCAATAGTTTCCCCCCTTGTGAAAATAAAAATTTGCAAAAATCATTTTTTTCTTTTTTCTTGCGCGTATTGAAACGTAAAGCCAATCTTTGACAATAAGAATTTGTACTTTTTTTCAAAAACAGTATGCGTATTTTAAAAAAAGATTACTTTACCAAAATAAATTCTTTCTGCAATCACAGTCATTGAATTTTAGAATTACTAAAAACAAAACCTTAACCAACAACCAAGCGGGTGTATGAAGCGTGTCAAGTTTACTAAAGAATATTTGTTCCGAGCCTCTCCAGCTATTTTATATCAATTCCTCACAACGCCTTCCTGTTTGATCAGATGGTTTTGCGACAATGTTGATATTCAAGGAGATGTGTATGTTTTTTCTTGGGAAGGTTCTGAACAAGAAGCAGTACTGGTGGACGATGTAGAGGAGGAGTTAATTCGGTTTCGTTGGGCGGACTCCGAAATACGCACCGAATATTTGGAATTTAAAATATATACCTCTCCGGTGACGGATGAAACGGTGCTGGAAATCACCGACTTCTGCGATGACGACGAAGTAGAAGACCAAAAATCGCTTTGGAATGCCCAAGTGCAGCGGATGCGAGCGGAGATGGGTGCGGGCACTTAAAGTATTTGGAGGTTCAAAGTTTGGACGTTTGGACGCTAATTGCTAATGTCAAACTTCCAAACTTTGAACCTCCGAACTCCCAAACTTAATGTCTTATCTCGGCTGGTCTAATTTTACCTGCAAACTCGACGTTTTACCATCTCTCAAAATCCGCACGTTTACTACATCGCCAGGCTTGTATTTTTCTAAAATGAGGAAAATGTCATTGCTTTGCTCAATCGTTTCATTATTGATACCTACAATAATATCTCCCATTACAATTTCGCCTGCTCTATTTCGATAAGTAGGTCGGATACCGGCTCGTGCTGCGGCACTGCCTTCTTGTACACTCAATACCAAGGTGCCTTTCACTTCCAATCGGTCCACGACTTGCTGCGGTGCAACCCCAATCCCAATACTCGGACGTTGTACTTTGCCATATCGAATTAATTCTGGCACCACCCAGCGCACTGCATCCACCGGAATAGAAAAACCAATGCCTGCCGAAGCACCAGAAGGACTGTAAATAGCCGTATTTACCCCAATTAATTTTCCAGAAGAATCCAACAACGGACCGCCGGAATTGCCGGGATTGATTGCCGCGTCAGACTGAATAACATCTCGGATGGGTACACCAGCTACCGATTCAATCTCCCGACCGACCGCACTCACAATACCCGTCGTCAGCGTCTGGTCTAACCCAAAAGGATTGCCAATCGCAAATACAGATTGACCCACTCGTAAGTTATCAGATTGCCCTACCGGAATCGGTGTTAATTTAGTAGTTGGCGCTTTAATGCGCAACACTGCGAGGTCTTTTTCAGGATAAGCACCTACCACTTCTGCCTCCCAAGTAGTTTGGTCGGAAAGCGTTACCGTTGCCCGATCAGCTCCCTGAATGACATGAAAATTAGTGACCACATTGCCATTGCGATCCCAAACGAAACCCGAACCGGAGCCGCGTGGAATTTCAGCAAGATCACTCGTCCAAGAATTACGTTGTACCGTAGAAGTAGTAATAAAGCACACCGAAGGCGCTGCCCGTTCAAATAATTGAATGGTGGCTAACTCCTCGGAACCAAGTGCCGGATTGGACGCAGCTGTCGTAGAAACGCCAGTCGCATTTGCGAAAGCAGCTGAAACAGGGCTTACTTCCGATCGTAGAGAATTATTTTTATCCGCATTTTTCCATGCGACACCGCCGAAAAAAGCGCTGACCAACAGGAGTATGAAGAGCAAATAACGCATTGAGTTCATTGTGGTTTGAATTTTGGTTAAATGGATAGTTTTAGTACAATTTTACAGCGTCAGATGTTCAAAAAAAGGGGTGATGGAGTACTGAGTTGATAGGGTGAAAAATAAGCAGGTGATAGGGTGAAAAATAAGCAGGTGATAGGGTGAAGGGTTTATGGGTGAACACGTAGCGAAATCCCCTTATCATCTCTTCACCTATAACCCAACTGTTACAGGGTGAACACGTAACGAAATCACCCTATAAACCCTTCCCTCCATCACCTCTTCTTACGTTTTGCGCATTTTTTTCTTCGCCGCCGGAAAGAGAATATTATTCAAAATCAAGCGATAACCCGGTGAAGTCGGGTGCAAACTCAAATCCGTGGGCGGGTCGTACACAAAGTGCCGATAATCTTCTGGGTCGTGACCGCCATAATACGTCCAAGTGCCTTCGCCAAAAACGCCGTGAATATAGCGCGACTCATTCGCCGGTTTATTCTCCCCTAAAAGTAGAGCGTTAGATTTAATAAATTCTTTGCGAAAAGCAGTGGTTTGCCCCATAAAACCTTTCACGGTGCGGGTGTGGCATTGCGTAAGCATCGTAGGAATCGGGTCCCATTTGGCAGAAAAATCAAATAAACTAAAATAATCCTGCTCTGGCGGCACATTCCGACCAAAATAATTATCAATGCTGGAATGCTCGTACTCCAAGGGATTCTGTGTCAATTCAAAGTCTTTGAAAGCCAGCGTTTTACTAAAATCTAATTTCGATTGTGCATTCGGGTCTACGCCATCGCCGTCATACATTTGCGCACAAATATCCACGCCGTCTGCTGCCAAAGCGATGTCATAAGTATCTGTTGCAGAGCACATTGCAAACATAAAGCCGCCGCCACCAACGAATTCTCGAATTTTTTTCACTACCGCTAATTTCAATTGCGAAACTTTTGCAAAACCGAGGCTTTTCGCCAAATCTTCTGCCTTGCGCACATGCTCCCGATACCACGGTTGATTGGAATAGGAGCGATAAAAACGTCCGTACTGTCCCGTAAAATCCTCGTGGTGCAAGTGCAACCAGTCATATTTTGCCAATTCATCGCCGAGTACTTGCTTGTCATAAATAGTTTCATACGGAATTTCCGCATACGTAAGTGCCAGTGTAACAGCATCATCCCACGGTTGTACGCGCTCGCCTTTCTCGTTCATGTCCGGGGAATAAACGGCTATTTTGGGCGGCACTTCCAACTTTACCGCATCCATGTTGACTTCCGGGTGTCCGATTTCATTTTGAATCTGTGCAAATTGTGCATCTGCAATCACTTGATAACTCACGCCTCTGGTGATGCACTCCTTCTCAAAAATTTTGTTGTGTTGAAACGCGAAGCTGCCGCCGCGATAATTCAGCAGCCACCAAGCCTCCACGCCACCTTGTATCACCCAATAAGTAATGCCGTAGGCTTTCAAATGATTCCGCTGGGACTGCGCATCCATCGGAATGAGAATGTAAGCTGCTTGCGCTTTCACGGTGACAATCATCAGCAGCGCCAATACAATCAGTCGTCTCAAGTTCATAAGGATATTTAATTTTAAATTCTAGAAAGACCGCAAAACGTGACAGGCTTTTGAAAACCTTGTCACGTCTCAAAACGAAAATTACAACAATTGCACTACGGTTGCTGGTTTTTAACAAAATGGTAACGGTGGCTTATTCAGAATCCTGTTTTACCCAAATTTTTGCCATTTTTGGCTCTGTATTAATGCGCCGGTTGGCGTATAGTTCTAATTTAAAAGCATTAGCACTAAGCTCATCTACATTCGCTCCGTAAAAGCTTCCAGGTTCGGGATAGCTTATTCTAAAATAATAATCTTTTCCTTTTTCAAACAAAAGCGTTGCCGTTTGTTCTTTTCCGCGTAACAAGGTTAGTTCTTCCACATTCGTTTCCAGCAAAGTATAAGTCCAAGCCGCAAGGGCAATCGGTCGGTCTACATTCAAAGTCGTTTTCAAATTGTAATCAAAATTTCCTTTGTAAAGCAGGTGAATACGCACCCCATCATTTGTATGAGTTTGTGCAAAAGCGTTGCCAAAAAAGGCAAGTAGCAGCAAAGAAAATAGGTACTTTTTCATAAGGTCAAGGTTTTTTACAAATTTAAACAATAGAGAGAAATAATCTTTCGCGAAGCAGGTCAAAATTTTTGCTTTTAACAAAACGCTAACAACACAGCAGCTTTTCAAACCATAAAATACAGTATTATTGCGTTTCTTTTGGAATGCTGGAATCCTCGTCCGCTTTTGGAGGATTGGAAAGTGGAAAATTGGAAACACTCCCCAATTCAAGTTGTTGACAGCAATATTCCAACATTCTGATATTCCAATATTCTGTTGAACATGGCGAATCTCACGTTTCAATATCCTGCTTGGTATCTTCTATTTTGCGTGCTGCTGGGAGCGGCGTACGCACTGATGCTGTATTTTCGAGATAAAACGTTTCCTGATCAATCAAAGCGACTGATTTGGGGGCTTGGTGTGCTCCGTTTCCTTACCGTCACTATTTTGAGTATGTTGTTGCTATCGCCGCTGTTGAAATCTACGTTGACGCAGACGCAGAAACCGGTGATTGTGTTAGCGCAAGACCAATCAGAATCCGTAGCGGCGGAAATGAAACCTGAGCAACGACAGGCGTATCAGGCAAATTTTGAAAAACTGGCGCAGGAACTCGGGCAACAATATGAGGTAAAACAGTATTCGTTTGGCAATGAAGTGCGCGAAGGCATTGATTTTAAATACACGGATAAAATAACAAATCTCTCGGAGTTACTTACCAATGTGTATGATTTGTACAGTAATCAGAACTTGGGTGCTGTCGTGCTGGCGACGGACGGCATTTATAATGAAGGCAGCAATCCGGTTTATTTGAATAGCAAACTTTCCGTACCGATTTATTCCATCGCGCTGGGCGACACAACGATTAAAAAGGATGTAGTTTTAAAACGGGTTTTCAATAATAAAATCGCGTATCTCGGCGACAAATTCACAGTGCAAATAGATATTACGGCGCAAAACAGTACCGGTGCAAATACAAGTTTAAGTATTTATAAATTAGAAGGTGCGAACGCCCGAAAATTGCAGCAAGTCCCAATCAACATTAATAAAAACGACTTTTTTACAACCCGAGAAATTGTGTTGGACGCAAATGCAGCAGGCGTACAGCGGTATCGGGTGGTCGTAGAATCCATTTCCGGCGAAGCAAGCACTGCCAATAACAGCAAAGAGATTTTTGTAGAAGTATTAGATGCAAGACAGAAAATTCTCATTCTCGCCAACTCACCTCATCCTGACATCAGCGCTATCCGCCAAAATATTTCTGCCAATAAAAATTATCAAGTAGATATTGCTTTTATTAGTAGCCTGACGGTCAACGTTGGCACATATGATTTTGTGATTTTACATCAACTGCCAAGCCGCACCAATGATGCAGCGGCAGTGTTGACGACTTTGCAAAATAAGCGGATTCCTCGGCTGTACGTTGCAGGATTGCAAACCAATTTTAGTCGCCTCAATCAATTGCAATCTTTAATAACGATTCAAGCGGACGGGCGCAGCTCGAATGATGTACAGGGACGTTTAGCGCCTACGTTTAACAGTTTTACGGTCAGCGAGCGACTCATTAATGAAATACCTAATTTCCCGCCACTTGTTGCGCCTTTTGGCGAATTTAAAGCCTCGGCAGCCGCGTCGGTGTTGTTGTATCAGCGCATTGGCAAGATAGATACGCGGTATCCGTTGTTCGTTTTGGGTGAAGAATTGGGTGTAAAAGTAGGTGTGCTGTGCGCGGAAGGTATTTGGAAATGGCGTTTATTCGACTTTTTACAAAATCAAAATCATTTGTTGTTTGATGAATTGTTGGACAAGCCGATTCAATACTTAAGTTTGAAAGAAGACAAGCGTAAATTCCGCGTCACGCCGGGTAAAAATATTTTCAACGAAAACGAAGCAGTCGTTTTTGATGGCGAATTGTACAACGATAATTATGAACTCATCAACGAGCCGGACGCGACAATGGTCATCACGAATGCCAGTGGAAAAGAATTTAATTTTACGTTCAATAAATTGGGTCGCGCTTACACGTTGAGTGTGGGTATTTTTCCGGTCGGTAATTATACGTATCGCTCTGCCGTCAATTACAATGGTCAAAACCTTTCGGTCAATGGGCAATTTAGTGTGCAACCTGTTCAGTTAGAACTGTTTGAAACAACTGCCAATCATAATCTCCTGCGCTTATTGAGTGATAAATATGGCGGCGCCGTCGTGTATCCAGATAATATCGGTTCGATTACCAATCTCATTGCAGCCAAAGATACGGTCAAACCAGTCATCTATCAAACCGACAAAACCCGCGCCGTTATCAATTTAAAATGGATTTTCTTCTTGTTGCTATTTCTACTCACAGGCGAGTGGTTTTTACGACGGTATTTTGGAGCGTACTAAGAGGTGAGTGAGAGGTGATTGGTGAGAGGTGATTGGGGAGGCGTAATTAATAAATCGGATAATTGATATCGTGCAAATTCCAACGCTTAAGTGCCAAATTCCATTTCGCGTCTTCCGTTTCACCGCTCACCAATCCCCTTTCACCAATTTGGGATTTTAGAAAAGATTTTTTTGGATTGTTGGTTAAATCATTACTTTTGTAACGGAGAACCATTTTACTGTTCACAAAACTTTCTAATAACGTGGAGAACGATAGAAACCGCAGATTTGAGAGTGTGTATTCAAAGAAAGTAAAAGCAGGCAAACGAAGAACTTACTTTTTTGATGTACGCCAAACCAAGGGGGACGATTACTACCTGACCCTCACTGAAAGCACCAAAAAATTCAACGGCGAAGGCTATGAACGCCACAAAATTTTCCTGTACAAGGAGGATTTTAATCGGTTCATCGGCAGCTTGGAAGAGGTGATTCATCACATTAAAACGGAATTAATGCCGGACTATGACTATGAAGAGTACGACCGCCGCCAAGAAGAATACGAAAACGAACATGGGCAGGAAGAGGGCGGATTTGAAAACACCGAGGTAGAAGGCTTGGTAAAAGCGAAAACCAAAGTGGAAAATGAGGACGATATGACGTGGTAAACACGGGATTTGTGAAAGGTGAGAGGTGAAATGGGATTTGTGATTAGTGAAGGGTGATTGGGAATTGCAAGGTGCGATTTGTACCAATTACGATTCATTAATTACGTCTCGCCTATTACATTTTACCTTTCACAATTTACGTTCTACATTCACAAATCCCATTTTACCAATCACCTATTACATCTCACTACCCACCGACTCCTCAATCGTTTGATTTTCATACAAATCGGCGTAGTAGCCCTTATTGGCAAGTAATTCTTCATGCGTGCCCGCTTCTATAATTTCACCTCCATCCGTCACGATAATTTTATCAAATTGCAACAATCCATAAATGCGGTGCGTGATGATAATCGCCGTTTTATCCGATAATGCTTCATTGAAATAACCCAGAATTTGCTTTTCTGTATTCGTATCCACTGCGGAGAGACAGTCGTCCAAAATAACAATATCCGGTTTTTTTACTAATGCTCTTGCAATGGAAATGCGTTGCTTTTGTCCGCCGGAAAGTGTCACGCCACGTTCTCCAACAATGGTCTCAAAACCTTCGGATAAACCTTGAATATCTTCGTGAACAGAAGCGTATTTCGCAAAATTTTCTACGTCTTCGCGGGGCGTATCTGGTTTTCCAAATGCAATATTGCCGGCAACGGTATCCGAAAATAAAAATACATCCTGCGGCACGTAGCCAATGCGCTCGCGCAAGTTAGCGAGGTCGTGTTGTTGAATATTTTTTCCGTCTATGCGTATTTCTCCGTCTGTCACATCATACATTCGCACGAGCAAGTCAGCAATAGTGGTTTTTCCGGAACCTGTGCGTCCGATGATTGCCATTTTCTGACCGGGCATCAGCGTGAAATTGATATTTTTTAAGGCTTGAATTCCTGTATCTGGATAGACAAAAGTGACGTTATCGAATTCAATTTGTCCAGTCAACGGTATCGGATTGATAACTGGATTGATGATAGTCGGTTTCGTATCTAAAAATTCGTTGATGCGTTTTTGCGACGCGGCAGCTTGTTGGGTGATAGACGCAATCCAGCCAATCGCTGTGACGGGCCACGTTAAAATATTTACATAAATAACAAATTCTGCAATATTTCCAGGCGTAACCGAGCCTTTTGCCACTTGTAAACCACCGATATAAACGACCAAAATTGTACTTGCCCCAATCAACAACAACATGAGCGGATAAAAAAGCGCATTCACCTTCGCCAACGACAAGGATTTTGCTTTATAATCTTCACTTTCATTTGCAAAATGCTGCACCTGCGGCTTTTCCTGCACATACGACTTCACCACTCTGATTCCAGAATACACTTCCTGCGCAATACTATTCAAAGTCGCCAGCTTTCGCTGAATGCCCTCACTTTTTTTGTTAATAATATTGCTGACGTAATAAATGGACAATGAAAGAAAAGGTAGGGGAGCCAAACAGTACAGCGTCAATTCCAGATTCACGTTGACCATCGCTTGAATGACCAAAATGAAAAGCGAGACGAGATTCACACCATATAAAATGGCTGGACCGAGATAATTTCGAACTTTCGACACGTCTTCCGTGATGCGCGCCATGAGGTCGCCCGTGTTATTTCTTTTGTAAAATGCTAAGTCCAATTTTTCATAATGCCCAAACACTTCCTTGCGAATATCATACTCAATCAAGCGAGACATCACAATAATCGTCTGCCGCATAAAATACATAAACACACCCATCAAAATCGCCAATAGCAGCACCAAAAATCCGAAATACAACAGCGTCCTACCCAGCAGCATATACAATTCATTTTGCAAGGCAAACCCGTCGTAGAGCCGAAATAGCCCGACATTTTCTACCACCAAATCCAGCGCCTCGCCAATCATCTGTGGCTGCAAGACTCGAAAATAATTGGAAATAAATACAAAAGCGATACCGCCCAGCAAGTGCCAGCGGTATTTCAGGAAAAATTTATTGAGGTAACGAAGGTGCTTCACGTGCAGATTTTAGTCAAATTGCAAAGGTATATTTTTAGGAAACCAGTGGCGGGGGAATTAGTTTTAAGGTGAAGGTTAAGATTGAGGTGGAGGTTAAGATTGAGGTGGAGGTTAAGATTGAGGTGGAGCAGCGAGCGAATTAAACCACAGAGGACACAAAGGTTTCACAAAGAACACTATTATTTGGCGTTGTGTGCCTTGTGCTTTCCTTTGTGTACCTTGTAGTTAAAATCACGCTATTAGAGCCACGCATCACTCAAAAATCTTGCTAATTCCTTGAACCCGTAGCCGTCGTGCCACTTACACTAAACGCCTTCCGCGGCAATTGCTCATCACGCTGCGAGGTATGCCATACGAAAGACGCGACAATTGTAGCTGCCTGTTTCAAATCCTCCGCCGACAGATGGTCCCAATTATCCATGTTAGAATGGTGCGTCCGGCTGGAATATGCCATCGGGTCTTGAATGAACTGAAAACCGGGAATGCCTACACCATCAAACGCCAAGTGGTCAGTGCCGCCTGTGTTTTGTAATGTCAAGGTAGTTGCCTCCAAATCTTTGAACGGGTCGAGCCAAGCGCGGAAAATAGAAGCCACTTTATCATTGCCTTGCAGATAAACGCCGCGAATTTTGCCAGTGCCGTTATCGAGATTGTAATAAGCGGAAATCTTGCTTTGGTCCGCTTTCAAACCAGTAACCGTGCGCTCTTGCATCTCAGCAAAATGTTGTTGCACATAACCACGCGAGCCAAGCAAACCCTGTTCTTCGCCTGTCCAAAGCGCGATGCGCAAAGTACGACGCGGTTTTACACCTGTTTCTTTAATCGTTTGCATCAAAATACGAGCGGCTTCCATCATTACCGAAGAGCCTGCGGCATTGTCCGTTGCGCCGGTAGCTGTGTGCCAAGAATCAAAATGCGCGCCAAACATGACGACTTCGTCTTTCAAATCCGTGCCAGGAATTTCCGCAATAATATTCGCTTCCATTTCATCAGGATTGGTATAAGTAGCGTCCAATTCCATCGAAAGCGTTACCGAAATTCCTTTTTTCAACAAGCGAAATAAGCGATTGTAATATTCTACGCCCATCGTCACTTGCGGCAATATTTCTGCATTTTTATCACGTGCTTGCCCTTCTTTGGCGCGTGCACCCGTAGCGAACACGACACCCAAGTCGCCTTTGAAATTCCGATCAATTACACATAAAGGTTTTTCTTCATAAATTAATTTCCACATGGCGGTTGTGAAGCCAGTATTAAAACCCTGAAAATTACGTCCGCCACTGCCGCTGGGATTGGGTGCAGGTGCATTTGCCAATTCCAATAAATCTTTCTCATCCCGACGTTTGGTAGAGGGTTCAAACCATTCTTCTACGACGCGAGCCGTGTCCATTAGTACAAACTTACCTTTCAGTTTGCCTTTATATTTTGCTAATTCTTCCTCGGTGCCAGCATCCAAATAAATGACTTCGCCCGTGAGCGTGCCCTTCACCGCGGGCGACCAAGCTTTTGGAGACGCGATAATCGGATAATAATTTGGAGCTATAGCGTGCATCGAAAACTTTTTTAATTCCCAACCGCGACCAAAGGGTCCCCATTTCTCAGTGTGTACATTGTCGAAACCCCAATCTTTCAAGGTTTTTACTGCCCAGTCCGTGGCTTTGTCGAGCATGGGCGAACCCGTAAGGCGCGGTCCGTACACATCGGTCATCCACGCGGCAAGGTCCATGACCTGACTTTGTTCCATGCCGTGTTTGCGAATGACGGTATTAGTGGTTTCATCTACTTTTTCTTGTGCAATCGCTTGCAAACCAATACATAACATCAATAAAAATAAAAGTTTGAATTTCATATCGAGTGTTTTAGAAGTTTAGGTTTTCTCCCGCAGATTTCGCAGATTCCGCAGATTTTAATTTTGCACTTGTCGCTTGGTCACCGTTTTCTCTAAGTCACTCTTTACATCCCTCACAGCATAATTTTACTGCAGAGCCGCAAAGATTTACACAGAGGACGCTGTGATTAAGAAAAAAAATCAGCGGCATCTGCGAAATCTGCGGGAGAAATTTCCCCGTGTAAAGCACCCATTAGACAAGCAATTTATAATAAATCATCCGTATGGGATTCAAAAATTAATAAACTGTAATATGCGGTATCACCCTATAAACTTATCACCTCATCATCCCAATCTAAACTTTTTTTCCTAAAATTCCTTTCTTTTATAGAATCCATTATACCATGCGCATTTTACTTCGAGTAGGCGGAATCCTGCTTTTGTTATTTCTCACGGTATCCTTGTTATTTACAGGTTGTATGACCTTTCGGAAATCCGACGCGAAATCGGTCAAGTATTTCAAAGAAAGAAAAGTAGAAGTCCAAATTCATCAGACGAGTTTTGATAATAAAAACCTACATTATTTAGAAACCACTCGGCTTTCGGAAACATCGCCGTTGATTGTTTTTGTACACGGTGCGCCCGGTGCGGCAGGGGATTTTTATAAATACTTGGCAGACAGCACATTGCTCACAAAATTTCATATGGTCGCAATGGACCGCCTCGGTTATGGCTATTCTGATTATGGAAAATCAGAAGTCTCCATTCAAAAACAAGCAGATGCAGTGCGTGCAATCGTGGACTTATTTCCAAAAGCGTCAAAAGTTATTTTGGTCGGGCACTCGTATGGTGGACCTATTGTAGCTAAATGTGCCATGGATTTTCAAAATAAATTAAGTGCGATTATCATGTTAGCACCCGTTAATGATGCGGAATCAGAGAAAATATTTTGGTTCGCTTCTTTTTCGCAATGGAAAGCCACCCGCTGGATGATGTCGAAAGCATTTCGCGTATCGGGCGATGAGAAATTTGCACACCAAGCGGAATTGCGCAAAATAGAATCTGGCTGGAACCAAATCACCATTCCGACCGTACATATTCATGGCATGAAAGATAAAATGCTGGCACCGCCGCCAAATATTGAATTCAGCAAAACGCACATTCGACCCAATGTTTTAAAATTAATCACGATGCCAGATGCCAATCACATGATACCCTGGAGCGATTATGATATGGTGAGAAAGGAATTATTACAATTGTTATAACTATAACACAAGAACACATAAATAATCAAACACAATTTTATGACAAAACAAGCCATTTGGAACGGACAAATCCTTGCCGAAAGCGCTAACTTGGTGCAAGTAGAAGGCAATTATTACTTTCCGAAAGATTCTATTCACACCGATTTTTTTAAAGAAAGCAGTACGCATACTACCTGTCCTTGGAAAGGTTTGGCAAGTTATTATTCGCTGGAAGTAGCCGGCGAAGTCAATAAGGATGCCGCTTGGTACTACCCAGAACCCAAAGACGCTGCCAAGGAAATAAAAGACCACGTCGCTTTTTGGAAAGGCGTAAAAATAGTAGACGTGTAATGGTACATTGATTATTATGATGATTAAGGTTTTTTATGATTTCATCTTAATGTTTCGTGATCATCATAAAAATCAGTGTCCTATAACTAACATAAAATGACGATTCAAACCCACCTTGATACCGATTTATTATTACAATATAGAAACGTGCGCCAGCAGACGGAACGCCTTTGTGCGCCCTTGCAGCCTGAGGATTTTGTCGTGCAACCCGCCGGAGACGTGAGTCCGCCCAAGTGGCATTTAGGACACAGCGCTTGGTTTTTTGAAAATTTTATTCTCGCCGAGCATTGGAAAGGCTATAAAAGATTTGACGAACGCCTGAATTTTATTTTTAATAGCTATTACGAAAGTCAAGGACCACGCATCTTGCGCAGCAATCGTGGCAATATCACGCGCCCCGGTGTGGAGGTTATTTTTGAATATCGGCGCTACGTGGACGAACACATGGAAGAATTGTTGCAAAGTAATATTACGCAGGAATTACGTGATTTTATTATACTCGGTTTACATCATGAGCAGCAGCATCAAGAATTATTAATAACGGATATCAAGTATATTTTAGGAAATAATCCATTTTTTCCGATGTATGATGCACAGATATCAGTACTTCCATTACATGAGTTACAAGTATTTGAATCGAATTGGATTACAGTTTCAGAAGGTATTTATGAGGTTGGTTATCAAGGGAATGGCTTTTGTTTTGATAATGAATTAGGGGCGCATCGCGTTTTTTTACCAAATTTTGAAATACAAGACCATTTAGTTACCAATGCAGAATATTTAAAATTCATGCAAGATGGCGGCTACGAGCAGTTTGAATTTTGGCTGGCGGAAGGTTGGGAATGGGCGAAACAATTGGAAACGAAAGCACCACTTTATTGGTACGAACAAGACGGCGATTGGTGGCAATATACGCTGCATGGCTTGCGCCGCCTGCATTTGAACGAACCCGTCACCCACGTGAGCTATTTTGAAGCGGAGGCTTACGCACGCTGGCGCGGACTACGTTTGCCGACCGAGTTTGAGTGGGAAGTCGCTTGTAAACAATTATATAATAAGATTCCAACAGATAGTAATTTTGTAGAAACGGAGCAATTTCATCCGAATGCGAAGCAACATAATAACGATTTTCAAATGCTCGGAAATGTGTGGGAATGGACGGCGAGCGCCTACCTACCCTACCCTGATTTCCCTCGTCTGAAAGGCGCTTTGGGCGAGTACAACGGCAAATTTATGGCGAACCAAATGGTGCTACGCGGCGGCTCTTGTGCCACGCCAATGCTACACATTCGCCCCACATATCGCAATTTTTTTCAAACCGATAAACGCTGGCAATTTACGGGTATTCGATTGGCTAAATAGATGCCAGATTAGGAGATGCCAGACGATACCATAACACTATAACACTTTGACTGATTCATTTTTAACAGACGTAATCGCAGGCTTATCGCAAACGCCAAAGAAATTGTCATCTAAATATTTTTATGATGCAAATGGTGATAAGTTATTTCAGGACATTATGAATATGCCGGAATATTATTTGACCAATTGTGAATATGATATTTTTGAAACGCACAAGCAAAATTTGCTGTCACTGATTGGGGAAGAACCGTTTGATTTGATAGAATTGGGTGCAGGCGATGGTACAAAAACAAAAGTTTTATTACAACATTTTTTATCACAACAAGCTGATTTTCAATATCTTCCAATTGATATTTCAAAAGAAGGATTAGAGAATTTGGAAAAAGATTTAAAAGTTAATTTGCCAGAGCTGTGTGTAAAAGGTTTGTCGGGCGATTATTTTGAAATGCTAGAACAATTGAGCGCAAGCAGCGGCGTTCGTAAAGTAATTCTGTTTATTGGAGCCAATATTGGCAACATGACGCGCGCACAAGCGGCTGATTTTTTACAACATTTGAATCAAACCATGATAACAGGTGATTTATTACTCATTGGTTTTGATTTGAAAAAAGATCCCAATATTATTTTAAATGCGTATAATGATTCGGCGGGCGTTACCGCAGCTTTTAATTTGAATTTATTGAGTCGAATTAATCGAGAGTTAGGTGCTGATTTTGCAATAAATAATTTTAGACATTGGGAAACGTATAATCCCGCTACCGGTGAAACGAAAAGTTATTTAGTAAGCACTCAAAAACAAGCGGTTCATTTACAAAACGAGACTTTTCATTTTGACGCTTGGGAAGCTATTGATGTAGAATTATCATTAAAATATAGCCTGAGTGACATTGAAAATCTGGCAGAAAAGAGTGCATTTAAAGTTGTCCAACATTTTTTTGATTCCAACCATTATTTTGTGGATACAATTTGGCAGAAGTGAATGGCATTTAATTTTGAAAAAACGGAAATTCTTCCTACATTTAGTTGCAAAAAAATCCATTCACATGCAACCAAATATTTCCAAACTAACAATCGTATTTTTAGTATTCCTCTTTTGGAGTTGTCGCTCCGAAAATGAGCCGAAAGCAGTCACTTCCAACAAAATTGATGAAGAATTGTATGCGCAATTACAAGCGCAACTCATTAACGCTCAATCCGGTGCAGTCATTTCGATTCCCGAAGGCACATTTTCATTCGACCGTCCGCTTTCGCTTGATGGTGTCAATAATGTGACCATTAAAGGTGCGGGAAAAGACAAAACGATTCTCTCTTTCAAAAATCAAAAAGTCGGTGCAGAAGGTTTGAAAATCAGAGCAGATAGTGTTACGATTCAAGATTTAACGATTCTGGATACGAAAGGCGATTGTATAAAAATTCAAGACAGTAAAACGGTCACGATTCGTAATGTAAAAACGGCGTGGAGCGGCGGCGCGAAGGAAAGTAACGGCGGCTACGGCTTGTATCCAGTGGCTTGTAATAATGTGTTGATTGATAATTGCGAAGCTGCATTTGCCTCAGATGCAGGCATTTACGTTGGGCAATCCACAAATGTAGTGGTGCGCAACAGCTACGCGCACGACAATGTGGCGGGTATCGAAATTGAAAATTGCATCAATGCGGAAGTGTATGATTGCAGGACAGAAAATAATACGGGCGGTATTTTGATATTTGATATGCCAGATTTGCCGATTGTAAATGGACACACTTGCCGCGTGTATCGCAATAAAATTATTGAGAATAATCATAGAAATTTTGCACCGGAAGGGAATATTGTCGGCATCGTTCCGCCGGGGACAGGTATGATTTTATTAGCTGCCAAAAATGTAGAAGTGTTTGATAATGAAATCATTGGACATAAAACATTTGGCACGGCGGTCGCCAGTTTTCAAATCACCCAAAAGCCGTGGAATAATAAAGATTACAATCCATTTAGCTACGACGTTTTTATTCACAACAATACTTACCAACGTAAGAAAGCCCTGCCGGATTTGACGAAAGATTTTGGTAAAATGGTCAACATGGTTTTTAAAGGCAAACCGCAGGACATCCTCTACGACGGCATCTTGGACGACAAACGCACCGGCACCAACCCAATGAATATCTGCATCCGTCAATACGGAGAAGAATTGCGTTTTGCAAACATAGACGCAGCCAACGATTTCAAAAATGTAGACAAAGACGTGACGAATTATAATTGTCAACGGCAGCCCTTACCGGGCGTTCTATTTCAATGATGGGACACTGATTGTTGAAGATAATTAAGATATGTTAAGATTGGAATCAGTTGGTATCAGTAAAATCATAAAAATCAGTGTACCATGTCAAGTCGCTTGGGTATTTGTAAAATTTGTTGTTTTGCAATTTCATTTATTATACTTTTTTTAGAATGCCAAACTCCGTCAAAACCTGTTTTTGTCCATTTCCAGCCGGAGGAACTCCCGTATAAAACCTTATCCGAATATAATTTTTATAAAGGCGAATTATCACATTTACAACCCAATGACCGCGTGCTTCCGTATGATTTGAACACGCCTTTATTTTCCGATTATTCCCACAAAGCCCGCTTCGTGTGGATGCCCGATAGCGTGCGCGCAACGATAGGCGAGGACGGCACTGTAGCATTTCCGAACCACACAGTTTTGATTAAAAATTTTTATTATCCAAAAGATTTTAAACAGCCGGAAAAGGATTGGCACATCGTAGAAACTCGTTTGTTGGTGCAATTGCAAAACACTTGGCAAGCCTATACGTATGTGTGGAATGATGCGCAAACCGAGGCTACGCTGAACATAATTGGCGATTTTAAGACTGTGAATTGGACGGATGAAGCCGGAGAAAAGAACGAAATAGAATATGTAATACCCAACAAAAATCAATGTAAAAGTTGTCATAATGTAAATAATATAGTGTTGCCAATTGGACCGAAAGTAAGTAATCTCAATCGAAATGTTGTTTATGTAGAGGGCGAAATGAATCAGTTAGAAAAATGGCAACAGCACGGTATTTTGCAAAGCAGCGATTTTAAAAAATTTCAAACCTTAGCAAATTGGGATCATCCACAAAGTGCTGATTTGCAAGCGCGTGCCTTGGCGTATTTGGATGTAAATTGTGGGCATTGTCATAGTGAAAACGGACCGGCGCATACGAGTGGTTTGTATTTAAGAGCGAACCAAACTGATGTCGATAAACTTGGTTTTTGTAAAATGCCCGTCGCGGCTGGCAAAGGTTCGGGCAATCGAAAATATGGCATTGTGCCGGGTCAACCCGACGCTTCGATTTTGCTGTACCGCATGGAATCCAGCGACCCGGGTGAGATGATGCCGGAGTTTGGGCGCGTCATTCCACACAAAGAAGGGATTGCGTTGATTCGAGCATGGATTGCAAGTTTAGAAGGAAATTGTAAATGATTTAGTGTGTTATTATAGTAATGTAAATGAATGCTTCGCTCCCTTTACATTTATGGACATTTCAAACAATGGAAGCCTGTGAAGTGCTGGAGAAAAACGGTACATTACAAGTAGACTGGCAAATTACACCGGTCAACTGGCGACCCGCCTACCGATGGATGGCACAGGAAATGGAAACGCAAGGTGTTGTCCTGCAAGGATTTGCGCCAGTATGGGCTTGGCATTCTTGCGGAGGAGTGTGGGGTGGTCGTCCTACTTTTGATACGGCACGGGCTTTGCTGACGGATATGCAATTGGCGGACGGGATTTGTGTGGTCGAATTGGATGCACCTGCGGAGGTATGTTTGCTGTCCGCTTATAGCCGATTCTGCGAGCTATTGGATAAAATATTGAATAATGAAACGCCAGAACGGAAAGCGTTTTTGGATATGTTTGACGTGCCGCCTATCAACGTTGATGATGATGTGCAGGCGGCTTTGCCCTATTTAAAAAAAGAATGGGTGAGTGATATTCGCCACCTTGATATGAAGCCTGATCGGTGGGATTATGATTGGAAGAAGGCGGTTTGAAAGTTTTTTGTTTGAGGTTTTTGTTTAGTGATTATTTGGTACTGATTCAAAATGTAAATAGTTCACCCTAAATAAGCGTCCCATCAGAATAACTAATTTATTGATTCTCCCTTTATTTTATTATGCAGTGGTCAATGGTCAATAATAAATGGTCAATCACTTAGTTGAAGCCATTCAAATTGATGCACAGATATTAGGCGGCACGCCCGTATTCGCCGGTACGCGCGTTTCTTTAAAAACAATGTTTGATTATCTAAAATCTACCTCACTCAAAGATTTTTTGGAAGGATTTCCCTCCGTAAGCCGGGAATAGGGGGAAGTAGCGAATGGCATCCGTGATTTAGAATTGACCGCCATTGGAAAGTCCGAAGCCGGTATCGAATTCTACGCTTGGGATTTTGATTATAAAACGGACAAAGGTTTCCGCGCCGAAATCATGATTGACAAAGAAGGTACGCAAATTCGCAAATTCAAGCCCGGCACGTATCAAATCGCTGTGAAAGTAGTAGATACCGATGGGTTGGACAACGTGGAAGTGGTGAAATTGAAAGTGAATGGAGAGTTGCACGTAGGGTGAGCGGTCGCTCGGAAACCTATAAGGTTTGGCAAACCTTATAGGTTTGCTGGGTAATTTGTGTAAGCTGCCAAATAATTAAAATAAGCTGCCGACTTTTTATTGGTAGATGCCAAATAATTAAAATAAACTGCCGACTTTTTATTGGTAGATGCCAAATAATTAAAATAAACTGCCGACTTTGTAGTATAAGTTGCCAAATAATTAAAATAAACTGCCAACTTTTTATTGGTAGATGCCAAATAATTAAAATAAGTTGGCAACTTATACTACAAAGTCGGCAGTTTATACTACAAAGTCGGCGACTTTGTGTTTGTAGGTGGCAGTTGCAACTATAAAAAGGGCGTTTATAACATAGTAGATGGCAAAATCTGCAAAATATCCCTGATTTTAATCTTCTATCTTTTAAAAAAGACGTACCTAAACTATTCAAGAAACAGGGTTGGGTAGAATGAGCATAGCATTTCGTCAATAACTCATGTGCACCCCATAACTTTCCTTCTCCAGCACCGGATTCCACTTGGCAATCAACTCTTTATACGCTTGCCCGACGGGACGGATTTGGCGATTGATATCATATAAGCCGAGGGGATTGATGTTGCCGTTATCTTCGCGCAGGGCGGTGTCCCAATCCACTTGATCAATGAGGCTGTACCAAGTGAAGCCCACAACGGGTACACCATCTTGTTTGAGTCGGTAGATATTTGCCCACTGTTTGCGCAGCCAGTTGACGGCATTGGGTTCCCAAATATTCGTTTCGGTGTGCATGATGGGCAGGCGATAGCGATTGAAATACTGCTTGGCGATGACGTAATAACCAAATATCTCGCCCGATGCAGCCGTGTGTTCTTTGGAATGGACAATGTGTTCGTTTGTAATATAATAATCGTTGCCCATGATGCAGTTGGCTTTCACTTCGTTGGTAGCAAACCAATTATACTCTTCTTTCGTCATTCCATTGTCGAGCAGATATTCATACATCACGACCCGCACCGGATAGCCATAGGTAAGGTCTAAGGACAGAAAGCGTTTTTGATTGAAAAAATCTGCCGCGGGAATACAATCTGGCTCTGCGGCGTGGAAATATTCGCTGGATTCACTTTGTATAAAAACGGCGTTAGGCTGCACTTCCAAAATAGCGTTCATTGCCATCACGTTGGCTTTGCAAATATGCTTGAGGGCAGTCACAAACGAGCGGTCGCCACTCATTCTTTCGTTCCACCAGCCGTATTGCGCGGAGAATGTGGCAGTTATAAAGATTTCATTAATGGGCGTGTACAATTGTAAATACGGAAAACGTTTGGCAAAAGCCTTGGCATATTGTGCAAAAAGCATTGGAAAATCTGGATTTTGAAAATTACCGATCCAATCCGGCACGCCAAAATGGCATAAGTCCACGATCGGTGTAATTTTTATCTCTTTTAACTTCCCAAACGTCTTATCCGCAAACTTCCAATCATATTTATTCGGTCCGATATGAGTGCTGTAATAAGGCGGTCCGTAGCGCAAGAATTCGATGCCCATTTCTCTCACCAGATTAAAATCCTCTTCCCAGCACTCGTAATGTTTGGTTTTTTCCATTTCATCTACGCGCTTGGTGCTGCCATCGGGCAATTGGATGGTGGGATAACTATTTTCGATGCCGGTGGCAAACATGAATTTGTTCATAGGCGTGTAATTCTTTCATAAAGCGTAGTACAAACCTATAAGGTAAGGTTTGCCGAACCTTATAGGTTTTTGAGTAATTATTCAGTCTAAAAGGTAAAACCGGACTCTTAGGAGGAATGTTCAGAAATATGAGATATCAAGCAGGTATTATAGTGCATCAAAAGTCATTTCTCGAATGTCCAAATAGGCAGCCAATGGGTCAATGTCAACGTCTTCATTCCAAACAATTGCACCGCTTTCTTCATCAATATAGACTTTTTTAAAATTGTCATACTCATTTAAAAATGGAGGTAGAGGTGGAAGTTTTGGAGGGGGTGGATTGCTATAATAGGAATCATTATGCGGCCTCTGCAAATTTAATCTCAATATGAAACGGCTGCATCAACTCTGCCAACTGTTGTAAAAAATCCTTCCGCAAACGCTCGAAATTTTCGATAGCGTTGGTATCCACTTCGTCGAAAGAGCGATGAAAGGTAAGTAAATCGTTGACTTTTTGGATTTGCTCCAAAGTATTTGTGATTTCTATAATAGTAGTATTATGTGTTGTTGTCATGGTTGAAAATTATTTTAAGGTAGCCCTTTGGTTGTCTTGCATACGATTTTGTAAATAAATCATTCCAATATAGCAAATCTGTTTGAAATCGTACAAAATACGGATGATTTTCTGGATAAACTCTTTCAAGATAACCGTCAATGCCAGGAAATAAGTTTCCATCTTTAAATTTTTTCCAAATTGATTCTTTTGATTTAAGAATCTCATAATTAATAAAAGTAACCAGGTCAATGTCGTTTGGATTCAATTTCTTAGTCACAAAGCTACCATTCAAATATTGGAAAAAAGGAGCGTCTATTTCTACTTTTAAAGCTTCTGTATACAATTTGTAATGGTCAAAAAGCTGTTTTCGGGTATTGGAAGCGGGAAAAGCTGCTACGAAAAAACGTTCCACTTCCTCCAATGTGGATTCAATTGCGTAATATGGTTTTAAATTTCCGTTAAAGTCAAATTCAAGCATAGTGTAAAATTTGTTTTTATAAGTGGCGACTGAAGCTCGCCGGTACATCAATTCAACCGATACTCCACCTCCATCTTCTCCAATTCCATTACAAAATCAGTATTTGCCAGCACTTTTCGGTTTTTGGAGAACATATTGAGGCGGATGCGATTGGTACTGTCAACGAGTTCCATGCAGAGGCGGTGCTGACCCTCGTAGCGGGTGCACAGGTTTTCGAGGCGCTCGATGAGGTCGGGCGTGAGGGCTTCCACCTGCACTTTGAGGGTGATGCACTTGGTCATGCTCTCGCCCACGCCTTCGAGGAGTTTGATTTCGGTGGGTTTGAATTCTAACTCAGCATTTTCGCCCCAGCCCCGTTTGAAGTTGCCTTTTAGGAACAGCGCTTTACCTTCTTCGAGGAGGTGTTTGAATTTTTGATATTCTTCGCCAAACAGTTTAAATTCCAGATTGCCCGTGTAATCCCGTATTTCCAAAATGCCCCAGCCGTTGCCGTTTTTACTCACCATGTGGCGCGCTTTTACAACTAATCCGGCGAGTTGTAATAAAGGCTTATTTTTATGGTCATCTATTACATCCAAGCCACACGTTATAAAATTTTCAATCTCTACCCGATAATCGTCCAGCGGATGCCCACTGATGTAAATGCCGGTCACTTCTTTCTCTTTTTCTAATTTGTCTACGAGCGTCCATTGCAAACACTGCGGAAACGCTGGCTCTGCCAACATTACTTCCGACTGCGAATCACCAAAAAGCGACACCGAAGCGAATGCCTTTTGCGATTGGTACGCCGAGCCGTATTTCAAAGCGTGTTCGATAAGCGTATCATGTTTTTCGGAAGGTGCAAAATATTGCGCTCGGTGCGTGTTTTCAACAAAATCAAACGCGCCGCCGTGCGCCAGACTTTCTAACGCCCTTTTATTAATCGCTTGCAAGGGCAACCGCCGCACCAAATCAAACACATTCTTGAACGCCCCATTTTTCTTGCGCTCCGCCAAAATCGCCTCCACCGGACCTTCACCCACGCCTTTCAAACCCGACATTCCCAAACGTAACTGCCCTCTTTTATTCACCGAAAAGGTCATCCCACTTTCATTGATGTCCGGTCCGAGCACGTCCAAACCCATGCGTTTACATTCCTGCAAGAAAAAAGTCACATCTGAAATATTGGTTTTGTTGTGCGTTAACACCGCAGCCATAAATTCCGCCGGATAGTGCGCCTTCAAATAAGCCGTTTGAAACGCCACGAATGCATAACAAGTCGAGTGCGATTTGTTGAAAGCGTAGGACGCAAAATCTTCCCAATCGCTCCACACTTTTTCCAATATTTTCTTGGGATGTCCATTTTTGCCACCGCCTTCTATAAATTTGGGGTACATCGCATCCAGCTCCGACTTGAGTTTTTTTCCCATCGCTTTGCGCAATTTATCGGCTTGCCCTTTGGTAAAATTTGCCAATTTTTGCGAAAGCAACATGATTTGTTCTTGATAGACGCAGTTGTGAACGATGATATTATTTGCAATAAAATTATGAATATCTTCCACTGTAATATCATAAACCAATTCTTCCCCTGCTGGCGTAATTTCCAGAATTTCATCCCAACGTACGTTCAAATTTCGAGAAGTAACTGGTAAGTCAAGTTTTTCACACAAACTTTTCACAGGTTTTACAGCAATACGCAACCGATTTTGTCCTGTTGGAAGCAAATGCTGCCTATCAAAACCATATTCCGTCATTAAACCACGACCGGAACCGTCCCAAACACTTTTTAATTCCGTTGCAAAAGTAACTCGGTCGAGCGTATCTTTAAATTCCTCTCCAGAATATTCCTTTGCAAACATTTTCTTTGTAACCAAGTACGGTGCAATCCATTTAGCAAAAGCTTTTAAATCATACAATGTGACTTGGTATGCTGTCATTTCCTGACTCCGACGATTATTAAAATAGGTAGCTTCACAAGTAGAAGAGTGAATGCCCAGCCGTAAGAGCAGCGTTTTTACATCATAAGCTAAATGTGGAGAAATGGTTTTAAAATGACAGAATTTTTTATTGATATGTCCATCACAATCCCATAAAGAAGCCAGAAAAAATGCGACCTCCTTTTTTTGTAATCCAAACACGAATTGTGGCACAAATTTCTCGTCCGAACGGCAGCCACCCGACGTGGTTTTTAAATTCCATTCGCGTAAAGCAGCTACTAAATTATTCGGTTGGTGGTAATATTCCCGTTCGGTGTTTTTTACCATTACTCTAGTCACCTCTCGCACTTGCTGCAAAGTACGGGTTGTTAAATTGCCAAATGTTTGCACACTTTCCTGATAAGCATCTACTAAAGCTGGGTCTTTCGATACGAAATCTGCGGTTGCCCCGTGCGCCGACAAAGAGCCATCTGCTAACAAATAAGCCAATACCCGTAGTTGGTCTCGATTACCAACCTGCTCGTTTTCGACCTCCAGATTACGCGGCGTGGCAATGTAATCTCCTACTTGCAACTTGCCTATTTCTACCCAGCCTTGCTCCGTCAGCACTTTATGATTAGAAGTCATTTTGATGCTGGAACCATTACGCAACTTAATTTTCAGCACCTTTTTCCGACCGTTACAAACCCAATGCGTAATTTTTGCTTTTTGCGAATGCAAATTTTCATCTACCCCTTGCACGTAAAATTCGCCCACGCGATTCTCCAACTCATCAATACGCACTTGCTCGCCCGTCAGCGCATCAAAAACCAGCGAATCGCCTGCCAAACAAATCCCATAGGTATCGTGCAAATACTCTTCCATTGCCGACAAATCATAAGTGATTTGCTCCCGCCCGTGCTTTCGATTAATAAAATTTGGAATGTATTTCAACGGTCCCGGACGGTACAGCGCGTTCATCGCTATCAAATCCTCGAAAGTCGTGGGCGCGAGTTCTTTCATATATTTCTGCATCCCCGAACTTTCATATTGAAAAATGGCGACCGTTTCACCCCGCTGGAAGAGTTGGTAGGTTTTTTCGTCATCGAGCGGCACTTCGTCGGGGTCGAGTTGAATGTCATGATTTTCTTGAATCATCGTCACCGCATCCTTAATAATGGAAAGCGTTTTGAGACCCAAAAAGTCCATTTTTAGCAAGCCCGCATTTTCCGCAACGCTATTGTCGAATTGCGTGACGAGCATATCCGATTCCTTGTCGAGCTTTACCGGTACATATTTTGTAATTTCATCTGGCGTGATGACGACTCCACAAGCGTGAATCCCTGTATTTCGAATGGAACCTTCCAGCTTTTTTGCGGTGCGAATCATCTGCCCAATTTCATCGGTTCCTTCTGATAACTTTCTGAACTTGTAGGCTTTATCTAATTCTTCTCCGTTTAAAAGTGCTTTCAACTTAGCCTCTACATCGTCTTTCGCCAATACTTTTTTCAGCGTTGCTTGGAGATGCACCGGAAATGACTTGGTCACTTTGTCCACCTCTGCCAATTGAATATTCATCACCCGCCCCACATCTTTGAGGGACGATTTTGCCGCCATCGTGCCGTAGGTTACAATTTGTGCCACTTGATTGCGACCGTATTTTCCAATCACATAATCAATCACTTTCTGCCGACCTACGTCATCAAAATCAATATCAATATCGGGCATCGAAACGCGTTCTGGATTCAAAAAACGTTCAAACAGCAAGTCATATTTAATCGGGTCCACATTGGTAATAGCAATACAGTAAGCGACCGCCGAACCCGCCGCCGAGCCACGTCCCGGACCGACGGAAACGCCCATCTGCCGTGCGGTATTCGTAAAATCCTGTACAATCAAAAAGTAGCCGGGATAGCCGGAATTGGCGATGACTTGCAATTCAAAATTCAAGCGCTCTTCGATGGCAGGTGTAATATTGGGGTAGCGTTTTTTCGCGCCTTCAAAAGTCAAATGTCGCAAATATTCATCTTGGGAAGTGAAGCCGGGAGGCAACGGAAAGGCAGGCAGCAATACATCCCGCGTGAGATTCAAGGTATCAATTTTATCATAAATCTCCATCGTCGTGTCCACCGCGTGCGGCACGTCCGTGAAGAGTTTGGTCATCTCTTTTTGCGTCTTGAAATAGTAGTCGGAACTCGAAAATCGGAAACGTTTTTCATCTGCCAAGAGCGAACTGGTATTCACACACA
>ENA-ORBV01001452-ORBV01001452.1-microbial-mat-metagenome-genome-assembly--contig:-NODE-1452-length-52639-cov-6.509608_pt1 | contig 52639 bp, 46 predicted proteins | sample MGYA00237777_ERZ505514 | MGnify/ENA primary metagenome ERZ505514 (study PRJEB26160, sample SAMN06269048) | microbial mat metagenome | isolation source: Oligotrophic lake microbial mat | place... | reverse complement strand
ACGAAGGCCAAGGCATCCGGCCAGGCGCCCCCCCAGCGATTGCGGGTGTCTTTATGAATCTGTGCCATTTTGCGATGGAGCTATGCAGGCGTTGATGGGGGCCGTCAAATACGCCAAGGATAAATTTAAAAGTCGAGGGCAAGGGTCCTCGCTACATCCAGTGGGCAGAGAGTACGAAACAGAATCAAAGACACCGAGGTTTTGTCCGCTCATGGGATTCATCAAGGGATGAATCCATGGAGGAGTGGCTCCGACTAATCGTCTCCGCCATTGGTTTTGTGGCCTGTTAATCGCAGGCAAATCCACTCCAATCTGCGATTAGCAGACTCCCTGGAACCCACCCCGAAGACAATTAGTCGCAGGGCTAATCTAAAGTTTCGCCCATTGGCGAAACTCCTTAGTGGTAACCCCGCCTTGGTTGCTCTGAGTTCCTTTGGCTTCTCCTGCGCGCTTCCACCCCTCGAATACAGCGAGGAACCTAGCCCAAGCCTATGTCCGGCTCACGCATTATATGGCGCAAATTCCTGCCGTTGCCCGGCAGTTGCGGGTTGAAAGCACCTCCCCGCTTCTCTTGGCTGCGCTTAGCTCCCCTCCCTCCACCTCCATGCCACGCTACCTCTTCTCCGCCTTCGCCTTTCTGTTACTCGCCTACACCGCCTCCGCTCAGGAAACCATCAAGATCGGCGAATACGCCTCCCTCACCGGCGGTAACGCCAGCTTCGGCCAAGCCTCCCATAAAGGCACGCTCCTCGCCATCGAGGAACTCAACGCCGCCGGCGGTGTGCTCGGCAAAAAACTTCAGCTCATCACCGAGGACGATCAATCCCAAGCTGGTCAACCCGCCACCATCGTCCAGAAACTCATCGCCCAGGACAAAGTCGTCGCGATCCTCGGCGAAGTCGCCTCCTCCAAATCCCTCGAAGCCGCCCCCATCTGCCAGCAAAACAAAATCCCGATGATCTCGCCCGCCTCGACCAATCCCAAGGTGACGGAGACCGGCGATTATATTTTCCGCGTCTGCTTCATCGATCCCTTTCAAGGCACCGTCATGGCGAAATTCGCCCTCTCGAAAGGCTGGAAACGCATCGCGCTCCTTACCGATGTGAAGCAGGATTACTCCGTCGGCCTCGCCGAATTCTTCGTGAAATATTTCACGGCCAACGGTGGCGTGATCGTGAAGGAGCAGAAATACTCCAGCGGCGACAAAGATTTCAAACCCCAGCTCACCTCCCTCAAAGCCGCGCAACCCGACGCCATCTTCATCCCCGGCTACTACGGCGAAGTCGCGCTCATCGGCAAGCAGGCCCGCCTCCTCGGCCTCAAAGTCCCTCTCCTCGGGGGCGACGGCTGGATCGGCGATTCCCTCCTGAAAGTCGCCGGCAAATCCCTCGACGGCTCGTTTGTCTCCACTCACTTCTTCGATCAAGATCCTTCGCCCGTGGTGCAGAATTTCGTGAAAAAATACCGCGCCCGCTATCCCGGCGACACGCCCGACGACATGGCCGCCCTCGGCTACGACAGCGCCATGATCCTCGCCGCCGCGATGCAGCGCGCCGGCACGACCGAGAGCGCCGCGCTCCGCGATGCGATCGCCGCCACGAAGAATCACGCCGGCATCACCGGCAGCATCACGCTCGACGAAAAGCGCAACGCCTCGAAGCCCGCCATCATTCTCGCCATCGAGAACGGAGCCTTCCGCTTCGAGCAGTCGGTGGCGCCGTGAGGCGGGCGGGCAAAGCCCGCCGCACTAGTCCAGAGTCCAGAGTCGAGAGTCAGACGCAGTTGAGAGTTGAGAGCTGAGATCTGAGAGACCCCGAGCCAAATTCACTTTTACCCATCACCCCATGTTCAACTTCGAAAAGCTAGAGGTCTGGCGACGTTCCATATCTTATGCGGATACGATCTATCGAAACACCCGTGACTTTCCAGCCGAAGAACACTTCGGCCTGACCAATCAAATTCGGCGTGCCGCCGTCTCGGTCGCATCCAACATTGCCGAAGGTTCGGCTCGCCCGCCGGCAGACTACGCCAAATTTATCGGCTACGCCATCGGCTCACTCTACGAAACGATCACCCAAGCTATCATCGCAAGAAATCATGGCATGCTCGCCAGCGCCGACTACGACGCCCTCTATGCCGAAGAAATCAGCCGCATGCTCAGCGGCCTACGCAGGTCCTTGGAGAGTTAGGATTCCGCCCTCTCATCCCTCAACTCTCAACTTCCCCTCAACCCCCTGTGATCGAATTCCTGCAACAACTGCTCAACGGTCTTTCCCAAGGCGGCATCTACGCGCTCATCGCCCTAGGCTACACGATGGTCTACGGAATTCTGCGCTTCATCAACTTCGCGCACGGCGATGTATTCATGCTCGGTGCCTTTGCCGGGTTTTATGTCGGACCTTTTGTTCTGAGAATTTGCGGCGGCACACCGTCCTTCACCGTCGCCGCGCTCACGCTCGTCCTTGCCATGGTGGCTTGCGCGCTGATCGGTATGCTGATCGAACGTCTCTGCTACAAACCGCTGCGCCATCAGCCAAAGATCAACGTCCTGATCACCGCCATCGGCGTGTCCCTGCTCTTGGAAAACGGCGGGCAACTTATTTTCGGCGCCGATCCCAAATCGTTTCCCGAACTCATCACCGACCGCGCCCTCGAACTGCCCGCGTGGCTCGGCCCGCTCTCCACGCTCACCATCACACTCTCGCAAGTGATCGTGCTCGCCGTGACCATCCTGTTGCTCGCCGTGCTGGTCTTCATCGTCCGCCGTACCCGCGTCGGCCTCGCGATGCGCGCACTCTCACTCAATCCCGTGGCGGCACAGCTCGCCGGCGTGGATCTCAATCGCATCATCGCGATCACCTTCGGCCTCGGCTCGGCGCTGGCCGGAGCCGCCGGTATTTTAATTTCCATTCAACAACCCTCGATCGATCCGCTCATGGGCATTAATGCCGGACTCAAAGCCTTCATCGCCGCCGTCCTCGGTGGCGTGGGCAATCTCCCCGGTGCCGTCCTCGGCGGCATCGTTATCGGCCTGCTCGAAGCGCTGATCGTCGGCTACGGCTCGCCCACCTACCGCGACCCCATCGTCTTCGCCGTGCTGATCGGCATTTTGCTTTTCCGTCCTGCCGGTCTCCTCGGCAAAACCGTTCTCGAGAAAGTCTGATGAAGCTCCGCGCCAATCCTGTTTTCTTCGTCACACTCGTCGCGCTCGCCGCGCTCACGCCGTTGAGCAGCAGCATCAATCCTTACTATTACGACATCCTCATCAGCATCGGCATTAATCTCATTCTCGCCGTCAGTTTAAATCTGGTGAACGGCTACACCGGCCAGTTCTCCCTCGGCCACGCCGGCTTCATGGCGGTGGGCGCCTATGCCTCTGCGTGGATCACCCTGCAAAGCGGACCCACCGCCGGCACCGGCACCTTCCTCCTCGCGCTCCTCGCGGGCGGCTTGCTGGCTGCGCTCACCGGATTCGCGGTGGGCCTTCCCTCGCTCCGCCTGCGCGGCGATTACCTCGCCATCGTCACGCTCGGCTTCAACGAAATCATCAAGGGCGCGATTCAAAACGCCGAGGCGCTCGGGGCCCAGCGCGGACTCGGCGGCATGCTCAAGCACACCGGCTTCTTCACCACCTTCGCCTGCGCTGCGCTCACCATTCTCGTCGTCCATAATCTCGTCCACTCCACCTATGGCCGCGGTTTTCTCGCGACGCGCGACGACGAAATTGCCGCCGAAGCATCCGGCCTGAACACCACCCGCTACAAGATCGCCGCCTTCGTGGTGGCCGCGCTTTTTGCCGGCATCGCTGGCGGCCTCTACGCGCATTTCAAACTCTACATTCACCCCGAAGGATTTGGTTTCATGCGCTCGATGGACATCGTGGTCATGGTGATTCTCGGCGGCATGGGCAGCATGCTCGGCGTCTGTCTCGCCGCGGCGTTTCTCACTATCCTACCCGAAGTCCTGCGTTATGTTTCCCATCTGGAATTTCTGCCCATGTGGCTGCGCCACGTCGCGGAAAACCGCATGATCTTCTACTCGCTCATTTTGATTTTGCTCATGCTGCTGCACCCGCAAGGCCTCCTGAACATCAAGCGCAAAGCCGCGCGCAGCCCCGGTTAAAATGACCAGCATATCACACAACCAGACTGATCAAAATTGTGGGCGGGGTGCCCCCACCCCGCGAAGCATCGGCTGCGCTCCACTCAACCAGGTAGGTGACGCGCTTGCCGCACCACGTTGCGAGACAAGCTCGCAACCTACCCACTTCCCCCAGCCTTATGGGCGGGGTGCCCCCACCCCGCTGTATTTCGTTTCCGCCGCGCACAACTCGCGGGGTGAGGGCACCCCGCCCACAACAATCCCCACGGGATCTCCCTTGTGACCGCTCCCTCTGCCAAAGCCCCCGCGTCCACTCGCGCGCCCCTCCTCCAGCTCGCGGCCACCACCCTGCGTTTCGGCGGCCTCACCGCCGTCAATGCCGTCGATTTCACGCTCCACCCCGGCGAACTCTGCGGCCTCATCGGCCCCAATGGCGCGGGCAAGACCACCATCTTCAATCTCATCACCGGCGTCTATGCGCCCAGCGAAGGCATCGTGAGCTTTGCCGGCCGCGACCTGCGCGGGCTGCGCGCCAACCAAATCGCCGCGCTCGGCATCGCCCGCACGTTTCAAAACATCCGGCTCTTCGCTTCGCTCAGCGTTTTTGACAACGTCCGCGCCGCCGCCAATCTCCACCGCGCCTCCCGTCCGCTCGACGCGCTGTTGCGCCTGAAAAAATTCCGCGACGACGAAGCCGCCATCACCCGCCGCGCCGAGGATCTACTTTCGCTGTTCAATCTTCTGCGCTTCCGCGACGCCCCCGCCACCAGCCTGCCCTATGGCGAACAGCGTCGGCTCGAAATCGTCCGCGCGCTCGCCACGCAACCCAAGCTCCTCCTGCTCGACGAACCCGCTGCCGGCATGAACGCCACCGAAAAAGCCGCGCTCATCGAACTCATCCAGCGTATCCGCCGCGAATTCGATCTCACCATTCTGCTCGTCGAGCATTCGATGAAAGTCGTCATGAGCGCCTGCGAGCGCATCGCGGTGCTCGACCACGGCGTGAAGATCGCCGAAGGCGCGCCCACCGCCATCCAGAACGATCCGAAGGTGATCGAAGCCTACCTCGGCGAAGACCACCAAAAGTCACTCACGCACCACTGAGCAGTGCACCACTGATGTCCACTCATTCCTCACTAAAAGAAAACTATTTTTCACCTGCCATTTGCTCAGGTGGAACCCGGCCTCCGGACGGGTTTTCCCATGCGCGCATTCCGCGAACCCGGCCAGATGCCGGATTCCACCATTCGGCGGTCCGTGACTCCATCGGAGTTGCCGTCGTATTTCTTATTAGTGCCCCATTAGTGTGGATTAGTGGTTAAAGAAATTCCTGATGCTCATCGTCACCAATCTCTCCGCCAGCTACGGTGCGATCAACGCACTCGATGGAATTTCGTTCACCATCGAGGCCGGTAGCATCGTCACGCTCATCGGTGGAAATGGTGCCGGCAAGACCACCACGCTGCGCGCGCTTTCCGGCCTGCTCCGGCCGCGAGCGGGCAAAGTGGAGTTCCTCGGCGAAGACATCACCCAGCTCGCCCCGCACCAGATCGTCGCCCGCCGGCTCTGTCATGTCCCTGAAGGCCGGATGATATTTGGCAATCTTACCGTAGATGAAAATCTGGCAATGGGTGCCTATCTCCAGAAAGACAAAGCCCGCATCGCGAGCAGTCGCCACTACGTCTTCAGCATTTTCCCGCGCCTGAAAGAACGACTCGCCCAAGCCGCCGGTACCCTCTCCGGTGGCGAGCAACAGATGCTCGCCATCGGCCGCGCGCTCATGGGCGACCCGAAATTACTCCTGCTCGACGAGCCCTCGCTCGGCATCGCGCCCAAGCTCATCAGCACGATTTTTGAAAAGATCGTGGAGATCAACCGCGTCCATGGCGTGACCATTCTGCTCGTCGAGCAAAACGCCAACCTCGCCCTGGAAGTCAGTTCCCACGCCTACGTCCTCGAAACCGGCCGGATCGCGATGCAGGGCGAATCCAAAAAACTCCGTGCCGACCCGCAGCTCAAAGCGAGCTACCTCGGCGGATAAACACATGGGGGATCTCCTGTCTTTCAGGTTCGCCTCACTCCCCCGCCTGCCGCAACACCCGCTCGACCAGTTCTGTTGAAATCCTGAAATCAGCCTGACGTATCTCTTCAACGACCGGTGCAAGCCGTTCGATGATCCCGCGCTGCTTGGCCTCGCTCAGCAGGCCGAGCAAACCGACCACGCGCAATCCCTTCCCCTGTGCCACCACCCGACCCGCTCTTTCATCAATCAGCAGTAGATCAGCTCCGAGCTCGAGGGAAAGCACGACCGCCTCGCTTTCACCCAGATCAAGTTGCGCGCGGAGAATCTGGACGGCAGCTATGTCCTTCACGGTCCGATGCTCCAACCAACCCGCGTTGCGTAAATCCACAACCCCTGATTTCTCGGGCGAAACACCGGTGATCTCCTGCCATACCGCGTCGGGCACAATCACCTGCCCATAGAGCGTCGCCAGGATTTCCAATCGCCCGATGCGAGCCAGCGTCACCAACGGCGAAGCATCACTAACGACAATCACAACCGCCCCATTGCTTTCAAAGTAACCACGTCCTGCTCAAACTCTGCCACGTCATAATGTGGCGGAATATTCCGTCGTCCAAGCTCCTGCTGAAAATCGAGCACCGACATGCCGGCCAACTCGCGGGCTTTGCCAAACGAAAGTCTGTCCTGTCGGAACAAAGTCAAAGCCAGCTCCAGTTTCAACTGGGCTGCCGTCATTCGCGTAGCCTCAAGTAAACCAGGAGGCAGTTCCAGCGCCGTAGATTCTGAAGATCCGCGAGTCATGTTGATCTAACCATACCGGCCAAATCCGTCGCGTCAACCCTCGCAGCGGACTGGCTGACGGTCAGGGGCACGACTCATTCAAAGAAACCATGTTGGATAAAACAACCAGACCAGCCAAAGGTCTGCCCGAGTTTCCGCATGTTGTTATCGACCCATTACCTCCGTTGACACCGACCACCCCATAGCTAATTTCACCTCGATGAGCGTGCAGGAAATCCAAACGCAGTTGACCAAACTCAGCCCGCAGGAACTGGGCGCCGTGGCGCGTTTTCTGGACACCTTACACGAATCCCATTCTCCAGACTTCGCCCGCGAGATGGGGACGCGCCATTGCGAGATGGATGCCGGACGCAAAGTCTCCGAAGCTGAGCTTTCGCGCCACCTTGCCGCCAAATCCGACACTCCTTCGGCATGAGTCTGCGGTACGCCAACTTCTTGGAGACCGGCCGGATCGCAATGCAGGGCGAATCCAAAAAACTCCGCGCCGACCCGCAGCTCAAAGCCACCTACCTCGGGGGCTGAGAACTTCCTTGCACGAATGTCGCTTGTCGACGTACCGCTCCCGTTGCCTTTCGCAAAACCGACCTTTATGGCCGTTCCGCGTTAACGTGACGCCTCGGCCCCGCTCGATCCAGCCGCAAGGGCCGACTCTACCATCCGAAATCACCCCTCAAAAGGTCCCGCTTGATTTTTTCCGGACCTCGCTACAATAGCAGGTCTCTATTTTTATTACCGACCACTGACTACCAGACCTCTGCCGACACCATACCGACTACAAGACTACGCGACCACCTCCTGCATCAACCTCGGGTGCTCTGGCTCTCAGCTCTTGACTCTCAGCTCTCAACTATTCCTTTCCCAACCATGTCCACCACCACTCCGCAAAAATTCGAATTCCAAGCCGAAATCAAGCAGTTGCTCGATATCGTCATCCACTCCCTCTACACCGAGAAAGAAATCTTCGTCCGTGAACTGGTGTCCAACGCCTCCGACGCCCTGGAAAAGCTCCGTCACCTCCAACTGACCGAGAAAGACATCCACGACGACAGCGTCGCCCTCGAAATCTCCATCACCTCCGACGACAAGGCCAAGACCATCACCTTCCAAGACACCGGTCTCGGCATGACCCGCGCGGAACTGGTCGAAAATCTCGGCACCATCGCCCACTCCGGCTCCAAGTCATTTCTCAAAGCCATGAGTGAAGGCGGTGCCAAGAACACCAATCTCATCGGCCAGTTCGGCGTCGGTTTCTACAGCGCGTTCATGGCGGCCAAGAACGTCAAAGTTTACACCCACTCGTGGAAGAAGGATGAACCCGGCCAGCTCTGGACGAGCGATGGTTCCGGTTCCTACGAAATCGAAGAAAGCGAAGGCCAGTCCCGCGGCTGCAAAATCGTGGTCGAGCTCAAGGACGAGTGCGCCGACTTCGCCCAGGAATGGAAGCTCAAGGAAATCCTCACGCGCTACAGTTCCTTCGTCGGGTTTCCGATTTCCTTCAACGGCACCAAACTCAACACCGTCCAAGCCCTCTGGCTCCGCAGCAAGGCCGAGATCAAGGAAGAGGAATACACCGAGTTCTACAAATTCCAGGCCCACGCCCACGACGAGCCCCGCCTGCGCCTGCATTTCTCCGCCGATGCCCCGCTCTCCATCAACGCCCTCCTCTTCGTCCCAAAGGAGAACACCGAGAAGCTCGGCTTCGCGCGGCTGGAGCCGTCGGTTTCGCTCTATTGCCGCAAGGTACTGATCGATGCGGCCCCGAAGGACCTTCTGCCGGAGTGGCTGCGCTTCCTCAAAGGCGTGGTTGATAGCGAGGATCTCCCGCTCAACATCTCGCGCGAGACGATGCAGGACAAAGCGCTCATCGAAAAATTAAACAAGGTCATCACCAAGCGTTTTCTCAAACAGCTCGAAGAGGAAGCCACGCAGCGCCCCGAGGCCTTCGCGGAATTCTACACCGCCTTCGGCGTTTTCCTGAAGGAAGGCGCAGCCCTCGACTACACGCACAAAGATGGGATCGTGAAACTGCTCCGCTTCGAGTCGTCGCTCACCGAGAAGGGCAAGACCACTTCCCTCGCCGATTACGTCACTCGCATGAAGGACGGCCAGAAGGAAATTTATTTCCTCACCGCACCCACCCGTGAATCCATCGAGTGCGGCCCGTATCTCGAAGGCTTCAAGGCCCGCAATCTTGAGGTATTGTTCTGCCACGAACCCGTGGATGAATACGTGTTCAACAACGTCCGCGAGTTCGACGGCAAAAAGTTTCTCGCCGCCGACCATGCCGACGTGAAACTCGAAGACCAACCCCAGACGGGCGAAGCGCTCAGCGAAGCCGACATCAAAGATCTCACCAAGTGGCTGCAAGACACGCTCGGCAAACAAGTGGCCGAAGTGAAGACCAGCGACCGTCTCGTCGGCTCACCCGCGCTCGCAACCAACGCCGATAAATTCATGTCTTCGCAAATGCGCCGCATGATGAAGGCCATGAAAAAACCCGGCGAAGTCGAGGAAGCGATCAAAGTTAATCTCGAAATCAATCCCCGCCACGCCGTCATCAAGAAGCTTGCCGGCCTACGCACCACGCAAGCCGACAAAGCCGAACTCGTCGCCGAGCAACTCCTCGACAATGCGCTGATCGCTGCCGGCCTGATGGAAGACCCGAGCCGGATGATCGCGCGCCTGAACAAGCTGCTGGAAAGCCTCTGAGGAGGGACCTCTTGCTCGGCAGGCGGCGGTATCATCCCGACGCCTGCCGTTATCTGTGCGTTGCCAGCTAGAATCAGATGGTGGAACCCGACCTCCGGGCCACTGCCGTTGAGTTAAGACTGAATCTGACGTAGGGCCGGCCCTTGTGGCCGTGCCGAAATGCGCGAAGTCAGCACGCTCACAAGGTCTCTTCTCTGCCGTAGGGCGTCTGTCTTGCAGACGCCACGAATGAGCGCGATCACGGCCGGTGCAAGACACCGGCCCTGCGTCGAATTCAGTCTGCCTCTGGTCTTAACTCAACGGCAGTGGATCTCCGGGCGGGTTTCTTCCACGCACATCCGCGCCATCCGCCCTCACCGCTCGGTCATGAAATAGATCGCCAGCGGCGAAGCCGAATAAACCGGGATCGCCAGTTTTTCATCCTGCTCTTCTTCGAGGGCCACGAGTTTTTCGATGAAGCGCCCAGTCAGTACCGTCCCCTTGTTGAGCAGAACATTCTCGTGAAGCGTCGGCGGCGGATAAGCATCCGCCATGATGTCAGAGCTACGCAGTCGATTCGTCGATTTCTTGCGCAGCGGACATTCATAACGCACCACCGTCAACCCGATGGAGCCACCCGCGAGCACATAGCGGTGCATTTCGCATTTCGACGGCACCGGCACCTCGCGATCCTTGGTGTGCTTCACCCGGGAGAGAGCCGGAGTCATCACCAGCGCGCCCTTGTTGATCAACGCCGACTTGAAGGCCGTGCTGACGATGGTGTGTGTCTCTGCCAGGAAATTCTCGCGCTCCTGATCTGATCCTGGCCGACGCCCCAGCGTCTGTTCGAAAATCATCGCCATCGCCGCTGCATCTACTTCGAGCAGCAAATCGATCCAGACCTGTTCACGCTCAAGGATCAAACCTGCCCAAGCCGAAAATTCCGGCGCTTTGTACATATCACTGTGCACGGTGGCCATCACTCCGATCTTACCAAAACCCAGCTCGGCTACGACCTGCTGTATGATAGCATCAGCCTCTTCCGGGCTTAAATCGACAGGCGGGAACTGCTCTTTGGCAACCAAAGACGCGCTTGCCTTCCCCGTCGTTTCTTCAGTGCCCTCGGCATCCTCATTCGGCGTGATCCCTGCTCTCGCGGGTGTGACTGCCGGCGCAGGCTCGGGCGCATCCTGGCCCTTGACTGGCGGCTTGATAAAAAAATCGTCGGAGCCAGCCGGCGTCCCCGCACTTCTAACCGGCGCCGGAGCAGCCGGAGCAAAGGGATTCACCGCGCCTGACGGGGCCGGTTTGTCCTGAACGGCCGATGAGCCACTCTTCATCGGTGGAGCCGTGAGTCGGCCTCCAGCTTGTTGCGCCACGATTTCACCCAGTAAATTATAGCGCTGCGCGAGCGCCTCCAACTGCACGATCTGCTGCCGCAATTCCGAGTGATACTGCAATGATCTTCCCGCCACCCGCAGCCGGGCCATGAGTTCCACCTGATTGAAAGGCTTGGTTAGAAAATCATCCGCTCCGGCATCAAGCACGGCGGCGATATCCCCTTTGTCCGTCCGGGCACTGAGCACGATAATATACGGCCGGATCTTAAGTTTGGGCGAACGCAGGCACACGCACACTTGCGGTCCCGTCAGGCCGGGCATCACCCAATCCAGAATAGCGATATACGGCTCGGTAAACGTCAGCGCGCACTTCAGCGCACTGGCTCCGTCTTCCGCCAGCACCACTTCATATTTCTCCTTGAGCAGGAATGCCTCCAAAACCTTCCGGGCCACTCTCTCGTCTTCGGCAATCAGGACTTTCATGGGCGTGGTTTCCGGTATTTAAAACCTCCGCTGAAAACGAAAAACAGAGGCACTGGTAACGGATAGGACATTGTTCTGTTGGAATAAAATAGCACACGGTTCTGACCACAAGATGTATCGGCCAAAATTTCATCCGGGAAAGCAAATGATTAAAGAGCTTCCCCTGAGAGGCCGGAATAGAAATTTAACAAAAAACAACTTCAGTCTTTCTGCTCTGGACCGATACAGCGTTTCGCCGCCTGTTATGAGCGGCGACAGCTCCCCCCCTTTCCGCAAAGTGAAGACCCGCTGCACGCCCCATCGGGACAACCGGCGGAACCAGTCGCCCACGACGCGGTCTTCCCCCTGAGCAGCTCTCTGGCGGTGGCAACCCTACGCCCCTGCCTCAGTTCCCTCGACCCTGCGCGAACTATAATTCCAAATCCTGCCTCACCATGAAAAACCTCTTCAGCGCCCTGCTTTGCTTCACCGCCATTTCACTCTGGGCTTCCGATGATGTCGCCGAGCCCAAGCCCGCTTTGGTTACGGCCCTCACTCCGATTAATACGGTCATGCCGTACGTCAGTGCCGCCCTCACCAGCGCGCCCGCAGATGTTCGCGTCCTGGTGCTTCTCAATGAACACGGCTACGTGACCGCCGCCAAAATCAGCTCCTCCACCAATCCCGCGCTCAACGAACCCTGCCTTGATGCCATTCGGCAATGGCGTTACGAGCCGGCTAAACGCAACGGCGTCGCCGTGACCGCCTCGTTCATCCAACCTTTCACCTTTGGCAACGATACCTTCGACATCGCCACTGGCATCACCGCTCGCCCCAAAACCCGGCGGCAAGTTGCCCCCATCGTCCCGGAGTCGCTCGCCCACATCTCGGGCCTCGTCACCATCGCGATTGCCCTCGACAGCCAGGGAAAAATCACCGGTACCGAAGTGATCAGATCCAGCCACGAGGAACTCAACCCCGCCACGCTCACGGCCGTGCAACAATGGGAATTCACTCCCGCCTACGTCAACGGCAAGGCGATCCCGAGCACCGTTTACGCGCCCTTCGAATACGCGGGACAACCGATGCCCAAAACCGAAAGCGCCCCCAAGCCCATGCTCGTTGATAATAGCGAACTCAAACCGCTGCGGCAGGCTAGTCCGGTTGTCCCCGAATCCTTGGTCGAACTTTCCGGCGAAGTGGAAATCGAATTCGTCATCGATCCCAAAGGTTATGTGGTCGAAGCCAAGGCCCTCACCTCCACCCAACCCGCGCTCGGCGAACTCGCCCGTCGCACCGTGCTCAATTGGAAATTCACGCCCATCGTGAAGAACGGCGTCGCGGTACCGGTAAGGGCGGTGCAGCCATTCCGTTTCGGTCAAGGCTCCGTCGCCATCGCCAAGATCGACCGGCTGCCGATCGTACAACAGAGTGTCAGTCCCGCATTGCCCGCTTCACTGCGCGGCGCATCCGGTTTCGCCAATGTCATCTTCGACATTGATGCCAAAGGCGGCGTCACCTCCGTCGAGATCAAGGAAGCCTCGCACGAAGAGTTCAAAGCCCCCGCGCTCGCCGCCGCCAAGCAATGGACCTTCAACCCCGCGCTCCATGCGAGTGTCCCGGTCAGCTCCCGCGTCGCGATTCCCTTTGTTTTCGGCAAAAAATAGAAGCGGAAGGTTCTCGTAGCCGCGCCTAAGCGAAAGCGAAAACGCGGTCTGGCCACGATAATCCCACCACGTTGTCGCATCGCTCCAACGCGGCTACCCCACCGGCACGGAGATCTGTGGCTACGACCACCCACTCTCACCCCTTGATCCCCACGTACGCCAAAAACGGCTGCGGCGATCTCGGTCGGCCCAGAAATTTATCCACCGACTCACCCACGTCCCGCGTGTTGCCCACCGCAAAGATCTCATCGCGCAAACGCCGCCCCAGTTTCGCGTCAAGAAATCCCGCCGGTGATTTTTTAAACTCACTGACCATGTCCTGCTCGATCACCTTCGCCCACAGATAGCCGTAGTAACCCGCATCGTAACCCGCCAGATGCCCGAAGTACGCGACGAACGCCGTGTCCGGCGTGGGCGTGAGCGTCACGCGGGACAGCACCGCATTACTCTCGGCCACCACATCCACGTCCACGTCCGCCGCGGCCGCCGCCGGCCGCACGTGCAACTTCAGATCGATGAGGCCAAAAGCCAGCTGCCTCCTTGTCCCGTACCCTTCCGTGGCCTGCCGCGCTTCTTCAAGGGCCGCGATGGTTTCGGCGGGAATTTTCTTGGTGGGATCACGATAGTCGGCGGCGAAGGTATCCAAAACCGCCTTGTCCCATACCCAGTTTTCCAGCACCTGCGAAGGCACTTCGACAAAATCCTGCGGCACCGCAAATCCAGTCTGCGCCACGAACCGCGAGTGACTCAGTATGCCGTGCAACACATGACCGAATTCGTGGAAAAGCGTCGTGACGTCGTGGTGTTTGAGCAGCGAAGGCTTGTCCGCCGACGGTGCGGGGAAATTACAGATCAGCGCCTGCACCGGCAGATCGTAGCGGCCATCCGCCAGCAAGCCGCCGGATTTTTGCGGGAAGCAGGCGAAGTGGTTGTACTTTCCCTCGCGCGGAAACATGTCGAGGTAGAACGCCCCCAACGGCGCAGCCGTGGCGGAATCGGCCACCATGAATAACTTCACCCCCGGGGCCCACTCATATGGCGCCGCCACCTCCGTGAACTTCAGCCCGAAAATCTTTTCATAAAGGGAGAACATTCCGGCGAGCGTCGCCTGATAAGGAAAATAAACCCGGAGTTTCTCCGCATCGACCGCGTAACGCTCCTTTAATAGTTTGTTGGTGTAGTAGCTGATATCCCACGGCTCCAACTTCGCGTCAGCTTTTTCCGTATGCGTCGCCTTGAGCGAGCGCAGCGTCTCCATCTCCGCCGCGAACTTCGGTTGCAACCCCGTCACGAGATCTTCCTCGAATTTAATCACGGCCGCCGCACTCTTCGCCATGCGGATTTCAATCTGGTAGTCGGCCCACGTCGTGTAGCCGAGGCGGCGCGCGATGTCAGCGCGCAAGGCCACGAGTTTTTGCAGGACGGTAATATTTTTCTCGCACGCCAGTTGCCCGCGCACCACGGCGAGTCGGCGACGCGTCTCGGCATTGTCGGCGTTTTCCGCCACCGCCACGGCGTGCCACGTGACGTTTGCCATCACCCGATAACGGCCATCGGGCTGCTTCACGCCCTCCCCCGCCAGAAAACGCGCCGGCACGCCGGCCAATTCCTCGGCCGTGAATTCGATCGGCCCGCGCGCCTCGTTGATGTTGACGGAATATTCGGTGACGAGATTCGTGAGCTCCTTGCGCAGTTTTTCCACCTCCGCGCGTTCCGCAGGCGGCAAAGCCAGACCGGCGCGGCGGTAATTGCGCATCTGCTCGTCGAGCAAACGCTGCTCCTCGCGATCAAGCGTCGGTTTTCCGTCGGCGAAAGCCTTGAGCACCTGATAAACATCGTCGCGGTAATCGAGACCCACACTCCACTCCTGCAACTTCACGCCCGCATCCCGCGCCGTATCGCGCATAAGCTTGTCCGGATGTGCCTCCGACAAAGTATTCAACTGCTGATAGGCGTCGAGCACTCCTGCGTTGATGCGATCGTACGTGGCAAAAGTACTCCCAAACGTCAGCTTGGCGCGGTCCTGTTGCGCGAGATCGCCCAGTCCCACCTCCGCCAGCTTCAGCGCATTCGCTGCCGCGTCCGTCGCCGACTCCGGCGTGAGTGGGTAGCTGGGCAATGCCAGCACGGCGTTCCGCTGCTGGGCTGCAGTTTGGAAATCGGCGATGGTGGCCGAAGCGGCCGAAAGAAATGTAGCCATGGATGAAGGGACGAAAGGAAAAGAAGCCGACGGAGACTGTTCACTATTATGAAAGCATGCCGCTCAGCGTGGTGAACCGTCAGCCAAGTCAGCCCGCCCAGAGCCGCAATTATAATATACTGGGGAAAAATCAGCAGCGAACACTTGTGCATTTCAGGAAGATGGCCCTGCTAGCCGACCTGTTCACCCGTAGCTTTAAGTGAAGGAGGAAGCTCAAGTGCATCACAGACCTCCTGCGCACACACCTCGATCCTGCAACGAACCCAGCTTCATTGCAGTAAAATGGCCGTGCCATCCGTAGCTCGTCAGAGCGAAGGATGGCGGAGAGGGAGGGATTGGCAGCCTGCAGCTGGTGCTTTGCACTCGCGCTTTGCGCGCCCTTCTTCGCTTCGCTCCGTCGAACTTCGTTCTCATCCCCCTCGCATCCGCTTCGCTTCTGCCGCACCGCTTACACAATGGCCGCCATTTTCCTGCGGAAAATGGCGGAGAGGGAGGGATTCGAACCCGTTCGCCGCACCCGAGCTAAGCCGCCAAATTAGCACGGTCTTAGTTGATGATTAGTATTTTAGAACAAGAAAATGAGAGCAAAAAAATGCAGCGAGTTGAGGCCAAAAACATATCGATGGGCAACCTTTGGACAACCTTGATCGAGTATGTTGCGAGCGAATTCGTCGGGTCAGCCGGCAAGCAATACCTCGGGATGCTTGCGGGCAATGTCGAGCAGGCGGAGCGCCGCGCCGGTCGGTTTCCGCCGCCCGCGTTCCCAACTCGCAGCAGTCACCGTCGGGATGTTCATCATGGCGGCGAAAACCGGCTGACTCACGTTGAGCTTCTTGCGGATTGATCGAACCTGCGAGGGCGTCAGTGGCTTGACCCGCGCCGGCAACGGCATCGTCGCCGTGCGCAGGGTGAGCTTCTGCTTGCCCGTCAGGTGATGGGCAAACGCTTCGACACTGCCGACGAGAACGTCGGCGTTGAATTCAATTTCCTTGGTTTTCATGTCTGAATTCTCGTTTGATGGTTTCGACGGCTGCCCTCAACCGTTTCTCTTGTTCCGGGGTGAGGTTCTCCGATTTGGCTTTGGTATAAACGTAAAAGAAAATGACGGTGTGGTGTTGAGGGAGATAGAGGTAGATGACCCTTGCGCCGCCTGCCCGGCTCCGGCCCTGCAAAGCCATCCGCACCTTGCGCAGGCCCTGCAATCGCGGGATGATGTCGCCTTTCTCCGGGTCTTTCAGTAGATCGTTTTGAAGTTGGTTGAAAAAATAATCATCGGAGACCTGTAGGATGAGGCTGGTGAACAGCGGCAGTTCGATGAAGGTCAGTTTAATTTGTCCCTCACAGAGTAAGGGCTATAATTACAACCAGGTCAATTATGTTTTTGGGATGCCGTATGCAAAGTCACGGTGAGCACGCGCCATTTGACCCAGTGTGTTTTAGATCGCGAAGCGACGCAAAAACCGAGCAGAACGCATTGCAGACGTTGCTTCCGTGACCGGAGAGAGAGGGATTGACTCACTTTGTTCGGGGCTTCGCCCCAATTCGACGCAACGCCGATTTGCCCTTATCATCCCTCGCATCCACTTCGCTTCTGCCGCACCGCTTACACGGTGCCCGCCATTTTCCGGTGGAAAATGGCGGAGAGGGAGGGATTCGAACCCCCGGAACCCTTGCGAGTTCACGTGCTTTCCAAGCACGCGCATTCGACCACTCTGCCACCTCTCCGTTAATGCGAAAGAGGCCGAATAAAGGGTATTCCCTCGCAAGCGGTCAACGGAAATTCCTTGTTCTTTTTTTGCCCCACCGCCGCATTGCTTTTCAACCCGGCCCTGACCAACCTCCCGCCTACATACGACCCCATGGCTAAAAAACGCATCGTCATCATCGGCGGAGGGTTCGGCGGGGTGAAATGCGCGCAGACCCTCCACAAAAACCTCCGGTCCCACGACGCGGAGATCATCCTTTTCAACCGGGAAAATCATCTCGTGTTCAGTCCGTTGCTCGCGGATGCCGTCGGTTCCTCCCTCAACCTCATGGATGTGATCGTGCCGCTGCGCCAACTGCTGCCGGGCGTGGTTTGCCGTACCGAAAATGTCCGCCAAATTGACCTCGCGCGCCACGAAATCGAATTCGAGGGTTACGACAGCCAACCTCGCCGCCTCAGCTACGACCACCTCGTCATCGCGTGCGGCAATGTTTCCAATCTCAACGTCGTCCCGGGCATGGCCGACCACGCATTCCCCCTCAAGACCGTCGGCGACGCCGCCGTGCTGCGCACCCAAGTGCTCCAGCAATTGGAAAAAGCGGAGGTCTGCGACGATCCTGTCCGGCGCCGCTGGTTTCTTTCCTTCATCGTAGTCGGTGGAGGCTACAGCGGCGTCGAATCCGCCGGTGAAATCAACGATCTCGTCCGTGGCAGCTTGCGTTTTTTCGCCAACATCCGCGAAGAGGATATCTCCGTCACACTCATCCATTCCCGCGACCAACTCCTGCCGGAAATCAGTCCGCCCCTTCGCGAATTCGCCCGCGCGAAGATGGAAGAAGCCGGCATCACCATCAAACTCAACGCGCGCGTCCTGCTCGCCACCAGCGAAGGCGTGGGCCTGCCCGATGGCTTCGTTTCCGGCGGCACCATCGTCTGCACCATCGGCAGCACCACCGCGCCGATTCTCGTCCGCCTCGATACCCCAAAAGAGAAAGGCCGGGTCCTCACCGAGCCCGACCTGCGACTCAAAGGCAGCGCAAACGTCTGGGCCGTGGGCGACTGCGCCAGCACTATCAACGCGCACGACGGCCAACCCTCGCCGCCCACCGGACAATTCGCCGAGCGCCAAGGCCGGCAATGCGCGGAAAATATCATGCGCACCTTGCGCGGCGAAGCCACCCGCCCCTTTTCCTTCAAGGTGCTCGGCCAACTCTGCTCCATCGGCGGACATTGCGCGGTCGCGGAAATGTTCGGCTTCAAGCTCTCGGGTTTCTGGGCGTGGTTCGTCTGGCGCGGTGTCTATCTCTTCAAGCTGCCCTCGTGGTCGCGGCGTATTCAAGTCGGCTTCGACTGGGCCTGGTTGCTGGTTTTTCCGCGCGATCTCTCGCACCTCAAAACCGACGTCACCGACCGCGTCACCCACGCGCACTTCGAACCGGGCGATTTTATTTTCAAACAGGGCGATTCGCCGGCAAATTTCTACATCATCGAACAGGGCGAAGTCGAAGTCATCCGCGCCTCCGCCGCCGCACCTGAAGGCGAGATTCTCGCCGTGCTCTCCGCCGGAAATTTCTTCGGCGAGAATTCGCTCCTCAACAACGAACCCCGCACCGCCAGCGTACGCGCCCGCACCACCACGGAAGTTGTGATCATGGGCCGCAATGTCTTCACCACCGTCTCGTCGTCACTCGCCCCGCTGAAGGCGGCCATCGCCCAAGCCCTCACCCGCCGCTCCACGAAATTCTGGCAGCAGCACCCGCAAGCCCTCGAAGCGCTGCAACATTTCACCTTGGCGGAATTCATCGAGCCCCCGCCGCAGCCCTTGCTCGCGCCCACCACCACACTCCGCGAAATCGCCCACATCTTCGCTGAGCACACGCCCGATTTCTTTTTAGTCGTCGGTGATAACTCACGACTCGAAGGCATCGTCACTCTCACCGATCTGCTCCAAGCTCAGGCCAAAAATCTCCCGCCGGAAACACCCGTCACTCAACTCATGACCGGCAACCCCATCACGATTCTCACGAGCGACACCCCTTTCGTGGCCGCCACCGTCTTCCGCGAGAACGGCCTGAAGAATCTCCCCGTCATCGCCGATCAAGCATCGCGCCGGATCGTCGGCTTCATCCGCGCCCGCAAACTCATGGCCCGCGTCCTGCAGGAAATGAGCGCGAGCCCACGCACCGTCGACTAAGCCAAAAAATTGCGGCAAAAGAACTGGTTTTCCCGAATGGGCAGACTCAATCTGAAGGTGGTCGCCGATTCCCACATCGGCGACAGAGCGTCGGTACGGAGACCGACGCCCACCAACTCCCTGAAAACAGCTCTTTTGTAGGATCGGCCCTTGTGGCCGGACCGCTCATCCGGCGCGGTCGCAAGGGCCGCCCCGACATAAAGCACGAACCCTATTTCTTCCCGTCCGGTGCAAAACGCGTTTTGCGGTCTGGGCTCCCTGATTCCGGCCAATCCCGTGATTCATCTTCGTGTCATTGCGAGGAGTCCCCGCACCGCGGACCGACGAAAACAATCCAGCCATTAAACACCGAACTCGCGGTGAGCGCTGAGTAATCCGATGCCTTTCTCCGCGTCCTTCGCGCCCTCCGCGTTTCAATTGTATTTCGTCCCAGCACACCAAAATCCATCTGCACCAGTTCGGTCAGCCACCGACTTGCCGTCGGCTGCTAAACCGCCATATTCCGCATCATGAGCATGACCGTTGAACAACTGGTGACGGAAATCCGATCCCTCCCCCATGACGTGGTAGCCGACTTGGTGGATCGCGTTTTGTTTGAATCTCACGGCGGACAGGAGCCCGGACACACGAAAGCTTGGTCGGCCACCGCCATCGCCGCATCGACGAGATCCGCCGCGGCACCGTGGCAGGCATTCCGGGTGAAGTGACCGCCGCGAAGATCCGAAAAATCGTGGGCCGGTGAAGCCCCATCGCTTCCAACGGCAAGCCCCTTCTTTTTCAATCCTGCCACCGACCGACCGTCGACGGCCAAATAAGACTCGTGCATTAGACCGACAGGAACGCTCCATAGTCGGTAGCGCGCTTGTCGCGCTACGTTGCGAGGCAAGCTCGCAACCTACGGGTCAACTCCGATCAGACGCGAGATACGTCCCGCTACGGTGTGACCCTCAATAAGACGGAAACTCTGTTTGCCAAACCGGCTCGGCGACGTAGCTTCAGCGCTTCAACTTTGCGGTTATGCAAGATCTCACCGACCTCTATCAATCAGTCATTCTCGACCACAACCGCCGTCCGCGGAACCGGGGCAAATTGCCCACGGCCAATCGCGTGGCGCACGGGGAGAATCCTTCCTGCGGCGATCAATGCACCGTCTATCTCCACCTCGATGGCGACCGCATCAGTGAGATTTCCTTCGACGGCGCCGGCTGCGCGATTTCCCAAGCCAGTGCCTCCCTCATGACTCTCGCCATCAAGGGCAAGACCACTGCCGAAGCTGAGGCCGCCTACGCGGATCTCCACCACCTCGTCACCACGGGCAAGGTTGATGAGGACAATATGTCCGACCTCGCCGCGCTCGCCGGTGTTCACCAATTTCCCGCCCGCATCAAATGCGCCACCCTCGGCTGGCACGCCGCCCTGAACGCCATCAAAGGCGACCCCATCACCGCCACAACCGAGACGCACAAAGACTGATTGTTTTCGCCATGACCGATCTCCCCTCTCCGATCTCCCCTCTTCGCGCCACCGCGTGGCGCGACGTCCGGGCCGATTTCCCCGTCCTGCATCAGCAGGTCAACGGCAAGCCTCTCGTCTATCTCGACAACGGCGCCACGTCGCAAAAACCGCGCAGCGTGATCGACGCCCTCGTCCGCTACTACGAGCGCGACAACAGCAACGTCCATCGCGGCCTGCACACGCTCTCCATGCGCGCTACCGATGCTTACGAGGGTGCCCGCACGCGCATTGCGAAATTCATCAATGCCGCTGATCCCGCCGAAATCATTTTCACCCGTGGCACCACCGAAAGCATCAACCTCGTCGCCCGCAGTTGGGGCCACGCCCATCTGCAACCGGGCGACATCGTCCTCACCACCGAGTTCGAGCACCACTCCAACCTCGTCCCCTGGCAACAAGCCGCCAAGGCCGCCGGCGCCACGCTCAAATACGTGCCGCTCCTCGGTGCCGATGGCGAAGGCGGTCTCGATCTCACCGCGCTCGATCAACTGCTCACACCGCAAGTGAAGCTCTTCGCCTTCACGCACATCTCGAACACGCTCGGCACGATCAACCCCGTGGCGGCACTTTGTCGCAAGGCGCGAGCCGTCGGCGCCATCACCGTGATCGACGCCGCGCAATCCATCGGCCACGTCCCGCTCGACGTGCAACAGATCGGTTGTGACTTCCTCGCTTTCTCCGGCCACAAAATGTGCGGTCCCACCGGCATCGGCGTGCTGTACGGTCGTCGCGCGCTCCTCGACAAACTCGCCCCCGACGAAACCGGCGGCGGCATGGTCGTAAACGTTACCTACGAAGGCGCGACGTGGAAACCCGCCCCCGAACGCTTCGAAGCCGGCACGCCCAACGTCGCCGACGCCATCGCCCTCGGCGCGGCCTGCGATTATCTCGACGCGCTTGGCCGCAACCAAATCGCCGCGCACGACACCACGCTGGTGCATATCGCCATGGAGAAACTCTCCACCCTGCCCGGCATCCGCATCATCGGCCCGCGCGTCGGCGCCGAACGCAGCGGCTTGGTCAGCTTCGCTTTTGAAGGCGTGCACGCCCACGACATCGTGACCTTCGCCGACGAAGACGGCGTCGCCCTCCGCGGTGGCCACCACTGCAACCAGCCGCTGATGCGCAAGCTCGGCCTCACGAGCACCACGCGCGCCAGTTTTTATCTCTACAACACCGAGGAGGAAATCGACCGCCTCGTCGCCAGTCTCCGCCGTATCCAAAAATTTTTCGCCGGTGATTAGTCACGGATTCAATTATCTGACCGACCTTGATTTGGCATTTTCTGGCTCTCAACTCTAGACTCCCAGCTCTCAACTTTTCCTGCTCCCTCCCCCATCCCAAAATGAAACTGCGCCCAATCCTCACCGTCCTCGCTGCCGTCTGCTTCCTCTCTCCGCTGCTTCGCGCCGAAGAAGGCATGTGGCTCTACTCGAATCCGCCCCGTCAGCAATTGAAGGCGAAATACAATTTCGATGCCACTGAGCCGTGGCTCGATCACTTGATGAAATCCTCTGTGCGCTTCAACAGCGGCGGCTCGGGCTCCTTCGTTTCCGGCGACGGCCTCGTCCTCACCAACCATCACGTCGGCGCCGATGCACTCCAGAAGTTCAGCACGAAAGAACACAATTACCTGCGCGACGGTTTCTACGCCAAAAACGCCAGTGAGGAAATCAAGTGCGTCGATCTCGAGCTCAACGTCCTCCAGTCCATCGAAGACGTCACCGCGCGCGTCAACGCCGCCATCCCCGCCGGCACGACCGGCGGCGACGCCGCCCTCGCCCGCCGCAAAATCACCGCCGAAATCGAAAAGGAATCCCTCGATAAAACCGGCTTCCGCAGCGATGTCGTGACGCTCTACCAAGGCGGCGAATATCATCTTTATCGTTTCAAGCGCTACACCGATGTCCGGCTGGTTTTCGCCCCCGAGGCCCAAGCCGCGTTCTATGGTGGCGATCCGGATAACTTCGAATATCCCCGCTACAATCTCGATGTCTGTTTTTTCCGCGTCTACGAAAACGACAAAGCCGTGCAGCCCGTTAATTTTCTGAAGTGGTCCGCCGCCGGCGCCGCCGAGGGCGAATTGGTTTTTGTTTCCGGCCACCCCGGTTCGACGCGCCGACTGCTCACGATCCCCGAACTCGAATACATTCGCGACAACCAGATTCCCTATGTGCAGGAACTCTTGAAGCGCCGCGAAGTGCTGCTCCTCTCGTGGAGCGGACGCAGTCAGGAAAATGCCCGCCGCGCCAAGGAAGACCTCTTCTCCATCCAAAATTCCCGCAAAGTCTACGACGGTCGCATCGCCGCGCTGCAAGATCCGGTATTCCTCGGCGCGAAAATCTCCGCCGAGCACGCCTTCAAGCAACAACTCGCCCTGCGCCCCGACAGCGCGGCGACGACAGCCGCCTACGTCAACATTACCGCCGCGCAAAAAATCCTCGCCGGAATTGCGCTGCGCCTGCGCTTCCTCGAAAATGGGGCCGCCTTCAATGCCGAGTCATTTCACCTCGCCCGCAGTTTGCTGCGCGCCGGCGACGAACGCCCGAAACCCAACGGCGAGCGGCTCAAAGAATTCGCCGACGCCAAACGCGAATCATTCGAACTCGATCTGTTCTCCGACAAGCCAGTCTACACTGATTTTGAAATCATCACCCTCGCCGATTCGCTCACGCACTTGGTCGAGCGGCTCGGAGCCGAGGATCCAACCGTGAAGTCCATCCTCGCGGGAATGTCGCCTCGCGCCCGGGCGGCTGATTTGATCAACCGTTCGCAGGTGCGCGCTGTGGCCTTCCGCAAGCGACTCTACGAAGGTGGAGCCGCCGTCGTCACTACTGCGAAGGACCCCTTGATCGAACTCGCTCGTCTCATCGACAACGAAGCGCGCGAGCTGCGCAAAATCGCCGAAGCCCAGGATGAGATCAAGCAACAGGCCCAGGCCGCGATCTCGAAGGCCCGCTTCGCGATCCAAGGCACAAGCAATTATCCCGATGCCACTTTCTCCCTCCGGCTCAGCTACGGCACCGTCAAAGGCTACGAGGAAAACAGCGCGAACGTGCCCGCCACCACTAACCTCGCCGGCCTCTATGCCCGCAGCGCCGAACAGGACAACAAACCGCCCTTCGATTTGCCGCCCCGCTGGGTGGAGAAGAAGGCCGCGCTTGATCTCAAGGTGCCCTACAATTTCGTCAGCACGAATGACATCATCGGCGGCAACTCCGGCAGCCCGGTCGTCAACCGCGCCGCCGAATTCGTCGGCATCATTTTCGATGGCAACATTCAATCGCTCTCGGAAGATTACGGCTACAGCGATGCCCAATCCCGCGCTCTGAGTGTACACAGCGCCGGCATCCTGGAAGCACTGCGCAAAGTCTACGAAGTGCCGGTGCTCGTGAACGAACTCGTGACTGGCAAACGCTGAGCTGAATGGGGCAAACCGGATAAACGGTATCGGAGGTGGAGCGCGACCTCCGGGCGCGCTGGGTGCCGGCTCTCGCGACAAAATCCGCCCGGAGGTCGGGTTCCACCTTGTGTTTTGTAGCCGCACTTGAGCCAACGGCGAAAGTGCGGTTGCGTGGCGTGGCTGCAACCCCGCTGTCGCTTCGCTCCCCATTCGACAAGCTCAGGGCCTTGAGCGGAGCCGAAAGGCAACACGGCTACTGGCTTCAGGCCTGACAGCCTATCGAGGCCGCGAACAAGACGGCTATTCCGCCGCGTTGTTCGCGCCCAAATTATTTCCCACTCAGAATACCGTGACCCTCTTCGAAACCTTCACGGTGTCGGAGGGCCGCAGATAGAACGGCTGGGTTTCCTTCCCATCCAAGATCAGTTGAAGATTCAAGGTGAGATAGCTGTATTTCCCATTCGTTTCCCGAATGATCATCACGCTTTGCAGATTAGCAGTCGCCGGATCATAACCTGATTCCATAATCGCCTGCAGCGCCGTGATTGGCTTGGTGGTCGTGATCTTTCCGGGGCGCGACACGGCTCCACTCACGAAGACATCGAAAGACGATGCCGTCACCGCCACGGTCACTTCATTGGAGACCAACTGCGTAACATAAAGTTGAGCCAATTTCTTCTCCAGTTCCTTCGGGCTCAGCCCGACCACTTTCACTTCGCCGACGATATCGAGGGTGATCACCCCATCCGCCCGCACTTGCTGGGCAGAATCCAGATTGGGTGCACCCGGAAAACTGATTTTCAAACCGTCGCCTTCCCGAATCCGCAGCATCTCAGACTGTTTGCCGGCCTCCTGCCAGGCTTGGATCTCGGCAACCGATGACGTCGGGGTGGGGGCCGACGTGTTGGTGGCCGGGGGGGTTTCGCAACCGGTGGAGAGCATCAAAAAAAGACCGGTGGTGGCACCCGCGAACAGCAGACGGATCGAGGCGGTCCGACGAACAGGATTGGCTTTGTCGTTAAAGGCAGAGGAAGAGAGGGCGGTTGTCATGGATTGGAAACACGTGGATATTCGTTCAACTCAACAACACCAAGTGTCCGGCAAGTATTTCGCCAAGGGAAAATCCCGCAAGATAAAAGCTGGACGCGATGACTCCGAACCATAATCCCGCCGGGGGAGGGAGACGAGGAAGTGTAAGATGGTTTATCACGTCGCCCAGCCTGTGATTCCTTTAAGTAACCGGTCTCATTTGAATGGTATCGATGACGTGGGCCTCGTCCGACAAGGCATTTGTAACGACCACCATCCAATCCCCTTCCTTCACCCAACCACGGTGCAACCGGTAGGCCGTGGCATTCTTGATCGTTTCCTCCGGCTCGGTATTGAAGCCCATCAGGAACGGTTCCACACCCCAGAGTAGCAGCATAGGCAAAAAAGCCTGCCGGACATCGGTGAAAGCGTAGATTGGGCAGCGCCAAGGCCGCAAAGCCGACAACGTCTCAGGCAAGAGGCCTCGCCGGACCAAGTATGTTCACTGGGAAACAGGCCGTGCCCTGCCATAGCCCTACTCGCATCCAAATAAAAACGCCCTCCGTCACCAAGGCTATGGGGGGGTGGCCGTGCCATCCGAAGCCTGTTCACGTCGCCACGCGTTACGCCAAAAGCTTCGGAGGGTTGGCGGTGCCCTGCGTAGCCGTACTCGCATCCCTATACACGCTATCTGACTTTCTTGATAGACGAATTCCAAGGCAAAGAGGTTATCTTGTTACGGAGTCGATCTTGCGCTATGGGCGCGCCGCCGTGGCACACGCTCACTCAGTTCTTCGGCCGGGAAGGTCCAGATTTCGCTCAGCGTGGGGTGATAATGCGGCAGGGCGGCAATCGTTTCAACGGAGCCCCCGAAGTGCAGGACGGCGACCATCTCGTGAATCAATTCGGCGGCGCTGGGACCGACGATGGCCGCGCCGAGCAGTTTCCCCGACTTAGCCTCGCAGATCAATTTGGCGAAACCCTCGGTTTTCCCCTCGATCTGAGCGCGTCCTTCCTCGCTGAAATCATAGGAGGCGACGCGGATCGCGATTTTGTCATCACGGGCTTTTTTCTCGGTTAATCCGAGCACGGCCACCTGAGGTTCGGTAAACAGCGCCGTGAGCTTCATGCGGTAATCCATCGACTCACTGCGACCGGGCAAACGCCCCAGCTGCCGCGCGGCATTGCGGGCGGCGATGCTGCCTTGTCGCACCGCGAGGTGCAGGATTTCGAAAGGGCCGCACACATCGCCGGCGGCGAAGATGTGCCGGCACCGGGTGCGTTGTTGTTCGTTGGCGACGATGTGACTGGCCTCATCGAGTTCCACTCCCGCCGCCTTGAGCCCGAGGGTTTCGACGCAGGGCTTCCGTCCCAACGCAAACACGACTTCATCCGCGTGGATCGATTTGGCTCGGCCCCTAATTCTTAGCTTTACCGACTTCTGCCCGTGCGCAGCCTTGGTGGCGGATTCAATTTTGGCGTGATAAATAATTTCCACCCCCGCCTTGGCCAACGCTCGCGCCAAGGCCGCTGCGACGTCGCGGTCGGCGGAGTTAAGGACCTGACTGTGTTTGCTGACGACAGTAACGCGACTGCCGATGGCGGCATAGTAGTGGGCGGCCTCAAGTCCCACGGGCCCATCGCCCAACACGATCACCGAGGCAGGAAGCGTCTGATCATCGAGGAGATCGTCACTCGTGAGATATCCGATCTCCGCCAGCCCCGGAATTTCCGGTTTGGGAATATATGAGCCGGTCGCCACGAGAAATGATTTGGCGGTGAACGTTTGCGGAGGTGCGCCACCGGGCGGCGTCACTCTCACCGTATGCGAATTCAGAAAACAGGCCCAGCCACGAATCAAGGCAAAGCCCCCTGACGCGATTTCCTCCCTCCGCGCTTTGGCGAAAATCTCCACGAGTCGTCGCTTGCGCGCCACGACCCTATGCGGATGAAAGCGTAGACGGCCGCCGACCTCGATGCCGAAGTTCCCCGCACTGCGGATGGCCCGAAAGCGATTAGCGGAGGCGATGAGGGTCTTGCTCGGCATGCAACCGCGGAGAATGCACAGTCCTCCGATTTCTTTCGCGCTCTCGATCAGGGCCGTGCGTAATCCCAGTTTCACGGCCTCAGCGGCCGCAGTATAGCCGGCGCTGCCCCCGCCGATCACGATGAAGTCGAATGTACTGTCGGGATTTTTCATGTCGAACGCTCCATCATTCGCGACAATCTTTCAGGAAAATGACCTATCCTTTTCAAATTCATCTTGCATAACCGCCCAGGCGAACTCCGCGAAAATCACTGCGGAGGGCGTACTTGATGCCGCCGCACGGCAGATGGTCTGTGATCCATGTCGGGGGATTGATGAACGCCCTGTCATGATTGGTCAGCTTTTGCTTTCAGCGGATTCTAAATGCAGTTGTTTTAGGACCGCTTTGGCGGCAGCTTCGGAGGACGCGGGATTCTGCCCGGTGATCAAGTTGCCGTCCGTCTGAACGTACGGCTGCCAGTCTGCTGCCTTGGAGTAGTTGCCGCCGTTCTGCTTCAAAATGTCTTCGACGAGGAAGGGTACAATTTTCGTCAACCCCACCGCAGCCTCCTCGGTGTTGGCGTAACCAGTCACCGCTTTTCCGCGCACGAGCGGGGAGCCATCGGAAGATTTGGCGTGGCGGAGAACGCCCGGCGCGTGACACACTGCCGCCATCGGCTTGCCGGCGGCATAAGTGGCTTCAATCAGCGCGATGGAATCTGCATCTTCGGCCAAATCCCACAACGGACCATGCCCGCCCGGATAAAATACGCCGTCAAAATCGTCGGCGGAGACGCTCGATAGTTTGAGCGTCTTGGCCAGCGCGGCCTGGGCGGCTTTGTCCTTCCGGAAGCGCTTTGTGGCTTCAGTCTGGGCGTCCGGTTCGGCGCTTTTCGGATCGAGCGGAGGTTGTCCCCCTTTGGGTGACGCCAGCGTGATCGTCGCCCCGGCGTCTTCGAATACGTAGTAAGGAGCGGCGAATTCCTCGAGCCAGAATCCAGTCTTTTTGCCCGTGTCGCCCAGCCGATCGTGTGAGGTTAAAACCATTAGTATTTTCATAGGATTTTTTTATAGTTAGATTTTATTTTTGTCGGTGCTTGGATTGAATCGCAGCCGCAGTGTAGCCGGCGGCGGCTGGTGTTCATTGCGTTTGTATCGCTCAGGCCGGCGCGTCGATGGACGAGGTGCGCACCAGCTTTTTGTTTACAAACTCCTGGATGCCGACGCTGGCGAGTTCCCGTCCGTAGCCGGAGTGCTTGATGCCGCCGAACGGCAGATCGGGTGCGGTCCAGGTCGGGTGATTGATGAACACCATGCCGGTGTCGATGCGACTCGCCACGCGTTTGCCGCGCGCGATGTTTTGCGTGAAAACGGATCCGCCCAATCCGAAGTCCGAATCGTTGGCGAGTGCCACCGCCTCGTCCTCGGTCTTGACCCGGAAGAAGAGCGCGACTGGTCCGAAGAATTCTTCCCGGAAGGCGGGGTTGCCGGGTTTGATGTCCGTGAGAATCGTGGGCTGCATGAAGGAACCGGGGCGGTCGATCCGCTTGCCACCCATCACGACGGTTGCTCCCTTGGCTACGGCGCGGCGAACTTGGGCCAGCAGCGTGACCAACGCCGCTTCCGTGGACAGAGGCGCGAGTGTCGTCTCCGCGTGCAGGGGATTTCCGGGCTTAAGTGCCGCCAAGGCGGCTTGGAATTTGGCCAGAAACCGATCGGCCAGTTTTTCCGCGACGATGAAGCGTTTTCCCGCGATACAACATTGGCCGGTGTTGTTCATCTTGGCCCAGACCGCCCATTTGACCGTCTTGTCGAGGTCGGCATCCTCCAGCACGATGAATGCGTCGTTGCCACCCAGTTCCATCGTGGTCTTCTTCACATTTTGTCCCGCTCGGGCTGCAACGCCTTTGGCGGCTTCCACCCCGCCGGTTAGCGCGACTCCCTTGATCCGGGGGTCGTCGATCACGCGGTTCACTTGAGCGTGCGAGATCAGCAGATTGGTATAAGCGCCCGCCGGCGCGCCCGCTTCCCGCCATAATTTTTCGAAGGCAATGGCGCATTGGGGCACGCACCCGGCATGCTTCACCAGCACGACGTTGCCGGCCATCAGATTGGGTGCGGCAAAGCGCGCGAGCTGATAGTAAGGAAAGTTCCAAGGCTGGACGCCGAAGAGCACGCCGAAAGGTGAGCTTTCGATCACCGCCTCGCCTGATTTTGGCCGCAGCTTTTCCGGGGCGAGGAAGCGCTCGGCGTTCTTTGCATAATAATCGATGATGTCAGCGCTGAGCGCGACTTCGCCGCGTGCCTCTTCAAAGCGCTTGCCCATTTCGAGCGTCATGGGGCGGGCAAACTTGTCCACCTGCGCACGCATGATCGCGGCAGCTTTCACAAGCACGCGCGCCCTTTGGGCGAAGGTCTTGTGCCGCCAGGTTTCGAAACAGCTCGCCGCGGTTTTGATCGCAGTTTCCAGTTGAGCATCGGTCAGTTCCTTGAACGTTTTGAGGAGCTTGCCGTTGTAGGGGTTGACGCTTTGGTAGGCTTTGGCCTTGGGCTTTTTTAAAGCGGCAGTGCGGGAGGTGGGTGATTTCATTATTTTGAATTCCAAGATTGGCCCTGTTATTTGCGTCGACTCTATCCGACGATGCCACGCTCGTGATACGGGGTGATACCCGCATAGTCCGTGCGCGTTCCTCTTACTGTTTCGACGCAGCATCAATTGCCGGGTTATACCCCATTGAGGTTCTGCATAATTTTAGCGATCATGACTCATTCGTTCTCATGCCCTACCTCATGCTGCTAAATCCGTCCGCTTTTGTCGGAGCAGCACCAGCTAAAACTATCATTATGGATGCGAGACTTATCCCAATATTGCCCGTAGAATCAGCCTCAAGAGCCAGTGCCTGAATGGCGGGACTAACCCCTGAGACCACCGAAACCCACTGAATAGTCGAAGAGCAAAACACTAGGAAAATGCCAACGAAGGCAGTCGCCATGAAACCAACCACCCCAAGAAAAAAAATCCGGCAAATAATCCGGCGAAGAAATAGTGATCTTGGCGGCTCCCCGGATAGATCGCCCAAGTGCCCCACCGGCATCAAGGGCTTTGATCAAATTACGGAAGGCGGACTTCCGAGAAATAGAACCACTTTGATCTGTGGAGGTGCCGGCTCCGGGAAAACTCTCCTGGGAATTGACTTCCTCGTCAGTGGCGCGAGTAAATTCGCGGAGCCGGGCATTTTAGTCACCTTTGAGGAAACAGCCGATGAACTTTATACAGACGTCGCGTCCCTGAATTTGGATTTGCCGGGCCTGGTGGCGCGAAAAAAGATCGCACTCGAGTATGTTGTTCTGGAGCGGAGCACCATTCGAGGAGACATTCAAGAAATCGATTTCAATCTTGAAGGGCTATTCATTCGTCTGGAGCACGCCATCGATGCCATCGGGGCCAAGCGCGTGGTTTTAGATTCGATTGAATCGCTCTTTGCCGGAATTACGGATACGGGAATTCTGCGCTTGGAGATAAAAAGGCTTTTCCGCTGGCTCAATAAAAAACACGTTACGGCCATAGTTACCGCCGAGTCGGGACAAGCGGGTGCTTATACGCGACACGGTTTGGAAGAGTATATTTCCGATTGCATCATATTCCTGGATAATCGGGTGCATGACCAACTTTCGATCCGGAGAGTTCGCGTGGTTAAATATCGTGGATCCCATCATGGCACCAACGAGTATCCGTTCGTAATTGATAAAAATGGACTCTCGGTAATTCCCATCACTTCCGCAGGGCTCGATCAGCCCGGCACAAAGAAGAGAGTTTCGACCGGAATTCCGACGTTGGATAAAATGTTCAAAGGGGGAGGTTATACGCGGGGAAGCACGATTCTCGTTTCAGGAACTGCGGGAACGGGGAAAACCAGCCTCGCGGCGGCATTCGCGGTAGAAAGGTGCAAGCGTGGAGAACGGTGCCTTTTGCTCTCCTACGAAGAATCGTCAGGACAACTTATTGAGAACTTGAGTTCCATTGGACTCGATTTGGGAAAGTGGATAAAAAAAGGGCTGTTAAAGATCGTTTCGACCCGGCCTTCCTTTTTCGGATTGGAGAAGCATCTATTGGATTTGTATAAATGCATTTCTGATTTCAAACCTCAGGCGGTTGTTATCGACCCTCTGACAAGTCTGCTTGGAGAGGGGAGCCAGCAGGAAATCCAATCCATGGTTACTCGCATGATCGATCTTTTGAAATCGCAGGGCATCACCGGATTCTTCACCAGCCTGGTTTCCTCAAGCGCCCAGAATTTCACGGGTGGCGAGGTGGGCGTGTCGTCGTTGATCGACACGTGGATCGTCGTAAGGGAGATCGAGGAAGATGATGGGAAGAAACGCATGCGAGGACTTTATATTGTAAAATCTCGTGGCATGGCTCACTCAAGTGACGTGCATAAATTGATTTTGAGTGATGCTGGCATTGAGATCGCAGCAATGGACTTTCCAAAAAAGGACTCGAAACAAGAGAAGATAGTGGGAACCAAAGTGCTCCAACGCACAAAAGATGAGACATAAATCATGCAACCCCGCAGCCCTAGCTTCGTCGTCGGCGTGGGCGGTTCGGCTGGAGGCCTGAACGCCTATAAGGCGCTCTTGGACGCGCTGCCGGCGAACACCGGTATGGCCTTTGTCATTATTTCTCATCATACTCCAACCGCCAGCAGCCAGTTAGCGTTGATCCTCTCGCGGCACACGAAAATGAAAGTAACGGTGGCTTCCATGACGAAGCCGATCCAGGCGAATCACGTCTACGTGAATCCGCCGAACGCGGATCTTTTGATCGAGGGCTTGGCCTTCAAATTGGTTTCCCCTCGCACCAAGAGAAACGCGCAGGTCGATATTTTTTTGACCTCTTTAGCCGAGGCGATGGGCGCACGGGCGATTGGCGTCATCCTCTCCGGTTACGATGGAGACGGCGCGGCGGGGTGTAAGCAAATCAAGACAGCGGGAGGGACAACCTTTGCCCAGGACGCATCGGCCGAAGTAAACGGCATGCCTCTCAGTGCCCAGCATTCCGGCCGTGTTGATTTCGTGCTACCGCCGGACAAGATTGCAGATAAACTACGAAGAATCGCAGGCGCTCGAATTAGTCACTGAGGCGCTCGGCTGGTTCTCGCTCCCGCAGATTATTCCAGTCTAATACGGCAGGATTTTTTGGTCGGGTATTAACCCATACCACATCACCTAACTTGTAGGTAAGGTAGGGAGTGCTTGATAATCTCCCCCAGTTTGACCGAGAGAAACTCCCTGCGAAGAGTTTCCACCTTGACGATGAAACTGGCTATGATGCGACTTCTTGGCGGACAAGGAGCCATGTGGATGAGGAGTTTTTTGCAATCCAGCTGTGGCTTATCAAGGGCCTCACCTACCTTGAGGTCTCGGCGATCCTGGGGCTCTCGGACAGCGCGGTGCAGGCACATATCCAAAGTGGTCTGCTGAGATTTCGTCTCGTGTTGCCCGAACTCAAGGAGGGCAAAGTCAATATTGCATCCGCAGTAATCGAGAGCTACGCGCACGAATTCACGGCGACCGCCAATCACATAGTACGGACTTCGCGTTGTCCTACTATTATTCCGAAAAATCACGATCCCGCAGAATCGGTTACGACGTCAAATTTCAGCCACTCGTTATCGATAGCCACGAATAGTAGCCCGATCAACGAGAGTAACTGCTAACCACCGCCCGCAAAACCCAGACCTCATATAAATATGATTACCACGCATCCGATCACTCAGATCGAGACCATCGCCCTCGATACCCGTCAGCCTATCCATCATTCCCGCTCACTTCGTTGGGGCGCAATTTTTGCGGGAGCCGTTGCGGCCCTCGCACTCCAGATTGTGCTGATGATGCTCGGCGCCGGAGTGGGTCTGGCGCTGTACAATCCAATTACCGACGAAAATCCACTCGCTGATTTCGGAGCGGGCGCAGCTGTGATCCAAGGGATCACCGCTGTGATCTCCCTCTGGGCGGGCGGCTGGGTGGCGGGGCGCTTCTTGGGCCGCGCAGGCAATAAGTCCGGTGGCCTGCATGGTTTCATGGTGTGGAGTCTGGCGACCGTCGCGGCGATTGTGGCGTTGTCCACGGGAGCCGGTTGGGCACTGGGCGACTTGAGCAAGATCGTGGGCGGGGGCCTTTCTCTGGCGGGGAAACCAATGGCCGCCGCTGTAAGCGTCGCGTCGGATATGGCAAAAGATGGGCTGGAGCGGAATCGCGGAATGCTGGGCAGCTTTGTCGAGGAAGGCTTGAGCAATCCTCCGTCAGGCAAGAATGCCGCCGATGCCATCCGGTCGAAACGTGAAATCGGTTTCGCCGTGACCCGGTTGTTTACCTCCACGGATCAGGCCGCGACCGCCGAAAACCAGCAGACGCTCGTCACGCTCCTCGTGGACAACCAAGGCATGACCGAAGCCAATGCGAGGAAAACAGTGGAAGGATGGACCGCCTCCTACCAAAAGTTAAAGGCTGATCTCGACGCCGTCAAAAAGGCCGCCGAACTGCGCGCCCGGGAAATAGCTGAAAAAACGGCGACCACTCTGTCCATTCTTTCGCTCTGCTATTTTGTTGCGTTCCTCCTCGGAGCCATCTTCGCCATCGTAGGTGGCAAACACGGTGGTGCCTGTGCGTACAAATTCGCCGAGTCCGATCTTCTGTCCGAATAAAAACCAATAATCCTAAAATCACCATGGCCTCTATTCCCTCCCTTCGCGACCTGCTCATTGCCGAGATCAAAGATCTCTATTTTGCCGAAAATCTCCTGATCAAAGCCTTGCCGAAAATGGCCAAGGCGGCGACTAATCCTGACCTCAAGGCCGGCTTCACGGCGCATCTCGCCGAGACCCGTAAGCACGTGGAAAGGCTGGCTCAGGCCATGAAATTACTGGACGTACCCGTGGAAGGAAAAACCTGTCACGCCATGGTCGGGCTCTTGGAGGAAGGGGCGGAGGCCATCGAAATGAAGGGACCGGACGCCGTTCGCGATGCCGAACTCATCGGAGCAGCCCAACGGGTGGAGCACTACGAGATGGCCGGCTACGGCACGGCGCGGGCTTTCGCCGTGAAACTAGGGGAAGCCAAAGTGGCCACCCTGCTTCAGACGACTCTACAGGAGGAGGGCGAAACCAACAAGAAGCTCACCGAAATTTCTGAGACCGTAAACACTGACGCTCTCGCCGCCGGGAAGGTAACCCCTGTCGCACCGAAATCAAAAAAGCAGGCCGCTGCCGCCTAAGAATCTCATCCCCATCAACCCGTATTTAACATGCACCTCGTACTTCCAATCGCAGCCGCTGGTTATTCACTCGTTTACCTCTTATTCGGAGGTGGGCTGGGTGGTGCCGTGATCATCTTCATTGCCGCCAAATTGCTCGGGCGTTAAACGCAGGCTTCCTTCTCCATTCAAGAACGCCACGACAGAAGGTTCCCCTCGCGAGGGACGGCTACGGCCGTCCCTCCTTCAGTTTCCAGTCTGACGCTCAACAACCCGCTATCGTTTGAAATTTGAGCGCCGGTATCCGAACGCGGGGACGAACCACATGTAGCGGCATATGAGAAAACCGACAACTGCGACACGCTCGGCCCACAAAAAACAGCGAGGAAGAACCTGCTCACCCCCTTTTCGCTTCAGCGGGTTGTGGACAGACACCTGCCCAAAATACTGAAGCGGCTGTAGATTCTGGCCGCTTCCCATTCGCCGTCATCCGTTCATAGACTCGACGATTTTGCGTTAACGTGACCTCTCACATTGGCCAATGCGCACCGTGTCCGCGCGCCGGCACGTATCCGGCTTGCCAGGAAGCGAGAGGGAACGGGCAAGTTTCATTCCCAGACAAAAGTTTTTATCGCGACAACATGAGGAACCCTGCCTCGAAATTATCGGTCACTCGACATACGCAGTCGACGATCAGTTAAGGCGTCGGGCGGATAACAACATAACAATGTAATCAGGAAAATATTTCGCACGGACTCCGCCCGTACTCGCCGCCGCTAAGCCATGAACGCGATCCACCCTGTTTTCTTGACGGTGATCATTCCCGCGCTAAACGAAGCGCCGGGAATAGCGGCGACGGTGCGAACGACGTTGTCCGTCTTCCCCGGGACGCGCGTGATTGTCGGCGATAGCGGCAGCTTCGACGACACGGCGGAAGTGGCGGCGCGCGCGGGCGCCGCAGTGATCGCCAGCGCGCGGGGCCGCGGCCTGCAGCTCGCCGCGGGCTTACGCCTCGCCTTCACGGATTGGCGGCTATTTCTCCATGCCGATACGATTCGGCCACAGTACGCGGCCCTGCTCGTCAGGGATTTCGCCCTGCGGCCGCGCCGCCTCGCGCGGATCGAATCGTTACTTGCGGCGATGACGACCTCGGCGCGCCCCATCAACTATCGCGGTCATCTCAGCCAGCGATGGCTCAAGGCCCGGCGGCTCGTCCGATATCTCATGGACACGCCGCCGGCGCGGTTGGCGGAAATTTACCGCTCGCCGGCGGAACTCCCATGCGCCGCGGCCGAGCCGGCCGTTCCCCTCCTTTATGAAACCAAACGATCAAAACGGTAAACTCGCGCCGGCCAAGCGGCCGTTCCGGGTGCTGCTCATCGCCGGGTCGGACCGGCGGCAATACAACTGCCCCGGCGTCGATTCGAAGGCGCGCACGCTGATGTTACGGATGGCCGAACGGTTGCCGCCGGAATGGGAAATTGATGTCGAAGATCTGGGTAACGTGTTTGGCCGCGCGCGCATTCAGAGCTGCAACGCCTGCGTTTCCACCTCGATGGCGCTCTGCGTCTGGCCGTGCAACTGCTACGAGAAGCAAAACAAAAAAGAGCCGGACTTGCTCTGGGATCTCGACCTGTACGCGCGGCTCGATCTCGCCGACGCGTGGGCGATCATCGGTCCGGTCAACTGGTATGGCCCGACGAGCAACCTCAAGCTTCTCTTCGACCGACTCGTGTGCATGAACGGCGGCAATCCTCGCGAAGAACTGATCAAGCACAAGGACCCCGAGCTCGCGATGAAACTGGAGCGAAAGACCGAGTGGAAGAAACTCAGTCTGAACCATCTCGAGGGACGCACTGCGGCGTTTTTTTGTTACGGCGATGGAGGCGGGGACGAGCTGGATGCCGAGGGGCGCCCGAAAGTTCTCCGGCACAAAGAGTGGTTCGATTCCAAACGCGAACCCTTCACGGATATGCGCGACAGCTACGCACCGCTCGTCTGGCAATGCCGTTACGGCGGTATCGAGGTGCCGGATGCTTTGTGGCGATACTGCGAATTTGGCCGCGGCGAAAGTTACAGCGAGAATCAGGCGGAGAACCTTCCCGGTCGGACCGACGTGATCGCCCGTTTCGATACTTGGACGGATCACTTCGCCACGCACGTGCGAACGAAGGGGAAAGTTCCGCCAGGCCGCTATCGCGCCTACGGCTACCAAGCGCCCGGGCATTTTCTGCGCGACGTCCAACTCGGCTGGCGCGATGTCCGGATGCGCGTCGGGCATCCGCGACCCGGCTCCTCTCCGCAAAAACAACAGGCGGCGGGGCTCAACGACGACGCTACGCTGCACCCGAAGCGCAGCACGCGGCAGCAGGCGGAGGGGAAGTAGCGATGCCGACTTATCCAATTCTCGACCGTATCGGTGCGCCCCTGCTGATCGCGCTCTTTCTTCTGCTGTTCGCCGTGGAGCGATGCTGGCCGTTGCGCGCGCGGGTCGACCGCCGGCTACGGCGCGTGCTCACCAATCTCATGGTCTCCGGACCATCTTTTCTAATCCTGCGCCTGCTGTTGATTCCCGCCGTGGTCGCGGTGGCCTCATGGGCGGAAGCGAGGCAACTTGGCTTGCTTCACCTGGTCGAGTTGCCGGAGGTCGTCGCGATTATCGCGGCCGTGCTGCTGCTGGATTACACGATGTATCTCTGGCACTGGCTCAATCATCGCGTGCCTTTTCTGTGGCGTTTCCATCAGGTGCATCACACGGACCTGGATCTCGATATCTCCACGGCGTTTCGTTTCCATTTTGGCGAGATGCTGCTGAGTGTCGCGGTGCGCGCGCTTCAAGTCATTCTGGTGGGCGCGAGTCCCCCAGCGGCCCTGATCTACGAGGTCGTACTCGAGGCCTCCACGGAATTTCACCACAGCAACCTGCGACTCCCGGTGAAGCTCGAGCGCGTGTTGAACTGGTTAATCGTGACGCCGCGAGCGCATGGCATCCACCACTCCATCGTGGCCCGTGAAACCAACAGCAACTACTCGAACTTCCTGTTGGTTTGGGACCGGCTCCATCGCACAGTGCGACTGGATGTGCCGCAGGAAACAATCATCGTCGGCGTGCCCGCTTACCGCGATCCATCGGAGTTGAATGTTGTTTCGTTGCTCATGATGCCTTTTCGGCGACAGCGCCCGCGAGCCGACGAAAAAGTGGCCGCTGAGAATCGCCAAGGACGTGCCACGGAGTGAGTGTGATCGGCGCATCGATTGCGTTTGCTTCCACCATTCGCAGCCTCCGCAGTCGGATTGGGGAAGATCAATAAACCGTCTTCAACCCGGTGAGCGCAGCTTCGCTTCGCGGTCCCACCGCCGGCCTCGCTTCGCCGTGCTCAAAAAGGTACGGAGTGATTCCTTGCCGTCCCGCAGGCGTGGACGATGCGCTCGGGAATGCGCTCGTGATCGAAGTGGGTGATTTTTTCGCGGAGGACAAAATTCTCCAGCAACGTCGGGCCGCCGAGGCCGGCCTTGAGCGAGTTTTGATTGTCGGCGATGACGAGGCCTTTATTGGTGGTCAGCGCGGGTTCACCATCCGCTCCCTCCCGGTGAATCTCCCCGCTAGCAGCGCGCGGCAACGCAGGGAAAGGACACCCGCCTTTTTTCTGCTCGGGGGTTGGCGTTGGAACTTTGGGGGTCGGAGGTTTGCGTTTGGACATGTTCGGAATGGGGCGGATGGGCCGTCGGTGTGTTGTGACCAGCGGCGTAATCAGCGAGCGTGTTTGCACGTGATTGGTTCCTGATGCTTCGCAAATTTCGGTCTGTAACTGGAAGAAAATACCGAGTCGGGTGAAAACGCCCCGACCAGTGAATCGTATTTTCGATGTAATACAGCTGCGTTTCTGTTCGGGTTTTAGCCCATACCAAATCGCCTGACTTGTCGGCATGCCAGGGAGTGCTGATAATCTCGCCCAGTATAACAGAGCTAAACGCCCTGCGAAGAGTTTCCCATTGGCGCTGAAGCCGGCCACACCGCCACAACGTGGAGCACATGGGGTCAGGTGGATGATGAGTTTTTCGCAATCCCACGGTGGATTCTATGCGGGGGAACTCGCCCGCCTACGTCGGGCCGGCCTTCGCCACGCCCTCGATGATTTCGCGGCGCACCAGCACGGCGGTTTCCTTCGGCTCCACGAACTCGCCACGGTTGAGCCGGTGGGCGCGGACAAACTCGGCGCCGAAAAATAAAATCGCGCACGAGTAGTAAATCCAGATCAGCAGGGCCACGAGTGAGCCGGCTGCGCCATAGGACGACGCGATGGCCGAGTGCCCAAGATAGAGCGCGATGAGAAAACGGCCGGCGCTGAACAGCACGGCGGTGACAAACGCGCCCTGCCATACCTCGCGCCAGCGCACCCGCACGTCCGGCAGCACCTTGAACAGCAGGGCGAACAGCACGGTGATGACCGCGAGCCCGATGACTATGTCTGCGCCGCGAGCCACGGCCGGTGCGAGCGGCGTGCCGCCCTGCGCGAGCGTCACGACCGCTGTCAGCACCGTGCTGAGCACGAGAGAAATCAGCAGCAGGAATCCCACGGTGAGCACCATCGCGAAGGAGATCAGGCGTTGCGCAATCATCACCGCCCAACCGCTGCGGCTCGGCTTCGCGGTCACGCCCCAGATGTCGTTAAGCGATCCCTGTAACTGGCCGAACACCGTCGTGGCACCGAGGATCAGCATGCCGAAGCCGATGGCGGTGGGGAGCCAGTTCTGGTTCACCACCGCGTTGGCCACCATCGCTTTTTGAATCACCGCCGCACCCGCTGCGCCGACGAGCTCGGTCATCTGCGCGGAAAACTGTTCGGTCGCGACCTCACGGCCGAAAACCAATCCCGCAACGCTGATCGCGATGATCGTGATCGGAGCGAGGGAAAACAACGTGTAGAAACTCACCGCTGCGGAATGCTTGAACGCGTTGTCGGCGTTCCAGGCCTTTCCCGCATCGAGCAGGCTTTTCCACCACAAGCGCATCTGCACTCGACCGCTGCGCGAATAGCCGGTTCCGCGAATTCATCGCGCGACATGCAAAGGGTCAAAGCCGTGAGAAAAAAGCGCCTGGCATATAGAAACCGCTAATTCCCCGTCTTTCACTGCGGACCACTCCCGACATGCCGCCGAATAGATCGGTCTGTTTCGCCACGGTTTCATTCGCGCCTTCAATCCGACGATCAAGAATTCCCTCCGAGCCCGACGATCGAGGATTCCCTTCGAGCCGCCAACATTTTGTCGGACGGAAAAATCGCGGACGGAAACGAGGTGACATCCCTGAGCGCGCGTTCCAACAAGACACAAAAGTAGGCACAGACCCCATCGCCGTTACGTCGAGATCGGGTAGATTGTCATCCCCACACCGCCCGCGGGCGCAGGCGACAGATTGAACCTCCCTCACTGATGAACATTACAATACGACATCACTCGGCCGAAAATCTTTTATTGAAGTGCGGCTGCTGTTTCGTCGCGATTGCCGTCGCCGCTTTCGCGGCCGACGACGCCCTGCCAGTGAGCGCGGGCTTCGGCCCCGATCCAACGCTGCCCGCGCCCAAGCATACCCTGATTCCTACTGTCAAAATCGCCCCAGCCAAAGGCTGGCCGGCCGGCGTCACGCCGAAAGCTGCGGAGGGATTCGTGGTCAACGCCGTGGCGACCGGCCTTGATCATCCGCGCTTCCTCTATGTGTTGCCGAACGGAGATATCCTCGTGGCCGAAACCAATGCCCCGGCGCGCCCCGACGAGACCGCCAGCCTCAAGGGAAAAATCATGGCGCATAAAATGAAGCAGGCCGGTGCGGGTGTGCCGAGCGCCGAGCGGATCACGCTGCTACGCGATGCCGACGGCGATGGCGTCGCGGAAACGCGCACGATATTTTTGTCGGGGCTGCATTCTCCCTACGGCATCGCGCTGGTGGGCGATCAGCTTTACGTGGCCAACACCGATGCCGTGATGCGCTTTCCATACCGCGAGGGCGAGACCGCCATTTCTGCGGCAGGCACCAAAGTGGCCGATCTTCCCGCCGGTCCGCGCAATCACCATTGGACGAAAGCGCTCGTGGCCAGCCGCGACGGACTAAAACTCTACGCATCCGTCGGCTCCAACAGCAATGTCGCCGAGCACGGAATGGAAATAGAAAAGGGTCGTGCCTGCATCTACGAGATTGAGTTGGCGACCGCCCGCTCGCGCATCTTTGCCTCGGGACTGCGCAATGCGGCCGGCCTGGCCTGGCAACCGCAGAGCGGCGCGTTATGGGCGGCCGTCAACGAACGCGACGAAATCGGCAATGATTTGGTGCCGGATTATATGACGGCGGTGCAGGACGGCGCGTTCTACGGCTGGCCTTACAGTTACTTCGGGCAACATGTGGACGAGCGGGCGAAGCCACAGAATCCCGCGATGGTGGCGTCGGCGATCAAGCCGGATTACGCGCTGGGTTCGCACACCGCATCGCTCGGGCTGATTTTCTACGAGGCAAAACTCTTCCCGGAAAAATATGCCGGCGGCGCCTTCGTCGGGCAACATGGCTCGTGGAACCGCAAGCCGCCGAGCGGCTACAAAGTGATCTTTGTGCCGTTCAAGGACGGGAAGCCTGCGGGTCCGCCGGAAGACGTGCTGACCGGCTTTCTCAACGCTGAGGGTGATGCGCTCGGCCGACCGGTCGGCGTGGCCGTCGATAAAACGGGGGCTCTCGTCGTGGCCGACGACGTCGGCAATGTGGTCTGGCGGGTGATACCCGCGTTGGCGAAGTGAACGGAATACCGGCCAATGGATTTATTGTCGCCCAATCCGTTCAGTCCGCTCCGCCATGGCGTGCCTTGTGATTACCCTCCTCTGGAAAATGATGTCACGTGTGATGTGGCAATCATAGGCGCAGGTGTCACCGGGGCGCTGGTCGCCTTGCATGTGGTCGAGGCAGGCTTCAGCACCGTGGTGCTGGATCGCCGTGATGTCGTGCATGGGAGCACCGCCGGGAGCACGGGATTTCTGCAATACGAAATCGACGTGCCGCTGCATCAGTTGATTCAAAAATTTGGCGAGCGGGATGCGGTGGCCAGCTATCAGTCGTGTCGCGAGGCCGTCCGCCAGATAGGCGTTTTGGTGCGGCGTTTACGGCTCAAGGCGGATTTCTCGTCACGTGGCAGCTTGCTTTTGGCCAGTCGGCCCGGGCACGAAACACGGCTCCGGCGCGAATACGAGGCGCGGGCTCGCGCAGGATTTCCCGTCGAATGGTGGAGCCGTAAGCAGATTGCGGCCCGTAGCACCCTGCCGAATTGCGCGGGCATCCATTCCCCTTGCGGGGAAGCGGCGGAAATCGACGCCTATCGTTTCACCCACGGCTTACTCGGGGCCGCTGGCGCGGGCGGTGCGATCATTTGCGACCGCACCCAGGTGACGCACACCCGTCGAACCGCGAACGGCGTGGTGCTTACCACTGACCGCGGGTCTCGCGTGCGCGCCCGACATCTCGTAATCGCCGCCGGTTACGAGGCGGATGCCTTCCTGCCGGAAAAAGTAACCGCGCTGCACAGCACGTTCGCACTCGTGAGTGAACCCGTGACGGCGTTTCCCGGTTGGCCGGCCGACCGGGCGCTCATTTGGGAAACCGCCGAGCCCTACCTCTATCTTCGCACGACGGTGGACGACCGCATCCTGTTGGGCGGTTTAGACGAACCGTTCCGCGATCCCGTCGAGCGCGACCGCTTGGTCGCCGAAAAAACTCGCACGCTCGTGCGGCGTTTTCGACGTTGGTTTCCTCAGATCAAACTGGAGGTCGCCTACGCGTGGGCGGGTACGTTTGCGAACACGAAGGACGGTCTCCCGTTTATCGGCGTGCATCCCAAGGTGCCGCATACGTTCTTCGCGCTCGGCTACGGAGGGAACGGTATAACCTACAGCCTCACGGCAGCGCGCATCCTGAGGGACCAGTTGTTGAAGCGCGTCAATCCGCAGGCGCGGCTGTTCGTTTTCGACCGGGTGCCCAAGGCGGTTTGATTGACTGAACAGTACAAATCAGGTCTGGCTAAACCACCGCAGGGCTGCGCGGTCAGCATCATTAATGCCAGCGCCGCCGTGCTCAGCGTAATGACTGCCGAGGGGACGATCCGAGGTAAGCGAAGAAGGCACGGAATGGAAGGGGTTTGGCTTAACCGCCGGTAGTTTCGCCGCCCATGACCTGCAGTACGATGCCCGTGATGTAGGATGAATCGGCTGCGGAGGCGAGGAACACATAGGCGGGGGCCAGTTCCTCGGGTTGTGCCGGGCGTCTCATCGGCGAGGTGCTGCCAAACTTTGCAACCTGGGAGGGCGTAAGCCCGGGATCCGAGGGATTGAGTGGCGTCCAGACCGGCCCGGGCGCAACAGCATTCACGCGAATGCCGCGGTCAATTAACTTGATCGCAAGGGCCTTGGTAAAGGCGTTGATCGCCCCCTTCGTCGAAGAGTAGTCAGGCAGCAGCTTCGCGCCGATGAGGCCGGTTTCCGAACTGGTGGCGATGATGGCCGCTCCGGGTTTCATGTGGCGAAGAGCGGCTCTACTCAGCCAAAAATAGGCGTAGATGTTTGTCTTAAAGGTGAGGTCAAACTCCGCGTCGGTAATCGCCTCAAGACTTGGTTTGCGCGTTTGGTGCGCAGCGTTGGAAACTAAAATATCCAACTTCCCGAGGCTCTTAACCGTCTGCGTGACCACTTGAGTGCAAGCGGGGGAGCGGGAGAGATCAGTCGGCAGAAGGAGGCAACGGCGCCCCACAGCCTCGACAGAGCGCTGCGTAACGAGTGCATCAGAGTGCTCGGATTTGAGGTAGGCGATGGCCACATCCGCGCCTTCACGAGCGAAGAGAAAAGCCACGGCGCGACCGATACCGGAGTCGCCGCCGGTGATGAGCGCCACCTTGCCCTCAAGTTTGCCGGCGGGCCGGTAGTGCGGGGCCTGCCAACGCGGAGCGGGAACAAGTTCGCTTTCGAGGCCGGGCTGCTTCTGATGCTGGCGCGCAAAGGGCAGCAGGGGCTCCGCTGCGATCTTGGGGACGCGTTTCCCATTTGAACGGCGAAGCGGTAGCTGAGATTTGGTTTTTTTCATAATGTTTGATCTGCGTGATGCCGTGCTTCGGAGCGCGACGGCGTTGAGTAATTCAGGGGAGCAGGCGGTCCTGTGAAAAAACCAGCGCCGAATACGGGCCGATGCCGGTGGTGATGCGATGACTGCAGCCGTCGAGCGGCTCGACCACGGCTTCCGTGTCGGCCGCAGGATGATCACTGAATTCGGCGTCATAGGCGTGTCCGTCGCTGTTTAACCGCACGCGCCACAGCCCTCCGGCAGGCACTCCGATCGAGTAGTCGAGAACTGCTTGGGCGGAGAGGTTCAAAACCACGATGACTTCATCGCCAGGCCCGCCCTCGCGCCAGCGGCGGTAGCCGAGAATTTTCGCGGCATGGTTGACGTGATGCGTCTCCAGATGCTGGCCGCTCAAGCCGGCACTCACCCCGCCGAGGTTCCGGCGGAGGGAAATAAGATCGCGGTGATAAAGATGCAGTCCGGCGAAGCGCACGAGCTTGCCCCAATCGACCGGCACTTCGTCGCGGAACCATTCGTTTTCGAGAAACTCCTGTCCTTGGAATAACATCGGTACACCGGGCGCCGTCAGCACCAAGGTCGCACCCAGCAGAGAACGTTTCTTGGCCGCATAGGAATCACTCGCGGCGGGCGCAATTTCCGAGGGGAGTCGCGCGTTGCCGTTGGCCACTTCATCGTGCGATTCGGTGTAGATTACGCGGCGGAAGGCGTCGTCGTCGTAGCGGCCTTTTAGCGCGGTGATTACGGCGTCGAGGTCGCGCTGTTCATCGGCGGCAGCGATAAGCGCGGAGCGAACGGGATGCACAAATGCGCCGTCCCATTGAGTGAGAAACCCAGCTCCACCCGCGCCGGTGTCCTTCACGAGCCATTCGCTGTCCTGGAGATCTTCGGCGATGGTGATTGCGCGGGGAAATTGCTCGCGAATGGAATTGTTGATCCATTGGAGGAGACTCCAGCCCTCTTTAAGGTCATCGTCGGGGTCGCCGGGACGTCCACGATAGGTGCGGATAAAAATCGCCATGTCCCAGCGCAGACCATCGATCCGATAATCGCGGAGCCACATGAGGGCGTTGTCGTGGATATAGGCTCGCACTTCGTCGCGCCCGTAGTCGGGCCGGGTCTGACCCCAAGGGGTTTCCGCGCGCCAGTCATTGTAGAAATAAATGCCGCCCTGACCGTTTTCGTTCCAGCCATCGAATTGCCAAAGCGCGAGGTCGCTCGGTCCGAAATGGTTGTAAACCACATCGAGAATCACCGCGATGCCGTGTTCGTGCGCTGCACGAACAAACTCCTGCAAACCCTCCGGACCACCGTAGGCACGCTCAACCGCGAAAGGATATGCCGGGTTGTAGCCCCACGAAAAGTCTCCGGCGAATTCGGCGACAGGCATAATTTCAACGGCGTTGATCCCGAGGTCTCGCAAGTAGGGCAATTGCTCGCGAGCGGACGCAAAGGTGCCGGGGCCATGGCCTTTTTCAGCGCGGAACGAACCGATGTGGAGCTCGTAAACGATCAGCTGATCGAGCGTCGGTGGCGTGAAAACCGGGCCCGCGAGTTCTGGATCGGGCCGCCACACGATACTGTTGCCGACGGAGTTCACGACCTTCATCGCCCGAGGATCGCCGCGAGTGAAGGTATCCGCTCCACAACGGAGATGATAGCGGTATTCGTCGCCGAATTTCGCTTCAGCGACTACGCCATGCCACGTGCCGGACTTGTCGCACGTGAGCGGATGGCGTGCGGAGTCCCAATTATTGAAAGAGCCGACGACGCTGACGGCCTCGGCGTGAGGTGCCCACACACGGAAACTGACGCCTCCTTTGTCCAAGGATATAGACCCCAAGCCATCGACCATACTGTTGACAGACGATGGGGAGGATTTTGCGTGAGGTTTCATGGAAAATATAAAATGAGAGTAAGGCTGAGCAGTGGAATAAAAGATAGACCGCAGTTTTCGTCTGTGGTTTGCGCTGATTATTGAAGTAGGTTTAATAGCCCATAGAATTCCGCCGTGTGAGCTGGCATGATGAAGACCCTTTCAGTGAGCGGAAATTTATCTGCCATTGACGGCGTCAAAAACATCTTAAGGCCAAGCGGGCGCTTCAGAGTCCTGATGAAACACCTCGGTGATGTGTGCGATCACGACGCCCAGTTTACTCACTGTCACCGAATTGAGCATCGTCCGACCATCCGGTTGAAGCGACATCCAATGCGTCATGCGCACGTGGGTCAATGGATTGGCAGGATTAAGAGCGAGGACATAATCGAGACGCAGGGTATTGCCCCACGCTTCCCCATGAGCCACGCCAATCACGTTTTCCGAACGCGCCTCATAATTATGCTCATCCAAACGGCGAATGCGCCAGGTGCGGCGCTGCGGCTTGTTATCTTTAAAGATGACATCCTGTGTCATGTGTAGTTCGCCGTCTTCCATATGCCCCCAGGTTTCGGTCGCCACCCGTTTCATCGGACTGCCAGCGCGGTCCTCTAACAGGCCAGTGGACTTGGTATGTCCGGTGTAGAACTGGAGAATGTCAAAACGCGGATGAGTTGCTTCGAAGTCCGAAGGCTGCAGGCGGCTGCAGGCGGCCAACATTAAAACGATGCAGGGCAGGAGCAGCTTCGCCAAGTCGCCGGTGATCCTGCGGAGGCTCGGCTCGATTGGTGAAAGACGAGTCATGGACGGCGGTTGAGAAAGCATTCAGTTGTTCGATCCTTGGATTACGATCAGCCTATATTAACCACCAAAGAGGAGTCCACGCTATGGGGTTGAACCCGGTCATAGAGCGCGCTGCGGATCATCTCTTGCCAGGTCGGGTTTCGATTATCCCGCGTCCGCTTCCGGCACCTCGTAGTAGCCAACCATCAGCGCTATTTGGCGCATCAACCCGCAGGCGCGGCTGTTCGTTTTCGACCGAGTGCCTCAAGGTGGCTCGGCTGTTTCCCGGTGAGCACGGATCGAATCGACCTGCTCAAGTCGAACCGCAATCTTGCATAGCACGCACGTCACGATCAGCCACCCTTCGGAGAAGTCTCAGGCGAAGATTGGCTAGCTCTGACAAACTCCGAACACTGCTGGGCATGTGTCATGAGCAGGAGATGCCCGCCATCCAGCATTAGATCGATTCGGTTAGGGGGCGGGATCAGGCAATCGTGTTTGCCGTGCATCCGATATATCCTCGTTCGGGTATCGTCCAATCCTTCCATGTGAGAATGGCTTGGCCCATCGCCCGGATAAACGAAGGCTCGGTTCCGGCGAACATCCGGGTCACTTCGTTTGGAATCTTTCCTGCGGCAACCCTGATCCAGCCCAACGGGGCGACTCGGGCCAGCGAGCACAGAGTGGCGAGGAGTACGCCGATCTCTTCCTTTCGCCTGGCGTTGCCGATCAAATAGAAAGCTGTGATATTTCTGATTTTCGTGATTTAGCACGCGACCAACCCGCCCAGCGAGCAACCGACCAGGGCGTCGCCGTCTTTTATTCCCCGCACGGCACACATCACCGCCGCAAGAGCGGCGAGGCTCGTGGCGCTTGAATGCGACGGCCAATCGTGCGCCACAAATTCAGGCAGGATCGACCGCGGTGCCGGATACATCCGCCGACCCGTTCCCATGCCAGGCAGTGCGTGAATCATATCGGGCCAACGTTGCCCTCATTCACGCTGGGTGCCAGCCCCCGAGTGGATGCGCGTTTTGTTAGAGTCAGCGCGGGCAGGCGTTCAGCGCCTTTCATTCTATGGCGCAGTGCTAGGGCAACACCCCATAGTTGACCCACCGGGTTTCCGACTATTGTAGAGCGAATGGAAAAATGTCTCCGCAAATAATATGAAACGGAAACTTCGCTGGTGCGCTTCAGCTTGGATCGCCTCGAACATGGCGATCGCGGCATTGGCCCGTTAAACAATGGCCAGACAAAATCACGCTACGGCAGGACACTCAGATCATCCTGCGGATTGCAAAACACGAGGGGTACATCGTTGCAGAACACGTGGAATACATCGCGACCGTGACTGCTTATCTGATTCCCGGACAAATTTTGCGGCATTAGGAGACTCAGGGACGTTCTTCCATGCCATTGACGGGGGCGGTCACGCTACCTATGTACCATCCATGCTACGCGAGCTTCATCCCGAACTGCTCGATGCCCTGCCATCTCGGCATCCCGACGCCGTACATAGTCGACGCGACCTGCGTGTGATCAACTTCATCATGGGCAACCACCGCTGGATGGCGCGCACACTGCCCGCGGTCTTGCGCGTCGCCGAGCGCGTGCTCGAGCTTGGCGCTGGCACCGGTGAACTGAGCCGGCGGCTTGGAGCCCAAGGTCAGTGCGTGACCGGACTCGATCTCTCTCCTCCGCCGGCCAATTGGCCGCCATGTCAAGACTGGCATAATGCCAACCTACTCACCTTCGACGGCTATGATCGTTATGAGGCCGTGATCGGTAACCTAATCTTTCATCATTTCTCGGTTGATGAACTGGCGATGCTCGGTGGGAGATTGCGGGAATCCGTCCGGGTGATCATCGCCTGCGAACCATCACGCCGGGAATTCTCCCAACGGCTCTTCGCGTTGATCGCACCACTATTCCGGGCCAATCACGTGACGCTGCACGATGCGCGCGTCAGTATCGCCGCCGGATTCCAAGGCGACGAATTGCCACATTTGCTTGGACTGGATCCGACGATGTGGAGCTGGCAATGCCACTCCACCGCACTGGGTGCGTATCGAATGGTGGCGGTGAGGTTGCCCCGCTCATGAATGCCGTGAAACCAATTGAGATTATTGGGGGTGGACTCGCAGGGTTATCGCTCGGTCTTGCGCTCCGACGTGAGGGCGTGCCAGTCACGATTCATGAGGCGGGCAGCTACCCCCGGCACCGGGTTTGCGGCGAATTCATCACCGGACTGGAGCCCGCGACGATGACGCGTTTGCAACTCGGGCCCTTCCTCGCCGATGCGTTGTCGCACCATGAAGTCGCGTGGTTCATTGACGGCCGACCGCCCCACGTCCAACCGCTGCCGTCGCCCGCCTTGGGCCTGAGCCGGTACGCGCTGGATGCGCGCCTAGCCACGGCCTTCGCCGCCGCCGGCGGAAATCTGCGCCTGCACTCCCGCGTGGTGGACGACACGGCGCTGCCCGGGCGGATCTTTACGAACGGTCGGCGGCACGTCCCGTCGCCTTGGCTCGGTTTGAAAATTCACGCGTTGGAACTGCCACTCGAACGCGATCTCGAACTGCATCTCGGCAATCAGGCGTATGTCGGTCTCTCGCGCGTCGAGGATGGTCGCGTGAATGTCTGCGGGTTGTTCCGTCGCCGCAAACTCGCCGCTCCCGGTGTCGAGCTGATCCTGCGCTATCTCGATGCGGCAGGTTTGTCTGTTCTGGCCACGCGTTTGCGCGCGGCGAAGGTTGATGCCGAATCGTTCAGTGCGGTCGCCGCGTTGGGCTTTGATAATCGCGTGACCGATTCCCCTCGCGTGCAACTCGGCGATGCCTGTGCCATGATTCCTCCCTTCACGGGCAATGGCATGGCCATGGCGTTCCAGAGCTCGGAGACCGCCCTGACTCCGCTGCTCGATTACGCGCACGACCGCAGTGATTGGCGCACCACGAGATTGCTCATCCGCACTCGGCTGCGTCATCGCTTCCGCTTGCGGCTGGGGTCCGCTCGGCTGCTCCATCCGTATCTGCTGAAGAGTTCGCGCCAACGCTGGCTCGGTGCTCTGGCCCGGATCCGCGTCCTCCCCTTTCGTTCCATCTATTCCATCCTACACTGACCCATGTACCTTCACGCCCTTGCCACTGCTGTGCCCGAGACCACCTTCACCCAGGAGCAATGCTGGGAGCTCGTGAAGAATTCCTCCGTGCGCGAGCGCCTGCATAAGCGCACGATGCTCATCCTGCGCACCATCCTGCGAAGTGACCATGGCGTCGCGACGCGTCATTTCGCCATTCCCGACATCGCGGGCGTCTTCGACCGCACGGCCGACGAACTCAACGCCGCCTTCCGCACCGAGGGCCCGAAGTTGGCGGCGCGCGCGCTGTCCGCCGCGCTGGAAAAGGCCGCAGTGAAACCGGCCGAAATCGACGCCCTGCTCATTTGCACCTGCACGGGTTATCTCTGCCCCGGCCTGACCAGCTACGTGGCCGAATTGCTCGGGATGCGGCCCAACACGTTTCTCCAGGATCTCGTTGGTCTCGGCTGCGGCGCAGCGATTCCCGCGCTGCGCGCGACGAATGCCATTCTGGCCGCGCAACCCGATGCGACGGTTGCGTGTGTTGCCCTCGAGATCTGTTCGGCCGCTTTCTATCTCGACGACGATCCCGGTGTCATCATCAGCGCGTGCCTGTTTAGCGACGGTGCCGCCGCGACGATCTGGCGCTCGACTCCCGGCCCCACGGGTTTGCGTTGTTTCGATTTCGACACCGTTCACCTGCCGGCTGATCGCGACAAGCTGCGTTTCGAGCAACGTGACGGGAAACTGCGCAATCTCCTCGACCGAACTGTTCCGGCGCTCGCCGCTGACGCCGTCGCGCAACTGTGGCGCGAACGAAGTTCACGTCCTGTCTCCTCGGTGGTGGCCCATACGGGTGGGCGCGACGTACTCAACGCGCTCGAGCCAGTGGTCGCGCCCCACTCACTCAGCGCCAGCCGGCGGGTGCTGCGCGATTTCGGCAATATGAGCAGTCCTTCAGTGCTCTTTGCCTTGGAGGAAAACCTGCGAACTGCAATGCCCGGACCCGACGGCGATTTCTGGCTCGTCAGTTTTGGTGCGGGCTTCAGCGCCCATAGTTGCCGAATCGGTGTTTAGCCCGAATAATTCACACCCGAACAAAGAAAAATCCATTTCACAGAGGGCACAGAGCGCGGCCCCATTCGACAGGCTCAGGGTCTTCGACCCCGAGGAGGAAGGAGTGTACCAAGTGTAGGATGAGACATCCTGATCCGAGGAATTAGGGTGAACTCGACTCCGCCGCGAATCGGAAAAAAATACAATTAACGCGGAGGGCGCGGAGAGGGGCGCATCTGCCGGTTGGCAGTAACGCCGATACGTTCAGATCGAGTTTCGGCTTCGTGGGCTCTAAAACCTCTCCCTCAGGGGACCTTGGCCCACCGCCAACCGGCAGATGCACCCTGCGGTGTCTTCATTTTAAAACCCCTTCAGAGCGGTGAGAAACCAGGAGATTACGTAGCACTTCTGCTGAGCCGCTGCGACGCCGGCGATAAGTCGATCCAAGAGCGCATCGATGAAGCCTTCACAGCGGCACGCATCGATTCATCTGGTGCACCAGGGTAGTGGCCTTTCTCCTCAAATTTCGTTTCGTCGCGAAGTTTTTTGAGCCGGCCTATTGAATCTGGGGTGATCGAGAGATGCCTCGCTTTTGACAGCCCAAATTTGAAATTCTAGGCCCGCCAGAACGGTTTTCAAACGGAGATTTGAACACCGCGCGAACACCTGTTGGTACTCATATTTTCAAAAAAATCGCTCCAAAACCAGAAACCAAATTGACCACAGAAACCATACTAACCCTAGCGCGGTGTTGTAAGTTTGTTGTCAGTTTACCGAGTTCCAGTCCAAAAATAAACCCGCATCTTACAGCAAGATAGCGGGGTAAATAAATGGTGGACGCTTGCGGACTCGAACCGCAGACCCCCTGCGTGTGAAGCAGGTGCTCTAACCAACTGAGCTAAGCGTCCCCAATGAAGCGCGAACCGTTACCGGCCAGTCGCCGCGAATCAATCCTGTTTTATTTCTTTGTCTTCAAGGCCCGTTTCCGGTCCGGGAACAACGTCCGGCAGATTTCGCAAACTGTTCCGTCACATCCACGCGCGGTGCAATGCTCACGACCATAAAAAATAATCCTCAGGTGCAGCTTGTTCCAATGCTCCTCAGGAAACACCCGTTTCAAATCCGCCTCCGTTTGCTCGACATTCCGACCAGCCGTCAATTGCCAACGCTGCGCCAGCCGATGAATATGGGTATCGACCGGAAACGCCGGCTCACCCCACGCCTGGCTCATGACCACCGACGCCGTCTTGTGCCCCACCCCGGGCAATTCCTCCAACTCGGCAAAAGTCCGCGGCACCAACCCGCCATGTCGCTCCAATAACTGCCGCGAAAGCCCGCTGATCGCCTTCGCCTTTTGGGGTGATAACCCACAGGGCCGGATGATTGTTTGAATTTTCTCCACCAGCACGCCCGCCATATCCGCCGGATTATCCGCCAACGCCCACAACGCCGGCGTGACCAGATTCACCCGCCGGTCCGTGCATTGCGCCGAAAGCAGCACCGCCACGAGCAGCGTGTACGGATCACGATGATCGAGCGGGATCGGCGTCTCCGGGTACAGCACGGCCAGCCGCCGGTCGATATAATCCGCGCGAGCCTGCTTGGTTGAATAAGTATTGATCATCGCGAGGTCCGCCCTGCGGGCCGTGGCGATCCAGCTGGATTGCTTCGTCGCTCCGCTTCTCGCACTGACAAGACCGTGGACGAACAGAGGGGCTTTTCATCCGCGAAACAATGCATAATTCCCGCCCTTTTTGCCTAAATCTTCATTGCACGCCACCCGTCGGCCTTCCTAGCGTCGCGCATGTCTTCGTCCCGCGACTTGCTCGCCCCACTCGACACCTTTGAACGCCGCCACACCGGCTCCGCCGACGCCGATGTCGCCGCCATGCTCCGCACCGTGGGCTACAGCTCGCCGAGCGCGCTGGCCGACTCCGCCGTTCCGCCGCACATCCGGCTCGCCCGTCCGCTCCAACTTCCCCCCGCCGCCAGCGAATCCACCGCCCTCGCCGAACTCCGCGTCATTGCCTCGCGCAATAATATTTACCGCAGCTGCATCGGCCTCGGCTACTCCGACACCCTCACGCCCGCCGTTATCCAACGCAACATCCTCGAAAATCCCGGTTGGTACACCGCCTACACGCCTTACCAAGCCGAAATTTCGCAAGGCCGGCTCGAAGCGCTCCTGAATTTCCAAACCCTCATCACCGATCTCACCGGCATGCAGATCGCCAACGCCTCGATGCTCGACGAAGGCACCGCCGCCGCCGAAGCCATGGCCATGTGCCGCTCGATCATCGACCTGTCTCTTATACACATCTCCGAGCCCACGA
>ENA-ORBV01001451-ORBV01001451.1-microbial-mat-metagenome-genome-assembly--contig:-NODE-1451-length-52649-cov-7.367515_pt1 | contig 52649 bp, 49 predicted proteins | sample MGYA00237777_ERZ505514 | MGnify/ENA primary metagenome ERZ505514 (study PRJEB26160, sample SAMN06269048) | microbial mat metagenome | isolation source: Oligotrophic lake microbial mat | place... | reverse complement strand
TTTTCAAGCAGAAGACGGCATACGAGATTCGCCTTAGTCTCGTGGGCTCGGAGATGTGTATAAGAGACAGCCTGTGCTCAACGCCTTTCGGCGACATTGATGGAATCACCCTCGAAAGCCCGGCGCAGTGTGCGCCACCGGAGGGTGCTCAACGCCTTTCGGCGACATTGATGGAATCACGTCGCAGGTCGCACTCGCCGCAAGGATTAAGTCGCCGTGCTCAACGCCTTTCGGCGACATTGATGGAATCACCCAAACCTCCAGTTCGGCCGCCGCGCCGTTGTTTTCGTGCTCAACGCCTTTCGGCGACATTGATGGAATCACGCCACCTTCCCTGCAGAACCAACATTCTTGGTCCTGTGCTCAACGCCTTTCGGCGACATTGATGGAATCACGTGGCCACGTGCAGCCAACTCTTGACCGGCCCGTAGTGCTCAACGCCTTTCGGCGACATTGATGGAATCACACGGCTGGGCGGTTGCTCCGTAGTGCGGTGGCCGGTGCTCAACGCCTTTCGGCGACATTGATGGAATCACGGGGTGGTCCGAATCTATTCGTTCACGTCTGGGGAGTGCTCAACGCCTTTCGGCGACATTGATGGAATCACGGGCTCTTGCGCCGGGAGAAGCCGGCAATTCGATGGGGTGCTCAACGCCTTTCGGCGACATTGATGGAATCACGGGCATCATGTCCGCGACACGAATCCGAAGCTTGCGTGCTCAACGCCTTTCGGCGACATTGATGGAATCACTCGGCTTCCACCACACGCGCCCGTGACCACACTTGTGCTCAACGCCTTTCGGCGACATTGATGGAATCACAGCAGGGATTTTATATGTCGTACGATTTCGCTTGAGTGCTCAACGCCTTTCGGCGACATTGATGGAATCACGGGAACGACCGAAGATGAAATCTCATTCCCATTCGGTGCTCAACGCCTTTCGGCGACATTGATGGAATCACGGCTCGGGGCAGGTCACGTTGCCGGTCTGCACGACGTGCTCAACGCCTTTCGGCGACATTGATGGAATCACGATCCGATTGTTGGCAAACGCGGCGGCGGCTTCTTTGTGCTCAACGCCTTTCGGCGACATTGATGGAATCACAGCGACTCCCCGCCCAAGAGTCGTGCCCGAGCACGGGTGCTCAACGCCTTTCGGCGACATTGATGGAATCACAATCCGAGCGAACAAACACCGGATACCCGTGGCTCGTGCTCAACGCCTTTCGGCGACATTGATGGAATCACGTCGCGTTCCCCGACCAGAACGTGTAGCCTCCACTGTGCTCAACGCCTTTCGGCGACATTGATGGAATCACGTGTCATCCACGGAAAACTCAGCATTGGAAGGTGTCGGTGCTCAACGCCTTTCGGCGACATTGATGGAATCACTTTGCGAAACCAGGCACGTCTACCATGTCGTTCGGGTGCTCAACGCCTTTCGGCGACATTGATGGAATCACAGATCGCTATTCGTGCGATACTCATTGTGCATATTGTGCTCAACGCCTTTCGGCGACATTGATGGAATCACTCTCCGCCTTGCAAACGCTGGCAACGTGCGGCCTTAGAGCCCCTCTTTTCATGCATGTGGGTAAAAGATGGCCAATGGGTTCTCGCGTCGAGTCCGATCGAAGAGAAATGGCCACCGTCTCCCTCTGCATTCCAGTCAATCATGTATCTTGACCGGCTATCAAAGAGCGCAACACCTGATGGGTCTTGGCTTTCCGGCCGAATCGTCGAGTTGGCAGGCGAACGGGCTGAGGACCTTGATTCGCCGAACTCACACGATTCGGTGCCTGGCTGGCCGGTCGGGCCACTCCAAGGGTCGGTCATCACCATGAATCCCCACGATATCGCCCACGCAGCGCTGACACAAGGGTATGAGCAGAACATCGTCGGCCGGGTCGAGCATTTCGGTGAGTTCCCATCGCAGTCGTTCGACCTCTCGGGCGGTCATCCAGCAGCGGAAGACCGAATACTGAATACGATGGCCGTACCCTTCCATGTGCTTCGCACACGTGCGCAGGCGCTTCTCGTCGTGAATGTCGTAGCAGACTAGCCACCACTTGGTTTCGGACATGGCGAAGTTTAGATTGCAGTGGCCAAGTTCAGCGCAGGCGGCTACGAGCGAAGAGGCCGGGTTCGCCGGTCCACTCTTTTTCCAGCAACCGGGCTTCGAGTTCGATGCTCCGAGCATAACTCAGCGAATAGTTGAGGACCGGATGCTTCCACGTTTCCTGCAGCCGATCCTCGAATAACCCGATCGCTTTCTTCCGGCCCGGCTCTGAGAGCCAGACTTTCGTCTTCGTCACGCTGAAGTCGGCGACCGGATTCCATTGCCCGCGATTCATTGAGCCGACCAGCGGCATGTCCCACAGAGTGACGCGGAACAGTTCCATGAGGTCGAGCACGAGCGGATATGCGGCTGAGCGCGGCGTGTGGAAAAAGCCAAGGGCCGGCTCCAATCCGGACGCGAGGATGGCCCTCATGACGGCCGTGTGCAGCAGCCCATACCCGTAGCTGAGGCAGGCGTTGAATCTGTCCTGCGGTGGCCTTCTTGATCGACTGTCGGAACGGAGATCGTCGTGGACCTGTGGGCCGAGCAGCTTCCGCAGCGCGGCGAAGTAGTGGACGGCGGCCCAGCCTTCGAGGCCCCGCACGGAATCGCAGTCGTCGGCGCCGGGGATGTCGGCGAGCAGCGGCTGGATGCCGTTGAGCGACTTCTGGATTTCGCTGCGGGCTTCCTCGTCGCCCCGGCTGGCCCGCATGAGGTAGCGGTACTGCCCTTCGACTTTTGCGGCGGCGAGCTGCTTCGCCAATCGCAGGCAGGTGCCTGCGTCGGTGAGCGCCTGATACTGGCGGATGCGCCGCTGTACCTGCCCGGCCGTGGGAACCAGGCTGGCCGTGTGATTCCCGGATACGCTGAGCCAATGGACGCCGATGCCGTACTCGACGCACTTGCGGATGGCCTGCGTGCTGATCTGCGTGAAACCATGCAGCAGCAGCGTGTCGATGCCGCGGGCGGGGTGCTTGACGTCCGGGCCCTCGCGCGGTTTCACCACGATGGAATCGCCGCTGATGCCGACGGTGGTGCCCTGGGCGACGACGTGCAGCGTGGTACCGTCGCGGTCCTGCGGGAACAGCCGCAGCGGGTCGCGTTCCGGGTCGCGATCGTGCCGGACTTCCTCAGGCAGGCAGACGGGCGCGAGGGAACACTTCTCGCACAACCTCGGATTGTCAGTGATCGGCGGCCGGTCCACCGTCTCGCGCAGCCTCTGCGCCTCAGCGATTGCCTCCCGTAAATCTGCACGGGCGCGGTCGTCGATGGGCACGCGAACGGTGACGTTCGCCGCGTGGTAGCGAATACGCCCCTCGGGGATCGGCTGACCGAAGGCTTCTTCGAGCAGCACCGCATACGCGATGAGCTGGAGCCGATCCGACGGCCACGCCTCCGGGGCGTTGTCGGCGACCCGGGCCGGCCGGCCACGCTTGTGTTCGTAGGGAAGGTAGGAACCATCCCGTCGGCGGAGGCAATCGACCTTGCCCAGTAGTCCGAGCGCTTCGCTGGCGAGTTCCAGCGACACGGACTCGCCGTCTTCGTCGGCCTCGAGGGCGGCATGGAGCTGCCGGCCGGCGAAGACGCGTTCGTGGGGTACCGAGATCCTTTCGACTTCCTGGAAGTAGAAGAGCCGACGGCAGTAGGCGAGCGCGTGGAGAGATTCGACCCGCAGAGCAGGCGCATGCGAGTCGAGGATGGGCAGGGAGATCATGCCGATTGATGTTTGGGGCGACCGATCGCCGTCCAAGCGTCATCCGGGGGATGATCCTTGGCGATCTCGGAGGGCGCAAAGAGTTTACTTGTCGTTCGAGAGAGGTCGGCCCGATCAATCTCGATGGTCAAACGAACCGTCCGTGGCTGCGGGCGGACCCCGGCGTCGGTTACGGGTGTGAACCAGTAAGCTGGGCCGGGCGACGGGTGCAATTCGGCGCGGTCGAGGAGGAAGTTGTTGTCGCCCAGGAACGGCACGCCGTACCTGGGGAACTCGCCCTGCAGTCCGCGCCGGACGCGGTCGAGGGTCTCGATGTCGGCGTCGATTCCGATGACCGCCCGTAAATCAGAGAGAAACTCGCGCCGTACCGGCGTGATGTTGTACTTGTTCCCTCTACAATCTGCGGCTCGCTCCTTGCCTGATGCCCCAACCGGGTAGTTGTGCAGTTGCTGGTACACCGACTGCGCGCGCGGGAAGGCGTCCGAATCATCCGCCGCCGTATCCTTCCCAGGTGACGCTGGCGCCCCGAGGGCCAGCTTCATGGCCGGTAATCCCGGGCGCATCAAGGTCGCCGGCGTCTTCCCGTCGTGCCCATCGTCGCCTTCGCGCAGCCGGCTATCGATGCCCGCGATGTTCAGCACCAGGCCGTAGGCGGCCGACGGCGTCAGGAACGTGGCCGTCGGCCGGTACCAGCCGGCGGTAAACGTCCGGCACGCGGCGAACGGCGCTTCGACGTAGAGCCAGAGCATCACTTTCCTCCGAGGAACTCTTCGGCCACGGTGGCGAGCAAGCTGCGCGGGTTGCGGTCGAGAGTGACGCCGCGTTCCACGAGTGTGGCCACCTGCTCGGCGGTCATATCCTTCACGATCTTTCCGCCGACGAAGAACTCGCCGCCGGGGTAGTCGGGTGTCGGGTCGCGCAGGATGCCGTCGATGACTTCGGGGAAAGTTCCCGCCGGAGTAAAACCGTAAGTCTGGTATCCGGCGACGAGCTGCCGGGTAAGTCGAACCACGATGCTTGCCGGCGCCATCTCGAAATAGCTGCGCGCATGATTACCGGCGACGCCGTTCAACTCCCCAATCGCCTGAAGGAGCTTCTTCGTCCACTCAGCCTTCGGACGGCAATCGGCGAGCGCCAGCGCGAAGGGGTACTGGAAGCCGGAGACCACCGTCTCGCGGTGCAGGAGGGCGGACGTGGTGGCGTTGGAGTGCTTCTTCACGTCTTTGGCGGTCGCATCGAGCGGTGACTGCGTGAACACTGCGTTGTGCCGATACGGTTCGAGCGCCTTCGCCATGTTCATCCGCAGCACGGAATCGCGCTTGAAGGCGAAAGTATCTGCAGACGGCTTACCGCGCTTCTCTTCGAGTAGTGTCTTGATCTCTTTGCGGTCTTTGCCAGACGCGGCGACGAGATAGCCGAAGAGGAAATCATCGGCGTACTTCTCCGGGTTGGGGTAGTCCTCGAACTTGACGGCGAGCTGCTCCTCGTCGTGCAGACGCTCGCGGTTGCTCGGCATGCTCGGCAGGCCATACTCCCGGAGCGTTTCGCGAAGCGCGTTACGGATGCTTTCCGGAGAGAAGATGGGGTAGTCGAACCGGCCGTCGGTTACCTTCTGGATCACTGAACGGTTGAGTTCGGACTCGCCGCGGTAATTCGCAGACGGAGCCGGGTAGGTCAGCACAGTGGCGAACAGGTTCATCGTCGGGGCCTCGGGTTAAGAGTTGGCGGACAGGGCCATGAGGGTTAGGGTTTTCACATCTTCAGTCCGGTGTAAAAGCGCGCGACCGATTTCGGCGTAATGGTCGTCGGAGAGGTACTGTTTGGTGGCGAAAAACGTCTGGGCGAAGTGTTCGATGAACGCCTGCTCCCGGCGAGAACGGAACTCAAGGAACAGCGACTCGCCGACCTCCCGGCGGGAGTCGTGAAAATCCTTCGGCAGTTTGTCCCAAGGAATCTTGTCGCCGTCTCTGAACTTCTCCGGGTCGATCCCGGACTTCCGTTTCGCCCGCTCCCTCAAGTAGGTACGGGCGAGCCGGTGGATCAACATCATGAGCAGGTCGTCGGCGTCCGGCAGCTGGTCGGTGGGCATGACTTGGATCCTCTCTTGGATTTTCTTCCGCGCATCCGCCCAGAACCACGAGAGCTTCGAGGGCGCGGCGGTGGGAACGAAGAACGACACATCCCACTCGGCGAACAATTTGCCGAAGGGTTGGAACCACGGCTTGTCTTCGAGCAGCGCGAGCAATAGCGCGCGGCGGAACAGAGGATTGCCGTAGGGCGCTTTCTCGCCGACCCTGCCGGCGATGGCAAGGTAGTCTTCGAGCAAGTGTGGACGGAGGGCCACCGCTGTTGCGGCGATCGTCTTGACGTTGTTGCCGAGCTTTACCTGGTGCAAGCACTCGACGGCACTGACCGCGTACCTCACTTCCGTGCCCGCTGCTCTGTCCGCAGCCAATCGATGAAGATGGCGGAAGAACGACAAGGCGCCTTGCGCGGGCAGATCGATCACGGCGTCAGCAGGACGGAACCCGCGAATGTCCGTGCTCAGCCCGGCGAGCAAGAGTGGATAGTCGGCCAGGAAACTGTCGAGATTCGACACTTCCGGGATGGCAAGGACAAACCCCACGAACTCGGCTCCTCCGTCGGGTTGCACCGCTTGGGGCACATAGATAAGCGTCGTGAGGGGCCAGAAGTGCAGCAGCAGGGTGTGCTCGGCTCGTCCCCTAAACGGAATCGATTCCGCGTTGGTCGCTTGCGCCCCCATCCACAGAGAACTGGCGACCTCGTCGGTGTGGAAGGCATTCAGCGATGCCGCGACAGAAACCTTCTGGAGATCGGTCCACGACGAGGCGCCTTCTTTGCACGGTTCGCCAGAAGCGCGCTGCTCGAACGCCTGGCGACTCTGGGGGTTTCCGCGTGGGACAACCCACAACATGTCGCGCCAGAGCTTGTGCCAATCCTTGTCCGCCTCCATCGCGGGCAAATGCTGCTGGAGGAAGTGACCGGACGGACGGACGACGTCGTACACGAACAGCTTGACCGTCTTCGTCTTTCCGTCAGGCGTCTCGACCTCCTGCGCTTCCTCTCGTTTGAGCGTCGCGCCTTGCCACTTCGACTTCACCTTGGCTTCGACAATCTGGGCGTCGTACAGATCATCCAGAAGTGATTGCGTCGTCTCTGCTGTGAACTCGATCGTTACGGAAATCGCCGTGCGCTCGACGATTCGCGGCGTCGGCGACTTAGGCCGGCGCCCATTCATATGGTCGATCTGCAGCAGTAGTCCCGCTAGACCGGATTTGTGCTGGGCGGTCGGTAGGTCGAACAGGTCGTACGTGATGGTCACCGTCTCCGGCGGCTTGGCTTTCGCCATCAATCGGCCCCCCATTGGTCGAGTGGTTGATTGCAGAAGCCCACCGCTGGGTGGTACCGGTTACCGAGGGCGACACCCAGGTACTTCGGGAGTCGGCCGTGAGTCGGGTTGTTCTCGTCGTCGCGACCGCGGGCCAGATGTTTTGGCACCGGCACGACAAACCCCGGTTGCGCCTTGTCGTCGGCAGCCAAGTATTTCTCAACCTCGTCCGGTAGCACACACGGCCGATTGAAGTCGTTCCCTTCGCGGAAGGTGTTGGCGTCTTCGTCGTCCGCCTTCGGGCCGACGGCGTATGGCCCACTTGCCAGGAACATGATGACGTTGTCCCCCAGCCAAGGCGGGACCTCCGTCAGTCCGTTCAATGTGGTTTCCAGATCCGTCTGTCTGAGCGCCTTGCCGGCCGTCTTTCCCAGGAATTCGTCGAACCCTTTCAAGTCGTCGGCGTTATACGGGAGATCGGAGTCGGTCTTGTAGACCAGCACCGTTCCGGCTTGCGACAGAGGCCGGGCGTCTCGATCCCGATTGCACCGGCCCATCCGTTGAATCAATGACGTGACCGGGCACTCTTCGGTAACGAGCAAATCAACGTCGAGGTCGAGGCTCATCTCGCATACCTGCGTCGTCACGCCAAGCGCGGCTGCCGAATTACCGACCTTCAACGCTCCGACGATCTCGTTATGCCTCTTCACGCGGTCGAGGAGTGTGAATCGACTGTGATAGCAGTAAACGGGCATGCCTTCCTTCGTCTGCATCCGGTCTGGGCCGATGGCGAATTGCGCAGTGATCTCGTGACACCGCCGGACGGTGTTCGCAACCCATAGAACTCGCTTTCCCGCGGAGATTGCCTCCCTGACTGCGCTGTAAGCGTGATCCCGCGCGTCAATGTGCTTGAGTAGGTAACGGGGAGCGTCGGCGATCCTTTTCAAGTCAGCCGGCTTGTCGTCCGACACCTTGAGCCCGCACGACTCCAAGTCTTCGCGCCGGTCTTTCGGAAGGGTCGCAGTCATGCACAGCACGGGTACGTTGAAGTTCTTCAAGAACGCCTTGAGGGCGGTGAACATGTGTCGGTCGAAGCTGTGGACTTCGTCGATGACCAGCACCGAGTCGGCCAGCACGGGCAACATGCACATCGGACCGTAGCTGTGCTGGAGGAAGCCGAGGAACTGATCGACGGTGGCCGAGAACACTCGTCGCGGCCAGTAGCCGAGGGAAAAGAGCCGGCGGTCGGCTTCGTACTTGCTGCCGTCACCCCGCTGGTCGCCGTTGTCGAACATGCCATTCAGGTCGAAGGCCGCGTTCCCGTGCATCAGGGCCGCGTCCGCTTCCGGTGCCCACGACACATAATCGCGGAACCCCTCCTTCGCCGTGGCTCGCGTCGGGTAGAGGAACAGCACCCGACCAACCGGCCGCTCCGCAACTCGGGACGCGATCCACCGCCACGCCGCCAGCGTTTTTCCGCTGCCGCAAGGGGCGAGCAGGAGCGCTCGCTCCGGCAAGTTGTCGCAAGCGATTTGAAACTCGTTCCACTGGAATCGCGGCTTGCCACGCTTGGCGAACTGCGCGTCCAAGTCGTCCGTCCGCTTCGTGATGATCTCTTTCCAAATGGCGTCTCGGGTCCAGGGCTCCCGCTCCACGAACTGCCGCAACACCATGGCTTCGACTGGCTGCCCGACTCGCACGTATCCCGACCCCGCCGCGTCGGCCGCTATCAATGCCGCCCTCACAGCTAGCAACAATCGTCTGCGGTGCTCCGGCTGACGTTTGAGCGGTGCAAGGACGTTGTCTTGGATTCGCGTTCGATGAGCGCGGATGTCGTGCGGCGGCCTACCGACGACCCAACGTTCGGGGATGGCATTTATGTCGAATGGCATCAGTCCGAGCCGCTTTCCAGTGGTCTCTACCAACTCTGCGAAATGCCCATCTCGGTCAATCAGAGACAATGGCGTCCCGAGGGCAGCACAGGCCCATCCATCAGCCTTCGCACTCGCCTTCAAATGGTGCGTCAGCACCGCTGACAGCACCAGCGGCACGTCAACAATCGTCTTCCCCTTGAGCCAGTCGGTTACCGCCGGCAGGCCGATTAGCAGGGCGCTGAAGTGTTCGTGGCGAATCGCCTGCTGGCCGTTGCCCGTGAGAACACGCTGCATCCCGTCGTTGGCTTTACCCCAGTCGTGCAGCAATTCGGCAGCGAGCAGGTTCCAGTAGAACGGTGCCCATTCCGACGCCGGCAGCTTAAAAAAACGTAGCCAGCATTTGCCGAGACGCGTCGGTTGGTCGTCGGTGCCGAAGAGTGCGTCTCCGGCCTCGACCACGTGATTCGTGTGCTGAAGGAGTGTGATGCCACTTGTGTAGTACTTACCCCACAAGGCTCCCATCATGTCCCTCCCTTCATCGGCGCAAAGAAGCCGCAGCCCAGACGGGTGCGCCCGCCGAGACCGAACTGCTGAAGGATCAGCGAGTCAGCGGCGGAGAGTTCTGCCACGATCAACGAGTAGCCGGGGATGGTCACGCCCTTCACCCGCACTACGCGGCGCTTCGGTGTGCCTGCCCGGTCGCCATCGACGTGAAGCGGCAGTTGCGGCTCACCTGTGACGCCGAGGTCAGCTAGTTTCGCCCGCGCTGTCGTCAGGAACTGTTCAGGGGTGTCGGCGTTCTTGAACGTGACGAGGCGGGCAACCAGCGATGGCGCGGCAATCAGCGTGCGGACGGACGGCACGCCGAGCCGGACGATCGAATCGCCTACGGCGAGTCGCCTACCGGCCAAGGGGAGGCCAACTGCAACCGCGTCATTAGGCAGGCGCACACGAAGGCATGAGTGCTCCGTGATGTGCAGGAGGCCATCGGGCGTGGCGTGACCCGTAATCGGGGCGAACCGCAGCGTCGAGTCTTCGTCATGGAACCTCGGCACGATACCCGACAGGGCGGCATACAGTGAGTACGCGTGATCGGTGGGGAGTGCGCTGCCGAAGGCGGGGAAAACAAGTTCGAGCGTCACTGGGCGATCTCCGTAGGGTCTCGTCTGGTGGAGACTAGCAGGAAGTGGCCGGATTCCTGTGGAATAAGCAAAATGGCCTAATCTCCTGTCCTGACCTCATTGCGCGCCAGGGATGTGCGTGGACGGATGTCGTGCGAAACCTCGCCCGAAACCCGTACTCGTCGTTGGCGGTTCGTGCGTCTTCTTTCGATTGCGCGACCGAGATCGGGCTAATTGTTAATGAGGCGTAGAGCCGACATTGGGCAATCCTAGCAGGATGCCGCCCGGTTGTGTCGCCTTGCTGCGCTGCGGTGGACCGCCGCGTGTGGCCGCGGCCGGAGCGCGCCCGCTTCATCGACACACGTCCCGCTGGCGGCCGGCCGGAGCCGCCGAACGCGCGGCCCCGAGCCGCTTGACGGCCGCCAGCGCGGCGACCGGCGAGACGGGCAAGCTGACCATCGCCCCGGTGGCTTGCGCCCGCCTGGGGCCGCCCAGATCGCATCGACTCAACCACGAAGTTGGCTTCGATGAGCGCCCACGCGTCAGAGGGGCTGAGCTTGTGCGGCGCGCCGGCAGACGTGTCAACACCGCGTACGCATCATCCAGCGCGGGCGCGCCCTGGCGGCGCGCGCGGCAGGCGTGGCGCCACCGGCGCCACGCGCACCGACGGCCACCGCCGATAAAACGACGTGCGCGAGAGGCCGACGCTGTGACACAGCGCCGACGTGTCAGTCCGTCCCGTCGCGTCTTGGTGAAAGCGGACATTGTGACGCCTGAGGTCGCCTGCATAGGCGGTTCCAGACTGCTGGGGGATCGGAGGGGGTCAGGGGATGCGCCACACCACCGAAGGGAAGCGCCTGCTGACACGCCTCGAGAAGAAGCATGGCAAAGGGAAGGCGCTGTCGATCCTCGCGCACAAGATCGGCCGCGCGGTTTACTACATGCTGGCGCGCGGCACCGTCTTCTCGATGGAGAAGTTTCTCGCGGCGTAGCGGGGTGAAGGCGGGATGAGCCACACGTCTCAGTCGAGCCGTCGAGCCGTCGAGACCGAGGTTGCGCCGACCCGTGCGCCCGAGCGCCACGCGCGATCTGGAACCCATGGTCTGGCAGCGAGCGCGGTTGATGGGACACCTGCCTTCTCCTCGCCACGTCGATTTCGCGTATCCGCTTGACGCGGCCCCTCGCCCGAGCCTGGAACTAACGGACGCGCTGCGGCGACGTCGCGCTTTTGAGGAGGCCGGTACGAGGGCACGACTGAGTTTCTAGGCCGCGAGCGCACCGAGGCTCGCACTCCGCCTGCGGCGGAGCGAGAGCCTCAATAGGTGTTGGGTGCCGCGTCAACAATGACGGGGTGCCAGATCTGGAAACGAAGATCGCTGAGAGGGAAGTACGCGACCGGGATCACTCAGCGGCGGCGCTTCGGTTTGCGAGCACCACCGGATGGTAAAGATCTACGTACTTGACTCGGGGAGGGCTGATAGGGGTTAGGCGGTTGTTGGTTGTCCGCGATCAATTCCGCCTTGTTGCCCAGCCGTGCTCAATCGTCTTGTATCGGTCGTTGAGCGCGCCCTCAACGTTTCGGCATGCAGTGCACTGTGCATTGAACTTCAACGGATTCTGGCACTCGGCTCGGGAAGATAGGGAGGCAGCCCAGATCTCGATTCTCCTCCCACTCCGAATGACCTGAGGAGCCTGGCGCTTGTATTTGTCATAGGTGAACGAACTCTTTCTGAATCCGGCCCTCTGGAGACACTTTCGATTCAATGACGCTCACCGGGAGCCTTCGGATCTTCTCGTGCCGCTCCCCTGGCGACTTCGCACTCGCGATGTCGAGCCAAGTCAGCAACCTGCTCCCACGCCGCGCGACGGACTTGTCCGGGTCAGTCGCCAACCTCACAGCGAGGTTCCGCCTCTCCGTGTCACTCATCAGCACGCCGATATCCATCACTGCGTCGACGGGGGAGGTGACGCGTGTGGAGGCGGCGCGTGTCAGGATCCGATTACGCCCGCTGGAGATTGTCTCCCAAGTACGCTGAAACTCTGGCCAGGCAAGCCTTGGCATTGACTCATTGATATGTTCAATGGCCTGCGCGGTACTGGTCACCCAGTGGTTTTGTGACTGGGCCTGAGGGTCGCCAGATGGCAGCGTGACCTTGTTGCCGGACGCCGCCGCCAATAGTGGCGTTGTGTTGATCGAAGCGACACAAAGTGCCGCCAATAGTGCGGTTGTCGCCTTGACTCGGTGCGATAGGTGAGGCATTCACAGTCTCCTGGTGTCCCTCGGCGAATAAGCGAAGTCAAACCTGCCTGGTAGCAACCCCGCCAAGGCTTCGCGCACAGGTCTGAGCAAGCGGTCGGTGCGCTTCTCGTTTTCGATCTGTCCCTCAAACGACTCGATGCGCGTGTGTTCGACCGCGTAGTGGCGAGACTTGGATTGCCAGAGTTGTTCGACCGCCTTCTTGGTGCGCTCTACTTGATCGGGGCTCTCCACTACACGAATCGATTCGCCTGTTCGGGCGGCGATGATCTCCCGAACGAAATCACAGACAAGCAACTCGTGCTGGGAGGTCTGCATGTCGTTAATGTGGGATGAAAAGTGGTCTGAAACCACCAGATCCGCTGTTTTGCCAACAAAACAGCGGATCTATGGTGGAGGCGGCGGGAGTCGAACCCGCGTCCGAAAGGCCTGTCACCGTAGGCGTCTACATGCGTAGTCGAACTTAAAGGTTCGCGGCCGTCATCGAAGTTCGACGAACGTGCCGGCCGCTAGTCCGTGAAGTCTCGTCCTCAGGCGCCGGACGCGCTAGAGCACCAGCCTGCTGAATGGCGTGCACTCCCGGCCCGCAGGCTGACCAGGGTGCACGTCGCGGGGATTAGGCCGCGAGTGCGAGCTGCGTGTCCGCAGTTGCATTGTGTTTCCGCCGGTTTAACGAGTCGGGTGGAAATGGCTCGGCATGCATCCCACGATCCCTTGCCCCCGTCGAAGCCGTGTCGCCCCCACAAGGTCAGTGTCGCCCCACCATCTTAGCACCCCAGCACGACACGCGGCGGCCTTGAGACCCAGGCCGCCCTACGCGGTGAGCACCAACACCCCAGCAAGGGAGTGTTGTACGCCCCAGCGCTTTAGTTCATAATTATCTGACGACATGACAAACGAGCAGCGCGTTCGCGGCGTTCTTGATGCCTATCTCGCCCGAACGAGCCAGGACCTGGAAGCGCGGGTGGAAGCCCTGACCAGAGACCTGATTGGGCTCGTCACCGAGCAGGAAGCCAGGCACGCGGCGGCCATGGCCGAACTCCAGCAGCAGGTTGCCGCCGCGTCGGTGCTCGATCCGCCTGTGCCCGTCATGCCCGTCATGCCCGTCATGCCCGTCATGCCCGCGGCGTCGGCCGACACGACTCGGGACGTGCGCGTGGAGACGATGGAACGTCTCCTCGGGTCAGTCCGCCGAATCGACGAGTCCAGCAGCCTCAACGCCATTCTCGGATCCTTGGCCCGCGGCGCGGCCGCCGAGACCTCGCGTGTCGCCATCCTGCTCGTGGACGGCTACATGTTCCGCACCTGGGGGCACTTTGGCTTTGCCGAAGGGACGGGCCCCTCCGAAATGCCCATTGGCGCGTCTGGCACCCTGGCGGCCGCCGTCGCACTGAAGCAAACCTCATTTGTGCCACCCGTCATCGACGGGCGCGAAGGGGACGGGCCCGCCTTCATGCACGTGCCGGTCGGACACACCGGCCTGGTCGTCCCGCTCACGGTGGCCGGCGAGGTCGTGGCCGTGGTGTACGCTGACGACATGGCCCGATCGGTGGAGCACGAGGACGCGCCGCTCTGGACCGAGGAGCTGGAACTGCTCGCGCGCCATGCGTCGATCCGGCTCGAAAACGTGACCTCGGCACGCACCGTGGAAGTGCTGGCACGGGCCGACTGACGTGCGACTGATACCGCTCGCCGTCGGACTCACTCTGGTGGTGGCGCTGAGCGCGCAGGAGCGTCTCTGGCTCGCGCCGGCAGCCGGAGACGCGCGGCCGAACGCGGTGGCCACCGCGCTCGCGCATCTCGACGACGACAAACCCGCGCTGGCTCTACCCGCGCTGCGCAGGTCCGCCAGCCTCCCGGTCGTCGGCCGCTACGTCCGACTGCACCAGGGCCGTGCTGAACTGGCCGACACGCAACTCGACAACGCAGCCGCCTCTGCGGCGGCAGTCCTCGCCACAAAACCTGAAGGCTATCTGCTCGAAACCGCGTTGTGGTTGGCCGCCGATGCGGCTGAAGCCCGGCTGGCATGGGCCGACGCGACGAAGGCGTTGTCTGCGCTCACGACACACCCGCTGGTTGCGGCATCGATGGCGAACGCGCTGCATCGCCTCGGGCTGGCGGCCCAACAGGCGGGTCAACCGGACCTTGCCGTGAAGGCGTTCACCCGCGTGCATGACGAATTTTCCGCGTCTGCGGAGGCGTCCGACTCGACCAAAGCGCTCCTCAGTCTTGCGCCATCGTTTCAGGCGGCAACCGCCGAACGCCTGACCGTGGCCATGAGCCGCGCGCACCAGTTGTATGCGGCGCGGCAGTTCCCAGACGCGCGTCTCGCGTATGAAGGCGTACGTCCGCTGGTCGGAAAAATCGACCGCGACCTTGTGGACCTGCGATTGGCGCAGTGCGACGCCCGGGTCAAGCGTTATCCCGAAGCGCTTGCGGCGCTCGAGGCCTACATCGGCGCAGGCGGCGCCAACCGCGACGAAGCCGAATACTTCAGGCTCGGCGTACTCCGCGACATGGGGCGCCACCCGGAATACCTCCGTGATGTCCGCACGTTTGTCGACAGCGGTCGCAACCCGGTCTTCGTCGAATCCGCCCTCAACGACCTGGGCACGCACTTCATCCTGACCGATGACGACGCCCAGGCCGCGGCGGTGTTTACGGAGAGTTACGACCGCTTTCCGACGGGCGCCTTTGCCGGTCGGGCGGCATGGAAGGCCGGCTGGTGGGCCTTCTCCAGCGGCAAGTACGCAGAGACGGTGCGCCTGTTTGAAAGCGCGGCGCAGGGCCTGCGACGCGCCGACTACCGTTCAGGCTGGGTCTACTGGGCCGCCCGTGCCCATGAACGACTGGGCCAACGTGATCGCGCCCTGGCCGGCTATCAACAGACGATGGCCGACTACGGCAATTCGTATTACGGCCGAGAGGCCGCGCGGGTGGTTGGACAAATGCTCGCCGCGTCACGCCCGGCTTCGGCCGGCACAGTGACACCGGTGCGCCGCGGGGCACGCGTGAATTTTTCGCCAGGCGCGCCGCCCAGCAACGTCCCGCTCATCCAGGCGCTCCTGACGTCGCAGCTCTATGCCGATGCGGCCGGCGAACTGCAGCGGGTTCAGCGTGTCGAAGGCAACTCGCCAGTGATTGAGGCGACGCTCGCGTATGCCCTGAACCGCGGCGGGCAACTGCGGCCCGGCATCAGCGCCATGAAGCGCGCTTACCCGCAGTACCTGGCCGAGGGCGGCGAGGCGCTTCCGCGCGAATTGCTCACGGTGCTGTTCCCGGTCGCGTACTGGGACCTGATCCAGAAGCACGCGGCTCTTCACACGCTCGACCCGTTCCTGGTGGCCGCGCTCGTCGCACAGGAATCCACGTTCGACCCGGAGATTCGGTCATCGGCCGACGCGTGGGGACTGATGCAGATTTTGCCGTCCACCGGCCGGCAATACGCACGCTCGCAGAACATTCGACCGTTTAATACCGCGAGCCTGACCACCCCGGAGATCAACGTCCGCATCGGCACGACGTACCTGGCTGATCTCATCAGACGATTCGGCAGCGTCGCACCGGCGCTGGCCTCCTACAACGCCGGCGAGAGCCGGGTCTCGCGCTGGCTGGCCGAACGGCCCGGCGTCGATCGCGACGAATTCATCGACGGCATTCCCTTTCCGGAAACGCAAGGCTACGTGAAGAAGATCCTCGGCACGGCCGAGGACTACCGGGTGCTGTATCGCCGCACCCCGGCCGGCCCCGCCCGCCGGTAAGCCACTCATGCCCGATCGCCTTCGCACGTCTGTCAAAGCATCCCAGTTCACCGAGTCCGTCATCCGCGAGATGACGCGCCTGGCGCACGCCCACGGCGCCGTCAACCTGTCGCAGGGGTTCCCTGACTTTCCGGCGCCCGAGGCCGTCAAGCAGGCTGCGTGCGAGGCAATTCAGGCCGACATCAACCAGTACGCCATCACCTGGGGAGCCAAACCGCTGCGTGAGGCCATCGCCCGGGATGCGACCCGCCGCCGGTCCGATATCGTCGATCCCGACGCCCACATCACCGTCTGCTGCGGCTCCACCGAGGCCATGATGGCCACCATGCTCGCCATCGTCGACCCCGGTGACGAGGTGATTGTGTTTGAGCCGTTCTATGAGAACTATGGGCCCGACGCGATTCTGTCGGGTGCCACGCCGAAGTATGTACGACTGCGCGAGCCCGGAGTCTCGGGCGGTGCGGACTGGTCGTTTGATCCCGATGAACTGGGCGCCGCGTTCTCGAACAAGACGCGGGCCATCATCATCAACACGCCTAACAATCCCACCGGCAAGGTCTTCACGCGCGAGGAACTGCAGCACATTGCCGGGTTGTGCCAGCGCTGGGGCGTGCTGGCGGTCACCGACGAAATCTACGAACACATCCTGTACGACGACGCCGAGCATGTGTCGATGGCGTCGCTTGATGGCATGGCGGATCGGACCGTCACGATCAACAGCGTGTCAAAGACGTTCAGTGTGACGGGGTGGCGCGTCGGCTGGACGATTGCGCCGCCCGACGTGAGTGGCGCCATCCGCAAGGTGCACGACTTTCTCACCGTCGGTGCCGCCGCGCCATTGCAGGCCGCGGCGGCGGCCGCGCTCGCGATGCCCGACAGTTACTATGCCGGCCTGGCCACGACGTACCGCGCGAAGCGCGATCGCCTGATGGGCATCCTGACCGCCGCCGGCTTTCGTTGCATCCGGCCCAGGGGCGCGTACTACATCATGACGGATGTGTCAGCCTTCGGTTTTGCCGACGATGTGACCATGGCCAGGCATCTGGTGACCGAGGTGGGCGTGGCCAGTGTGCCGGGCAGCAGCTTCTATCGCGACCGGCAGGGTGGGCCATCGCAGCTGCGATTCTGCTTCTGCAAGAAGGAAGAGACGCTTACGGCTGCGGAGCACCGCCTGGCTGCCTGGGCCAGATAACCTCGTACAGCGAGACCGGGTACTCATCCACGACGAGCCTCAACCGGCTCGGCATGGTCTGAAGCTGCGGGCGCAGCACCGACCCGACGTCGGCAGGGTAGTCGTTGAAGTGCACGACAACCCAGCGCACCCCGCGCGCACGCAGCACGGACCACGCGTCAGATGAAGGGAAGCTGGCCAGTGCCGTGGCGTCGGCCGCGACGTCCGCGGGCGTGTGGTCGCTGTAGCCATTGATCAGGGGCTGCCAGTGGAATGTGGACATCAGCATGTACTCGGTGTGCCGGTGTCGATCGGACGCATTTGTGAAGAACGGAAACTCCGCCACCGGTGCCCGGGGCATCCCCGCGAGTCGGCGATAGGCCTGCGGCACGACCGGCGCGTCGGCCAATTGCAGAGGGCCGACCCACGACTCGGCCAGCGCGATGATCACCAGTGCGGCCGCGAACCGCGGGCGAAGCGTCATCTGGTGGCGCTCGAGCCACGTGATGGCCATTGCAGCCAGCACGGCGGCCGACAGCCCCACGAGGACGCCGAATCGCACCGGTGCGCGCAGGAACGAAAACGCCGGCACCACCTGGTAGAGAAGCGAGTAGAGACCTGCATCCGGGCCCGCGGAGATCCAGAGGGCCAGAACGGCCACGGCGATGTAAAACGCCATCGTGTCGCGGTGCGGTGCTTGTGCCCGAACGGCGAGGCCCACGCCGAGCGTCGCGAGCAGCACCGGGAGGAATCCCGGAAACAGCACCTCGCGCCATTCACCAAGGTACGGCAGCATCCATCGGTGCGCCCAGGCGGCGGATGCCAGGTACTCGGGCCCGCGTGTGGAATAGAGTCTGGCCTCGTCGAGTGAACGCGTGAATCCGGCCTCGCGCATCTCGAGGTACGGCACGAAGAATGGCCCGACCATCACCACAACGACGGCCACCGCCATCAGTGCGCCCACCCAGTACCGCGCCTGACGCAGCCGGCCCTGCGTGATGCCGTTCCACAACAGTCCCAGCCCGGTCACGAGCCCGGCGAAGATGCCGTAGTACGCACATGCCAGCCCGGTCACGCTGAGTGCCACACCGAGAAGTGCGCCCCGGCGCAGCGATGGCGCCTTGGTGAAGTGATGCATCGCTGCAAGCGAGAGCGGCGGGCCAAACGTCATCAACAGCTGGATGTGCGGCACATGCGCGAACATGTAGGGGCTGAAGCCGTACACCACGCCCGCGACACCCGCGCCGAGTCGGCTGCCGCCAATCACGCGCACGAGCAGGAATGCCGAGAGCGCGGCCCCGGCAAACGCCAGCAGCACCACGGTGTTGTAACTGGCGTAGGGATTCTTCGTGGCGGCCCAGACGGGGGTGGCCACCAGCCCCGCAATGATGTTGCTTTCCGAATACGCCAGCGTCTGGCGATGGGGATAGAAGATATTGGCGTCGAAGAGCGTCGAGGGGGCCGTGGTCAGGGCGTGCGCCACCCACGCCACGTTCCACACGCCATGGCGACCATCGCCACTGTCAATGCGACCGGCCGAGCCCAGGCGCCCGGCGATGGGCCACGTGAGGGTGACTGCCAGGAGGACAGCAACGGCGGAGGCGACGCACGCGTCGCGCAGGCGTGAAGACATCAAGAATCCGCCGGAGTGCTGGCGACCGGCTAGAATGACGACCGGATGGCGGGATTCTATCGCAGGTTATTGATTGGCATCGGCCCGGCCATCATTGGCGTGTCGGCCTGGTGCGCGGCCGGCACCGTGGCCGTGATGTCAGGTGCATCGGCGTCTGAGCGCCTTGTGGTCATGGCGCCGTGGTGGGTCGGCCTCGTTGCGGCGGCCGTCGCGGCGCTGGTGCCCGGATGGCGCGCTCGTCCCCTTACCGCGATGCCGGCGTTGTTGAGTACGGTGCCGTGGTGGCCTCTCCCTCTTCCTGCGGTGGCGCTCGTGTGGACAGGACCGCTCGCCTGGGTCCCGATTGGCGCGGCGTTGCTTGTGGCCGAAGGCGGCCGGATCCTCCTGTGGTTCGGTCGCGCGTCAGGTGCCCACACACCGGCTCGGGCCACCAGACTCGCGGCGGTGGCGTCGCTCGCCATTGCGCTTGGTGCCGCCTGGGCGGCTGACCCACGTGTGCCCGGCGGCGACGAACCGCATTACCTCGTCATCACGCAGAGCCTGCTCAAGGACGCCGACCTGTTCATCGACAACAATCACGCCGCGCGCGACTACGCGTCGTATTTCGGGGGCACCATCAACCCCGACTACCTGGTGCGAGGGAAGGATGGGGGCATCCCCTCGATCCATGCGCCCGGCGTCTCGGCGCTGGTGCTGCCTGCGTTCGCGGCATTCGGTTTCCGAGGCGCGCAGGCCACGTTGATTCTGCTGTTTGCCGTGACCGGGGCGTTGATGTGGCGATCGGCGTGGCGTCTGACCGGAGACACGTCCGCGGCGTGGTTTGCCTGGGCGGCCGTGGCCGGGTCCACGACCATGGCGGTGTTGAGCTTCATGGTGTTTCCAGATGCGCCGGGCGCCTGTGCGGTGGCCGCCGGCGTCTGGCTGCTCGTGTCGCTGCCCGGCGCGTCCGGACGCGCGGTGGTCTCCGTTTCGGCGGCCCTTGCGGCCCTGCCCTGGCTCCATACGCGATTCAGCGTCCTGGCCGGCGCCCTGGGCGTGGCGCTGCTGGTGCTGATCCTGCGCGATCACGCGCGCCCCGTGGCCGAGCGCGTACGGCGGGCCGCACTGTTCAGTGCGCTTCCGGCCGTGAGCGCGGTGGCGTGGCTCTCGATGTTCTACGTGCTCTACGGATCGTTTGACCCACGTGTCCCATACGGTCCGAATCCGGAAATCCGCTCCTGGATTTGGGGCGCGGTGACGGGGCTGTTTGTCGATCAGCAGTTCGGACTGCTGATCTACGCGCCGATCCTGGCGGCGGCACTGCTGGGCGTAGCCTCCGCGGCTCCGCGCCGTTCGCGTCTCCTGAGCACACTCTGCATCGGCATTGTGCTGGTCTATGCGATGGCGGTGGCGAGTTACTGGATGTGGTGGGCGGGGGTGCCGGGGTTGCCATCGCGATTCATGACGGCAGCCTTGCCATTGCTCGCGCTGCCTCTCGCCGTGGCGTGGGCGCAATCAAGGGCTGCGCAACGCAATGTGCTGCTGGCCGTGCTGGTGGTGTCGCTGGCCATCACGGTGCTGGTCCTGTCGGTGGACCGAGGCGCGATGGCGTGGAACCACCGCGGTGTCGCGGCGGCCGCGTGGCTCAAGTGGCTCAATCCGCTCGTGAACCTGCCGCGAGCCTGGCCGAGTTTTTTCTGGGACACAGAAGGGGCGTTCCTGCGGCATGCGGCGGTGTACTTGGGGCTGCTCACGGCTCTGTGGCTCGTGCTGCGGACGCTCGCCGCAAGGTTCACGTCCGATCCACCCATCACCCGAACCGTCGTGGCACTGTTCATGCTGGCCGGCTTCATGCTTGTCACCGAGGTTGGGTGGCAGGTGACGGCGAGTGCACCGCTTGATCCGGCTCGCGCCCAACTGGCCGTGCATGCGGCCGCTGGCGCAGGGGAATCAGTGTGGCGCCTGGGCGGTGGCATGCGCCGCTGGGATCCGTCATCCGACCCGCTGCGGATCCCGCGCCACCAGCCGCTGATCTCGGACCGCCAGTCGGCTGTCGTCGTGGCGCTCGCGAATGTCCCTGGTGGCCTCTATCGCCTTGAGGTCGCGTCTGGAAGTCGGGCCGGTGCCCTGACCGTGCGCATCATCAACCGGGTCGGCGCGCCGCTGCACCGGTTCGAGGTGCCGGCGTCAGCCTCGCAGGCGCTGATGCTGTCGTTGCCCGCGGGCGCCGCCGCCCTGTTTGTGGATGCCGGAGACCCGGAGTTTGCCCGCCAGGTTCGTGCCACCCTGGTGCCGGCTTCAAGCGCGCAGGCGCGAGGAGTGTTTGCACGTCAGTTTGCCGCTTTTGGCGAGTCGGGCGTGTTCTTCATCGATGAAAATGTGTTTCCGGAAGGGGAGGGCTTCTGGGTGCACGGCGGTCGAACCACCAGCATCGCGCTGAGCCGCAGCGCGGCGGCCGCGAATCGGGGGCATGTGCTGCAGGTGCAAAACGGCGGCGCGCCAAACACGGTGACGATTCAGGTCAGCGGCTGGCAGGAGGTCATGACCATGGCGGCAGGCGAAGTGCGTGCGGTGACGCTGCCAGCGGCCGACGCCCTGGCAAGCTGGCCAATCTCAATCACTTCATCGTCGGGCTTCCGGCCATCGGACACCGCCGGTCAGGACGCGCGATTCCTGGGTGTCTGGATGCAGATGCTGAATCGCTAGTGCTAGTGTCAGTACCGAAGGGCTCCGCCGAACCAGAGGCCCTGGAAGCGGAAGTCGCCCTGATCGGTTTTCACGCGCAGGAAGGTGTTCATGCGCCTCCAGCCGACCTGGATGCCCATGTACCGTGAAAAGTTGACGGTGCCGTAGACGTCGATGTCCACGTAGTGGGCCTGGTAGTTCTCATCGATGTCGGGCAGCTGGAAGCCACTGACCTCGGCTGTGATCGACACGTTCTTGAGCGGATACGCGCGGCCCACAAGGCCAAAAGCCGGCAGAGGCGCCTTGGCGATCGTCGCTTCGTCGTTGATCGGCGATTTGAGGCTCGCATTCATCTGGGTGTACCGGCCCTCGATGAGGAAGCCGACATAACCCCGGTCGGTGTAGAAGAAGTCAAACTCGTATCCGACCCGCCAGACCTTCCAATCAAACGTGGACCTGATCGGCACGTTCACCGGATAGAGGATGCCGTTAAAGATGATCTGTCGTGAAAGCGTGGAGTCTGCCGAATAGCTGACCGGCGTGTACTGGAAGCGGAACTTGCTCTTCTTGCTCGGGCGCAGCACGAGGCGGCCGTCAAAAAATTGCGTCGGCTTGAACCCCAGGTCGGTCACGAAGTTGATGTTGCTGCCGACGATCCCGAACTGTTCCGACGAAATAATCCCGAAGAGGCCCGGCCGCCAGATGGCGCCACCCACTTCAATGTGGTATTCCTCGCCGATGGCTCGGGTGGACGGCGGGCGGTCAGCGCTCTGCGCGAATGCCGAGGACGGCAGCGCCACCGCGGCCAGAAGGCCAGCGCCAAAAAAAAGTGCCCGCAACGTACAACCCTGCATGGAAACCTCCGTTTCGGTGGATATCGGCCGCTCGGGCGAACAGGAATAGACCTAACTAACCTTAGTGGACGGAGGCTTTTGGATCCCAGCCCAGCCGAAGGACCGTGACGGCAGCTTTTCGGCGGCCGAATTCGAGCGCCTCGAAGCAGCTCCAGATATAGATGTCGAGTTCCCGCCCCTTCACCTCGGGACCTGTATCGAGCACGCTGTAGATTCCCTCGTACGCTTCCGGCACCCCCTCGATGCGAATCACAGAACCGGCTGGCAGCAGTGACGGGTCGGCTGCCGCGATGCCGGGCCTGACCTTGATGCCCGAGGCCGTCGTCTCCCCCTTGCAGTAGGCGGTCACGTCAAACCGCACCAGGCCGCCAGGGGATGGGGGGTCGGTCTCGCTGGCAGACTCGACCCGGGCGGTGCGCGAGTCCATCATCACGCCCTCATAGATGGCGAGAAACAGCACGGCAGCGGCTCCGGTGGCCAGCAGCTTCATCCGCAGGGGCCGGGACAGGCGGAAGGACATGCTGCCGACACTCTAGAGCATTTGTCAGAAATGCGAGAATCCGGCGGGCAGCTCGGACCGGTCGCCGCCGGTCACCATGCCAATCGCCCGTTCCTTCGTGCACACGCCGACTTCGGTCACGGTTGTTTCGCCGGCCTGGCGTATCGCCGCCAGGAACAACCGCGTGCGGCGTCTGGGCACGGCGAACAGCAATTCGTAGTCTTCACCGCCCGAGAGTGCCAGCACACGCGCATCGGCGCCGGAGGCGGCGGCCCAGGCGTGGGCGCCGGGGTGAATCGGCAGGGCCTCGCCAATGAGCTCGGCGCCGCACCCGCTCGACTCCGCGATCTGCGTCACCGCGTCCGCCAGACCGTCAGACAGGTCCATGCAGGCCGAGGCAGCACGGTTGCGCGCGACGAACTGGCCGGTACGCAGCCGCGCGTCCGGCCGGTCGTACCTCAACACACACTCTTGCTGGTCGTCGTTGAGTGGGCCCACGTTGTGCGCAGACTCCCGAATCGCGAGGCCGGTCGCCGCCGCGCCGATCTGCCCGGTGACGAACAGGCGATCTCCGGGGCGCGCACCTGATCGACGCAGGAGGCGCCGCGGCCGCGCCGCGCCGATCGCCGTGACGTCCACCACAAGGGGGCCGGGCGATTGTGTGAGGTTGCCGCCCACCAGCGGCACTCGCGCCCGGTCGGCCAGTGCCAGAAAGCCGTCGAGCAGTCCGTCAAAGTCCTGGACAGTCAGCGATGGAGGCAATGCCAGTGACAAGAGCAGCGCGCGCGGCGCCGCGCCCATGGCCGCCAGATCGCTCAGGTTGACCGCCAGGGCCTTGTGCCCGATGTCCTCAGGTGCAGACCACGCCCGGCGAAAATGCACATGCTCGACGATGGCGTCCGTCGTGATGACATCCACCATGCCTCGTTCGGGTCGCAGCACCGCCGCATCGTCGCCAATGCCGATGAGGACCCAATCAGGTGGGGAAGGGATTCTGGCGCGAAGCCGCGCGAGGAGTGCGCGTTCTCCGAGTTCGGTAATGGTCACAGTAGCCAATGAGTTGAAAAGAGCCCCGCTTTGCCGTGTGGGAAGGTCGAATGAACCTGTTAGACAGGTGGAACCGCTTGATACCGCGCTTCAGGCTTCCTCCTCGCGGGAGGCATGCACACCACGCAGCGTTTGCAGCTCACTTGGAAGAAAGCATCGGCTCAAACGACGCTTCTACACCATCACGAACAAAGCAGGAGCCAGTTCCATCCTACACCGCAATGCGGCGCTGTGCACCCAGAACCGTATCGACCAGGCGCTCGATTTCGACCGTTTTTTCCAGCACACGGGTGTCGGCTTCGCCACTCGCGGCGCGCGCACGATACAGTTCGTCGGCCAGATTCAACGCGGCAATGATGGCCACCCGCAGGGTGTCGGCACTGGAGAGTTCGTCTGCGGCCATGTGCATCTTCCGGTCGAGGTACGTCGCCAGTTCAGCGATGTAGGCCTGATCCAGATCGCTCTTCACAGCGTACCGCTGGCCGTGAATCTCGACGGTGACGACGCGTGTACCCATCGCTCTCAGGGTTTCACCACGGCTAGAGCTTCAGCATGTCGATATGCGAAATGATTTCCACCACGCGATGGCGAATCTTCTCCCGCTCCTCGCGCAACGCGGCGGTCTCTGAAGCGTGCGCCTCGAGTTCGGTGATGCGCGTGGCGGCGGCGTCGAGGTCGCGCTCAAGCCGCGCCGCTGTATCAAGCGCCTTGGTGCGATCGGCACGAAGGGATTCGATCATGCCGACCAGCTGTTTGACTTTCTCTTCCAGCCGGTCAATCGGTTGCAGTTCTGTCGTGGTCGCCATCCGGTGGTCCTTTTTCAGTTGCCGCGCAGGGTCGTTCCATGTGTCCTGGCCAGGGCCTCGATGATGGCCTCAAGCGCCCGTTGCACTTCAGCGTCGGTCAGCGTGCGATCCCGATCGCGAAATGTCAGCCGAAGCGACAAGCTGACCTGACCGGTGGGCACACCCGTGCCTTGATACCGATCGAACTCGCGCACATCCACCAGCGTGGCCGGCGCGTTCGCTCGGATCGTGCCACGAACAGACGCGGCAGGCAAGCTGGCGTCGATGAGGATCGAGAGATCGCGCAGCACCGCGGGGTGGCGGGGCAACGGCGTCACACGGCGTGGAGCCGCGTCGGCGCCGTGAAGTTCGTGGAGATCGATCTCGCCGGCCACGACGGTCACCCCGGCAGGCAACCCGCGAGCGGCGGTCAGGTCGGGCCGCAACTGGCCGACGACACCCACTCGCCGCGTGCCGGCGACGTCATCCACCAGGAGGGATGCGGCGCGGCCGGCCACGAACCATGGCGCGTCAGTGGCGGGATCGGAACGGCACGTCACGCCGAAGGCCTCGGCCAGCAGTTCGGCGATGCCGAGCGCGTCAAAAAGATCGACGTCGGAAGACGTCTGACTCCAGTGCACATGCCGCGCGCCAGAGAGCACCCAGCCCACGCGTTGACGTTCGCCCAGCATGGAGAACACAGCGCCGGCTTCAAATAACCGGACGTCGGCGATGTCTCGGCGTCGATTGTAGGTGAGCGCGTCAAGCAGTCCTGGCAGGATCGACGGGCGAAGCACCGCGAATTTCTCCGACAGCGGATTGGCGATGGTGACGAGCGATGCCGGAGCCGCGACAAATGGCTCGGCGGCGGCCTGTTCGATAAACGTGAAGGTCACGGCCTCCTGCAGGCCTGCGCCGCAGAGCAGACGGCGAATGCGCCGTGCCCGAAGGACACCCGCATCGGACCGATGCGGAGCGGTACGCAGCGCGGGAAACGTGGCGGGTACGCGATTGACGCCCCAGTGCCGGCCCACTTCTTCGATGAGATCGGCTTCGCGCGACACATCCACGCGCCAGCTCGGCACGTGCACGTGCCAATCGCTGTTCGTGGGTGTCACGGCGAATCCCAGGCTCGTGAGTATCCGCACCACGTCCGCATCAGGGACCTGGTCGCCGAGCAGGCGGTCCAATCGGGAACGTCGCAGGGCGAGGGTGCGGTCGGCGGCCGGGGACGGGTAGACGTCCGTGATCCCGCCCACGCGGCGTCCAGCGCCGATGCGCTCCAGGAGGTCCAATGCGTATGCCAGCGCAACTGTGGCTGCCGCCGGGTCGGCTCCCCGTTCGAACCGCGAGGACGCTTCGGTTTTCAGGCCGAGCCGTTTACTCGTGGCGCGGACGGATGCCGGCTGGAACCACGCGCTTTCCAGAGCGATCCGGCTGGTGGACGCCGAGACTTCAGAGGTCGCGCCGCCCATGACGCCAGCGATGGCCACCGCGCGATCGTGGTCGGCGATGACGAGCATGGTGCCGTCAAGCGATCGAGACTGCCGATCGAGGGTGGTGAGGGTTTCGCCGGCACGGGCCAGACGCACACGGATTTCAGGACCCGCCAGGCGGGCCACGTCGAACGCGTGCATCGGCTGGCCCATTTCGAGCAGCACGTAGTTGGTGACGTCCACCACGTTGTTGATCGGGCGAATCCCGCAGGCGGTCAGGCGTTCCGCCAACCACGCCGGCGACGACGCGACCGTGACGTCGGCCAGAGCCAGCGCATACCGTCCGCACAGCGTCGATTCGATTGTGACCTGGCCCCCAGGACCCCGGGACTCCTGGACCCCTGGACCCCTGGACTCCTGGACCCCTGGACCCCGGGACTCCTGGACTCCGAACACCGTGCGCGCTTCGCGCGCCAGCCCGCGCACACTCAGACAGTCCGGCCGGTTGGCGGTGATCTCGAAGTCGATCACGTCGCCGTCGATGCCGGCCACTTCGAATCCGACGGCGGCCACGGCCCCCGCGATCTCGCTCACACTCTTGGACGCCGGCAGGTCGGCGAACTCACGCATCCAGCTGACGGGGCACTTCATAGCGCGATCTGCTCAAGAAACCGAAGGTCGTTCTCGTAGAACATCCGGATGTCGTCCACGCCATACAGGCGCAGGGCGAGTCGCTCGATGCCCACGCCGAACGCGAAGCCGGTGTAGCGGTCGGCGTCGTACCCGACGGCCTCAAACACGGCCGGATGCACCATGCCGCAGCCGAGGATTTCAATCCATCCGGTGTGTTTGCACAGCCCACACCCGCGCCCACTGCACCCCTGGCACTCCACGTCGAGCTCTGCGGAGGGCTCGGTGTATGGGAAGAAGCTCGGCCGAAATCGTGTCGCGACCCTGGCGTCGAAAAACTCTTCCGCGAACGCGTTGAGCGTGCCTTTGAGATCGCCCAGGCTGATGTCCTCATCCACGACCAGGCCTTCGACCTGCGTGAACATCGGCGTGTGGGTGGCGTCGAAGTTGTCGCGGCGGTAGACGCGGCCCGGCGCGATGATGCGCACGGGCGGGTCGTGGTGCTCCATGTAGCGAATCTGCATGCCTGACGTATGCGTGCGCAGCAGGGTGGCCGCGCGTCCCGCATCAGGCGCCGGCACGGGCGACGACAAATACAACGTGTCCTGCATGTCGCGCGCCGGATGTGCGACAGGCATGTTGAGCGCCTCGAAGTTGTGCCAGTCGTCTTCGATCTCCGGTCCTTCGATGACCTGATAGCCCATCGCCATGAAGATGTCTTCCACCCGCTCGCGCACCTGGGTGAGCGGATGCCGCCGGCCCATCCAGGGGCGCCTGGCCGGCAGTGAGACATCCATGGCATCTTTCGGGCGTGCCGTGGCCAACACGGCGGCGTCGCGTGCGTCGAGGGCCTGTTCGATTTCCTGTTTCAGGGCGTTGGCCATCGAGCCAAGGGCGCGACGCTCCTCAGGGGGCGCCGTCGCGATCGACTTGACGAGCGCGGTGACACGTCCCTGCTTGCGGCTCAGGAAGTCGTCGCGGAGCGCTTTGAGATCTGCAGGGGATGACGCCGCGTCGAGCGCGGCGCGGAACTGACGCGAGAGGTCTTCGATCGACGAGGCAGCCATGGTGGTCGGGCCATTGTACGCGGCCCGACGCACACGAGTGGTATGGCAGACAAGCAAAGGGCCGAGACTGATGCCTCGGCCCTCACACTGTGGACTCCAGGACTCCTCTAGACCGCCACCGATCGCGGGGCGCGAGTGCCCTTGTTCGATTTGGTCGCGGTCGCCGGCTGGTTGGACTTGGCTTGTGCGGCCACCTGGGCGAATGCCGCCGGGTGGTTCACGGCCAGTTCGGCCAGGCTCTTGCGGTCCAGCGCGATCGTGGCGGCCTTCAGGCCGTTGATCAACTGGCCGTAGGTCAGCCCATTCTCGCGAGCGGCGGCGTTGATGCGCACCACCCACAGTTGACGGTAGTCGCGCTTCTTGCGGCGGCGACCCGAGAAGGCGTAGTTGAGCGCCTTGTCGACAGACTCCTTGGCGGAGCGATACAGCTTGCTCTTATTGAGGAAAAAGCCCTTGGCGCGCTTCAGCAGCTTCTTGCGCTTGGCGACGCGGACGGTTCCTCTCTTAACGCGCGGCATGACAGTCCTTTCAGTCGTACGGCAGCATGCGCTTCAGACGGGGGGCATCTGTCTTGTCGACAACGTGCGACCCGCGCATCTGGCGCTTGCTCTTGGTGGTTTTGCTCGTGAGGATGTGGCGCTTGAACGCCTTGGACCTCGTGAACTTACCGGTGGCAGTTTTCTTGAAGCGCTTTGCGGCGCCGCGATGACTCTTCAACTTCGGCATAGTCGTTCCTACTCACTCCGATCGCACATCCCCTGATGCGCCGTCCACGGGCCGGGCTTCCCGGACCTCTTTCACGTCTTTCACGTCCTTCGAATCTTTCGAATCTTTCGAATCTTTCGAATCTTTCGAATCTTTCGAATCAGTCGCCGGCTTCGCCTTCTTCATGCCGGGTCGGGGCGCCAGAATCGTGTGCATCTGGTTGCCTTCCTTCAACGGCATCGACTCAATCACCACCATGTCGCCCAGTTCTCCGGTGAGCCGTTCCAGGATGCGGCGGCCAATCTCCGGGTGGGCCATTTCGCGGCCACGGAAAAACACGGTGGCCTTGACCTTGTCGCCGTCCTCAAGAAACCGCTCGATGTGCTTTTTCTTGAACTGGTAATCGTGCTCGTCCACCTTCGGCCTGAACTTGATCTCTTTGACCTCAATCACCTTCTGGTGCTTTTTGGCCGCCCGAGTACGCTTCTGCTGCTCGTACTGGTACTTGCCGAAGTCCATGATCCGACACACCGGAGGGACCGCCGTTGGTGAAATCTCGACCAGATCCAGCCCCTTGGCCCGCGCTATCGCGACGGCCTGTGGCGGCGCCATGATCCCCAACTGTTCGCCGTTGTCGTCGATGACCCGAATTTCACGAACCCGGATTCGTTCATTGGTCCGTACGCGGTCGTCGCGTCGGGGACCTCGGTCGTAGGCTATAACGTGCTCCTTTGTGCCAAACGCAAACCCCTATCTTACCGCCGACTGAGCACTTCGTCACGCGCCGCGGTCAGGAAATCTTCCAAGGCCCTCGCGCCCTGGTCCCCGCCCGTCCGGCTCCGCACCGCGACCGTCTGCTCGGCGGTCTCCCGGTCGCCCAGGACCAGCATATACGGCACTTTTTGCAGTTGTGCCTCACGAATCTTATAACCAATCTTCTCCACCCGCCCGTCCACCTGCACCCGGAACCCGGCCTCGGCCAGCCTGGCCCGGACCGTCTCGGCCCACTCCAGATGGCGGTCTGCCAGCGGCAAGACGGCCATTTGGACCGGGGCCAGCCACAGGGGGAAGGCCCCGGCGTAGTGCTCGATCAGCATCGCGATGAATCGCTCGAAGCTGCCGAAAATCGCGCGGTGGATCACCACCGGCTGATGTTCCTGATTGTCGGGGCCCACGTACTTCAGGCCAAACCGCTGCGGCATCTGGTAATCGAGTTGAATCGTCGCGCACTGCCACTTCCGACCAATCGCGTCGGTGACATCGAAGTCAATCTTCGGGCCGTAAAACGCGCCGTCGCCTTCGTCCACCCGATAGGTCGTGCCCGTCGCTTGCAGGGCGCGCGTCAGTTCGGCCTCAGCGTGGTCCCAGGTCGCCTTCTCGCCCAGAAACTCCGCGGGGCGTGTGGACAGCTTCACCTCGTACGCGAGGCCGAAGTCCCCGTACACACGCTGCACCAGTCGCAACAGCCGCTCCACTTCCTCGCCAATCTGCGACTCCATCACGAAACAATGCGCGTCGTCCTGCGAGAACTGGCGCACTCGAGTGAGACCCGCGAGCACGCCCGAGGCTTCGTTGCGATGGAGCGGGGTCTGTTCATGCAGGCGCAACGGAAGATCGCGATACGACCGCGTCTCGCTGCCAAACACCAGCATGTGGCCCGGGCAGTTCATCGCCTTTACGCCCATGTGGGTGGCGTCGGAAGGCTCAGAGGTGGTTTCGGTCCTGCCTTCCACCAGAAACATGTTCTGGCGGTAGTGCTGCCAGTGGCCGGAGGTTTCCCAGAGCGTTTTGTTGTAGATCAGCGGCGTCTTCACCTCGCTGTAGCCGGCGGGGAAGAGCACCTCGCGCATGTAGTTGGCCAGCGTGTGGTAGAGCGTGGTGCCTTTGCCCAGCCAGAACGCGGCGCCGGGTGCCCACGGATGGAACGTGAACAGGCCCAGGTCCTTGCCGAGACGACGATGGTCGCGCTTTTTGGCTTCCTCGAATCGCAGCATGTGCTGCTTCAGGTCGTCTTCCTTGAAGAACGCGGTGCCGTAGATGCGCTGCATCGGCGTGCCCTGCGCGTCACCCTTCCAGTAGGCGTTCGACGCGTTCAGCACCTTGAACGCCTTCAGCTTGCTGGTGCTGGGCACGTGCGGACCGAGGCAGAAGTCCACGAAGGTGTCGCGGTCCTTGATGGTGTAACACGAGACGTGCGACTGGCCTTCGGTCTTCTCCTGAATGAGTTGGACCTTGAGCGGCTCGCCGCGTGTGGTGAAAAAATCGATGGCTTCGTTGCGATCCCACGACTGGCGTTCGTAGGGCAGGTCCTGAGAGGCCAACTCCTTCATCCGAGCTTCAATGCGCTCGAGGTCTTCGGGCACAAACGGCCGATCCACCACGAAGTCGTAGAAAAACCCATCGGCAGTGGCGGGGCCAATGCCGCATTGCGCGTTCGGAAAGAGCTGGGTGACCGCGGCGGCCAGCAGGTGCGCGGTGGAATGCCGGTACAGGGCCAGCGCGTCGGGACCGTCGGGTGTCACGATGCGCAGCCGTGCATTGGCGGTCAGCGGAAAGCTGAGATCGACCAGCGCGTCGTCCACATAGGCCGCAAGCGCCCGGCGCACGACCCCGCCAGGCAGCGCCTCCTTGGCAAAGTCCGTGACTGGTGTGCCGGCAGGCACACGACGTTCGGATCCGTCGGGCAGGGTGATGGTGACTTGAGACATGAGTAAAATAACCCGTCCACCTTCGCTGGCCGCTCGCAATACTCGCAGCTGCGGCGGACAACCTTCGCGGCTTGCCAGACGTAGCGGTGAGCGAAGCGAGCGTTCCGCGAAGGTTGGTAGGCACGGGCGGACTCGAACCGCCGACCTCCTGCATGTCAAGCAGGCGCTCTAACCAGCTGAGCTACGCGCCTAAGCGAACGGACATTATACCGTCAATTCAACAGATCCTTGAGCGCTTTGCCTGCGGTGAAGCGCGCGACTTTCCGTTTCGGGATCTTCACGGCCGCGCCGGTCTGGGGGTTGCGGCCCATGCGGGCCTTGCGCACCGAGGTCTTGAACGTGCCGAACCCGACGAGCGTGACCGAACCACCCTTCTTGAGGGCTTTGGCGACGCCGTCAATGAATGATTCCACTGCTGCGGCCGCGCTCGATTTGGTCAACCCTGCGTCGTTCGCGATTTTCGCGATCAGATCCTGCTTGTTCATGCTGCCTCCGCCACGCGGTTATACGCTCGACCCCGATCACTGTCAAGGATGCGAGGCGGGTGCGCGCGGCGTCTTGCTGGCGCTCAGGTGTGCAATGGCCTTTGCGAGCATGTCGTCGGTGGTGGGCGGCGCGACGTCGAATGCCACACTGGGCGACTCCACAGCGACGGTGGGCCGCAGGCCTTGTTCGTGAATCGGTTCGCCGTCCATCGCCAGATAACGCGCGTACGTCATCCACAAGCCGCTGCCTTCAGACAGCGCCACCAGTTTTTGCGCCCCGGCAAGGCCCGCTGTGGGCTCGCCCACCAGGTCGGCGCGTTTGTTGCCGTTGAGCGCCGCGGCAAAAACTTCGGCCGCGCCCGCCGTGCCGTTGGAGACGAGGAGCACGACCGGCAGCGTGATGCGTCCGTCGCCCGCGACGGCCGCGGTGACGACGCGTGGCTGCGCGCGCTCGGAGCGAATCGCCAGCGTGCCGGTCTTCACAAACAGGCGCGCCGCGGCGACGCCTTCGTCGATGGGCCCATCCGCCGTGGACCGCAGGTCGATCACGAGGCCCGAGACGCCGGTCTTCGGCAGGCCGTCAAGCGCAGTCCCCAGTGCCGTGGCGGTGCCTTCGCTGAAACTCGTGACACGCACGATGGCCACGCCCGACGGCAGCCTGGTGGTGGTGACGTTTGCCGTGGTGGGCACTTCGCGCACCAGCGTCACCACGTGCGGATCCACGGCATTGCCGCGCAGCACCGTGAGTTCAACTTTGGAGCCCGGCGCGCCGCGCAGCAGGCGCGCGCCCGTGAACGCCGAGACTTCGCGCGTGGGTTTGTTATCGATGCCGCGAATGAAATCGTTGGTCCGCAGTCCCGCTCGCGCGGCCGGAGACCCATCCCGTACACCCACGACCCGCAGGTAGAACTGGCGTGAGACCACAAGGCCGACATCAGCCCCGGACAGGGCGGTCTGATTCTTCGCGAGCACCACTTCGTCCGGGGTGAGGTAGGCGCTCATCGGGTCGAGGCTGTCGGCCAGGCCGCGCATGGCCCCGTCCATCACCTTGTCGGCGTTGGCGTCTTCGACGTAGCTCGACATGATGAGCGACACGACATCCTCAAAGACCCGCAGGTGGGGAAAGGCCTGTTTGGTCGTGTTCGTCGCGGTCCTGGGCGCGGCCTTGGCGCTCAGCAGGCCGCCGATGGCGACCAGCGCGACCAGAGGCGTCGACACGAGAAAGATGAGCCAGCGTGACTTGGACGTCATGCACTCAATGATACGACCTCTGAGGTCGTTTCCGCCGGAGTTGCGTCGGAACCTACCTCAGAGGTCGTCCGTCGATCCCGGCCGGAATGGGCAGGCCGAAATGTTTCAGCACGGTCGGCGCAATGTCGATAATGTTGGCGCGCCCCTGGCTGTTGACCGTGATCGGACGATTGGAAATCAGCATGCCGGACGTGGCGGCAAAGTCGAAGCCGCCGTGGTCGCCCGACCACTTCCTCATGTTGGGGTACACGACGCCCTTGGGCGCTCCACCCAACGTCGTCTGCCAGGAGACACGATAGCCGTCGGCAAACCCCACCTGCAGATCCGACGCGTTGTGCAGGTATTCGCCCGCATACACGTCGTCTCGTTTGTAGACGTTGGTGACAATGGGCGTGCCGGTGTCGGGGTCAACGAGCGACGCTATCAGGCGCTTGCTCAGGTCGTCGGCCAGCGCCCTGTATTCGTCGCCCGTCGAGACGATACCCTGGCCCTCGCGGCCGCGGAGGTTGAAGTAGATCTGGCCCAACCCCATGGCGTACGCGCGTGTGCGCGACCAGTCCACGTCCTCGAAGTACTGGCCGCCGCCGCCGAACAAATCCGCCAGCGTCTTGTCGGCCGCTGTCGTCTGTCCCTTGAGCACCATGAAGCCCTGTTCGACGAGCCAGGTGTTGAGGTTGACGGCTTTACGCCAGGAGTGGAAGCCGTGATCCGAGACGATCATCAGGCTGGTCTCGGCGCCGGTCTGGTCGAGCACCTCGCCAATGAATTGATCCGCGCGCCGGTAGACGCGAAGAATCTCACCGCCGAACGTCGCGGCACCCGCCGCGTTGTACGAGGGATGCGTGGTGTCGCGGTGCCTCCACATCATGTGCTGCACGCGGTCGGTGGCCTCGATCACGCCAACCAGCAGGTCCCACGATCCGGACGTGAGCCGATTGAGGATGACCTGGGCGCGGTCGTCGAACGCGCGATAGAGATCGTCCATGAACGTGGCTTCGGTCATGCGCTCTTCATCGAGCGGCATCGTGGATTCTGACCAGCCGAGCGTGCGGAACGGCCCCAGTGACTTGTAGAGGTCACGCGCCAGTCGCGCGGGTGACGAAATCGGCAGTGGTGGCGCGTCGGGCTTCCAGTTCACGGGCGAAACATAGACCTGCAGGTCGTCGTCGGCCTTCCGGACGTGGATCTGCGTCATGCCCTCGATGGTCACAAACACGTTGACGCGGAATTTCAGGTTGATCCACTGGCTCCACTCGCCGGCTTTGAGTGTCACCTTGTTGCCGCCCAGGTCGATGTCGGCCGCGCCACGGCCCTTCGTCCACGTGACGGTCACCGGCAGTGTCACGTCCTGCTTCGCCGTCAGTTCGGCGATCGCCGAACGGTCGGCGTCCGTGATCTGGTCCTTCTCGCGCAGGGCGGTGAGCTGGACGCGAACGACAGGATTGGGCGGTCCGAAAAACCTGGCGCGAGCGGTGTCGCCGTCAAACGCCAGGCGCCTGACGATGCCGCCCATCTCCGAGTCGCCTTCTTCGAAGCGGCTTACGTCCGTGCCGTAGTAATGGTACGTGCCCATCGTGCCGCGAATGTCCGGCAACGGCAGCCCGGCCATCAACTCGCCATTCGGGACGTCTTCTGGCGGAAACGTGACCGGTACCGTCAGGATGCTGCTGCGCACACCCGCCTGGCCGGCAGTCACCCAAAACGACGTGCCGCCGCGCATCGTCTTGATCTTCGGGCGCGACGTCGGAATCCAGTTCCAGAGGAACGTCGGCGCCGTGCGTGTCACCATCCCCAGATCTGGCGTGTAGTCGGCCGGGTCGCGCACCAGAAAGTCATAGATGTTGTGCTTGCCTGGGTTGACGCCCGTGGCAAACGAGGCCCACGCCGTGGGCGATTCGGGAGAGACCGTCGTTTCCAGGTCGTAGAGCCCGCCGGTTTTCATCACTTTGGCGAAGTTCGGCAGTTGCCCCGCGGCCATGAACTCGCGCACGAGGTCGGGGTCCATGCCGTCGAAGCCGATGATCACAAGCTTCTTCCGATCGGCATCAGGCGCCGCTGGAGGCTGTCCGCACGCCCAGGCAGCGACGAGGAGCGCCGTGGCACCGACAAAAAGAACGCGCGTAGTCACTTGAGCCGACATTGTAACTGGGAGTGTAAGCTTGGCCGGTGCGGTTTCTTGGTGTGGACTACGGGTCGACGCGAATCGGCCTCGCGTTGTCCGATTACACGGCGACACTGGCGCGGCCGTGGCAGATGGTGACGTCGACGTCGGGACCGCGGCGTGCCGCGGCGGCCGTCGCAGACGTCGTGTCCCGATTGCGCGCGTCCGACGACCCCGACCTTGACGGCATCGTCGTCGGCCTGCCCAGGCGGCTGAACGGCGAAGACACCGATCAGACATCCACGGTGAGGCAGTTCGTCACGGTGCTGGCTGATCTGACCGGTCTCCCGGTGGAAACGCAGGATGAGCGCCTGACCAGCGTGGAGGCCGAGGCACGGCTGGCCACTCGCGAGCGCGACTGGCGCAAGCGGAAGGCGTTGATCGACGCCGAGTCGGCCTCGATTGTCCTGCAGGATTTTCTGGATGCCCGTGCGCGGGCGCAGGACCCGGAGAGGGAACACGCATGAAGAAGTTCCTCGCGTGTGTCCTGCTGCTCGTCATCATCGGCGCCGGCGGCGCGTGGTGGGGGCAACAACTGCTGCGGACGCCGTACAAGGCGTTTGACGGCCAGGAAGTGTTTGTCGAGATTCCCGCAGGTACGGGAGCGGCCGCGATTGCCTCGCGCCTGACCGAGGCCGGCGTCGTGCCACATCCCTTGATCTTCCGAGCCGCCGTGCGCCTGGCGGGCGTGGACACACGGCTGCAGGCCGGGGAATACCGATTTGCCGACCCCGCGACGCCCGGAGCGGTTGCCGATCGCCTCGCACGCGGCGACGTGTATACCAGGGCCGTCACGTTTCGCGAAGGGCTGACGATCTGGGAGATGGCCGATGTGTTCGCCGAGGGCGGGCTCGGCACGACGGAAGAGTTTCTGCGCGAGACGCGCGACGTCTCGCGAATCGCCGCGATCGATCCCGAGGCTGCTTCTCTGGAAGGCTACCTATTTCCTGACACGTACCAGCTCCCACGTTCGGCCGGCGCCAAGGGCATCGTCGATGCCATGGTCGTCGGATTCCTGCGTGCATTCGACGCTGACCTGCGCGCGGCGGCGACGGCCCGCGGCCTCAGCGCGCGAGAGGTGGTGACAATCGCGTCGCTGGTGGAAAAGGAGACAGCGAGCGCTTCCGAGCGGCCGATCGTGTCGGCGGTATATCAAAACCGGTTGCGTATCGGCATGGGGCTGCAGTGTGACCCCACCGTGATTTATGCCTTGCTGCTGGCCGGCAGATGGCATGGCAACCTCACGCGCGACAACCTGCGCGTGGATTCGCCGTACAACACGTACCGCTATGCGGGTCTGCCACCGGGCCCCATCGCGTCACCGGGGCGCGCGTCGATCGAAGCCGCCGTCCGGCCCGCCGAGGCGCCGTCTCTCTACTTCGTCAGCCGCAACGACGGCACCCACGCGTTCGCCACCACGCTCGCGGAACACAATCGCAACGTTCAACAGTGGCAGGTACGATTCTTTCGGAATCGGCCCCGCTGAATCGACCATCTATCGATTCCAGTGAAGTTTTTCCCTGAGCATGTCGAAGTGCGTGCGGGTGGTGGTGCGCAGGAGGTGAAGCACGCGGTCGGCGCGACGGATCACCACCGCGTCGCCACTATGGAGCGGCACACCGAACTGGCCGTCAAACGTCGCCACGGTGTCGGTGGGCGCCCCTTCGAGCAGCGGTCGAAGGACGATCTCGGCCGACGCGGGCAGGACAATCGGCCGGTTCGTCAGCGTGTGCGGTGCGATCGGCGTCAGGATGACGGCGTCCACCGACGGGTGCATCACCGGGCCGCCGGCTGACAGGTTGTAGGCGGTCGATCCGGTGGCCGTGGCCACGATGAGTCCGTCGGCGCGCACGTGGCTCATATGCTCGCCGTTGACCGAGACATCCAATTCGAGCATCCGCGACAGCCGCCCGCGCGTGATGACGATGTCGTTGAGCGCGACGCGTGAGGCGGCCACCGTACCTTCGCGCTCAATACGTCCTTCAAGCAACAGTCGTGTTTCGGTCCACGTCCGGCCTTCGAGGATGGAGGCCAGCGCGTCGGTGAGTTCGGCGCGGCGGACTTCCGTGAGGAAGCCCAGATGTCCCAGATGGACGCCCAGCACCGGTACGGCGGCACCTGAGTGCACGACGGCGCTTGCCGCCGACAGCAGCGTGCCGTCGCCGCCGAACGCCACCACCACATCCACGTTCTCAGCGATCGCCTCCCTGGGCGCGGTCGGCCAGCGTGTGCCCGTGCCGGCCGCTGCGGCCTCTTCGCTCGCCAGCACGACCGATGCGCCGCGTGCGGTCAGCCATTCGGCGGCCTCGACCATCGCGGCCAGTGCCGAGGCGTGCGGCCGTGCGATCAGGCCGAAGCGGGTGAAGGACATAGGTGCAGCAGGAACTCGCGGTTGCCCTCCGCGCCGGTAATCGGCGACGGTTCGAGACCGCATCGCGACAATCCTACCTGACGCGCGGCTTCAACGACTTCGTCCACCACGCGCGTGTGGATGCGGTCGTCGCGCACGATGCCGCCTTTGCCCACGTCCGACTTGCCCGCTTCGAACTGGGGCTTGACCAGCGCGATGACGTGACCGCCCGGCGCCAGCAGCGGGGGCACCACCGGCAGGATGTGGCGCAGCGAGATGAACGACACATCGATCGTCACGAGGCCGAATTGTCGCGTTTCCATCGGCAGGTCGTCGGGTGTGAGATAGCGGGCGTTGGCGCCCTCGATGACGTGCACGCGCGCGTCGGTGCGGATCTTCCAGTCCATCTGGTTGTGTCCCACATCCAGGGCGACCACGCGCGCGGCGCCGCGGTGCAGCAGCACATCGGTGAAGCCACCGGTCGAGGCGCCGATGTCGAGGGCCGTCATGCCCGTGGGATCGATCCCGAACACCTCGAGCGCGCGGACGAGTTTGAGGCCGCCGCGGCTGACCCACGGGTGGTCGGGTGTGCGCAGGGTCACGACCGAGGTGTTGGCGATAGCGGTGCCGGCCTTGACGGCGGGCTGCCCATCCACGGTGACGTCACCCGCGAGAATCAGTGCGCGCGCGCGTTCGCGCGATGGGGCCAGGCCGCGATCGACCAGCAGTTGATCCAGTCGGAGCTTCACGTGTGACGGGCCTTCACGTCGTTCGGGTGAGGCTCCAGTCGGCCAGTGCGGTCAGCCGACCGTCGAGTCCGGCGGCCTTCAGGGTGTCTTTCGCGCGGGCGACGCACTCCACCGCCAGCCGCCGTGACGCGTCGACGCCATGGAGCGAGGGGTAGGTCGGCTTGCCCGAGGCGGCATCTTTGCCGGCGGTCTTGCCCAGGCCGGCCGCCGAGCCTTCCACGTCGAGCACGTCATCGATAATCTGAAACGCGAGGCCCACTTCCTGGGCGTAGTAGTCCACGGCGGCGACCACGGCGTCTTCGACGCCCACGATCATCGCGCCGGACACCGCGGCAGCCCGAAAGAGCGCGCCGGTCTTGCGCGCGTGCATGTCGCGCAGTTCCCGCTCGCCCATCGGCTCGGGCGGGTGTGACGGCACGCGGCCCGCCGCCCGCAGATCGACCGCCTGCCCTCCGACCATGCCGATCGCACCCGCCGCCGTGGCCAGCACACTCATGACACGCAGCCGCCGTTCGGCTGGGGCTTCAGGGGCGCCAGGTGGCGAAACGGGTGAAGGCGACTCGGCGAGCAGGCCGAACGCTTCGGTCAGTAACCCGTCGCCGGCGAGGATCGCGAGGCCGTCGCCGTACACGACGTGGGTGGTGGGACGACCGCGCCGCAGCGCATCGTTGTCCATCGCGGGCAGGTCGTCATGCACGAGTGAGTAACAGTGAATCATCTCAACCGCGCACGCAGAGGGGATGGCCATGAGGCGCGCCCGCGGCGTGGTGATGCCCGCCAACGGCGCGACGGCTTCCGCGGTCATGAGCGTGAGGCACGGCCGCAGGCGCTTGCCCCCACCCATCAGGCCGTGTTGCATGGCGTCGATCAGCAGCGTCGGCGCCGCGCCTTCGGGCAGAGCCTGGCGAAGCGCCGCGTCCACCACGGCGCGAAGGTCGGTGAGGTAGGCCGCGAGATCGGGTGTGGCGCTCACAATCACCCAGCCGAGTCGTCGGCGGAGACGAGCCCGCTGCCGTCTTTCAAATCGCCGCGTTCGGTCAGCAGTTCGATACGCTTCTGGGCCGCGCCAAGCTGGTCGTGGCAGTAGCGCGAGAGTTCGACGCCTCGTTCGAACAGCTTCAGCGACGTATCGAGGGGCAGGTCGCCGTCCTCAAGCTGTTTCACGAGTGTCTCAAGCTCCGCGATGGCCGATTCAAAGTCTTTGATGGCAGTGCTCATGGGTCTGTCCGTCCTGTGACCGTGCAGCGCAGTTCGCCGTCCGCGACAGTGACGCGAACCGCGTCACCGGGGCTGACGCTTGCGGCCGATCGAATGATACTCGTCCGGGTGTCGTTCCAGCACACGGCGTATCCTCGACCAAGCACCGCGAGCGGACTCAGCGCGTGCAAACGCGCGGCCAACTCGCGCGACCGCGCGGAGGCGTGTTGGACGCCGACGCGGGCGGTCTGACTGAGGCGGCCGTCCACTTTCGCCAGACGGAGCTGCCAGTCGGCCGTCACACGCCGGATATCTCGAGCCTCGAGGCGCCGCCGCCATCGCTCGAACACCTGCCGGGCGCGTGTGATCCGGTTGGCCTGGGCGTGACGCAGGCGCAGCAGGAACTCCTGACTGTCGCGCTGCTGCAGCACGATCCGCGTCGGATAGCCGTTCAGGCGCGTGGCGGTGCGCAGCACACGTTGGCGGCGGCCGTCGAGGGCCCGCCGTGTCGCCGCGACCAGACGTTCAGCGGCGCGATCGATGCGGTGACGGAACGTGTCGGCCCGCTCCACCACCAACTCGGCGGCGTGTGACGGCGTCGCCGCGCGCAGGTCCGCGACGAAGTCGGCGATGGTGAAATCCACTTCATGGCCCACGGCCGAGATGACGGGCACAGGGCTCGCCGCGATCGCGCGCGCCAGACCCTCGTGATTAAAGGCCCACAGGTCTTCGGCAGAGCCACCGCCCCGGCCGATGATCACGACGTCAACGCCCGGGACGCCCGTGACCGCCCGCAGGGCCCGCACCAGGTCCTCGCCGGCCCCTTCGCCCTGCACGCGCGCATCGCGCACCACGACGTGGGCGGAAGGGTAGCGCGCGATGAGCACTCGAAGGATGTCCTGCAGCGCGGCCCCTGAGCGCGATGTCACGACGCCGATCTTGCGCGGCAGCGTCGGGAGCGGGCGTTTGCGCGCCGCGTCGAACAGGCCGTCGGCGGCCAGACGTCGCTTGAGTTGTTCGAAGGCGACTTGCAGCGCGCCCTGCCCATGCGGCTCAAGTCGGTCGCAGATGATCTGGTATTCGCCCCGGACCTCGTACACGCTCACGCGGCCGCGGGCCACGATGTGCTGGCCGTCTTCGAGCCGGAACGTGAGCCGGCGCGCGTCGGTCCGGAACATCACCGCGCGAATCTGCGACCGGTCGTCCTTCAATGTGAAGTACAGGTGGCCCGAGGAGTGGGGACGATGGCCGGAGACCTGGCCCTCCACCTCGACTCGTGAAAACCCCGACTCGACCATGGACTTGAGCCGGGTGGTCAGTTCACCCACGCTCAGTGGAGGTTCGGGACCCGGGGGCGCGCTCACCACCGCCGGGTCGTCATCAAACGGCAGGCCCCAGGAATCCGCCATGGTCAGCGCGCGGCGACGGGCGTCACGGACATGAGCTCCAGTTCCTGCAACGACAGGTTCAGCCGCGCGATGCTGTGCGCGCGGCCTGTGCTCTCGTCGGCCTGGATCACCACACCGTTGAGCCGCGGGTTCTCCGTGGCCGTTTCGAAGCGCTGCGGCAGCCCCGTCAAAAATCGGTGGATGATGGCCGCCCGGTCAACGCCGATTACCGAATCGTGTGGGCCGGTCATCCCCACGTCGGTGATGTACGCCGTGCCCTTGGGCAGGACGCGATCGTCAGCCGTCTGGACATGCGTGTGTGTGCCGACCATGGCCGTCACGCGACCATCAAGGTGCCAGCCCATCGCCACTTTCTCTGACGTGGCCTCGGCATGGAAGTCCACGAAGATGATCGTGGCCTGATCCTGCACCGCCTGGATCTGTTCCAGCACGACACGAAACGGATCATCGAGCGGATTCATGAAGATGCGGCCCATCACGTTGATCACCGCCACCTGGACGCCGTTGGCCGCGCGTGCCACATGCCGGCCCAGACCGGGCGTGCCCTCGGGGAAGTTCGCCGGACGGAGCAGCCGGGGCTCCTTCGCGAAATACGGAATGATCTCTTTCTTGTCCCACGTGTGATTGCCGCCGGTCATGACATGCACGCCGTAGTCGAGCAATTCGTGCGCGATGTCGGGCGTCACGCCAAATCCGGCCGCTGAGTTCTCCACGTTGGCAATGACCAGATCGATGTTGTGGTGCGACGAGATCGCCGCCAGGCCGCGGCGGAGCAGATCCCGGCCCGGACGTCCGATGATGTCGCCGATGAAGAGCAGGTTGGTCATGGGGTTTCGATCGGGATCTGGATGAGGTGCCCGCGCCGTTCTTCCAGGCGGGGTAACACCACCCGCAACTGGCCCGCCGAGACATACGCCCTGGCGGCCCCCGAATCCACGGCGGTTGTCAGACGAACGCCGCGTGCGAAACGGCCGGAACTGCGTTCAGCAACGTGATAGCGGGCGTCGGGCGGGGACGTGCCGCCGAGCTTGGCGCCGACCACGAGCACCGTGTTCTGGCGGACCCACACACGCACCGCGCTCACCGGCACGCCGGGAATGTCCACCAACACTTCCACCCCGGCGGTGGTGTCGACCACGTCGAGTGCAGGTCGGCATTCGCCCGTGGCCATCGCTGCGCCAGGCACGCTGCGGTCCAATTCCATGAGCAGCTGCCGGGCGTCTTCCGCCAGGTCTTCCGCCTCTTGCCCGCGCCGTGACTCTGTCATTGCATCTTCGATTCTACGGGCGATTTATCGTCGGCTGGGTCTTATTGGGGCCTTGGAACGCGAGTGGGAGCACTCTGAGCGATACAACATGAGTCAAACACACTAAGAAAATATGCCTTTACAAATACCAAGTCGTCGATATCATTGACTCAGCTCGTTTCTTTCCAGGAGGCTGATTGACTATGACCCTGACCCGTTGGAGCCCAGCGCACAACCTTGCCGCGCTGGAAATTGATCGCTTGAATCGGATGTTTGGCAGTGTGTTTGGAGAAGAGGCCCGCGACGCCGATTCGACGGTGAGTGCGTGGCTGCCGCCGGTGGACATCTTCGAGACCCCCGCGCGCGACCTGGTGGTGAAGCTGGAAGTGCCTGGCATGAAGCGCGAAGACATCACGGTGACGTTTGAGAACAACGTGCTCACCGTGGCCGGCGAGCGCAAGTGGCCTGAAGATGTGAAGCGCGAGGAGTATCACCGTCGCGAGCGCGTCTACGGGGCGTTCCGACGCGCCTTCACCCTGCCGTCATCGGTGGATGGCGGTCGAGTACAGGCCGCGTATGCCGAGGGTGTGTTGACCATCACCCTGCCGCAGCGCGCGGAGGCCAAGCCTCGACAGATTACCGTCGAAGGCTGAGTCGGGGTCCTGAATACTGAAGCGCCGGGCTGTGATCAGCCCGGCGCTTTTTTTTTCACAGGAACCCTGACGGAGCGATTGCGTCGAATTGCACATGACTGGATGGCTGGCACTCGGGGGATTGGTCCTGGCGGGCGTGACGTTCTTGTCCTTGATGCTCGCCTTCGTGATGTTCTTCATGAAGGCGGTCTTCTGGCTGGTGCTGCTGCCGTTCCGCCTTCTGTTCTGGGCACTCGGCGCGGTCGTGCTGCTGGTGGGAGGCCTGGCGCTGATCCTCGCGCCCCTGCTGCCGCTCGTGATGCTCGGCGCGCTGGTCTACGGCCTGGTGCGGCTGATCAGGCGCCCGGTGGCGGCGTAGCGGGCATCCGCTCACCCCAGTTCGTCGCCCGCTCGTACGCATCTGCCATGCGCAGCATGGTCGGCTCATCCCACGGACGGGCCAGGAACTGCAGACCGACAGGCAGCCCTTCGGCGGTGAATCCACACGGCAGGCTGATTCCCGGCAGGCCGGCCAGGTTCGCGCCGACCGTATACACATCCGCCAGGTACATCTGGATGGGATCGTCCACGCGTTCCCCCAGACGGAACGCGGCACACGGCGACGTCGGCAGCGCCACCACATCAACCGTCTCGAACGCGCGAGCGAAGTCGCGGGCGATGAGCGTGCGCACCTGCTGGGCCTTCAGGTAATACGCATCGTAGTACCCCGCACTGAGCACGTAGGTGCCAAGCATGATGCGGCGTTTCACTTCTGCGCCGAATCCGTCGTGCCGCGACCGTTCGTACAGGTCGGCCAACGACGAGACGCCCGCGGCGCGAAGACCGTAGCGCACGCCGTCATACCGCGCCAGGTTGGCACTCGCCTCGGCCGTGGCAATCAGGTAATACACGGCAATGCCCCGGTTGGCATTCGGCAATTCGACGTCGCGCACCTCCGCGCCGAGCGATCGCGCCACCGTAAGGGCCGCCTCGAACGCCGCCCGCACGTCCTCATCCACATCGTCTGTAATCAGGTGCCGGGGCACACCGATACGAACGTTCCGCACATCGCCGGTGAGCGCCTTGACGAACGCCGGCACCGGCTGTTGAGCTGAGGTCGAATCACGCGCGTCATGTCCGCTGATGACCTCGAGGACCGCGGCGGCTTCACGCGTAGTGCGCGTCAGCGGACCGATCTGATCGAGCGACGAGGCGAAGGCCATCAGGCCGTAGCGCGACACCCGGCCATACGTGGGCTTCACCCCGACGACCCCGCAGAGCGACGCGGGTTGCCTGATCGACCCGCCGGTGTCAGACCCCAACGCGATCGGCACGAGCGACGCTGCGACCGCCGCCGCCGACCCGCCGCTTGACCCTCCAGGCGTGCGCGTCAGATCCCAGGGATTGTGGGCCGGCCCGTACGCGCAGTTGTCGGTGGATGACCCCATCGCAAATTCGTCGCATCGCGTGGTCCCGACAATCACCGCACCGGCGGCCTCAAGGCGTTCAACCACCGCGGCGTCGTACGGCGACTGGTACCCTTCGAGGATCTTCGACCCGGCCGTGGTGGGGATGCCGCGCGCGACAATGTTGTCTTTGATCGCGAGCGGACGTCCGTGCAGCGGCCCGGCAGGGGCGTCCGCGCGGTCGAGGACGTCGGCGTGTGCCAGGGCGCGTTCGGCGGCCACATGCTGGAACGCCTGGAGCGCCGGCTGGGAGGTGGCGATGCGAGCAAGGGCGGCTTCGACGCCGGCCCGGACAGTCCCGGTCATCCAATCACCTTGGGTACGCGAAAGAGCCCCGCCTCACGGTTGGCGTCGGGTGCGTTGGCGAGCGCGTCGGCATTCGACAGCGAGGGGCGAGGAATGTCTTCGCGCCACGCCGGTTCGGCGGGCAGCGGATGTGACGTCGCGGCGATGCCGGTGGTATCCACCTGACGGACCTGTTCCACGAAACGCAATACGTCGTTCAACTGCCGGGCGAACTGGAGTCGTTCGTCCGGCGTGAGGGTCAGTCGCGCCAGTGTCGCGATTCGGTCAACATCATTCGGCTCGAGCGTCGACGCCATCCGGGGATGCTAGCATGGGCGCATGAGAGTGCCTGGGCGGGTGATGACGCGTCTCTTCTGGACTGCGTGTGTGACAGCGGGTGTCCTTGTCTCAACCGCCGGGACCGGCGCGTGGGGCATGGACGTGCACCGCTGGATTACCGAACGTGCGATCGATGGATTGCCCGAACCCATCCGGCCATTTTTTGTCTCAGAGCGCGCGTTTATCTCTGAGCACTCGGTGGACCCTGATTTGTGGCGCACGGTTGACCTGCGCGGAGAGCGTGGCGAGGAGCCGCCCAACCATTTTCTGGACATGGATTTCGAGGAAGGCACGAAGGCGCCGTTCCTGAACATTCCCCGGGACTACGACGCCTATGTGGCCAAGTACGGGATCGGACCCGCCAACCGCTACGGCCGCCTGCCGTGGCGGGCCGAGGAGATCTACAACAAGCTGGTCGGTGCCTTCAAGGAAATGGGGCAGCCCAATGCGCCGTTTGCGGCTGACAACGCCAGATACTTTGTCGCGGTTCTCGCCCATTACATCGAAGACGCGCATCAGCCGTTCCACGCGGTGATCAGTTACGACGGCCAGGCGACGAATCAGCGCGGCATTCATTCGCGCTTTGAAACGGAACTGGTGTTGCGCAACCAGAAGACCCTGAGCCTGACGCCGGTCAAGATCATCGTCATTCCGGCATTCCGCGACTTCATGTTCCAGACGCTCATCGACAGCCAGGCGTTGGTGGACGCCGTACTGGCGGCGGACCGGACGGCCACCGAAGGTCGCGAGTTTTACGATGCGCCGTACTTTGATGCGTTCCTCAAGGGCGTGAAGCCCGTGCTCGAGCGCCGCTTGAGCGAGGCGGCCTCGGGCGTTGCCAGCGCCGTGTTCTCGGCCTGGGCGGAGGCCGGGCGGCCGGTGCTGCCGGCCGGGGGCGTTCGTCCTCCAGCTCGCATTCGTCGGTAGCCGGTCGCGTGGCACGCTGCTGATGGAGGTATTTCTTCTGCCGGTGACACTGGCGCCGCCAGGCAGTGAACCGACGTTCGAGTTGTACTGTGAGCCGCCACCCGAGCCCGTTCCTCAAGCAGGGGAGGCTGCCGCCCGGCGGTCCTTTTTCGGGTATCTCGCGGACAAATTTCGTCTTGCACTGGCGGAAGGTGAAGAGGAGGAGCGGCGTCAGGAAGATGGACAGGCACCGGCCGAAACCGGCGGCCGCATCACGCGTTTTGTGAAACGAAAACTCGCGGCGGCCGTCGCCGAGCAGCGGCTGCTGTGGCACATGCGCCATGCCTCAGGGGCCAGGCTCCACCACCCGCCGACGATCACCTCGGCGCGCGCTCTGGAGATCGCCATGGCGGAGTTCAAGAAGGACTATGCCAAACACCGGCGGTGGTGCTTCATCGATGCCGCCATCGTGGTGGCCCAGACGCCGCTGGCGTTTGTGCCTGGTCCGAACTTCATCGCGTATTACTTCATCTTCCGCAGCGTCGGGCATTTCTTCTCGTTCCGTGGCGCGCAAAAGGGGATGGATGCCGCCCTGTGGACGACCCACCCCTCTGAACCGCTCTCGGACCTTCAGGAGGTGCTCGCACTTGAGCCAACGACCAGGGCCGAGCGCATTGAAGCCATTGCGGCCGCCCTGGGTCTCGCCCGGTTGTCGGTGTTCATGCGACGCGTGGCGGAGCGCGGTGCTATTCTTCGCGCGTGACTCTTGCTGAACTCGCCGCGCACCTGGGATGCCGGCTCGAGAATGCCACCGACGCCGACGCGGCCCGCACCATTGCCCGCGTCAACAACCTGCATGATGCTGGTCCGGGCGACCTCACGTTTCTGACCAATCCAAAATTTACGTCGCAGGTGCCGGGCACCCGCGCGTCGGCGATCCTTGCCGACGACACCCTCACCGGCGCGCCGTGTTCCATCCTTCGGACACCGACGCCGGCCGTGGCGTGTGCGTCCGCCATCGCGCTTCTCACGCCAGTCATTGTGGCGGTGGCGCCGGGCATTGATCCGCTGGCGACGATCGATCCGACGGCGCAGGTCGGCACGGGCGTGTCAATCGGCCCGTTCACCTCGGTCGGCGCCGGCGCCGTGATTGGCGCCCACACGGTGCTGTACCCGCACGTCGCCATCGGGCCGCAGGCCCGCATTGGCGAACACTGCGTGATTCACGCCCATGTCTCCGTGCGCGATCGGGTGGTCGTGGGTGACCGCGTCACCCTGCAGGACGGCGCCGTTGTCGGCAGCGAAGGGTTCGGATACGCCACGCGGCCCGACGGCACTCACACCAAGATCCCCCAGGTCGGCATTGTGGTCATCGAAGACGATGTGGAGATTGGGGCGAACTCGACCGTGGACCGGCCCGCGATTGGCGAGACCCGGATTGGCGCGGGCACCAAGATCGATAACCTCGTCCATGTCGGCCACGGCGTGAAGATCGGCAAAAACGTCAGGCTCGCCGCGCTGGTCGGCATTGCCGGCTCCTCGGTGCTCGAAGACGATGTGGTGCTGGCTGGCCAGGTGGGCGTGATCAATCACGTCCGCGTGGGACAAGGCGCACTGGTGGCATCCAAGTCCGCGGTGATGAGCGACCTGGCCGGCGGGCAGACCTACGCGGGCATTCCTGCGATTCCGATCGGGCAGTGGCGCCGTTGGGCCGTGCGGTATCGCAAGGGCAGCACGGGACCGCTATAATCAGCAGCAATGCTGCGAAACCCAACGAGTCGCGCGCTGGCCGTTGCCGGCGCGGTGTTGTTGTCCCTCGGCGCAACGCCTCAGGACACCATCGTCCGTCCACCCAAGTTCGATTACACGATGACCACGCTGCCCAATGGGCTGCAGGTCGTGTTCCTCGAAGATCATTCGACGCCGATCATCCACCTGTCGCTCTGGTATCACGTCGGGTCCAAAGACGAGAAGGCCGGCCGCACCGGGTTTGCGCACCTGTTCGAGCACCTCATGTTCAAAGGGTCGAAGAACGTGCGGGCCGATCAGCATCCGTCGTGGATCACAAGCATTGGTGGACAGGCCAACGCGTCCACGGACGAAGATGCCACGATCTTCTGGCAGACGGTGCCTGCGCAGTACCTGCCGCTGGTGTTGTGGCTTGAGGCGGATCGGCTGGGCTCGCTCGAAGTGAGCGAGGACAAGTTCCTCAGCGAGCGTGAGGTGGTCAAGGAAGAGCGTCGGATGCGTGTGGACAACGTGCCGTATGGCGGCCTCTCTGAAGTCATTTTCGACAAGGCGTTCACGACGCATCCCTACAAGCACCAGACGATTGGCAGCATGAAGGATCTGGAGTCGGCGACGATCGCTGATGTGCGCGGGTTCTACGAGACGTACTACGTGCCGAATAACGCCACCCTGACGCTGGTCGGCGACTTTGATTCCAAACAGGCGCTGACGCTGGTGCAGCAGTACTTCGGCCGCATTCCGCAGGGCAAGCCCGTGCCGCGCGACATTCCGAAGGAGCCCAAACCGACGGCTGAGCGGCGTTTCACGGTGGAGCAGCCGTGGCCGCTGCCGGCAGTGGTCGTGGGTTATCCCATTATCAATGACGGCCACCCGGATGCGTATCCGCTGCACATCCTGGCCAAGGTGCTCTCTGACGGCCAGAGTTCACGCATCTACCGTTCGATGGTGTACGAGAAGCAGCTGGCCCTTGCGGCATTTGGTGACGCCAAGCTGATCGAACATCCCAACCTGTTCTACGCCGTGGCGGTGATTCCCCAGGGGCGGTCCACCGAGACGGCGCTCAAGGAGTTGACGGCCCAGGTGGATGCCATGAAGACCGCGCCGATTACGGCCGAAGAGCTGAATCGGGCCAAGCGTCAGTTCGCGCGCGACTACATTCTGGGCCGCGAGACGATTCAGCAGAAGGCCCTGCATCTGGCGCACGCGGTGGTGATTCACAACGACATCACGACCGCCGATGGCGAGTTTGATCTCTTTCAGAAGGTGACGGTGGAAGATGTTCAGCGTGTGGCGCGGACGTACTTCACGCCCGAGTCGCGTTTCCTCATCACCATCAATCCGGGCCCGGCGCGCACGCCGGCCCAGGGCGGGGGAGGTGACCGATGAGCCTGCGCATTGTTGTGGCGCTGTTGGTCGTGGGTGCCGGTGCCTCGGGGATGGCCCAGGTTCGGCAGTGGCCGACCGAGACGCCGCCGCGCCCGTTGCAGGCGCCGCGGGTGAACTTCCCGGACTACAAGCTCAAGACGTTGCCCAACGGTCTGCAGGTGCTGGCAGTCTCGCAGAACGAGCAGCCGGCGGTGAGTTTTCGGCTGCTCATCAGGGCCGGTGCCGCGCAGGACACGTCCGCCAAGCCGGGGGTGGCGTCATTCGTGGCGGCGTTGCTCGACCAGGGCACGGCGACGCGATCGGCGGAAGTCATCGCGAACACCATCGAGTCTGCCGGGGGCATTCTGGCCGTTGGCGCGGCCAATGAAGTGACCTTCATCAACGGCGCCATCGTCAAAGACCAGGTGGCGCTGGCGCTGGATGTGGCGTCTGAGGTGGCGCGGCGACCGGCTTTTGCGGCGGCGGAGATTCGGCGCCAGATGGACCAGGCGATTCAGGGCCTGCAGGTCAGCGCCGAGGATCCGGAGTACATCGCCAACGCCCTGATTGACCGGCTCGTGTTTGGCTTTCATCCGTACGGGCGCCCGGGACCGAATTCGGTGGACGCGATTCAGCGCATCACCCGCGATGACCTGGTGGCGTTTCATCGCAACTGGTTCGTGCCCAACAACGCGCTGCTCGCCATCGTGGGTGACCTGACGCACGAGGAGGCGTTTGCAGCGGCAGAGAAAGCCTTCGGCAGCTGGGCGAAAGCTGATGTGCCTGTGATGACGTTTGACGAACCACCGCCGCCCACACGGCGGCTGGTGGTGGTGGACCGGCCCGGCGCCGTACAGACGGAAGTGCGCGTGGGCCAGATTGCCGTGAGTCGCACGCACAAGGAATACGTGCCGATCGACATGGCCCTGCGCATCCTTGGTGGCGAGGGGGCCAACCGGTTGTTCGGCGTGCTTCGGAGCGACCGCGGTTTGACGTACGGCGCGTCGGCGAACTTCCGGGCCTACAAGTTCGGCGGCAGCTTTATCGCCGAGACGGATACGCGGTCCGAAACCACCGGCGAGGTCCTGCGCCTGACCGTGGACGAGTTCTTCCGCATCCAGAAGGAGCCCGTGGATTCGCGCGAGTTGCGTGGGGCGCAGGACTACATGTCGGGCAACTTCCCGCTGGCCATCGAGACGCCGTCCGCGATTGCGATGCAGGTGCTCAACCAGTTGTTTTTCGGCCTGAGCCTGGATGAACTTGAGACGTACCGTGAGGAAGTGACCACAGTGTCCGTGGCCGACATTCAGCGGGTGGCCAGGCAGTTCCTGTTTCCCGATCGTCTTTCGATCGTCCTGGTCGGGGATGCCTCGACGTTTGTGGGCCAGCTCAAGGCGATGGGGTTCGATCAGTTCGAACGCATTCCGATCGCTCAGTTGGATTTGAGTGCGCCGAACCTGCGCAAGGCCGGCGGCGACAGACGTGACTGAGCCCGTGCCCGCCGCGTCTTCACGCCGCGTCATGATCTCGTGCGGCGAGCCGTCCGGCGACCTCTACGCCGGTGCACTGGTGCGTGCGCTCCAGCGTCAAGCCCCGGCGACAACCGCGTTTGGTTTCGGCGGTGCGCACCTTGCGGGCGCCGGCGCCGAACTGATCGGTGACTATCACGGCTTCAGCGTCACCGGGCTCACCGAGGCGCTCTCGGTGGTGCGCCGGTCGTGGACGATGCTCGGCACGCTGAGCGACGCCGCGCGCGACCGGCGGCCCGACGTGTTCGTCGCGATCGACTTTCCCGACTTCAATTTTCGGCTGCTGCCGCGGGTTCACACGCTCGGCATCCCCATCGTGTACTACATCAGCCCGCAGCTCTGGGCGTGGCGCGCCGGCCGCCTGAAGACACTCACGCGATACGTGTCGAAGATGCTGGTAATTTTTCCATTCGAGCAGGCGATCTATGAACGTGCCGGGCTGCCCGTCGAGTTCGTGGGGCATCCGCTCATCGATCTGGCGGTGGCCACGCGTTCGCGTGAAGAGACATGCCGCGCGGCCGGACTTGATCCGGCCCGGCCGATCGTGGCGCTCCTGCCTGGCAGCCGGCCCAACGAGGTGCGACTGCTGCTATCGGTGCTGGTCGAGGCGGCAACGCGGCTGGCGCGCGACGTGCCGGGGGTGCAATTCCTGGTCGCCCGCGCTCCCGCGCTCGACGACGTGTTTTTCGGGCCCCTCGATCAACTGCGCGCCGCCGGTGTGCCGCTCGCGATGATGTCCGACGCCACAGATGACGCACTCGCCGCTTCTGACGTGGTGATTACGGCCTCGGGGACGGCCACCGTGCAGACGGCGCTGCACCAGCGCCCGATGGTGATCGTGTATCGCGTGTCGCCGGTGACGTACGCGATCGGCAAACGCGTGATTCGCGTCGCCAACTACGGCATGGTGAACCTGGTCGCCGGACGCCAGGTGGTGCGGGAGTTCATTCAGGACGCCTGCACGCCTGAGGCGGTGGCCGACGAAGCGCGCACGCTGCTGATGGACCCGGCCAGCGCCGATCGCATGCGTCTGGACCTGGCTGAAGTCGTCCAGAAACTCGGTGGGCCCGGTGCCTCCGACCGCGCGGCGGCCGCTGTCCTGCGCGCCTGCCGCTAGGCGCGTGTCAGAGACTTCCCGGCCTTGAAACCCAGGCCGAGGGGGCCGGATGCACAAGTTGACAGGCGATCGCGCGTACTGCTACAAAATGTAGCATTACATGGTGAACACTCCCGCCCACCCGCGTCCCCTCGGTAATGTGGAGCAGCGCGTCATGGACCATGTGTGGTCGCACGGGCCCGTGACCGCCGATGCCTGTCGGCAGGCGCTGGCCGCTGCGTGGCCCATGAAGGAATCCACCGTTCGCACCGTGCTGCGGCGGCTTGAAGCCAAGGGTTACGTGACGCACTCCACCGAAGGCCGCACGTATATCTATCGCGCGGCCGAACGACCAGCGTCGGTGGCGACGCGGGCCGTGCAGCACCTGATCGATCGGTTCTGGGGTGGCTCGGCCGAAGCACTCGTCGCAGGGCTCGTCGATCACGCAGTGCTCAGTCCCAAACAGCTCGAACGCCTCACGCGTCGTATCTCCGATGCGAAAGCGCAGCCCGGGGAGAAGAAGCGATGACACTCACAGCCCTTGCCACAGAATACGCGCTCAGGTTGATTGTGCTGGTCGCGCTCGTCGGGCTTGGTCTGGCTCTGGTCCGGCCCGCATTGGCGCGCACGAGACTTTTTGTCTGGACCCTGGTGTTGCTCGCCGCCTGGCTGATGCCGGTGGTCATGACCTACATGCCGGATGTGAAGGTTCCCCTGCTCGCCGCGCTGTCGACGTCCGAGTTCGTCGTCACGGGAACGACCCCTGCGGGCAACCAGTTTGGGGAGCGAGACGCCCTGGCTTCGGACGCCACCTCGCCGTGGACGGCCGAGCGGGCCGCCTGGATCAGCGGTGTGATCTACCTGTTCGGCGTCGCGCTCCTGCTGCTGCGCATGGCGTGGGGCTGGCGCTTGACGAATCGACTGATTCGGCGCGCGCGCGAGATCCCCGATGCCGACCTTCAAGACCTGTTGAGTCGCCTCGGTTCCTCCGACGGTATTCGCGGCATGCCACGCGTGCTGGAGAGCGCACTGGTACGCGTACCGTTCGCCATGTCTCAGGCAGGACCAGGCGGGGTCGCCAGACACCGCAGGCGAACGG
>ENA-ORBV01001450-ORBV01001450.1-microbial-mat-metagenome-genome-assembly--contig:-NODE-1450-length-52706-cov-20.026354_pt1 | contig 52706 bp, 19 predicted proteins | sample MGYA00237777_ERZ505514 | MGnify/ENA primary metagenome ERZ505514 (study PRJEB26160, sample SAMN06269048) | microbial mat metagenome | isolation source: Oligotrophic lake microbial mat | place... | reverse complement strand
CAGCCTGATATCATAATAAGAAGATGAGCACCCAGAGCCATGATCATCAAATTTCAACTACGCTAGAGACATCCCCACTAAGCGTTCCGAGCGCGTTTCACATCAGATTTCAGTTCACTCAAATTTGTCTTGCTGGCAGCATGGTTAGCCACCGCTCAGAGCGCAAATAATGTGCACCGTTTCCCCGCCTGAGACGGAGACCGTCAAATTTTTAGCCTCGTCTTCATTGATGAACAGTTTGATGTGCTCGCGAATTCGTCCGTGCTCATCGATCATTCGAAATTTGATACCAGGGAAGGCTTTGTCCAGATTGCCGAGAATCTCGCTAATGGATGCACCCTCGCCCTCGACCAGGTTTGCTTTGTTCGTATAAGAACGTAGCGGGCTTGGAATGTAGACCTTCATAAATTCTCCTTCGTCCTGAACTCTGACATGCCAGCCTGAAACTAGCTCTCCAAGGCTGACAAAGAGTAAACTTCCGGCAGATGCCTGGCTATGCACTGCCATGTTTCGCCTTCATCGGCGCTAGCCCACACTTCACCACCGGTGGTGCCGAAGTAAATGCCTATAGGATTGGAGTGGTCCGAAGTCATGGCCTGACGTTTAACAGTCAAGTAAGCTTTCTCTCTGGGCAAGCCTTTGTCCTGGCGCTTCCAGCTGTCACCGGCATTAGTGGTGACATACACGGCGGGTTTTCCTTCAGGACTTGTACGCGGCCAAACTTCAGTTCCATCCATCGGAAACACCCAGGCCTTATCAACATTTGTTGGATGAACCACAACGGGGAAACCAATATCGCCGATGCCTTCCGGCATGTTCTCGCCAACTCTGATCCATTGATTGTCCGGGCGATCGATTCGATAAAAGCCACAATGATTTTGATGATACATTCGATCCGGATTTGCCGGATGCAAAACAACGCAGTGCGGATCGTGTCCGTATTCAACATCCGAGTTCGGAAGAAAGTCGGCCGCGATGCCCTTGTTTAGCGGGCTCCAGTTTTCGCCTTTATCTATACTCTCAAAAATTCCACCGATGGAAACGCCGATATACATGTGATTTTTGTCGCGCGGATCGATCAAGATAGAATGCAAAAATTGTCCGTCAGGCGTTTCACCAAATTCGAACCATTTTGTATATGAAGGATTGTCATTGAGTCCTTTTACCGGTGACCAGGTGTCGCCGTTGTCGGTGGAAACAAACAATCCCGCAGGCGCCGTGCCGAGGTACCAGACTCCTGGTTCGGAATCATGACCCTGGGTCAACCAGAAAGTACGTAAAACAGCGCGTTTCGCTTTACCTGCTGCATCGGCTGGCTTTTCCGAAAGATCTGTTTGTCCTACTAGCTCTGGTTTGTGTTCACCGGATTCTTCCGCTGCTTGTTCTTCTACTTTGTCGAACGCCGGTGGTTTCGATGACTCGGTCCAGGTGGTGCCACCATCTGTGGAGCGGAAAACTGTCGGACCAAGGTGTCCTGTTTTCGCAGCCATTAGCATCACGCCTGGTGCCCTTGTGTCCGCGACAAAATCGTGAATCACATGACCAAGAAAAATCGGATCCGACAAATCCCACTTTGTACGATCGGTGTTTGCTTTTAAAACAAAAGCGCCTTTGCGTGTTCCGACAAACAAATTGGCTGTTTTGGTTCCAGTGGATTTAGTAGCCGTGGTCATAGGCACCTCAGACGGGATAACAACAGGGTTTCGCACGTGCAAGACTTCGACAATCGAGTTGCAGGCACTGCTAATAATACAACTTCAACAGCAATTCGATCCTTAGCGAATTTGCTGGTGCATGCCCCTTAATTTTTGGCGTTTGAACAACATAGCCGGCCGCATAACAGTTTCCGCGAGGCAACCCCGGCACACGTTCTCTGGTTGTTAGAGATTGTCGACTTATTGCAGTTCAAAGTGGCGATTATTCAAAGATCACCATTCGAATGACCCTAACGGGTGATATGGACTTTCGACCGGCTTGCCATAATGAAAGTAGCGGTTGTTCTGGTTCTGCAAACGGCACTGAAGTTCTGATGCGATGATGGAGGCTTGACTATGGCTACTCACATGTCTGGGCGTTTTTTTACTGCTGGTGATCCTTTGCAATCTCCCGATATTTTGAAATCTTTGTACGAAAACGGTAGTTCGCTGGTGCGGCGACGACTGGCTGAGAACCCCGCCTGTCCGGCCGACCTTTTGATCACCTTGAGTAAAGACCCCGACCCCGATGTGCGTGTGTGTTTGGCGAGCAACCCTGCGGCGTCGCCCGACATCTTGCATTCCCTGGTCAACGATGAGAATGTCGATGTGCGTTTGTCGCTCGCTGAAGATTGCGCGTTGGCACCGTATTTGCTGAAGATTTTGGCGGATGATACTAATCCGTATGTGAAGGCACGCGCCGAGTCCACGATTGAGTGCCTGGAGTTCGAGGAGCAGCTGAAGAAACAAGGATTCGTTCCGCAGGAAGGAACCGTCGCGCTTCTCGGTGAGCTACTGGTAGCAGCCGGAGCCGTGTCCCGAGATGTTCTTATGATTTCTCTTTCGTATTCGAAGAGCGTAGACATGCCACTTGGGCGAGTCCTGGTTAAAAATAATCAGGTCGATGCAGAACTTGTAATTCGTGCTTTGAAGTTGCAGACGTTGGTGCGCGGGGGCAAATTATCGCTCGAGTCGGCGCTTGAAAAATTGAAGCGCGAAGCGCACAAACGCGAACCTTCGAGCGACTAAACGAAAACTATTCGTCGTGTTTATTCGGCTTTAGTATTTTGGAATAGCCGAATCAACTTGATCTGACCAGAGCAGAATGCCACCAGTCATATTGCGCAGTTTTTTGAAACCGGATTGTTGCAAAAAGTCGACGGCCATTCTGCTGCGAGCACCGGAGCGGCAATAAATGATCATATCCGCTGCTGAGTCGAGTTCACCGAATCTCGATTGAAGCTCGGGAAGCGGGATGTGAATTGAACCTTCAATTTTGCAAAATTCAACTTCGTTGTTGTTGCGAACATCAAGAAGAACAACGTCATCAGGCGTTTCTTTCAAAAGTTGCGCGACATCTTTAGGTTGAATTTCCGAGCCGTTTACTATTGATCCGTTGGTCATGGTGTCACTGCCTTTCTTGGTTGCGTTGCTAAACGTTTGGTCTTCTGTGTTTTGGTCTTTGTTGCTGGTGGTGTTGCCAATGCCACCTGGGGTGGTGCCATCACTGGCGCAGTACGCATCCTGGTCGACCAGTTTCGTGATTGTAGGATGGTCGCCGCACGAAGGGCAATCGTGTTTGCGTTTGACTGTGAGCTTGTGAAACTCCATGTCGAGCGCATTGTACAAAAGAAGTTTACCAATCAAGGGCTGACCTTCTGCGAGAATTAGTTTAACTGCTTCGGTTGCTTGCAAGGTGCCGATCACTCCGGCGAGCACGCCGAGAACGCCACCCTCGGCGCAGTTCGGCACGGCGTCGGCAGCTGGTGGCACGGGGAAAAGACAGCGATAGCATGGACCATCCGGATGGCAGAACACGCTCAGCTGCCCCTCGAAACGAAAGATCGAGCCATACACGTTTATCTTCTTTGCGATAACGCAGGCGTCGTTGATCAGATAACGAGTGGCGAAATTGTCCGTGCCATCGACGACAAGGTCGTAGTCTTCGATCGTTCGCAAAACATTTTCTGCCGTTAAACGAATCCGATGGCTGATGATCTCGATCTCGGGATTGATTGCTGCGAGTCTCTTTTGGGCGGTATCTGATTTCGATTTTTTGACGTCATCTACTGAATACAAAACTTGCCGTTGCAAATTACTTAAATCAACATCGTCGAAATCAACAATGCCAAGCTTGCCGACGCCCGCCGCTGCCAGGTATAGGGACACGGGCGATCCTAAACCGCCGGCACCGACGACAGCGACTCTCGCTTCTTTCAGTCTTTTCTGCCCTTGCATGCCGACTTCCGGCAAGATGATCTGTCTTGCGTATCGGGATTTCTCGCTAGTGCTGAGGTCTACCATGGTCCTTTCAGGCGATCAAACGCCAGCGATAAAACGTTCTATATAAAATGTTTGATCAATCGTTCGTAGGTTTGGGTCAAGTCTTCGGGAAGGACTCGAGTTTCCGCAATCGAAGTCATGAAATTGGCGTCACCGATCCAGCGCGGAACGACGTGGAAGTGCAAATGTTCTTTCACACCGGCTCCGGCTGCGCGTCCGAGGTTGAGCCCCATGTTGAATCCGTCTGGTGAATATTCGCCTTGAAGAATTACTTGCGTGCGTTTCGTCAGCTCCATCATTTCAGTAGTAGTCGCCACATCGAAGGCTGCCAGCGAATGTTCATGCTGATATGGGATCACCATCAGGTGGCCGCTTGTATAAGGATATAAATTCAAAACGATAAAACAGAGTTCGCCGCGATACAGAATCAAATTGGATCGATCGTCACCATTTTCCAGAAGCATGCAGAAAACGCAGCCGGGTACGCGATCGACGTTTGTGATGTATGTGTATCGCCAGGGTGTCCAGATATGTTCCATTAGTCCAACTGCATATTAGAGATATTTCAAATGGTGAATCGACGATCAACTAGCACCATATACGGTGAAGCCAGAAGATTGTCACTGCTGCCGGGCTGCCGACCTTCAACTGATAAAAGATCGGGAGCCAGAAAATAAAGTTTAACAGAGTCATTGAATGACAAAACAAAACAAACATCAAACATCAATCATCAAATGTCAGCATCAAACATCAGTCATCAAACACCCCTCTCGACCCGGATCGCATGTGGCGCTTTTCGAAATTATTAAGGCGGGGGTCATGTTCTTCTTTTGAGGCCTTCGATTGAATCAACAAACTGTTTAGATCTCTCAAACTGCGCTAAACCCGAGAATGCTTACTGCTCAATATCTTCGGGGTTTTCGGTTCAAAATAGCTTCTATCAACAAAACATTGCAACAACCGAAGGACTGAAAAGGAAGTTGTGCTCGTCAATCCTTACTAGCACCAGGATATGGCGCGCTTGATAACCGTTTTGTGCTTTTCGATTTGATGAGAGAATCGATCCGTTGCATCACTAAAAAGATTCCGTTGCAGCACTAAAAAGATCACTCCTGCAGTTATTCTTTTTGTCGGTAGCTAGTTCTAAAGGCAAGCGTGAAAACCAAACTTAGAATCAATCGATTAGCAAGTCCACGGCTTGGTCCTGCTGTCTTCCACCGAATTGCCTGTGTTCTTTCAATGATTTTGCCGCTGCTCGCTGTCGCTGCGCCGGTTCAAGCGGCGCGGATGGAGCAGTGGTTGCCGAACAGGGTGTCTGAAGGACTGGTGGCCATGCCGCAGTTGAAGCCTGAGCGCAAAGTCGGATTCATGACTCCCGAAGGCAAAACGGTGATTGAGCCTCGGTTCGAGGCGGTGCGGCCGTTTTCAGAGGGACTGGCGGCGGTGCGCGCGAAGGGCAAGTGGGGCTATATCGACAGAACGGGTAATTTCGTCATCGAGCCGAAGTTCGATGCTGTGGGCGTTTTGGACTATCCGGGCGATGATCCGATGGACTTTTCAGAAGGCTGCGCTGCTGTCAGAATCGGCGGGCGCGTCGGATTTATCGATAAGACGGGAAATTTTGTCGTGCCCGCGAAGTTCACCAGTGCGTGGCAATTTAACGGTGGCGTTGCGGCGTCGCAGGATTGGGTTTCGGGCAGGTGGGGATTCATAGATCGGCGAGGCGGTTATGTCATAAAGCCTCAATTCAGGAATGCGATGAGTTTTTCCGAAGGGCTTGCCCCTGTATCGAATGAAGACCATGGAACCGAACTTGGATGGGGTTTTATAGATACAAAAGGGCTATTTGTTATATCGCCTGCATATACACTGGCGCTCAATTTTCATGAAGGACTGGCCCTGGTTTTGACGATGACTAATGGTGCCTACGACGGGAAATACATCGATCGTCACGATAAAGCGATTTCAGACAATAACTGCCATGGCGGGAACTCGTTTTCTCAAGGCTTGGCGCCTGTTTCGTTGAAGAATTATAAGCATGGTTATATCGACAAGACTGGCAAGACCGTAATTGCTGCTGCGTTTGAAGAGGCGCGACCGTTTAATGAGAACTTCGCAGTGGTGCGTCTAAGCTCCGACGAATGGGGGTTAATCGATTTGACAGGCAAGGTCGTATTGAAGCGCTCAGTGAAATGAAGCGGTGGCGCTCGGAAGCCAACGGCGCTCAGAATTGAGCAGTCAGTTTCGGCTGACTCCGCCACCAGTTCGGTTTAAAAGCAGACCACGACGCTGTAGTGAACCGGCGGAGATCGAGACTTCGCTCACTGTTCTTTTCCGTGGGCGTTCAAAATTGAAGCGTCGAGGTTGCTTCAGTTTTAACAGTCACGCCACTTGAAATGCGGTGAGTTTAACGGGGTTATAACCTTGGGCAGGAAACCCTTTGCGGCTCACACCGTCTGCTTGTTCGTGTGCTAATTATGAGTTAGTAGCGGGCGGTTCAACAAATAGAAAGTGACAGATGAGTAATCAGTCTTCGGACAACGACTTTAATGCGTCGGACAACAATGCGGACTTCAGCGCGGACAAGACGAATACAAAAATGCGAAAGATGATGTTTGTTGCGGCTATCTGGGTGGCTGCGTTGATGGGTGTGGTGACATTGAAGATCGCCACCGGGACTTCGGTTGTGAAATTACCTACGCTCGCGCAGCATAAGTCGGGAGTGGAAATTTTTGATCGCTACGACAAATTGGTCACTGTTGTTCAGAAGGATGGCGACCGGCAGCCAGTCGCGTTGAGCGCGATATCACCGTTTATGCGTCAGGCTGTGATTGGTATCGAAGACCATAGCTTTTATGAGCACGCTGGTGTTGATCCGATTGGTATTGCGCGGGCGATGTTGCGCAATGCGCAGGCGGGACATTTTGTTCAAGGTGGCAGCACGCTGACACAACAATTGATGAAGACGATGTACTTCGGTCCGGATGATAGAACGGCTCGCCGTAAGATTCTTGAGCTGTTTATGGCGCTGGACGTTGAGACTTGTTATTCGAAGGACAAAATTCTCGAGACGTATTTGAACGAGGTTTATTATGGGCGTGGTGCGTACGGAATTCAACGCGCGGCCTCTACCTATTTTAGTAAGCCGGCAAGCAAATTGAACCTGGCGGAATCCGCATACCTGGCTGCTCTTGTGAAGGCACCATCCGACTTGGGTCAGGCTTCGGCATTGAAGCGGGCAAGCGCGCGGCAACGTGATGTTCTTGACGGTATGGTGGAATGTGGTTTCATCACCAGGGCTCAAGCAGCTAGTGCAAAAACTGCGAAACTGGCTTTCAAAGCCGGTCCGCACTCACGTCAACATCCCTATTATGTCAATCATGTAATCGCGCTTTTGACGGAAGAATTGGGCAAAGAACGTTTATTCGAGAAGCCGATTAAAGTTTATACAAACCTCGATCTGCCCGCTCAAAAAGCAGCAGAACTATCTCTTGGAAAAGGCATCAAAGGCGCGCCTCGCGGAATCGATCAGGGGGCGGTTGTTTCCATCGATCTTGATTCTGGTGGCATCATTGCCCTCGTCGGTGGTGTCGGCAGATTCGAACGAAATGAGTTTAACCGGGCGATGAATCCGCACACTGCGGGCTCGGCATTCAAGCCGTTTGTTTACCTCGCGGGGCTAATGTCCGGCGTTATCGGACCGGATACTGTTCTTAACGATGCACCAATTGCGGTACCATTGTATGATGGCAGTTCTTACAGTCCAAACAACTACGACGGAACCTTTAAAGGACTAATGACCGTCCGCGATGCCATTGCCATGTCGCGAAACGTCTGCGCCGTCCAGGTTGCGCAAAGTGCGGGCGTCAAGATGGTCGTTGAAGTTGCTCAAAAAGCTGGTATCTCATCTAACATGGATCCGACTCCTGCTCTAGCGCTTGGCACATGTGCGATATCACCGTTGGAGATGGCTAACGCTTACGCCACATTAGCGCGGGGCGGCGAGTACCTCGAACCGATGTTCATCCGCCACATCAATGAGAAAGACGGTTCTGTCATTAAAGAGTACAAACCGAAAAGTGGAAGTCGCTTGCCGGCTGAATCGGTTTATCAATTAGTTGACTGCATGGAAGACGTGGTCAAAGTTGGGACAGGCAAAAGAGCCAGCCTCCCGGGTGTGGCCGTCGCAGGGAAAACAGGGACCGCCGATGATTCCAAAGACGTCTGGTTTGTGGGCTTCACACCGGATGTGGTGACAGCAGTTTGGGCAGGAAATGATGCCAACGACGCGCCTCGGGCGAAGGGTATCACCGGCGGTACTATCGCGGCCGGCATCTGGTCCGGCTACATGAACGGCTTCTACAAAACTCATCCGAAACCGTCGGTCGCCTTCATCGATCCGCAGCAGCCCCTCGCCCATCATGCGCCTTACTTTGCCTACGCAAGTCAGGATGGGATGGACGATATCGAGGTTGATTCTGATTACCCCGAACAGATTCCTTACGTTCGTGAATACGGAACGGTTCGAGATGCGTCCAACCGGCACGATTCACATCCTCCGTTTCTCGGAAGCGGCGAGGTCATCATTGCGGACAAGGCGAATCAGAAGGCAGTACAACTGGCTTCCGACAAAGAGCAGTCCAAGAAGAAACGAAAACATGGCGGGTTTTTCCACAAAATATCCGAAGGAATTCGGAAGATCTTTTAAGCATTGATTTGCTCGGGAAAACTTGCTCGTTTGCGATGCTGCTGAGAGCCGCGTCGCAGGCTAGTCTTGGTGGTGTTCTGGATTTGTGATCAGCACACGTTTTGTACTCAGTTGAAAGCTTTTGGTTTCAATCCGTCATGATGAACGGTCGTATTTCGTTTCGGAATGTGATGCTGCCTAAACTTTTGTGATCGATTCTTGCCGACCTTAGCGGTCTGCGGTTGCGCCTTTCGGACCTTTCCAGTACAGTTTTTAAGAGGAAACCGGCGGCAACACGAATGCTCAGACTTGATCGAATCAGCAAGATTTATCCAAACGGCGAACCACTCGTCGATGCAACATGGGAAGTGAAAGCGCAAGAACGCGTAGGACTTGTCGGCGCCAACGGCGCTGGGAAGACCACCCAGTTCAAGATCATCATGGGTGAAGTTGAGCCTTCTTCCGGCGACGTTTACAAGCCGAAAGACGCGCGGCTCGCTTACCTGACTCAAGAATTCGAACTCGATCAGTCCAAGACAATTCGCGAAGAGCTGCTCTCCACCTTCACCGAAGTGACTGCCGTTCAAAAGCAATTAGACGCTATTCACATTGAACTTGAAACCGCCACCGGCGATGCGCTCGATAAATTGCTGCGCAAAATGGATCGCTTACAACACGAATTTGATGTGCTCGATGGTTACGGTCTGGAGAAGCGCGTTGACAGACTGCTTCCTGAAATCGGATTTAAACTGGATGAGTCTGATCGTTTAGTCTCATCGTTGTCCGGCGGCTGGCAAATGCGGGTGGGCTTCGGCAAAGTGATGCTTCGCCAACCTGATCTTTTGCTACTCGATGAACCTACAAACCATATCGACCTGGAAACCATCGAATGGTTGGAAGGATATCTGGTCAAACAAGTGATACCAATGGTGGTGGTATCACACGACAGACATTTCCTCGACAAGATTTGCACCAAGATCGTTGAGATGGAAAAAGGAATTGCTAACGTTTACGCAGGCAATTACACCGCATACATCACTTTAAAAGACGAACTGCGCCTCGCACAGCAAGCCGCTTACGAGAGACAGCAACTGGAAATCGAAAAGCAAGAAGTGTTCATCGAACGTTTTCGCGCTAGTGCCACCAGAAGCACCCAGGCAAAGAGTCGTGAGAAACAACTCGATAAAGTTGAACTGATTGAAGCGCCGGAGTCACTCGAACGCACATTGCAGTTCTACTTCCCACCCGGTCCCAGAGCCGGAAAAGACATTTTGCATGTGAAAAATTTGACCCATGCTTACGGCGACAATATCCTCTTTATGGAGACGAACCTCGAAATTTATCGTGGTGAACGGATCGCCCTGCTTGGTCCTAATGGCTGCGGCAAATCGACCTTGCTTCGCATGATCGCTGGAATGGAACAGCCGATGGAAGGCTCCGTCACACTCGGCACTCATAACGTTTTGCCTGCTTACTTCGAACAAAACCAGGCTGAAGCCTTGGACATGAACAAGACAGTCCTTGCCACCATCGCCGAAGAAGTAACCACCTGGAAGGATGCGGAGATTCGAGGGCTGCTCGGACGTTTCTTGTTTAGCGACGACACAGTCTTCAAGAAAGTCGGAGACTTGAGTGGTGGCGAGAAAGCGCGTTTGGCGTTGGCAAAAATGTTGACCAAGCCAGCCAACTTCCTCATCCTCGACGAGCCTACCAATCACCTTGATATCCCGGCTAAAGAGACACTGGAAGCCGCGTTGAATGGTTACGACGGAACAATCGTTTTCGTTTCTCATGATCGATATTTCATATCCCAGATAGCCAATCGGATCGTCGAGATTAAAGATGGAAATTTGCGTGCATTTGCCGGTGGATATGAGTATTATCAGGAAAGACTCGAACTTGAAAAAGAGCGAGCACTAGTCGCTAAAGAATTGGCCGCATACGAGAAAGACCAGCTGGAAAAGCGCGAACGAGCCAAGGCAAAAGAAAAGGCAAAAGTCGATGCCCGGAAGGACACAAAAAAGTCCAAGAGCGTGAAATAGTTGTCACCGGAAAGCACTTCTGAATCAGCGCGAGGAAAAACTAAATGCATTCTCCCGCTTCGATCCCATCTCAGCCGGTTTTAAAGTCACCACTGCTGATGGCAATGCATGATCCGGTTCTGCATCAATTCATTGATTATTTGGCTGAGAAACGAGCCGAGCAAGAGGCAGATCCCGAGCAGCCCGTGTCGATCGAGGTTTCGCGCGAATCTATTCAAACGATGCGCGAGTGCTTTAAGAAAACGATTCTTGATGGTGAGTGGCACTTGCATAGTTTGGGTCATTTGCTCGCGACGATTTTGCTTGATGGTGCTTTTGAACTGCACTCCAATGTAATCGGCTCACTGCCCGGGGAAGAGGGCAGACCGTTTCTCATCCGCGAGAGAATTACCAGAGAAACATTGTTCTCTGTTACCGACATTGATCTTGGAAATCACCTTGTTGATAATTTTCGATATCAACAAAGAGGACAGTGGGTGCCGCTTACGCTATCCGCGAACTTCGTGGAATATATACCTTCGTCTCGACCGGAGAGTGGTGTGAATAGATTGACCAGTCGGGTCAAGGCTGAAGAAGAATTGTGGAACAAGGTGCTGGACGAGATCTTCGCGCTTGACGAGCTGGTTACAAGAGACAAGCACTTGCAGCAATACAGCAAATTTATCAAAGATATCTTCGGAATCAAAATAATTTGCGAAGACGAAGCCATGTGCATGCGTGTTCACGAACGGCTCAAGAACATGACTATCAGCGAGTCTGACGTATCGAAGATGCAAGAGCTTTGCGATCTGTCCGTTCCGATCAAAGCGAATAATGATGCACCTATGTTCGAGTTCCTCGAGACAAAGGATTATCTGACTTGCGATCAATCCAAAATGAAGAAGACCGGCTGGCGCGCACTGAAGAGCGTTGCACGCTGGCGCGATCGTTTATTCGAAATTCAAATTCAGCCGCTTTCTAACTATTACCTGGAACTCGATCATATGTCGGGTCCATCGCACCGATCGTTTAAAACTCAACGCGATACGTTGCGTGATGAAATTGCAAAACGAATTCCGCTATACGGGTTCTATCGAGAACTGCTGAAGATGCTCTTCTTGGGCACAGCCAACGAATCATTCGAACATGAAAATGCATCGGTCGTTTTGACTTAGCGACCCGTGGGGTTCTCGTAATTGCGAATGTACAAGTTCTGCGAACGCCAAGACTAGCGACCCGAGGGGTTCTCGTAGTTGCGAATGTACAAGTTCTGCGAACGCCAAGACTAGCGACCCGAGGGGTTCTCGTAGTTGCGAATGTACAAGTTCGTCCCGACTGGTTTCACCTTCACGCCGCTCTTCGGGTTCTTCTCTTTGATCAACTCTTCGAGGTTATCCGCGGTTCGTTGTAATTCGTTGACGCGATAGTTGCTGTTTTGTTTGCGCGAGTTTGTTTGATTCTCGAAATTCGATCGCATGTTGTCCAAAGTTCGTTGGGAATCCGCCGGTAGACGGTCGTTCTGCACATAGCCTCGTCCGCGTTTCCACGAGACGTTGTTTTTCTGCATGTCTGATTTGGCACGCTCTAACTCTCGTTGTGCGCGCTGCGCAGCTTCGTGATTGAGAAATTCGTTGGCATGATTCTCGTAATCGCGGGCCGCACTGGCTTGCTTTCTCAAGCTCTCAAGAGCTTCTGCAATGATCGGATCCGGTCGTCTAACTGGTTTTGGCGGAGGCGCGGGCGGCGTCGGGGCACCAGGGTTGGTGTCAACACCGAGATTGATCAAAGCGGCTTTCGAAAACCGTCCCACTTCTTGATCCGGCTCTAACGCGTAAGCAATGCGAAACTCACGAATCGCTGAATCGTTTTGTTTCAAATGAACAAATGAATTTCCCAAATAATAATGCAGCTTGGCGTTATTGAACTCAGTGTTCAGCGCACCCATCAGTGCCGTGACCGCCGTTTTATACTGCCCTTGTTTATAAGCGGTGATGCCTTCTTTCATCTGCGGAGACATTTGCGCACAAACTGGTGATGCCACCAATAGTGGCGCCAGCAAACTCAACGTTAAAGCGCATAGTTGTTTCTTCATCAGTGCTGTAGAAAAAATTCGCACCACTAATCCTCTGTACCCGGCTTAAACTTGACCGTGGAAGTCCGATCGATGTTCAAGCTACCAAGACACTGATCCATACCGGTTCCTGGTCGCCATTTGCAGACCCCGGAGATTTCGATCCACTTCGGACAATCAGTCGGTGTGCCACCATAAATGTACCCATGCGCGTGTTCGTAATCCATAAACACTTGCTCTTTAACCACGTCCATTTGGCTGCCTTCGGCAGCTAAAGCATGGTTGAGCCAGCCCGGTAAATTCTGCTCGCCTGCGGCGATATCCATCTTCGGGTCGGTAAGGTCAGCAGTAGAATACCGTGGAAACAGATAATACGATGTTACTTTTAAATCTGGTGGTTGTTTTTGTAGAAGTTGTCGCAGTTGACCCAGGGTAAAATCATGATCGATCTCTTGAGCACGTTGCAAAAGTTTTTGCATTGCAGGGGCGTGATCCCCTGGCAGAGCGTTGATTACGTCGAGTATATTCGCTTTTTTGAACTCTGTTCCGAGCTCTGCAAAACCGTTTAGTACTCGACTGCTGTTCTTCAATTTGTACTCTTTGATGCCATTGATCTGACCTGAGTCCGGAAAATATGGAATCGTTTTGTGTTTTTTGCTATCGATAAACCAGTACGAAATATTTGTGAAATTGATGCGAATGTAGGAATGCGGAATCGCTAAAGCGTACTGCCGCATGGGGTTGACTGAGGCACTGGCCGCGGCTGCCAGAGTGGCTCCGGTACCAAAGGCGGTGCCTGTTCCCTGGAACGCATTCGGGATCGCCATTTGAAAATCAGGAATAGGATGGCTATCCGCTCGCGTGGAATTGAAGACAGAATCTGATATTAGATGTGGTGTCTCCCCCAGTCGGAACGGCAAGAAACAAAACGTTTTCGAATTGGCCTTGAATGGCACATAACCTTGCACGTAGGCGGACGGTCCGGCTTTCACTACTTTCGGCATCGCATTTATTGGAAGTCCAGCAGGATTAAATGAGAGGTTACTCTCCGCCCCGCGGTCAACGAGGGCAATCGGATAAGTACCGCGTTGTTCTTTGTTGATCTTGTCGGCACCAAGCATGGGTGCTGTGCGCTTGTCGGCTAAGTTGGTGAAGAGTTGATCGAGTACGCCTTTATTAGTGACTGACCCGCGCAGATCGTCGTTGATTTGCTGCGCCATCTCGTAAGACAACTCGCCGGCACCAGTTGCTTTGCCTGTAATCGTGCCTTCCAATTTCATCTCATCGACGTTGGCGTTGATTAAATAAGCCTTGCCCCAGACCCGGTTTATGTTCGCCATGCTGACCCTGCCGGTGCTGTCAGCAACATCAGCGAACGCAGCGTTTGGTTGGACTTTAACTTCGCACACTCGTTTTGATAAATTCAAAACGGCGGCGTCAACACCGTTTCGCACTTGTCGCGATCCGCCCAGTACCATGGCGTACTGAAATCCGAGGTAGATCAAATAACAAATAAGCAACGCCGCGCCGGCAATCAAAAATAGCGAAGCACCACGCTGATTGCGTCTTCTCGTCTGACTCTTTGGTCCATGTGAACGCAGAGGCAGAGTTTCATTGTCGCCAGGTCGATGGGCAACTTTGTGATCCAGCGATAGACGCCGAGTCTGATCGCTGTCATGCCAAAGTTTTGTCTTGATTGAACCGAACATGCGCATCACCTGGGTGCTGGAATTGAGACGATTGGCTGAATTGAAGAGGCGTTGCAGGTGACTTCAGAAAACCCAGGAATCGGCACCGGCAGCTTAACTTTCATTGCTGTGAAAACAGTTACGTGACCTGTTGTCAGATCGAATTTGGTATCAGTGATTTGAATATCTTCGATAATTTTGTTGAGTTCGCAATCTGAAAGCGAATCGCTGGCCGCTTTATAAGCACTCTGTTGATCTCTGCGAGTAGCCGCGGCGCGCGCCGCAATCTCCGCCCACTGTTCGTTCGTCTGACTTGTTGAAACCAAAACCACGACGTTAAAGGCAGCCAAACCAATCGGAATCAAAATCATGAAGCCGATCATCGCTTCAATCAAACTTTGTCCTTTACTGCGGCGCCTTGGTCGAGCCATCTGCATAATTCCTGTTGGCGAGCCATTTATCTGAGGTAGTTGGCGGGATTTTCCATGACTCGTTTGTTTGCAATTTGCACCGTAAATGGTGCCCCGATTCCGGGGACTCCGAAGAAAAATGGAATCGTCAGAAACGGATTGATGGTGCAGTAAGTCGTGACAGAAACGAACACATTGCCGGATTTGTTCACGTTGTAATTGACTGCAGTCTCGGGCAACTGCGTGGTGCCGGATAGACCGCCGATGATACTGCTCTGCCAATTTTGCGGAATCGTCAGTTTGACCGCTCCATTTGCCGCGCCCGCCAATGAACGAGGTAACTTGGACGCCTCACGAAGCTGCAAATCATTGAGAGAAACGCATGAGAGGTAGTTGTAGCCGCAGACAATCATGTCCACGACCGGGAAAAGTGCAAAGAATAAAAGGAAAAACAGCGCCGGAGCGAATTCACTGAGCGCCGCGCCAAGCTCGCGCTTCCCTCTGGAGCGACTTCTCCTGCGCGAACCGTGGGTGCGACCGACGTTCATTTCATTGCTTGACTCAGTACTGCTTAAATTCAATATACCAAATAAGAGTCAGCACTTAACCTAATATGCAATTGCGCAGCAAAAAGGGCGCTCGGGAGCGCCCTGTGCTTTACTTTGCCGACATTCTAATGACCGCCGGTCGTTTTTGGGATGCCGTCGTTAGTCGCCGGCTGCATAATCAACTCGACACATCATCTCGTCTCGCTCCGGATCATCTTCCATGTGGAGTACAACAATGTTGCTGCGCTCGCGACAGAGACAATTCGGGCAGCAATATAGGTCGACTGTGAGGGTGAAGACCTCGTCGCAGACTTGACATGCATAGATGACAGGTCGTGTTTGTGTTGGACGATAATTTGATAATTCCGCGACCATTTCTAGTCCTCCTCGTTCCGAAAAACAGCTGCCTGACAGTTTGGCGGCAGCTACTGTGCCAAATTCAGAAGTAGCACGTTAGTTAAGAAGTGATGCCAAGTGCTAAAATTCCTGGAACCGACGCCGTGACCGGTTTTGACGATCCTAAAAATCAATCTCCCCGGGGATTTATAGCCAGAAACCAGCCCTGCGGTGCCGTCGCGCCGCTTGAATCCCGAGATCTATAGCTGGAAAAGAGCACTGCGACGCCGTCGCACGGCAAAAATACCTGGATGTATTGTCAAAAAACAGCCCTGCGATGGCGCTGCTGCCCATTAATCCCGGACGAACAGCCAGAATCGCCCTGTGATGCCTGTGCGCGCCCACTAGTCCCGGGATGTATAGTCGGCTTAATCCCGGGATGCATAGCCGGATTCAGCCCTGCGGGTGACGTGGCGCCCCATAAATCTGCCCGAAAGACCCGACTCTTGGTCAGAACGACGGTTCATTGGTATGATCTGGGGAAGGTTTCGCTACTAATTAATCATTCCAGAACGTCGATCGTTCCCGCCTCAGTGATGAAAATGATTTCCAGACCCCCCACCAGTCGCTTCAGACTACCGATCGTTCCGCTACTCGCGGCACTGCTTATCGGTCCGCTCGCCTCACCCGCCGCGGATGCAGATTGCAATTGCAAAAAGGCGAAGGAAAAAGAATCGTGCGTATCGCTGCCGATTTTATTCGCGACCGACCGCACCCAAATCCTCAAGTCTCACAAAGACATTGATTATGGAAAGCAAATCGTCTTTCCGATCGATTCAATTTCTTATGGATTTAAGCGAACGAATGCCACCGCTAATTTCTCTGATAAAAACGAAACCGAAGAAGTCACCAAACTAGGCTGGACAGTTTATCCGCCCGAGTTGACCAAGGAAAAATTGCGCGATGACTACTTGAAGCAGCAGCCCGAGGTCGAGGCATCGCATGCCCTGGCAGGATATGATGAACTGGTTTCAAAAACCAGATCAATGCTTGAAGCTTCTGGTAAACATCAAATCGTTATTTACGTGCACGGTTGCTGTCTTGATTTCGATGGGTCAATCGGTCAGGCCGCTGAGCTGGCAAGCAGTGTCAAAACTCCTGTGATTGCATATTGCTGGGGATGTTCGAAAGGTTATGCCGGCTCCAGCGTTTCTTTTCCTCGAACTCAAGAACGCTTTAATAAGTTCATGCTTCAGATTCGGCAGTCGTTTCCGGACGAACGAATTTCGATTGTCTCAACCAGTATTGGAACGCAACTCGTCCATCATTTTTGTTTGCAGAAACGTCCGGAAGATTACGGAAATAAACCGATTGACGAAATCATCTACTCCCGAGCCGATCTTGACGATGTTGCTTTGCGGAGTCAATTGGATTCACTCACTCGCCATTCCAAGAAAATTATTGTTCTGGTAGCGAAAAACGATTTTCAGATCAACCTCTCAGGCACTTTGCGCTGGTTCTTTTACCCCAGCCAGCACGGCGAACGCGCCGGTCACTTGCGCGCATCTCTGCAAACAGAGTCACCACTGACGGTGCTCGATGTATCTCCATTGAAACTTGGACATGTCATTCCTTATGACTGTGTCGCGGAATTGATCAACAACAAGGGCGATGTTCCATCATCGTCGCCGGCGTTTCATTACGAACACAAAGACGACAACCTTTATCGCGTCGAATATCAGGACTCGGAGAATAAGCGGTCAGCTTCATCCCCGCAGTCGGTCGTGAAGTAGATCGCCTGGAGTTCAAAGATTAGAACGGAGAGCCGCGTCGAACTTTTGCGCGCAGAGACGCGTCGAACTTTCGAGCGCACGTTTTAAGGACGCGGTCGCAAAGAAACCTGACCCCGAGCCGCGCTACTATCCGATGTCTTAGCCCCTGCAGAGCATAAATGGGAACCGGACTTCCCATTCTTAATGTCGAGGTGAAGCAGACTGCGCCAAATCGCCCGATTTTTGGCGCAGTCCACTTCACCTTGTCGTCCAGTCGTGAAAAATCTCCATTTTATGGACAAAAAAAATCGGCTATCCGTTTCCGAATAGCCGATTTGATTGTTTTGATTCTAGATCAGAACCGAACGCTTACTTCATTGCAGTGATAGCTGGTTTGAAGAAGTGTTGGAATTCGCCTTTGCCACCGAGGGTGAGCAGAACGGCGGTGGTCTTCATCATACGGTCTGCGACTTTCTTCGCTTGCGGATGCTTCGAACCCATCACAGCTTGGAGTGGCTTGATGCTGTGCATTGCAGATACAACCGAGAACTCGGAGCTGTGGAATTTGACGCCATTCTTGAGGGCTCTGGTCGCTACGTTGCGGTGAGGGATTGCTTCGATAGCGTTGACCTGAGCGAATTCACCGGATTTCGCTTGCGCGATGGTGAGGTGGTTGCCCGGGGCCAGAGTGACCTTTTGTCCGTGAGCTTCGATGGAGACGGCGCCTTTGTGGCTGTCTTCCAGATCGTAGACTGCGAGTTTGCCGTTGGATACCGAGACCAGAGCGACTGACTTAGCTTCGATGGTGACGTTGCCTTGCGGAGTTTCTACAACGGTGTTGCGGAAAGGAACGAAAAGAACGTTGCCTTGCTTGAGTACCACACGATCGGTGTGAGCGAGGTGGGTTGCATTACCGGCGGTGCCGAGGTCGGCATCCGAGCAGATAGATGCATCAGCTTCTCTGATTGGTCCGGTGGATGAGCTGACCATGTAGGAGTTGTCTTCGCCTTCGATTGCTGCGCTGACTCCTCCGAACAGGGTCTCAGTTTTGGTGGTGTTACCGGCGGTACCGGTTCCACTGGCGCCGTTGACGACTGCATTAGCGGTGAGGCTGTTGGCTACGTTAGCCGTTGCGTCGATTCCGGTGACGGAGAGGATGTTGCCGTTGTTGGCGTTAGCTTGAACTTGATCGAAGCTGCCTTGGACCAGGTTGAGGGCTGCTGCCAGTCCGGATGCATCCGGGGTGTTTGCAGATTCGTTAGTTTCGGTTCCGCTGACCAGACGTCCGTTGACGTAGGTTGCGCTGCCGGCTGCTACAGGAGGATCTGCCGTCACTGTCGTTCCACCGCCGAAGGTCAGGTTCTTAGCTTTGAAGGCGTTGGAGAGGTTGACGTTAGCACCAGTTGCATTGATGAAGTTCATTGGCTTGCTGCCTTTCGGTTTTTTGCCGAAGAGGTTGAACGTGCCACCACCGGTTTCGGTAACCGTGAACTTGCTCTTAGGCAGGCTGTTGCTATTGGCTGGGTCAACTACAGCACCGAGGCGGATGTTGACGTCGCCTTGTCCTAAGGTCTTCGCAAAGGTTGCGATGGTAGCGCCAGCTCCCAGGGCGAGGAAGTCGAGCTTCTTATCGGAACCGGTGTTGACCAGGTTGATCTCGGTGTTAGCCAGGATTTGAACTCCATCGTTGATGGTGAGGAGAGTCGCCGAACCAGCTACATCGCTCGCGAGGACGTTGATTTCGCCGAGGTCGGCAGTCAAGTCAGCATTGATAGTGACGCTTCCGGTGTTGGTGATGTTGATGTCCTGGTCAGCGAGGATGTTGCCCACGGTGATTCCAGCGCCCGCTCCGGTGTTGGCGGAGATGGTGACTGAGTTACCGGAGTCAACTCCATCTACGTTGATCAAGCCGTTGGTGAAGGCACCAGCTACGAATGTACCGGAGAGCAAGTTGCCGTTTTGTACGGTGACTGTTCCCGAGACAATCGGTTGAGCTACGAGGAGGTTGACGTCACCGCCGGTGGCACCGGTTGTGGTGATGAAGCCAGTCGTTACTCCGCCTTCTCCGATGATGGTCACGGTGCCTGCATTGCCGTTGCTCGAAGCGTCAATGCCACCGATGTTGACCGCTCCGCTCGCGACGTTTCCGCCGTTTGCTACAGCGATGATATTGCCGCCAGCGGTCAGACCGGTTGTGTTGATGGAGAGTCCAGCAGCGTTGATGTTGCCACCAGCGGTGTTAGGTCCAGTGATTGTGTACACATTGATGTTGTCGTTGACTTGAATTCCGCCAGTTCCTGGAGTGAAGTCAAATCCGGCAATCATGGTCAAGCCTCCACCGATACCGCCTGCATCTGACAGGTTGATTACCGTACCGTTCGAAGCGTTGATGTTATTCGACGCGAGGATGGCGAGGCTCAAGCCTGTGAATTGGATGGTTCCGGAGATGTTGACGTCACCTGCAGAGTTGGCGATGGTGCCGGCTCCGGTTGGTGTAGCGAAGGTGAATGAACCGCCGCCGCCTTGAGTTCCGTCAAGAACGTTGATTGTTCCGGTGATGACTGGGACAGCAGCCGCGAGGGTTGTTGTTCCGTTTGTCGCACCATTGTTGAGGATCGTGCCACCGATGTTGAATCCGTCTTCAGCGATCAGGAGGATGTCGCCACCGTTGCCGCCGCCCGAACCAACTGCGCTGAGGCTGTTAACGAGGATTGCTCCGTCGTTGATGCCGCCGCCTTTGGCTACGAGGGTGATGTCACCTGCGTCACCACCGTTACCGTTGGTGTTGATTGAGAGACCAGCGAAGTTGATATCGCCGCCAGTCGCGCTTCCAGCACCGGTGAAGGTGAAGACGGTGGATGAATCAAAGTCGACTTGACTATTGCCGGTTGAAGGCGAGAAGTCGAAGCCGGCTACAACGAGGAGGTCACCGCCTGCGCCACCAGGGTTGGACAGGTTGATTATGGTGTTCGATCCGGCGTTGACGTTTCCGGAAGCGATGATCGCGAGATCTTCGCCGACGAAGGTCAAGTTCAGGAGGCTGAGGTCAACGTCGCCAGTCATGTTGGCGATGGTTCCAGAGCCGGTTACGGCACCGGAGGTGAATTGACCTTGAATCAGTTCGCCGTTGCCGACGATTGCTGGTCCGTTGATGATGGTTGGTATGGCAGCCGCCAGAGTGGTCGTTCCGGAAACTACTCCAGTGTTGGAGATGGTGCCGGTCGTGAAGCCGCCTTCAGCGATAACCAGAATGTCGCCACCGTTACCGGTGCCTGCACCGTTGGCGGTGAGGTTGCCGATGTCGATAGATCCATCGTTAACGGTGCCAGCAGCTGCTACCAGTGTGATGTTGCCGCCGTTACCGTCGCCCAGAGCGTTGGTGGTGATGTTCACTCCGGAGAGTGCGATATCGCCTCCGGTGAGGCTTGGGCTGCCGGTGAAGGTATAAACGGTGTCGTTCGGTCCAACTTGTCCAGCAGTTGGATCGAGGAAGTCGAAGCCTGCGACGACCAGGAGATTACCGCCGTCGCCGGAGCCTGTCGTTCTACTCAAGTCGAGTGTGGTACCACCAGTGGTGAAGACGTCGCCGGAAGCGATGATCGCCAAACTCAGTCCGTTGAACGTCAGGTTCAAACCGGTGAGGTCGACGTCGCCGGAAGAGTTGGCGATCGTGCCTGCGCCCAGTGGGCAGTTGAAGTGGAGAACGTTAGCGGTGATGGTTCCAGTACCTTGCAGGATGAGCGAGCAGGTATTGAGAGTTACATCATCGAGACCGGTGACTACTGCACCGTTGGAAACGATAACACCGAAACCAGGACCACCGGGGGTGATGAAGGTATCTGTACCGAAGGTTTGTTCACCGATGAAGGTGACGTTCCCTGCGGTGCTGCCAAGGTTGACGCCGCCGATTGCAGAGAGACTGCCACCAGCTGCGGCGCTGCCGTCAATCGTCAGTCCGGCACCGGTCTGGTCCTCGATTAAGATGTTGCCTGCCGAAATCGCGAACGTATTGTTGAATATCGGCGTGACCAGATTGATATCGCCCGATGTTGTGATGGCGGCAGTTGTATCTATAGATGCAGTGGTGGAAACCGAGATGTCTTGTGTAGCGCTGAAGGTTCCGAGGTCGATAGCGTTTGTTGAGTTATCGAGTTGGATAGCACCGTCGCCGGTGCCACTCAAGTTTCCAACATTGTTGGCTGCGACTCCGAGGAATGCGGTGCTGCTTGCGCTGTTCAGATTCAAAGTCAAGAAGTCAGCTGTGATTGCACCGGCAAGGGTTTGAATAATGTCGCCGCCGTTAGTTGTGAGGGCGACGTTGGTGCCTAGCAATGATCCACCGAGGACGACATCACCGATAGGGCCGAGCGCTGTCAAATTCTTGTCGCCAGTGCCGACGAGCGAGCCGCCCAAGGCGATAACAACATCACCGGTATTGGCCGTCAGATTAGCGGTGCCGTTTGTCGACACATTAACTGAGATGTTGACGCTGGAGCCTGTCAATGTCAGTTGATCGACGTTGAAGTCGCCACCATTTGTGGTGATTGCTCCAGTCGCATTGACTGTCAAATCAGGCATGGTTCCTGTAACCGAACCGAGTGCAATCGCTCCGATTTCGGAGTTGAGGGCGACTGAACCATCGGAGATCACATTCAGTGTCACCACGTCGCTGTTGTCGATCACAGCGGAACCCAATCCAGTTGTGATGTTCAAGGTGCCGGTGAGGGTGTTGAATACGGAAATTGTGTCGACAGCGGACAGGGCACCGCTAAGTGAGACGGTACCGGTTCCACCGAGTTGCGAAACGTTGAGATTCGATGTGCTGATTAAACCATCGGATGCTGCGCCGATTCCGAACGATCCGCCACCGGTCAATTCGCCGTTGGCTAAAGTGATAGTTCCGGTGGTGGTCGGTTGAGCGACGGCAATTGTGATGTTGCCGCCGGTAGAATCGATTGCAAATATCTGCGCGGTAATGATGTTGCCTTCGCCGACGATGAGCACTTCACCGGCGGTCCCGGTGTCGGCGCTGGAGTTGATTAATCCGGTGACGATACCGCCGGCAGCGGCTGTGCCACCGTTAGCGATTAATGTGACGTCACCGCCTGCGCCACCACCGTTTGCGAAGGTGGTGATAACCAGACCGGTGAGGTCAATGTCGCCGCCGGTCGCGTTAGGTCCGGTCAACGTGTAGACGATCGGGTTCGGCAGGGTGGTTTGCACGCCGCCTGTGGTCGGGGTGAAATCGTATCCGGCAATGACAGTCAAGCTGCCTGCATCTGCGCCACCGCCAGCCGACAAGTCGATTGAGGTGTTGCCGTTAGCAAAGACGCTACCGGAGGCGATGATAGCCAGTGATTGTCCGTTGAATACGAGTGGACCAAGTGAACCGAGGTCAACGTCACCGGAGCTATTGGCGATGGTGCCGGCTCCGTTAGGGCAGTTGAAGTTGAGCGGGTTGCCTGTGATCACTCCGTTGCCTTGCAGCTGGAGCGAGCAGGTATTGAGGTTGACCGTGTCATTTCCGGTTACGACTGCGCCATTGCTGATGATTACAGCCTGGTTCATCGAAGGATCGATGTTGGTCGTACCATTGAATGTTTGCTCGCCGATGAATGTGACATTACCGGTGGTGCCTACGGCGAGATCCACAGTTCCTGCTGTTGCAGTCAATGTGCCTCCGGAAGCAGCGCTGCCATCGATGGTCAATCCAGTGCCAGCCTGGCTGGTCACGGATACGTTCTGACCGCTGATAACGAATGTGTTATTGAGAACGTTGGTGATTATGTCTACGTCTGCACCGGTCGATGTGATGTTGCCCTGTGTGGTGAACGATGGCTGCGAGAAGATGTTCACACCGGATGCTCCAGTGATTGTACCGGTGACACTGACGATGCCTGTGGTGCTTGCGAGATCGACTGTGCTGATGGTCGAGGCGACGTTACCCAACAAGGTCACTGCCAGGTTGCCACTGACGTTGACTGCGGTGCCGCCATTGACATAGCCCGCTACATCGACGCTTCCGGTCGCACTCGAAATCGTGACTGACGAAACGAGAGATTCAACAAAGCCCTGAGCATTGACGTCACCGGCACCAGTTACGGTGGCGGCGTTAAACGCGCTGATGTCGCCCGCCACGTCGATTGTGCTTGTACCGCTCAACGTAATCGAACCAAGTACGCCTGTGATGTCGCCTTGCACCAGCAATGCGCCGTTGGAGCCGACATTGACGTTGCCGACCGAGAAGATATCGCCGTTGACGGTTACAGGACCGGCCGTGCCGACCAGATCAAGTGTCGCGCCCAGCGATCTGACGTTTCCTTGAATGGTCAGGTCGAAGGCTGACAAAGCGTTGACTGAGGTCGAACCGGTGACATCGCCTCCGATATTGATTACGCCGGCAGTGGATGTCAGTGCCACGGTCGAACCGTAAACTGACTGATTACTGAATGCAGAGTTGCTGAAACCGGTCCCGGGGAACTGAGTTCCGACGTTTCCAGTGACGCCGATTGATGCGCCCGTGATTGTAACTGCGCCGTCTGAGCCATTGACGCCTGCAAGGTCGCCATTGCTAACTTCGCCGACCAATGTGGAGAAGAAAGTGTTGTCCGATCCGCTTTCGCCGAAGTTGCCACCGGTAGAGCCGCCTAAGCCGCCAAAACCACCGTTGCCGCCAAGACCGGCAGAACCTTGATTGCCTGCTACTCCACCTTGAGCGCCACCGCCGGAGATACCACCACCGCCGCCGCCTGAGCCTAATAGTCCTGCGCCGCCGCCACCGAAGGCACCGCCGCCGCCAGGACCGCCGTCGCCACCGCCGCCGCCGCCGCCGAACGAACCGCCGCCGGAGCTGAGAGCATCGGTCCAACCGCCTGCGCTAGAAGTACCCGCACCACCAGCGCCGCCTGCTGCCAGCACTGGACCGTCAATAGATATCGAACCCAAAGTGGATATGCTGATCGTTCCTGCGTCGCCACCATCACCGCCGCCGCCTGGAGCGCCGTTAGGAAACGCTTGTCCGCCGCCGCCACCACCTGAAGTGTTGACGTCGCCATTGATGTCGATCAAACCATTAAATGATGAAACTGAGATGTTGCCACCATCGCCGCCGTCGCCGCCGGCTGCACCGAATGCGTCGCCACCGCTTCCACCGCCGCCGTAAGCGCGCAGGTAATCGGTTGTGATGCCGGCATTAGCACTGATAGTGATTGAACCAGCATTGCCACCTGCCAATGAAGGAGTGGTCGGCTGTGACCCTTGTGCTACGCCTGATACATTGACGCCGGCCAGACTGACAATACCGTTTGCCGAATCGGCGCTGATATCGACGATTCCGCCTGCAATCGCAATGTTGGTACCGGCCGTGGTGACGAGCAGTCCGCCGTCAACGGTCAGGGCTACACCCGCAGTGCCTGTGATGACGCCCGATCCGGAAGATAGTTGAGCGGACGTTGTCGCGGTTACCACTACGTTATTCGTGACTACGAAGGCACCCTGAGCAAGCAAGCTCGCTGCAGTTCCTGCCGTGACGTTGCCGCCCAAATTCAGGATGTTGCTTGAGATCAGATTAGCTTCGCCGTTGGTTCCTGTTACGGATCCTGCGCTGGTGACGGTAATCGTCGTAGCAACGAGGTCGGCGTTTTGATTGCCGATTACGTCGGCTGCCACTGTTAATGTGGTGCCGGCTGAGAGGTTGACGGAATCAGCCGTTGACTCTACGTCAGCCTGGACATTTAGTGTTCCGCTAGTAGCGGTCAGAAGCAATGTTCCGCCTGCCGTGACGGCGGCGTTAACCCCGATGTTGTTTGCCGCGGTGGCGGAGATGTTGGCTCCGGCTGTCAGTGCAGCGTCGATGGAGAGACTATCGCCGGACGAAATAATGACACTACCAACGGTGGCATTGACTGGTCCGTCCATATCTATAGAACCGGTTGTCGTGAATAAGCCGATCGAATCGCTGGTCGAGGTCAATGCAGCGTTGATGTTGATACCACCGAGACCATTGTTAGTTGCGTTCAGATCAAATGCTGTTGTGATTGCACCGTTGAAGACGATGTCATTGGCGCCGGCGACGCCTGAGGTAACGTTCAAACTGTTGATGCTGAAAGCGTTGGCAAAAGTGACACCATCAGCGGCGTTAATCGTCAGGTCTTGAGTCGCACCCTGAACGTTATTGACGATGAAATTATTGCCAACCGTGACAGTTACGTCGCCGGTAGCATTGGAATTAAGAACGTCGATTAGAGCATTGCCGATGTTGACCAAACCGCTACCTGCCTCGATGTTGAGGAACGACGCGTCGAGTGGATTGACGCCGCTCTGGACTATCGAATCGCCAGCGCCTGCAGCACCGACTAAAGTGACGATTCCAAATTGACCGGCATTGATGCCGGCAATAACGAGGTTGCCGGCTGAATTGACGCTGGTGTCCCCAAGAAAACCATTGATGATGATGCCATTGCCGACTCTCAGTGGTCCGGCGATAATTTGAGGTGCGGACACAGCCAGATTGACGCTGCCGTCAGCGATTGGTCCGTCCACTCGAATGTTGCCTACAGTGACGCCGTTTTCACCGACGATATTTACGGAACCGCCGCCGCCGTTTGCCGATGAAGCGTCGATCGTACCGAGTGTGATGGTGCCGTTTTGGGCAACCGCAGTCACGTTGCCGCCAGCCGCATCGCCACTGGTGTTAACGGTCAAGCCGCCGAGGTTGATGCTTCCTCCAGCAGATTCACCAGTTGCGGTGAACAAGATTGGTGTGAAGTCGAGTTGACCAGGAGTTGCCGGTGTGAAGTTGTATCCGGAGATGATCGATAGCGATCCGCCCGTGCCGCCGGAAGAATTGTCGGACAAGTCGATCGTCATATTGCCTGAGAGATTGATGTCACCGCTGGCGATGATTGCCAGGCTCTGACCAACGAAGTTGAGATCGCCAAGAGCGGTCAAGTCGACGTCACCAACGGTATTAGCGATGGTGCCTGCGCCGGTTGGGCAAAGGAAGTTGACTGGATTGCCCTGCAGAATGCCATTCAGGATCAAACTGCAGGTGTTGAGATTGACTGCGGAGTCGCCGATCACGACAGCTCCGGTTGAGATAACGATAGAACCGAACGGAGCATTCGGATTGCTGAACAAATTAGCTTGTCCGAAGAAATTCGTGTTGCCGAGGAAAATCAAGTCGCCGCTTGTTGCCAGTAAGTTGATGCCGTTAGGGGCTGAGAAGCTTCCTGTGCCACCGTCGCCGTCAATCGTCAGGTCGCCTGTCGGGCTTTGAACATTGATTACGTTTCCTGATGTCAGTTGGAATGAATTGTTGAGCACTGAGGTCGTGATGTCGAGAGTGTCTGAGGCGGTGACGTTGCCTGCGATAGTGACATCGGTCGCTTGCGATGCGTTGAAGGTCAGGTTGTTGCCGGATGAGCCAAGCAAGGTCACCGTGCCGGTCTCCTGGGTGGTGATGTCGGCGTCAACCGAGAGAGGGCTGCTGACTTGGATGGTTTGTCCGGCTCCGGCATTGTTAGTCGAAGTGATTGTGGTGTTGCCATCCAAAATTGTGAGAGCAGGTGTGACGATTGTTCCGCCGGTTTGGCTGATGGTATCTAGTGCACTGAGAGTGACTGATGTCGTTCCATTAATGTTGAAACCAAGAGTCAAGTCCTCGTTGACGCTCGAGAGTCTGATCACCTGAGAGGTCAACGCTGCAATGACGTTCAAATCATCTTGAGCTTGTACATCAAGGATGTTGGTGACATTGCTGGTTGAGAGATTGACTGAATCGAAATCATTGATGTAGGCGTCAGTGCCTGCAGTCAAAGTCAGAATGTCGGCATCGACATTAAAGCGACTTGCGCTACTTGCTCCTATTTGTCCAGCCGTTGCAGTCAAACTAACAAGATTGCCGCTTACAGAACCGGTGCCGAGGATGTCGATAGCAGAACTCAATGTGGCAGTGTTGACGCCTGTGACTACCGAGTTAACGGTGATGGTGCCTAATGTTGTAGTGAGAAGCAAATCAGATGATGAGATCGCCGATGAGGTCGTGATATCAGCGCCGCCAACAGCGAGGAGATCGAAGGTTCCGAAGACTGACGAATTTGGTCCGCCGATAATGATGTCGTCAGGAACGGTAATCCAGGCATTGCCCAGAGGAGCGTTGACCGACAAACTGACAGCGTCGATGTTCAAACGATCCACACTGTCGGTTCCGATATTTCCGGCATCCGAAGTGAGGTTGGTTTGCGGAGTGTTGAAGATCGAACCGACTCCGAAAGTGCCGTTGACGATCGAGTTGAAGGAGCGCAGAGATACGCTGTTGATAGCGTTGAACGTGGAGTTAGCTCCGATGGCAATTGAACCGGTGGTGGCGCGATAGGTTTGAGTGGCGCCACCATATGTGCTACCAGCGACAAAGATCAAGTCGCTGCCGGTGACGATATCCATTGTTCCACTAGCTGCCGAAGCAGAAGACGATCCAAGAGTCAGATTTCCGGTTTCATCGTAGAAGATGCTGCCGTTAGTGGCATTTAGAAGAACGGTGCCAGTGGTTTGACCGTGCAAGCGCGATGCTGCACTGGTGCCGATGCTGCCGTTGGTTGAAGTCAAAGTCAGGTCGGTTGACACGACCGTGCCGTTGCCGAAGATATCGCCGCCGGCTGTGCCGGTCAGACCGTTGCCACCGGTGATGGTGCCGCCGATTTGAATTTGATCGTTGGAGACGAGCACGAAGCTGTTGTTGCCTGTAACGTTGCCGTTGAGGATGATGTCGCTGCCGGCTCCGGTTGTGGTCATCTCAATGTTGTCGGTCGTGAATCCACCGGTCGCGGTGACGTTGATGTTGCCTGCGATATCGAGGTCAACCGTGCTGCCGGCGCCAGGTGCCGAGATTTGAAGTTGTTGAACGGCAGTACCAATGGTCAGTGGAACGGAAGCGTCGCTGGTGACGATGTCGATGCTGGACGCAGCTGCGCTGGTCGACAAAATTACGTTGAATACTGGGACGACGACTGCGTTAGCGGCCAGGTCGATGGAATTGATAGCGGCCAGGTTGCCTCTTAAATTGATGTTGCCGGCTGCTCCCATTTGAATGGTATTGGCTTGCACAAAGCCAGTGTTGATGTCGCCACCGGCGTTAAGGCTGACATCGCCTGTGGTGGCCGTAATCGCATCGGTTGTGATGTTGTTACCGGCGTTGATGTCGAGGTCTCTTGTGCCGAGGATGAAGTCGAAAGTTCCGGAGGTGAAGTTTGCACCGGTTATGAAGTTGAGGTCATAAGCACCGGCTGGACCAGCTCCGGAGACGTCGATGTTACCGCCAACTGTGATGTTGCCTGCCAGAGGGTCGCCGATTGTAAGCGAACTTGCCGTGATTGCAGCGAGCTCTGCAGATGAAATATTGAGTGTTCCTGTACCACCGGCAACTCCGATTGTGGTTGCAGCGGTGAGAGTTTGGATTGTTACTGGTTGTCCGGCTGCGTTGACAGGACCGGTCACGGTGTAGCCATCAGTGGTGAAGACGATTCCAGTAACCGGAGTGTTAATAACTCCTGTGCCGTTGACCGAAGCCGTTACCGTGCCTGCGGTGACGTTGCCACCAAGGTTGATATCACCGTTATTGGCGCTGGTCTGAATATTGAGGTCGCCCCCAGCGTTGCTGAGGATGGTGCCGACGAAAAGGTCGTCGCCGGCTCTGAGGCTGATGTCACCACCAGCTGCTGCGGCACCGAGTGTGGTGATGTCGCCGACAGAAACGATTTGAGTCAAACCAACTCCGAGATTGACGTCGACTACGACATTGCCGCCGGCGCCGGCTCCGGAACCGCTGGTCGCGATGTTGACGCCGGATGCGTCAACCAGACCGACGTTGTTGCTGTTAGTGTCAGCTCGCAACAAGACGTTGCCGCCTGCACCGACTGCAGGGCTGGTGGAAATTCCGAATGGTGCGTCGACAATGACGCTGCCGCCCGCCGTTATCGAAACGTCTCCACCGAGGGTAGAGATGTCGTTTGTGACAATCGAGGTGCTGCCTTCGTCGCCGGAGGTGATAGCGATGTCACCACCGCGAGAGCTGAGGGTTCCGCTATTAGATAGATCAATTACGGTGCCGCCGCCGCCGCCGTTGATGTTGATGTTGCCGCCGGCAGTGATTGAGTTGAGTGCACCATTTCCTATCACGATGCCGGGGTTAGTGAGGGTGGCAGGCGCTGATGTGAAATTGCCGGCGATGATCGCACCCAGAGCATCGAACGTGACACCGCCACCGGCAGAAGGCTGAGCGTTTCTTACGGTGATGTTGCCGCCTGTGCTGCCGGCTCCGCCGTCTGAATCGAGAGTGCCAAGTGAGATTGCGGTCGTGGCAGCGTTGCTGCCTGCAAATACGGTGATGTCACCGTTGGCGGTACCAGCGCCGCTACCGCTTGTATTGATGGTCGAGTCAAGACCGAGTCTGACGTTCCCGAGTGTGTTGGTATTGTTGCCTCTGGCATAAAGTGAGACGTCGCCGCCGTTGCCGCTCGTACCGCTGGCATCAATTACAAGGCCGGTGCTGGCTGTGAAATCGATGTCTCCGCCTTGAGCGACGCCACCGTTAAATACAAATGTGTTGCCGGTGGCCGGTGTGCCTGGAGGGATATTCGTGTTGTCAGTACCACCGCCGCCGCCACCAGATACTTGAAACCCAGCAGCGATCGTGATGTCTTGACCTACGCCACTGCCAGTGCGGGCTTCGATTAAACTGACTCCGGCCGTTGTGCTGATGTTGCCGGAGGCGAGAATCGCCAGAGTTTCTCCGACCGAGATGTCACCAGTGATGGTGATGTCACCGGCTGAGTTTTTGAAAACCGGATCGCCGGTTAAACAAGTGGTGCCGATTTGCAGATTGTCAGTGTTGGCGCTTACGTGAGCTGCAGTGCCGGTTCCATTCACAACGCCGGTCAATTTGTTGACGTCCACTTCGGTCAGTCCAAGACCGGTTTGAAGATTGACTTGTTTGCTGAGCAAGTCGCCACCAACCAGGTTGGTATCGTGGGCGGCGGCGTAATTGGCGCCACGAACATTAATGGCACCTTCAAGAGCTTGAAGAGTGCCACCATTGTTATTAACGTTTAGTTCTGCGGCCACAGGCGTGTCGACTGTAATGTTGCCGGCGGCTGATGCCACGGTGCCCGAGTTGGTGATGTTGTTGGAAAGCACATTGATGTTGTTGGTCGCTTTCACTGAACCGCTGTTCTGAACTGAATTGCCTGCGGTCAGTGTCAAATCGCCGGAGCTTTCAATCGTGCCTGCGTTGTTCAGGTTTTGATTGGCGTTAAGCGAAAGGTCTATAGATGATTGTTGATTGCCGAATTGCGATCCGGCGTTGCTAGAAATTAAAGCGCCGGCATTGTTATTGATGTTGTCGGCCGTGATGTCGGCTCCCTTTTTCACGTTGCCGGAATTAACTGCGATAACTGAACCGAAGTTGTTCAAGTCGCCTGAGAGTTTGAAGGTCGAATGTTTGTCCAGATCTCCGACTGCGGTTACACCCGATGCGACGGTGAGGCTGTCGGCCTTCATGTTGTTTTTAGTGGCGGCCACTTGACTGAGATCGACGGTGCCACCGGTGGCGATACCGCTTGCATTGACTGTCAATGTTTGGGTTTTGCCATTCAAAACTTGTTTGACTGCGATGTACTCAGCAGCCGTGACTTTAGAACCGGCATAAACATTTTTCTTCTCGCCGCCAACTTCGATAGTGACGAAACCACCATTGCCGAACAACTTGTCGCCCAGGGTGATGTTGGCGCTCGAGGTGGTGAGGTCGAGATTGGCGCCGTTGTCTAATTTGACGATTGCGCCTGCATTTTCTTGAGTAACAAAACGTGAGAGAGCTTCAACGCGGTTAGCGGTTTTCTCGGCCACCCGGTTGACGCGGACATCAGCTTTGGCCGCTTGTTTGATTTGCTTGGCTGCGGCGTTATTGGCTTGATTGTGTTTGCCTGCTCCGCCGTTGCCGCCGCCACGATGGTTTGCTTTTAACGTCGCGCCGGTTACATTGACCGCCGATGTGGCTGGAAGATTCTGGATGCTGATGTTGCCTGCCGTCATGGAGGCGCTATTAAAAATGGTGACAGCGGATGTTTGAGCGGAACCGTTCGAGGCGTTGACGTTGCCGCCTGATGTGGTGCTACTGCCGACGGTGACGGCGCCGGAGTTGTACTGATCGATTACATTGATGGTTCCAGGCGTTCCAATATTGAGAATCGGCGCCGGATTGAGCGGTTCAGCCTGGATTACCGGAATTGAGATCGGTGCGATATGCGGAAGCGTTGTCGGTACGCCACCATTATTGCCACGATTCTCTTGCCTGAATTGACGCCATTCTTGACGATTCATATCACCGCGAACCACCCGGTCCAGGTTGTTTGCCTGGGCTGGTAGAGCCAGTTGCGATGATGCAAGGAATAAACTTGCCGTAAACGCTGCCATCACTCTCGTCATAATAGAATGGCGAGATGGTGCGTACGACTGGGTTTGCTTCTGGTTAGACATATTTTTCTCCGACAAGAAAAAAACCGCATAGCTACGAAGCTCAGAAGACACGGGTGTCTTCCAAGCCGATTTGCAGTTATTAGTGACTGGATTTTGCGCCAGTTGGGACTGACTGTAACATGAGAATCAGGTCGAAAGATCCGCGAGAATGCTTAACTTTTGCATCTCTTATGCCTGAACTGATCGGCATTTTCGCGTGTCAGCAGGTGAGCGTTTTGAGCCTCGTTTTGATGTCGAAATTGAAAATCATTTTTATTCGTCTTTACTTTTTGTAATTGATCCGGAACAAAGTGTTATTTCGCGAAAAAGGCTCTGGTTGCGGTTCTAGCCGATTCAAAAATATGGACAAAAAATCGGCTATCCGTTTCCGAATAGCCGATTTGATTGTTTTGATTCTAGATCAGAACCGAACGCTTACTTCATTGCAGTGATAGCTGGTTTGAAGAAGTGTTGGAATTCGCCTTTGCCACCGAGGGTGAGCAGAACGGCGGTGGTCTTCATCATACGGTCTGCGACTTTCTTCGCTTGCGGATGCTTCGAACCCATCACAGCTTGGAGTGGCTTGATGCTGTGCATTGCAGATACAACCGAGAACTCGGAGCTGTGGAATTTGACGCCATTCTTGAGGGCTCTGGTCGCTACGTTGCGGTGAGGGATTGCTTCGATAGCGTTGACCTGAGCGAATTCACCGGATTTCGCTTGCGCGATGGTGAGGTGGTTGCCCGGGGCCAGAGTGACCTTTTGTCCGTGAGCTTCGATGGAGACGGCGCCTTTGTGGCTGTCTTCCAGATCGTAGACTGCGAGTTTGCCGTTGGATACCGAGACCAGAGCGACTGACTTAGCTTCGATGGTGACGTTGCCTTGCGGAGTTTCTACAACGGTGTTGCGGAAAGGAACGAAAAGAACGTTGCCTTGCTTGAGTACCACACGATCGGTGTGAGCGAGGTGGGTTGCATTACCGGCGGTGCCGAGGTCGGCATCCGAGCAGATAGATGCATCAGCTTCTCTGATTGGTCCGGTGGATGAGCTGACCATGTAGGAGTTGTCTTCGCCTTCGATTGCTGCGCTGACTCCTCCGAACAGGGTCTCAGTTTTGGTGGTGTTACCGGCGGTACCGGTTCCACTGGCGCCGTTGACGACTGCATTAGCGGTGAGGCTGTTGGCTACGTTAGCCGTTGCGTCGATTCCGGTGACGGAGAGGATGTTGCCGTTGTTGGCGTTAGCTTGAACTTGATCGAAGCTGCCTTGGACCAGGTTGAGGGCTGCTGCCAGTCCGGATGCATCCGGGGTGTTTGCAGATTCGTTAGTTTCGGTTCCGCTGACCAGACGTCCGTTGACGTAGGTTGCGCTGCCGGCTGCTACAGGAGGATCTGCCGTCACTGTCGTTCCACCGCCGAAGGTCAGGTTCTTAGCTTTGAAGGCGTTGGAGAGGTTGACGTTAGCACCAGTTGCATTGATGAAGTTCATTGGCTTGCTGCCTTTCGGTTTTTTGCCGAAGAGGTTGAACGTGCCACCACCGGTTTCGGTAACCGTGAACTTGCTCTTAGGCAGGCTGTTGCTATTGGCTGGGTCAACTACAGCACCGAGGCGGATGTTGACGTCGCCTTGTCCTAAGGTCTTCGCAAAGGTTGCGATGGTAGCGCCAGCTCCCAGGGCGAGGAAGTCGAGCTTCTTATCGGAACCGGTGTTGACCAGGTTGATCTCGGTGTTAGCCAGGATTTGAACTCCATCGTTGATGGTGAGGAGAGTCGCCGAACCAGCTACATCGCTCGCGAGGACGTTGATTTCGCCGAGGTCGGCAGTCAAGTCAGCATTGATAGTGACGCTTCCGGTGTTGGTGATGTTGATGTCCTGGTCAGCGAGGATGTTGCCCACGGTGATTCCAGCGCCCGCTCCGGTGTTGGCGGAGATGGTGACTGAGTTACCGGAGTCAACTCCATCTACGTTGATCAAGCCGTTGGTGAAGGCACCAGCTACGAATGTACCGGAGAGCAAGTTGCCGTTTTGTACGGTGACTGTTCCCGAGACAATCGGTTGAGCTACGAGGAGGTTGACGTCACCGCCGGTGGCACCGGTTGTGGTGATGAAGCCAGTCGTTACTCCGCCTTCTCCGATGATGGTCACGGTGCCTGCATTGCCGTTGCTCGAAGCGTCAATGCCACCGATGTTGACCGCTCCGCTCGCGACGTTTCCGCCGTTTGCTACAGCGATGATATTGCCGCCAGCGGTCAGACCGGTTGTGTTGATGGAGAGTCCAGCAGCGTTGATGTTGCCACCAGCGGTGTTAGGTCCAGTGATTGTGTACACATTGATGTTGTCGTTGACTTGAATTCCGCCAGTTCCTGGAGTGAAGTCAAATCCGGCAATCATGGTCAAGCCTCCACCGATACCGCCTGCATCTGACAGGTTGATTACCGTACCGTTCGAAGCGTTGATGTTATTCGACGCGAGGATGGCGAGGCTCAAGCCTGTGAATTGGATGGTTCCGGAGATGTTGACGTCACCTGCAGAGTTGGCGATGGTGCCGGCTCCGGTTGGTGTAGCGAAGGTGAATGAACCGCCGCCGCCTTGAGTTCCGTCAAGAACGTTGATTGTTCCGGTGATGACTGGGACAGCAGCCGCGAGGGTTGTTGTTCCGTTTGTCGCACCATTGTTGAGGATCGTGCCACCGATGTTGAATCCGTCTTCAGCGATGAGGAGGATGTCGCCACCGTTGCCGCCGCCTGAACCAACTGCGCTGAGGCTGTTAACGAGGATTGCTCCGTCGTTGATGCCGCCGCCTTTGGCTACGAGGGTGATGTTGCCTGCGTCGCCACCGTTACCGTTGGTGTTGATGGAGAGACCAGCGAAGTTGATATCGCCGCCAGTCGCGCTACCAGCACCGGTGAAGGTGTAGGTGGTGAAGGAGTTGAAGTCGACTTGAGTATTGCCGGTTGAAGGCGAGAAGTCGAAGCCAGCTACCACGAGGAGGTCACCGCCTGCGCCACCAGGGTTGGACAGGTTGATTATGGTGTTCGTTCCGGCGTTGACGTTTCCGGAAGCGATGATCGCGAGATCTTCGCCGACGAAGGTCAAGTTCAGAGCGCTGAGGTCAACATCGCCGATCATGTTGGCGATAGTTCCAGAGCCGGTTACGGCACCGAAGGTGAATTGACCTTGAAGCAGTTCGCCGTTACCGACGATGGCTGGTCCGTTGACGATGGTTGGTGTGGCAGCAGCCAGGGTGGTTGTTCCGGAAACTACTCCAGTGTTGGAGATGGTGCCGGTCGTGAAGCCGCCTTCGGCGATAACCAGGATGTCGCCACCGTTGCCGGTGCCTGCACCGTTGGCGGTGAGGTTGCCGATGTCGATTGCTCCAGCGTTGACGTTGCCGGCTGCAGCTACCAGGGTGATGTTGCCGCCGTTACCGTTGACTGCACCGTTGGTGGTGACGTTCACTCCGGAGAGTGCGATGTCGCCGCCGGTGAGGCTCGGGTTGCCGGTGAAGGTGTAGACGGTGTCGTTAGGTCCAACTTGACCAGCTGTAGCTGGAGTGAAGTCGAAGCCTGCGACTACGAGGAGGTTTCCGCCGTCGCCAGAGGTTGTGTTGCTCAGGTCGAGCGTAGTGCCGCCGGTGGTGAAGACGTCGCCGGAAGCGATGATCGCCAGGCTCAGTCCATTGAACGTGAGGTTCAATCCGGTGAGGTCAACATCGCCAGACGAGTTGGCAATGGTGCCAGCGCCTTCTGGGCAGTTGAAGTGGAGAACGTTGGCGGTGATGGAACCGTTACCTTGCAGCGTTAGCAAGCAGGTATTGAGAGTCACATCGTTGACGCCTGTCACGACTGCACCGTTGGTGATAACGACTCCGAATCCAGGACCACCAGGAGTGATGAAGGTCGGACCGTTGAAGGTGGTGGCACCTGTGAAGGTGACATCGCCGATATCGAATACTCCGAGGTTGACGTTGCCGCTTGTGGCGGTGAACGTTCCACCAGCGCCACCGTTGATGGTGAGACCGGAACCAGCGAGGCTGGTTACGTTCACATTGTCACCGGTGATGACATTGGAGTTGTTCAGAACGTTGGTGCGGATGGTGACATCGTCAGAAGCAGTGATGTTGCCATTTGTAGTGAAGCCGTTGGCTGCGTTGATTGTGGTGTCATTGCCGCTCACGATGGTGCCGACGTTGACGTTATCTGCAGTCAGGGTCACATTCGCTCCGGCAGTAACTGCCTGGAGAGCAATCGTTGAACCAGCGTTGGAGCCGAGTGCATTGAAGTTGCCGCCGACGTTGATGTCCTGGCTAGAAGTAATCGAGTCATCTCCGAAGAGGCTGAGGTCGAATGCTGCGTTACCGGTGATTGGAGCGAATGCCAGCAGAGTGACACTGGTTCCGCCATCGATGTTGACGTTGTTGTTGATAACGATGCTGTTGCCTGCGTCCAACGTGGCGCCTGTGGTGGCGAGTACGTCGGCTCCCAGAACGATGTCACCGATACCGGTGAACAGAGTTGCTGTGGTGCCGGCAGTGATGACAGCGGTCGTGACGATGTCACTTGCTGCATTGAGGTCAACAAGTCCAGCAGTAGCAGTGACCGCTCCATTGACGTTGATGTCGGTGGAGGAGGTCAAAGCAGTCACATCGTTTGCTGCGGTTACCGCTGCATTGATTGTGATGTCGCCGGTATTAGCGTAGAGGTCCACATCATCACCAGCGGTGAGTGTAGCGTTGATTGTCAGGGTGTTATCAGCTTCGAGGTTGACGTCGTTTCCAGCCGAGATGGCGGCATTGACGGAGACGTTGTTGAGCGCACCGACGAGCACGTCACCATTTGTGGCGGTGAGAGTGTTGTTGAAGGTCGCATCGTTTCCTGCAATCACTTCGATGGATTGAACTGCGGTGACGGCGTTGTTGGTCGTCACGTTGTTCAGAGCTTCGAGGAGAACGCTGTTACCGGAGTTGATGTTGCCGGAAACAATCACGTTGTTGATGCCTTCGAGGAGCACGTCGCCATTAGTTGTTGTTATGGCGGCGTTGACGTTGACATCACCTGCGATGGCGTCGACTGTGCCGACTGCCGAGATCGTGTTGTTGATGGTCAACTGGTCGCCAGCTTCGATGAGCACGTCGTTGGCGCTCGAGATGGTTCCGTTGAGCAGAACATCAGCGGTTGCAAGAGCGTCGGCATCAATAATGATGTCTCCAGCTCCAGTCGTGGTCAGTGAGCCACCACCGGCGACTGTGATGTTGCCACCACCGAAGTTAGCCAGTGACAGATCGTTGACTGTGGTGACGCTGCCGTTGACAGCGATTCCGTTGACACTGAACTCATTGATGGCCAGTGAACCGATGTTGATCGTGGCATTGGTCAGTACTCCGCCATTGTTGTCGACGATGAAGTTCTGAGTGGCGCCGGTGATCGAACTGATGGTCAGGAAGCCTGTGTTGGTTACGTTGACGTCACCGTTAGCGTTGGAGTCGATGAAATCGACGGCTGTTGTGAGGGTGACGGTGCCTGTACCTGCGGTGAGGTTCAGATTCTGAGCGGTGATGGTGCCGGAGTTCTGGGTGATTTGATCAGCCAGAGTGTTGGCGCCGAGCAGATTGACGGTTCCGTTACCAGCGTTGATGTTGTTATTGATGAAGATGTTGCCGTCAGCTCCGAGTCCGGAACCGATGATTGCACCACCACCGAAGACATCACCATTTGCCACTCTTACGATTCCAACTTGTTGAGGGTCGGTGACCGAGAGGTTGACGTTGCCGGCAGTCAGTCCTGAGGTATTGATTGCGCCGTTGATGGTGATGTCACCACCAGCGATTACGTTGACCGTACCAGCAGTACCGGTTGGGGAAGTGGTGTCGATGTTGCCTAGAGTGACGTTGCCGTTGAAGACTGCGCCATCTACTGCAGCGACGTTGACGTTGCCGCCGATACCACCAGCGAAGGTTGAACCCGTGTTGATGTTGACACCGCCCATGTCGACGTTACCGCCGGTGAGTGATGGTCCGTTCAGGGTGAACAGAATTGGTGTGTTGTCGATTTGACCACCAGTAGCTGGGGTGAAGTCGAAGCCTGCGTACATCGTCAACGTTCCGCCGTCGCCAGTTGGGTTAGACAGGTTGATGTTGTTGATGCCGGAAGCAATGATGCTGCCGCTAGCGATGATGGCGAAGTTGAGTCCGACGAAGTTGATGTCACTGGTCAGAACAACGTTGCCCTGGCTGTTAGCGATAGTGCCGCCGCCGGTTGGGCAGAACAGGTTGATTGGGTCGCCCACCAGGTTACCGGCGAGATTCAACGTGCAGGTAAACAGGTTGACTGCGGAATCACCGATGACGTTAGCGCCAGCGTTGATGTTGATAGCGCCGAACGGAGCTGATTGATCGCTGTACAAGTTGGCGACTCCGAAGAAGTTCTGGTTGCCGATGAAGGTCAGGTCGCCAGTTTCTGCTTCCAAGTTGATTTGTCCAGGTCCAGTAGCAGTCAACGATCCGGTACCACCGTCGCCGTCAATCGTCAGTCCGGAGCCGAGGGCGCTTTGAACGTTGATTGTGCTGCCGGTGAGGTCGAACGAGTTGTTGAGGCGAGTCGTAGTGATGTCGAGGACACCGGTCACTGTGGTGTCACCGGCGGTGGTCACAGCGACTGCTTCAGCAGCGTCGAGAGTCAGGCTGGAAGCGGTTGAAGCTTGAAGCGTGACTGTTCCGAATTCGTCAGAGACGACTGTGGCTACAGAGTTGCCGGTTACGGTGATCGACTGAGCGTTGGTCAGAGAGTAGGTTTCGATGATGTTGATCGTGCCGTTGCCTACGAGTTGCAGGTCATCGGTGATGATCGCACCAGCTGTTTGGGTGATGTCACCGACTGCTGTAGAGAAGATCGACGAGGTTGCGCTGACGTTGGCTCCGATGTTGATGTCACCGAAGGCATTGATTGCCAGTGCGTTGATGTCGCTGATTGCGTTCAAGTTGATGTTGTCGCCTTCGTTGATGGTCAGACTGGCACCATTGCCATTCGCTGTCAGTGAGCCAACGTTAGTTGCGAGAGTCACTGGGTTATTGAAGGTGTTGGTGTTGAAGTTGAGAGTCAACAAACCGCTGCTGGTGACGAACTCACCTAATTGCTGAGTGATGGTGTCGAACGCGGTCAGGGTGACTGAGTTCGAACCGTTCACGTCTGCATTAAGGATGATGCTGCCAGTGTTGGCTTGGAGGTTGACGTTGACCAGGTTGATGTCGGAAGAGACGATGAGGTCACTGTTGACGATCACTGTGAGGTTAGAGAGAACGATTGAACCGAGAGTGAGGTTGCCGGTGTTGGTGATGGTCAAGTCGTTGGCTGGAGAGAAGGCATCGAGACTATCGACTGTTGAGACGAGAGTTACGTTACCGGCTGTCCAGGAAACGTCGAGATTGGCGCCGTCAATGTTCGTTCCGCCAGCCTGGAAGATTGTTCCGCCCTGGGCGCTGAGAGCAACGTTGTTACCAGCGTTGATGTCGTTGAAGAGGTTGACGCTACCACCAGTGGTGTTGAGGCTCAGGTCGCCGGTCACGGTCACGACTGCACCAGTGTCTAAACTTCCACCAGAGTTGTTAACGATGAGGTTGTTAACGCTCTGAGCGAGAAGAACGAGGTTGCCGGTGTTGTTGAGAATGAGGTTCGTTCCGGCTGCATTAGTGGTGATGGTGTCAACACTAGTGGTGAGGTTCGGGTTGCCTGCTGTGTAGGTGAGGCTGAGGTCGCCACCGGTGATGGTGCCGCCGAATTGTTGCAACGTAGTTGCGCTGTTCAGGGCCACGGTGTTGGTGCCAGTGACGTTGCCATTGATGGTGAGACCACCAACATCGGAGGTGAGGCTTACATCGTTAGCGCTGATTGGACCACTGGTGCTCAAGGTGTCAGCGATTACATCGAAGGTGAAGAGTGCAGTCGATGAACCGAGACCGATGTTCATTGTGCCGATTCCGTCGATGAAGACGCTGCCGTTGGCTGCATTAGCAGTCACGTTGTCGGCATCGAGCACGAGGCGGAAGCCAGGAGCCAGACCGATGCTTCCGGTGATGGAAGTGAGGTTGACCTGGATAGCGCTCAACGTGGTTGGTCCGACGCCGCCTGGCAGGATGCTGCCGACTGAGGTCAGGTCAATCGTGTTGATAGCGCCGATGGTGCCACCGAGGATGAACGAACCGCCGGAGTTGAGGCTGACATTCAAGGCATTGATGCTGGTCAGAGCATCTTGTGTGATGTTGCCGCCGGCAGTTACGTCAAACGTGCCGAATGCGAATGAGTTAGCGTCGAAGTTGACTTCGTCGATGTCATTGATGAATACAGAACCGAAGTTTGCGGTTGCTTGCAGATCGTTTGCATCTACTTCGAATCTGGAGCCAGCATTGGTTCCGATATTGCCGTTCGTTGATTGAAGGGCGATGTCGAAGGCGTTGACTGCAGCACCACCAGTGGTGGTCATGTTGCCGAAGGAGAGGAAGTCAGCGCTGAAGGCAGCGTTCACGTTGGCGCCGATCGTCAGGGTCGAGTTGACCGAGGTCAAGAAGACGTCGCCGCTGTTGATTACAGCCGTGGTTGAGAGGGCACCGTTAGCGGTGACATCGAATACACCGAGAACGTTAGTTGTCGCTCCGCCGATGATGAGATTGGTTGGATCGAAGAAGTAAACGTCGCCGTTGGCTGCATTGAAGCTAGCAGTGTTGAGATCGAGGTCAAGAGTGTTACCGAAAGCACCGATGCTGCCAGTGTCCGCGGTCAAGGTCGTGTTAGGAGCTTGGATAACGGTCTGGTTGAGGAAGTTGCCGTCGGTGATGTCGAATGCGGAGCGGAGGCTGACACTGTTGCTTGCGATTACGTTTGCATTGATGAAGAAGAATGCATTCGTGGAGCGAAGCGCGATGTCGGTACCGGTCAATTGACCTTGTACATCAAGGTTATCGGTGGTGACGACGTCGAGGGTCAGACCAGCATCGGAGGTTTGAAGTCCGACAGTGCCGGTAGCGATGTCTCTGACGAAGGCGCTGCCGTTAGGGGCATTGACAGTCAGGGTGTTGGTGTCGACGACGAAACGGTTGGTTGGATCAACTCCGATGTTGCCGTTGTCTGAGAGCAGGGTGATCGTGTTACCGACAGCTACTCCTAGAGGGCTGGTCATGTTGCTTCCGGAGCGCAGGCTGACTGCGTCGCCGGTCACATCAGCGTTGAGTACCAGGATGCCGTTGTCGGCGCGGACATTAATGGTGTTGGCTCCAGCAAGTGCGGTGACTTCGCCATTAATAGACACGTTGTTGAGTGCGCGGAGGTCGATGGAATTGACCGCGTCGATTGTGGAACCGACCGTCAGGCTTCCGCCAGTGGAGCGAACTACAACAGCAGCTGCGTTGATGTTGTCGCTAGTGGTGATATCACCGACTGCCAGAGCATCGAACGTAACTGATGCAAACGATGGTAGACCACCGATGTTCAGGGTTCCAGCTGTATCGCTGAGGAACACGCTGCCATTAGAGGCTACAGCGCTGACGCTCTGGAAGTCGAGAGCCAATCTGCTACCGGTGTTGGTGCCGATGTTTCCGTTATCGGAAGTGAGGTTGATTTGAGGAGCGCCGAGACCACCAGAAACGTTAGCGTTGGTGATTCCATTGGTAGATCTCAAAGTGACACTCGTAATTGCGGAGGTTCCGCCGTCGAGATCAAAGCCGCCGGTTGTTGCTCTCAAATCGACGGTGTTGCCGAAGATCGAAGCGATGGCAGTGCTGTTGATGTTTTGAGCGGTTGCGATCACGTCATTGGTAGCAGTGACGTCCTCGCCTAAGTTGATGTCACCGAGAGCGATGAGGTTTACATCGTTACCAGCATTGAACGTCGCGCCTGCAGTCGTGTTGATGTTGGTGGCTGCATCGATGTTGATGTCGCGACCAGCTGTGACGGTGTCGTTCAAGTTTGCCGAACCGCCAGAAACAAGAATGTTGACGTCTTGACCAGCATCCAGGTCAGCGATGTTCGTTGTCGAAACACCGTTGACTGCGGTGAGGTCGATGTCGTTTCCGGCATTTACGTCTTCGCCCAGGTTGATACTGCCACCGGCGGCAGCGGTCAAGTTGTTGTCCGCATCGATTTGAGCACCGGCGGTAGTTGTTATGTCAGTGCCGGCAGTCAGGGTGACGTCGCCATTATTAGAAGTGACGGTGTCATTCAGTGTGATTGCGCCGTTGGTGGCTTCCAGGTCGACCACATCAGCATCGAGGTCGGCGACGTTGGTGGTGGTGACGTTGCCGGATGCGGTGAAGTTGATCGTTCCTCCAGCGTTTACATCATCACCAATGTTGATGTTGAGTCCGGAAGTAGCGATTACGTCGTTGCTGGCATCAAGGATGCTCGAAGCAGCGGTTGTGACACCAAGTAGACCAGACAATGTGATGTTGCCGTTATTAGCAGTCACATCATCGGCGAGTGAGATGAAACCGAGAGCTGCGGTCAAGCTGACGAAGTCGCCGTCGAGGTCAGCCGTCGCACCAGTCACGATGTTGCCAGCTGCAGCTACGGTGATTCCACCAGCAGCGTTTTGAGAAGCGTTGACGTCACCATTGAAGGTAGCGTTGCCACCGACGAATGCATTGACGTTGGTTCCAGCATTTAGTGTTCCACCGGCTGTGGTGGTGAGGTTGGTACCAGCATCGAGTCCGATGTTGGCGTCAGCTGTCACGGTGTCGCCGATTGTGAGCGTTCCATTGTCAGCAATAATGCTGACGTCGCCGTTGTTGGCGTTGATGGTGCCGCCGACATTGGTGGTGACGTTGGTGTCAGCGGTGATGTTGACGTTCTGGTCAGCGGTGACGCTAGCGCCCAGAGTGATGGAGCTGTTGGCCGAAATCAGGGTGACATCGCCATTGCTGCTCGACAGCGAAGCACTGTTGGTCAGGAAGTTATCTGAACGGATGTTCAATTCGCCATCTGCATTAGATGAACCGAATAGTCCGCCGAGATTCACACCACCGGCAGTGTCACGTACGAATACGCTGCCGTTTGCTGCGTTGACGGTGAGATTGGTCACGTCCACTAGGACGCGGTTACCGGCGCTAGTGCCGATGTTGCCGAAGTTAGATCTCAAGGACAGGTTTTGTGTGAACAAACCACCGGCGAGATCAGCGTTTACGATGTTGCCATCAGCTTCAACTTCGATACTTGTCGTACCGGTTACAGCATCTTGGATGCTGACCAAACCGTCTGAATCAAGGAATACCGAGTTGGCGTTGATGGTGCCGTTGACCGAGAGAAGACCATTGTTGCCAGTGAAGATGTTGAATGAACCACCAGCCGATGAGCCGCCAGGTCCGATGTTGACACCGTTGGTCGTTGAGATACTTACGTCTCCGAAGGCGTTAGCAGTCAGGCTAGCGACATTGAGACTGTTGTTGAGGATTATGTCTCCACCGTCGGAGGTCAAGTTGGCTTGAGGCGTGGTGATGGTCGCAGCATTGATGTTTGCATCGAGGATGTCACCGTTGGAACGAAGGTTCAAACGAGTAGTCGCGATGATTGTGCCACCAAGGGTGAGCGAACCAGCATTGGCTCTGAGGTTGATGATTTCGCTGTTCAATATGCCGGTCGTGGTCAAGTTGTTGTCAGTGTGCACATTGAGAGTGTCTTCAACAGATGAGGTACCGAGGGTGAGGTTTCCGACACCTTGCACGTAGGCGATAGCACCACCGCTGTTAGCGGTCAGATTGAGCGTGCCAGTCAAATCAACATTAACTCTGTTGCCGACTGCTCCTATATCTCCGTTGTCTGAAGTCAATTGAGCATTGATGGCAGAAACTACAGCTCCACCGGAAGTGGTGACATCACCACTAGCTCTTACGCTGGCGTTGTCGGCAGCTGTGACGTCGGCACCAAGGTCGATCAAACCACCGGTAGAACGAAGTACAACATCACCACCGGCACCGATGGCGTCGATGGTTGCTGTCGTGGTCAAATCGCCGGTTGCCAATAAATCGAATACACCACCACCATTTGAGGATGAAGCTTGATCGACGTTGACGGCGTTGATATCAGAGATGAACACGTTGGTTCCAGCGTTAGCTGACAGATCATCTGCATCCAGTGAGATGCGTCCGTTGACAGCGCCAGTTCCGATTGAACCGGAAGTAGCAACCAGGTCAATTACAGGAGCATCGAGGAAACCAGCTACTGCAGTTCTGAGGATGTTGCCACCAGCAGTTGCTGTGATGCTCACAGTTGCTGTGATCAAGGAAGCGATGTTGATGTCGCCGACTGCGTTCAATACGACGAATGCTGGATCGATACCACCATTGACAGTCAAGGTGCCGTTGACGTCTACATCGAATGTTCCAGTGGCGCCGGATTTACCAGGACCGAGGATGAGGTTGCCGTTATTGAAGACGAACACGTCGTTCAGTGCGTTGAAGGTCGCTTGAGTCGCAGTCAGGTTGACGCGATTAGCAGGGCTCGTACCAATACTTCCGCCAGTTGAGGTCAGATTGATCTCAGGAGCGTTGAGTGCGGTGAACGAAGCATTCGTGATGTTGTTGAATGCGGTGATCGAGATGCTCGTGAAGGCATTTACAGCAGCTCCCAGGGTTACTGAATTCAGAGCGGATTCAAGCGTAACGCTGCCGTTAGGAGCATTGATCGTTCCGGAGCTGGTCAGGAAACCAGTTGCGCTTGAGGCGAGAATATCGATGTCGCCATTGGTTGCATTGGCGCCTACGACATTGAGACCACCGAGCGTATCTTCTACAAAGATGTCGTCATCGGCATTGAGGGTTACATTGACAGCATCAATGAGAACGCTATTAGCAGCGGTTCCGATTGATCCTGTGGTTGACGTCAGAGTGAGATCCGAAGTCGCAATGTTGCCATTGAGATTGCCATTAAGGATGGAATTGACTGATGTCAGAGAAACCGAGTTGGTTCCGGTGACCAGTGCATTGAGTGTGAGCGTCGCGCCTGAAGCCAGGACAACGTCGGTTGCGGTGATCGTTCCGCTATTCGACAAATTACCGTTTGCGAGGATAGTGAATGTTCCACCAGCAGACGAACTACCAGCTCCAATGTTGAGACCATCGACGGCATTTTCCGTGATGGCAACGTTGCCAAATGCATTAGCAGTGACGTTGGTGGCATCTACGATGATTGCTCCAGCGCCACCGATGTCACCAGCGTCTGAGGTGAGGTCTACCTGGTCGGCGTCAAGAACGGTGTTGTCGAGGTTGCTGTTTTCGATGCTGGTGTTTGCGCGAATCGCGATGCGGTTGTTCGCCACCAAAGTAGCTCCGGCGTTCATTTGGAATGTTCCGTTCTGAGCGCGAAGAATGATGTTGTTACCAGTCAGAGCTGCAGCAGTAACCACTGTGAGGTCTTGAGCAGCAAGAACGTTGAGGGTGCCGTTAACTAAAGAGTTATCGAGGTTAACGGAATTGAGTGCGTTGATGAATGCGCTACCGTTTGGTGCGTTGACCGCAAGCAAATTAGCAACGCTGACATTGAATCTTGAAGCAGCGCTTGTACCGATGTTGCCATTGGTAGACGTGAGCGACATGTTGCCGGTGAGTGAGGTCACTACAGTACCGGCGAGATTGGTCATGTTGCCGCCTGAGGTCAAATCAACATCGTCGTCAGCTGTCACATCAGCGTTGAGACTGATCACGCCATTGTTTGCAGTCAAAGAGAGGTTGCCGGCTGTGGAGGTCATTGTTCCGCCAACACTAGAGGTGATGTCTGTACCAGCTTCGATATCGAAGTCAGCCAGTGAACTCGATGCAGCAGCGATGTTTACGGAATCAACTTCGAGCAAATTGACAGCGCCGCCGAGTGCATTGACCGTCAGGTTGTTTGCATTGATGTCGAGTTGAGTGCCACCAGTGCCACGGACGTCTCCGTTGGTCGAGGTCAGTGTCATGTTGCCACCGATGATGGTGCCATTGCCGCCTACATTATTGAAGGCAATCAAGTTGGCATTCACTGTGCCGGTAGCTGTACCGTCGACGGTGACTGCACCGTTGGTGGAGGCATCGAGGTTCAACGAATTGTTGGCGGTGACGCTAGCTCCAGTGTCAATCGTGATGTTGTTTTGATTGGCCACTAAGTTAATGAAATCAGCCGAGAACGAACCAGTGCCTGTAACGGTGATGTTGTCGCCGTTGGTCACGTTGACAGTACTTCCTACACCGGAGGTCGACAGACTTACTTGGTTTGCACCAGTGCCGATAGCGATGGAAGTGGTGCCAGTCATATCGATGTCGATCAGACCGCCAGCTCCGCTTCCAGCGTTAGCTGTCAGGAAAGCGTTGCCGCCAGAGACTAAGAGGTTAGTGCCTGCGAGGACGATGACACCGCCGTCGCCAGTGCCGGCTCCGTTGGCATTCACTGTACCTGCGCCGAGCGTGATGTTGCCTGTTGTGAATAGAGCGATTAGTCCGCCGTCTCCGTTTCCGAAACCAGCAGCTGAGAGCACGGTGCCAGTTGTGGCTATGCCCTGACCGGCGAGTTCGGAGACGATTATGCTACCGCCGTTACGCGCGGAGCCGCTGTTGCCGCCGTTAGCGATGAGAGCGGTTGCGCCGTTACCGGAAGGTGCGCCGATATTGAACGCCAGAGTCCCGTTGGTCTCAATGAAGATGTTGCCGCCGTCTGCTCCCGGATCGGAGTTACCCGATACGTTGACAGTGCCGACTTGAGCGTTTTGACCGGCGAAGACGTTGACGTCTGCGCCTGCTGCACGGATGTTGCCAGCAAGAATATTGTTAGGTGAGGTCGAGTTCCCGAAGAGTGTTCCAGAAATCGAACCAGTCGCTGCGGCGGTATCAATTACGAATCCGCCTGTCGGGACGACGTTTACCAGATTGACGTCACCGGTGCCGTTGAGGCCGTTAGTCGTCGACGAGGTAGTGACATTGCCAATCTGAATTGCGGTCCCACCTGGGGTCGAGTTACCAGCTACGACGTTGACGTCGCCACTGACTCCAGTGAGTCCTTGTCCAGAAGTGACGATGTTAGTTGAAGTTGGTAGCAGAACTTGACCACCAGCGCCGGCTACTTGGAAGGCTGTCAGTGTGACGTCGCCACCGTTGCCGCCAACTGCAGTCGAGTTGGAATTGATTGCTGTCAAGCCAGACCCGGTGAAGTTGATGTTCCCACCTGTCGCGGATGCACCGTTGATGGTGACCGAGAGACCGTTGTTAGTGAAATTAGCGCCGGCGACTAGTGTGATGTCTCCAGCATTCCCTAATGTAGCGGTGCCGTTGATTGCGATCGAGGTAGAGGAAACGATGTCTTGTCCAGCGACGAGGACGATACCGTTGTCAGCGACTACGTTGCCACCGAGGTTGATCGTGCCTGCACTGAGGAGAACGATTGGGTCGGCTTGAAGCACACCATTGGTGGTGATGTTGCCGCCTGCGTCAAAGAGGATGTCTGAACCAAGACCCGTGAGAATGACGCTTTGAACGGTGATGTCGTTGCCAGCGTTGATAATCACATCGCCTGTGGTGCCAGTGACGTCGCCGTTCAGCGTTGCGTTGTTGAGAGTGTCGATAGTGAGCGAACCACCAGCTTGGCTCACAGTTCCAGCGATTGTTGTATCGCCAGGACCACCGGCTGTACCTGTGCTCGTGATGTTGACGTTACCGGTCGTTGTCGAAATATTGCCGCTGATGACAGTGTTGTCAGCCGAGTTGATTAGGATGTTACCGGTAGTTGTGGCTAGACCATCGGTACCGACTCCGTCGATCGTGCCTGTCACCGTGATGCTGCCTGCTCCACTTGAGGTATTCAGGGCTCCGGTGAGAACTCCGAATCCGAAAGCGGCTCCATCAGCTGAAACTACGATATTGCCAGCGGTCGTGATGTCACCAGTGACGGTGGCGCCTGCGGTGGAACTGATGGACACGTTACCAGTAGTGCTGGTCACGTCATCGACTGCGGTACCGATTCCGGCAACACTGCCGTTAGACAGAACAGTGATGTCACCGTTGACGGTTGAGAGGTCAAGGGTCCCGGTTGCGTTACCGGAAGTGATGTTGATTACGCCGGCACCTGTCGTTGAGATGTTGGCGTTGCCGACAATAAGACCGTCAGTGTTGTTGCCGGAAGTGACGTTGATGTCGCCGCCGGTGCTGACGAGGTTATTGATAGTTGTATCGCCTAGATCTGAAGCGATGGTGATCGCGCCTGTTGTGGTTGTGATGTCACCATTGGCGGTTGTGTTGTTTCCGGAATGGAGGTCAATGAAACCGGTGCCGGTTTTGGTGACTGATCCTACGGTGGTGTCGTTGACGGAGTCGATTTCGATACGACCGGTACCGGAAGAAGTGATGTTGTTGGTGGTGGTGTTGTCACCGGAAGTGATTTGAACTCGTCCGGAACCACCAGTTTTGGTGATGTTGTTGGTGGTTGTGTTATCGCCGGAAGTTATCTCGATGAAACCAGCTCCACCGGTGCTGATGTTATTGGTGGTTGTGTCGTCAGTTGTCGATGTGACTGAGATGTCACCCGAAGTGCTGTTGATGTTATTGACGTTGGTGTCGTCATCGCTGAGGAGAGTGATGGCACCAGTAGTGGTGGTGACGTTGTTTAAGCTGGCGTCTCTGCCGCTCGTAACCGCGATCGCTCCGACATTAGTGTCGAGGTCATTTGTGGTGACGTCGCGAGTAGCGCCGAGTGTGATTACACCACCAGCGCTCAAATTATTTGCACCAAGGTCGCGACCTGCATTCAAGATGATGTCGCGTCCAGCGGCTGAGAGAGTCACATTGTTCACAGCCAAGTCACGCACTGCTGTAAGAACGAGGTCAGTGTTGCCGAGTCCAGTGATGTTATTGACGAGGATGTCGCGACCGGAGGTTAGCGTGAGCACAGCTCCATTCATACTTATGTTTCTGGTGATGAGGTCACGATCGCCGTTGAGTGTGATCGAACCTGTGTTAACAGTGGTGGTGACGTCGCGAACGATTGTGTCGCGACCGGAATCGACGTTGATCGGTCCGTTTGCAGTCGTCAAATCTCTACCGAGGGTGTCGTTGCCTGAAGTGATGTTGATGACACCAGCTCCCGTGGTGGACACGTTGCGCACATCAGTGTCGCCGAGCGTAGAAGTGATGTTGATATCACCGCCTAATGTGCTGGTGATATCGGTGTTATTGGTGTCAGTAGTGTTGCCACTGGTGATTGTGATGTCGCCAGAAGTTGTATTGATATCGTCGGTATCTGTATCGGTTCCAGATTGGAGTGCAACGTTACCGGTCTGAGTGGTGATCGAGCCTACGTCAGTGGTGGCTCCGGATACGATTGAGATGAAGCCTGCTCCAGTCACGGACAGATCACCGAGTACATCGGTATCGGTTCCCGAATTAAGGGAAATGGAGCCGCCGGTCGTGGTTACGTTGCCACTGATGAAGTTGATACCGGTTGTTGCCGTGGAGGTAATGCCGCCGGTGACTGAGGTCAAATTGTTGACGTTGACGTCGCCACTTGCAAGCAAGGTGACTGTGCCAGCGCCGCTGACCGTCAGGTTGTTCGCGAGAATGTTGCCGCCGGTAGCTGTCAAAGCGATGTCACCGCCTGTGGTGGTGACATTGAAGATGCCGGTACCGATGGCACCAGCTGAAGTGAGGCTTACGTCACCAGTTGTGGTGGTGATGTTTGCGTTAGCTACGAAACCGAGTGAATTGCCGCCAGCATTAACAGTGACGTTGCCGGTTGTGGCGGAGATGAGATTGTCGAGTTGGACGTTACCACCAACGTTGACATTGAAATTACGGGCTCCGAGAGTGATGTTGTTTCCACCTTGAACGGTGAAATCACCGGCACTGAGGAAGGAAAGATTGTAATTACCAGCTCCAGCTCCAGATACATTAAGAGGATTGGTGATATTGATATCGCTGTCTCTTCCAGCATTGCCGATAACCAGCGTGCCAGCCGAAATTTGACCGAGTTCAGCGGTACTGATACCCAAACCGCCGTTGCTGCCGACGTTAGTGACTGTTCCATCGGTCAAAGCCTGGATGGTTAGTTGTCCAGTTCCACCGCCCACAACAAGTGCGCTGTTAGCAGCCAAAGTGAACTGGTTGGCCGTGAATGTCATTCCGTTGATGACAGAAATCGTGCTGCCTGTGGAAGTCAGTGAAAGTGTCCCGCCGGAGACTGCGCCTACTGCTGGACCGAAGGACAATGGATTACCGTTCGAGTTAAACGAAACAGCACCGCCGGTAGTTCCATTTGTAGCGTCGACGTTTCCATTGACATTCGTGATGCCGGTCGAAACAGTAATGTCTCCGCCGCCAGTTGTAATACCTTGAACAGTGGCGGTAGCAGCTGCACCACCAGTGATGGATACATCACCGCCGGCTCCGCCGGCTGTGTCGAGCGCTCCTTGTAGAAGAATATTGCCACCAGCATTGATGGTTGCAGTTCCGCCACCCGTAGTGATAGGGCCGCTAACTTGCGACGTACCCAAACTCTGTACGAGGAAATTGCCGCCCGCCGTATCTATAGATGTGGCGTCGATGCTCGATACAATTCCACCGTTTGAGATGAAGTTAATCGCTCCACCGTCGGTGGTGACTGCGCCACCAGCGAACAGTCTGGCGTTGCCAGTACCAGTCGATGTGACATTCAATGCACCGCCGTTGGTGTCGATTGTTGAGTTAAACAAATCGGCATTGCCGGTCGATGTGACTGAAACACCACCGGTGTTACCGACGATGTTCGCGACATTGACTCCGGCTCCGGCGAGACCAGCACCGATGCTGATTGCACCGCCCGATTCAAGTCTCGAGATACCTGAACCGTTGCCGATCAAAATTCCGGCGTTGGTTTGAGCCGTTCCAAGAGTGAAGTTGCTACCGATAAGTGCTCCGGTAGTTGAGTACACGACACCAGCTCCGGCGTTGGGGTTGGTGTTCAGAACAGTGATGTTGCCACCAACTGATCCAGCTCCACCGTAGGCATCGATACTGCCCAAGGTGATTGCACCAGCGTTGTCGGCACCGGCGAGGACTAGAACATTACCGTTCGTAGCGCCGAAACCAGAACCTGAGGTTGCGATCAGAGAGTCTGATGCGAGGAGGACGTTGCCGCCGACAGCACCTACTCGTTGGGCCGCGATCGTGACGTTACCGCCATCTCCTAGCGTACCGCTGGAATCGATGATGAGACCGGTAGCTGCGGACAGGTCGATGTTGCCACCTGTACCACCGTTGGTGAGAGTGACGTTAGAACCGGATGCTTGTCCAGCAAGTGGTGGGATCGAACCGGTGTTGTTGCCAGCAGCGCTAACACTGAATCCAGCTGCCAGAGTGATTTGCTGTCCAACTGTTCCGGTCCGCGCTTGAATTAAATTTGTTGCCGCTGTTGCAGTGATGTCACCGGAAGCCAAAATAGCGAGAGCTTCGCCAACAATGATATCGCCATTTAGTGTGATGTTACCGCTGGTGTTCTTGAAAGTAGGGTCGCCGGTCATGCAGATCTTGCCGATGACCATTTCGTCCGTCGAAGCTTCTACGTGTGCGCCGAGACCTGCGCCGTTAACTTGACCGGTCAGCTCACCGACGTTGACTTCAGTCATACCGCGACCGGTGTTCATGTTGAATTCTTTGGAGAGCAAATCACCGCCGGTGACATTGCTGTTGAACTCGCCGTCGTAATTAGGGGCACGAACGTTAATGGCACCTTCAAGAGCTTGAAGCGTGCCACCAGTGTTATCCACATTGAGTTCGTGAGTGTCAGGTCCGGTCACCGTAATATCGCCTGCCACTGAGGAGACTGTTCCGGCGTTGGCGATGTTAGGAGAAGAAAGATTTAAGTTGTTGTTTGCTTTGATTTGTGATCCGGTACCGTTTTTGATTGAGTTGCCAGCAGCGATGTTCAGATCACCGGATGACTCAACGTTGCCAAGGTTAGTGAAATCATTTTTGGCATTCAGTGACAAATCGATTGAATTTGCTTTGTTGCCGAAATGCGATCCTGCATTTGATGAGATTAACGCGCCTTCATTGTTGACGATGTTGTCGGCGTTGATGTCAGCAGAACCCCCCTTGTTGCCTTGAGTGTTGACTGCGTAGACGGAACCGAAGTTGTTGAGGTCGCCGTTGAGCTTGAACGAAGAGCCTTTGTCGAGGTCACCAACTGCGGTGACACCGGATGCTACGGTCAGACCGCCAGCCTTCATTGTGTTCTTGTTGGCAGCGATAGCGTTGAGGTCAACTTGACCGCCGGTCGCTTTGCCGCTGGCATCAATAACGAGAGTCTGTTCGCCGGAAATTACTTGCTTGACTGCAACGTATTCTGCTGCCGAAACTTTCGAACCTGCGTAAACGTTTTTGGTTTCGTCGCCGACTTTGATGGTGACGAATCCGCCATCTGCTATCAGTTTGTCGCCCAGTGTGATATCGCGGTTAGATGCTGTGAGGTCGAGGTTGGCGCCGTTGTCGAGCTTGATGATCTGACCGGCGTTTTCCTGGATGACGAAGTTGCTGAGTCTGTCTGCTTTGTGTGCATTGTGAGTGGTCTGACGGATTTCGACCTTCTGAGTCCTGGCTTCAACCTTCGCTGCCTTGTTACTAGCACCGCCGTCATTGCCCTTAGGCCTTGTCCCGAGTTTAGTTGAAAAGTTTGGTGATCCCCTCCAGGACTAGCCTGGTATGGTTTCGGTTGCAAC
>ENA-ORBV01001449-ORBV01001449.1-microbial-mat-metagenome-genome-assembly--contig:-NODE-1449-length-52709-cov-9.004313_pt1 | contig 52709 bp, 42 predicted proteins | sample MGYA00237777_ERZ505514 | MGnify/ENA primary metagenome ERZ505514 (study PRJEB26160, sample SAMN06269048) | microbial mat metagenome | isolation source: Oligotrophic lake microbial mat | place... | reverse complement strand
GTGCTACGCCCGTGCAGCCCAGGGCCGAAGATCGCCGCCGCTTCGCGGGCGATCGTCTGCTCGCCCTGGAAGAAGCTTGCCTCGGTTGGGAAAGCTACCTGCTCGGCGGCGGTATGCCCACTGGCGGCGCTGAGCATGGCGATGACGGCGTCGAGGGACGGCTGGACATGCGCCTCGCTGCGACCGAGCGAGGACAGCCCGTAGGCCATCAGGCGGTGCTGGAGCGGACGCAGGTCGCTACGCCGTAGGGCCAAGTAGAGCGCGAGATTGCGAGCGGAGGCCTGGAAGGTTGGGCGCTGGATGCGCGGCTGCCAATCGCCCAGCAGGGCTTCGCCGTGCGTGATCACAGCGCCACGCAGCGCCACGACCGACGCCAGGAGCTGCTCCAGTTGGGGGGCGACGGCGGACGGTACTTCGTTCGTAGGCATACGCTCTCTACCTTATGGACATGTGGTTGTTCGACACGCGCGTGCGTGGATGAGTCTAGCAGGCTCGCCCCAGCTTGGCATGAAGGTTGCTCATGACAGGCGGCTTACGGTCGGCGCGTTTCGAAGCGCACCTCAGGGTAGTGTGCTGCCAGCGCATGCTCATGGCTACCAGCGATACCCAGATACGCTGCTCTGAGCATAGCAGCGTTTCGCCAGGGGGCGCGAAAACATGCCGCGACCCTGGGGATGGAAATGTCAACGCTATGCCAAGTTGCGGCGTGTCATCGGGGCGCGTCCGAGGTGTACGAAACCTTCACCCCCGGTAGCGCTTCGTTCTCCGCACTGCGAATGTCATAGTCGTATCCTGTACACATGGGCGCACTGTACTACGGAGGGTTCTATGCGTAGACTGCTTCTTCGTCTGCTCGCCGGGTTTGTCGTGCTCTGCACGCTCCTGCTCGCGCTCTTTGCGGCGACTATCCCCACCATCCGAAAACGCTGGCGACGGCGCCTCACAGCGGCCCTGCTGTTGAGCGCGCTGTTCGCGGTGTGGGCGGCAGGCCCGACGCACGCCGCCGAGACGCGTGGCGGCGATAATGTGGTCGTCGGCCGTGATGAAGTGGTCGAGGGCGATCTGTATGTGTCCGCGACCACCGTGACCGTCGATGGCATCATCAAGGGTGATCTGGTGGGTGCAGCAAGTCGCATCACCGTGAACGGCACGGTCGAAGGCGATATCCTGGCCGCCGCCCAGGATGTGGTGATCAACGGGGTCGTCGGGGATGACGCGCGGGCGTTTGCCCAAGTTGTGCAAGTCGGACCGCAGGCGCAGATACGCGGCGACCTGGCGGTGGGCGTGCTGAGCCTGGAAAGCCAGGCTGGCAGCGTGATCACGGGCGATGTCTTGGTCGGCGGCTACCAAGCCCTCCTGGCTGGCGCGGTCGGACACAACATCCTTGGCGGGCTGAATCGCATGGAGCTCCGTGGCACGACCAGCGGCAGCGTCGATGTCGCCGTTTCCGGCGACCAGAATGTCTCTGCGGTACAGTTCTCACCAACGGGCCAAGTGGCGATCCCATCCGTGCCCGTGGGATTGACGATTGCCGATTCGGCCCGTATCGAAGGCAAGCTGACCTATCGCGCGCCGCGCGAGGCCACGCTCAACCCCGGCGCGCAGATCGTGGGCGGCAGCACCTTCGAGCAGTTCGCCGATCCGGTCAATAACGTGCAGCCAGCGCCAGCCCAGGGGCTGCGCTCGCTCAAGCAGTTCGCCGGGCTGCTCCTGGCCGGGCTGCTCTTGCTGTGGCTCGTGCCGACATGGATCCACGGTATGACGGACACCGTGACCACGAAGCCGCTGCCGAGCATGGCGTGGGGCCTGGTTGCCTTCGTCGCCGTGATCGTTGCGGTGCTGATCATCGTGGTCACCACCGGCGTGCTTGCGCTGCTGCTTGGCCTGCTCACGCTGGGCAGTGTCGTCGCGTGGGTGATCGGCTTCGGTCTGCTGGCAAGCGGGGCGCTCGTCTTTGGGTATGCCACGTTTACCACCTACATCGCCGTGGCGATTGTCGCCCCGGTGGTGGGGCGCTGGCTGCTGCACTACGTCCGGCCTGCGTGGGCGGAAAGCGCGTATCTTCCGCTGGTCGTGGGGCTGGTGCTGTATGTGCTGCTGAACGCTATCCCTTGGCTGGGAACGGTGACCAACATCCTCGTCGTGCTCGTGGCCTTGGGCGCGCTCTGGCAATGGGGGCGTGCGCAGATCCAGCGCGGAACGCCAGTGGCACAGCCGGTGAGCGGGCTGCAACCTGCCTAGAGCAATTCTCAGATTGGTTGCCCGATTGCGGGCGGTTAAAACCGCGCCTTGAACGCCTTCGGCGGGGCGTCTGCCTACGCGGACTCAATGCACTGCGTCCGCGTAGGCGGACGCTCGGGCGCGCCAGCGCCCACTGAGGCGCGACTTCAGTCGCCCGCTCCAATGTGGCTCAATCTATCTGAAAACTGCTCTAAACGACACTACGATTTCGCCATCCCCAAACCCGATAGGAGGCCGCTTTGCGGCAATACCTGTCAGGTTATCTCGCGCCATCCATGATGAAAATTCTCTTTCAGTTGGTATAAACCTATGAACATCCTCGCAATCATCGCCGCGATCATGCTCGTTCTGCTCGGTATGCCGGGAAGCTGCCGCCGTCGCTCGCCATCTTCGGGAGCACGGGGCTGTACGAAATAGCCGCCTATGCGCTTGCGGCGACCGCCACGGTCTCGATTGCGCGCTATCGCCTCGTCGGGACGTGGCCCAAGCAGACGACGGAGCCGATCGTCCCGCCCAAAACCACCGCAGTGATCCGGGAGCGCAGGGTAGGTGTGTTGCTCGCCATCGGTGTATTGGTGGTAGCCTGTGGATGGGAAGCGTATCGTTTTGGTAGTGTCATCAGGTTTTCGCTACCCTGAAACTACACGCTTTCGGAAGGTCGAGTTTCGGCGTCAGGGAGCCATTGCCTTGTCGAACATGTGTTGGACTTGTGCAAGTGGCGAAAACTAGATGACACTACCGCGTTTATGGTCAGCCTGCTCAATTGACAGCGGCTGGTGAGTTCAGTGTCTCACTGGGCGGCATTGTGGCCGGCGAGGCCTGCCAGCGCAAGCCGCGCCTGCCGGGAGATGGCTCCTTCGTGCAGGTGCCTGGGATATTCCATAGTAACCTACCGACAGGCCGCCGATTGTTGGAGGTGCGCTGCGCAGGAACGCACCTCTAGCCGCCGAGCGAGATGCCAATCAGGCGACCAATACCGAAGGTAATTGCGGCGGCGGCCAGGCCCACCAGCACCTGGCGCATCCCTGAGTACCAGATGCTGCGCCCGGTGAGCAGCGTAATCGCCGCCCCAATCCCAAACAGCCCCAGGGTACTCAGTGCAACGCTGAGACCAACCGCAGCCAATCCGCTCACAAAGAAGAAGGGCAGCACTGGCACGACCGCACCGACGGCGAAGAGCAGAAACGACGAGATAGCCGCTTCCCAGGCCGAGCCGCCGAGCTCGTCCGGGTCGACGCCCAGTTCCTCGCGGGCAAGCGTATCGAGGGCGCTCGGGCGGTCGGCCATCAGCCGGGCGGCCAGGTCGTGGGCCTGATCTTCCGGTAGGCCCTTCGCCTGATAGATCAACGCAAGCTCCTCCTGCTCCTCAGCCGGGTTCTGCGCCAGCTCATCGCGCTCGATGGCGATCTGGCGCTCGTAGAGCTCGCGCGAGCTCTGCACCGAAATCCACTCACCCAGGGCCATCGAGAAGGCGCCGGCCAGCAAACCGGCGAGCCCGGCCACGAGCACGCCGCTGCCGCCAGTGCTGTCCGCCCCTGCGACGCCCATCACCAGGCTGAAGTTCGAGAGTAACCCGTCGCTCGCCCCGAGCACGGCGGCGCGCAAGGCGTTGCCGCTGCTCGCCCGGTGACGGCCTTCGAGCTGCGCCAAAGCCGGGCCCGCCATGCCGCCGGGCGTGCCCGTGAGGATCGTCTGGAGCACGCGTGCGTGGGCACGCTCTTGCCCCGGCAGCGCCGTCGCGCGTGACTCAGGTTGGGCCGCGTAGGCGCGGCTATCCATGCGCTCCAGGCCGCCAACGGTAGGGAGCACAAAGGCCGGCCCAAAGCGCTGGGCCAGCCAGATGAGGATGCGCGTGCGCCAGCCAAGCCGGCGCGGTGGGATGGGCTTGCCGGCCAACGCCAGCTGGTCTTCCCAGAATTGGGCGTGCTCGGACTCAACAGCGGCGAGCTTGCGGTAGACTGCGGCCAGCCCTGGCTGTGACTCGGCGGCGGCGATCGCGGCATAGAGCGCGGCGCTCTCGATCTCGTCTTGCCAGTTTGCGCGGTAGCGTGCGACTGTATCGGTCATCGGGTGGCACTCCTTCGGCCGTAGTGCTGCGGCAATTCAGCGGCTCGTCTGCTGGGCGCACAACGCGCCCCTTCTTGGTCATCGCCTCCGCTGAAGCCGACGCTCACGCGTGCGGGAAGCTCAGCCAGATCCTCGTCCCACGGCCGGGCTCGCTGGCGGCCCCTACCTGGCCGCCCATCGCCTCGACCAGCCCCTTCGCGATCGCAAGCCCGAGACCAGCGTTGCCGCCCTCGCGGCTGCGAGCCGGGTCGGCGCGGTAGAAGCGCTCGAAGATATGGGGGAGATGCTCGGGCGCGATTCCACACCCACTATCGGCGACGCTCAGGCACACCCCACGCCCCTGCGCTACCGCCGCCAGCACGATCTGGCCGCCCGCCGGGGTGTGGCGCAGCGCGTTGTCGAGCAGAATGAGCAGCACCTGCCGCAGCCAGTCGGGGTCGGCGTTGAGCGTACCTGCGACTGCGCCCAGTGCCACTGTCACCTCGCGCTCGGCTCCTAACCGCGCGGTCTTCCGCTGGATCTCGGTGAGCAGTACGGAGAGATCAATCAGGGTGACGGACAGCGGCAGCTGGCCGCTGTCGAGCCGCGAGAGCGTCAGGAGGTCGTTGACCAGACGGCGCATATGGTCGCTCTCTGAGATGACATCGCCGAGCAACTCGCGCTGGTCTGCGTTGTCTGGAGCTGTGCCGCGCAGGGCCACCTCGGCGCTCGCGCGGATCAGGGTCAGCGGCGTGCGTAGCTCGTGGCTGGCGCTGGCAACGAAGCGCTGCTGGCGCTCCCAGGCGTCCTGCGCCGGGTGCAAGGCCCGGCCCGCCAGCCACCAGCTGCCTGCGCCGACCAGCATCATGCTCAGGCTCCCCAGGGCCAGCAGGCCGATCATGAGCTGCCTCAGCACCTGCTCCTGGTCGCCGAGAACGCGGCCAAGCTGGAGCGCGGCGGGCCCATCGCTGCGGGTGAGCGGGTAGGTAAGCAGGCGCACAGCGCGGCCATCGGGCAGGACAACCGTGCGCACGTCGCTGCCATCGGACAGCGCGGCCTGCAGGGCGCTCAGATCAGGGGCGAGCGGCACCGCCGGGTTGGGGTCGAAGAGCAACTGTCCGCCCCGGTCGAGGGGCAGCACGAAGATCGCCGCCAACTCGCCATCGTAGGCGAGTGTCTCGCCCGCGCGCGGCTCAACGGCTGCGGTCGTGTCGTCATCCCCATCACGCGCATCGGCCTCGTCGTCCTCGGAGATCCCAGACGCTGTGCGCCGCTGCTGCAGGAAGCCGCTCTCACTGCGCAATAGCGACCAGTCGCGGTCGGCCGCAGCCAATTCGGGCGGGATGGGCGCGGCCAGCGCGTGGAACTCGTGGGTCATCTTGTGCTGTAAGGCCAGATCGGTCACATCGCGGAAGTAGCTCGCCACCACCAGGTAGGCCCCGCCGCCGATCAGCGCCACCAGGGCCAGGGCCGACAGCGCGTAGAGCAGGCTCAGGCGCAGGCGCAGCCCGCTAAACATCGGGTGCCTCCAGGCGATAGCCCAGCCCACGCACGGTGATGATCGGGTCGCGCTCGTGGGGCGCGTTCAGTTTACGGCGTAGGTAAGAGATATAGACATCGACCATCTGCGGCTGCACATCGTGCTCATAGGACCACACATAGTCGAGGATCTGCTGGCGGCTCAGGGTCTGGCCCAGGTTACGCATCAGGTACTCCAGCAGATTCCACTCGGTGGCGGTGAAATCGAGCGAGCGATTGCCGCGCCGGGCGGCGTGCCCGCGCAGGTCAAGCACGATCGCACCGGCGCGCAGCTCGTTGGCGTCGGTGCCGTTGAGCGCGAAGCGGCGGCCGAGCGCCCGCACCCGCACCAGCAACTCCTCAAAGGCGAACGGCTTGACCAGGTAGTCGTCGGCACCGCTCTCGAAGCCGGCGACCTTATCTTCAAGCTGGCCGCGTGCCGTCAGCAGCAACAGTGCCGTTGGCAGACGCGCGGCCCGCACGGCGCGGCAGATGCCTGGCCCATCGCGCCCAGGCAGCATCCAGTCCACAATCGCCACCTCGTAGATGCCGCGCATGGCCAGGTCAAGGCCGCTCTCCCCATCGTGAGCAACATCAACATGGTAGTGCTCATCGCCTAGCACCCGCGCCACCAGTCGGGCGAGGCGCTGATCATCTTCAATCAGTAGGATGCGCATACTTCCTCCTCGTGGCTAGTATACCGCGCCAAGATTGGAAGCAGCTTGGAATGCTACAGTAGCTTGCTAAGACAAGGTTTCGCCTTGCGGCGATATACTAGACAGTTTGCCAGCTGGCCCTCACCCCCTGGCCCCCTCTCCCGCGCGCGGGAGAGGGGGAAACCGCGCCAGCGGTGGGGGTGAGGGCAGCGCACCAGTGATTCTGAGACGAAACTTAGAAAAGCGGGCAGCCATTCCAAGCTGTTTCCAAGCAACGCCCGCTATGCTAGCCCTATACAACTATTGTTAAGGAGAACGAGCCCCATGAACCAGCGCACCCCATTATTGATCGCCGCCGCCCTCACCGTCTTTATACTGGTGGTGGTGGCTGGCCTGGCCACGCGACTAACCCAGCCCACCGCTCTAGCCCCAACGAGCACCACGGCGACACTTGACGTTGCCCCCGCGCTTGACCCCTCGGTGGAGGCCCTGGTGCGCGAGCGTGAGGCGGCCTACCAGCAGGCCCTGGCCGAGGCAAACACGCGCCTGGAGGCGGCCAACGCGCAGATTGCCATCGCCAATGCCCGGGTTGCTACCGCTCAGCAGGCCGCGCCAACAGACGCCCTCACGCCTGATCAGGCGCAGGCAAGCGCCCTTGCCGCCGCCCCTGGGTCGAGAGTCACGGCAATGCCAGAGCTGGTGAGCTACGAGGGCACACCCGCCTACGAGGTGCGACTTGATCGCGGTTTGATCTATGTGGACGCCCAGAGCGGTGCGGTGCTGTATAACAATGCCGTACCCGCCGCCGCACAGAGTGGGGCGGTTAGCCAGGAGCAGGCCATCCAGGCGGCCATCGCCTACCACAATGGGGGCGAGGTCCTGGCGGTGCATCTCGACGATGAAGCGGGCGCCCAGGTCTACGAGGTGAAATTCAGCGACGGCAGTACGATCTACATCGACGCCGGGAATGGCCAGGTTGTCTACGCCCAGATCGAGGACGGCGGCGAGCGCGACGACGATTAAGCGCGCACAGTTGCGCGGGTGCTGGCGGTGCCAGCATGCAATAACGCATACAACCATAGAGCGTGCGACACCGCACGCAGGAGCAATTATCAGATGGCTACACAACAGGGCATCACGCGCCCCACCCCAGCCCAGGGCATGAAGTCCCTGATTACCGCAACAGCCATCGCCGCAACCCTGGCGGGTTGGGTGGCGTTTAGCGCCCAGGAACCACCCCCGCTAGCGGCCTCCGCGACGGTGCTCAGGGACGGGGCCGCAGCCCCGCCGCCAGCGTGGCTGCTGAGCGACCCGCTGATCCCGGCGCTGCCGCCGGTTGCCATGGCCGTAGCGACCAGCGGCGGAGTGGAGCGCAGGTCAGTGGCCCAGCGGTGGCGCAGGTCAGCGGCCCAGCGGTTGCGGTGGCAGCGCCTGTGCCCCCCCCGGCGCTTCGTGCGGTGGCCGCCGCGCTGCCACCTGCGCCGGTTGCATCCACCCGCTCATCACGCTAACGGCGCACCATACCTATCGGGCGGGACGCCAACCTGTTTGGCAGCTCGCACTATTACAACAGTCATCCAAGCACGAGATCGCATATGGTCACACACCAATTTCGAGCTATGGGCAGCCGCATCCTAACAATCCTCGATGCCCCGCAGGCCAGGGCGAGCACACGGCTGGCGGATGTCCAGGGCTGCTTCGACAGGTGGGAGCAGTCGCTGAGCCGCTTCCGGCCTGATAGCGAGTTGAGCGCGCTGAACCGCAGCAGCGGCGGCAAGGCCAGCGTGAGCCCCACACTCGCGGCGGTGCTGGCGGCGGCCTTACGTGCGGCAAGGCAGACGGACGGCTTGGTGACGCCGACCATCCTTGGCGCGCTGGAGCAGGCCGGCTACGACCGTGATTTCGCGGCGCTAGCCGATGCTGATGCTGAGCACGCTCCCAGCGCTCTCGTAGCAGCAGCGTTGCCGGTCGCCGACTGGCGCTCCATCCGCCTGAACGAGCGGCGCGGCACGATCTACCTGCCCGCAGGTCTACGCCTCGATCTCGGCGGTATTGCCAAGGGGTGGGCGGCAGACCGTGCCGCGCACGCCCTCAACGCGGTCGGCCCGGCGCTCATAGACGCCGGTGGCGATATCGCCGTCAGTGGGCCGCGCGCCGATGGCACGCCCTGGCCGATCGGCGTTGATGACCCGTTCGGTGGGAACGAGCCACTCGATATCCTGCTGCTCTCTACCGGTGGGGTAGCAACCTCAGGGCGAGACTACCGACGCTGGCAACAGGGCAGCCACAAGCGCCACCACATCATTGACCCACGTACTGGCACGCCTGCCGACACCGACTTGCTCAGCGTGACCGTGGTGGCACCCAGCGTTGGCGAGGCTGAGGTGGCAGCGAAGGCCGTGCTCATCCTGGGAAGCGCCGCTGGGCAGGCCTGGATCGAGGCTCGCCCCTGGCTAGCCGGGCTGCTGGTGCAGGCCGACGGCACGCTCATCCGCACTGCCACACTCGACGCCTTCCGCTGGGGGGCAATGCACACAGATTCACCCACCGCCACCACAATTGCCCATACCGATAGCTCTGGAGGAATACCCAATGCCTGACGATAAGGCGGCCCGGCTCGCCGCGATCCGCGCCGCAAAGTCCACATCGGTGGCCAGTGCAGGCGTGGCCCCACCTCTGCCCGCCCAGGAAACACCTGACTTCAACGAGATAGTGCCGGCACTGGCGCTCCATACACTGCTGCTCATCCTGTTCGCCGCTATCCTCGGCGCCTTTGCAGCCGTGGTGGTCCTGCCGGCGTGGCTGCCCAACCTAAGCGCCTCACTGCTCGGCCCTGAGCCCAAGGCCTACTGGCACCTCGCACGCAGCAGCGCCTTTGTCGCCTTCGGGTTGCTCTGGCTATCCATGGTGTTTGGCCTGCTGATGACCAACAAATTAGCCCGCACCTGGCCGGGTGGGCCGACCGCCTTCGAACTGCACCAGCACACCAGTCTGCTTGGCCTGGCCTTCGCCCTCTTCCACGGGCTGATCTTGCTGGGAGATAGCTACATCCACGCGAGCCTGGCCCAGGTACTGATCCCGTTCGCCTATAGCGGCTTCGCGCCGTTCTGGGTAGGGCTCGGCCAACTCAGCCTCTATCTGCTCGCCATTGTCGGCCTGAGTTTCTACGCGCGCGCCTGGCTTGGGCGCCGCGCCTGGCGTCTGATCCACTTCCTGAGCTTCGTGCTGTTTGTGCTCGCCCTGTTGCATGGGCTGCTCAGCGGCACCGACAGCACCCAGCTATGGGCGCAGGCGCTCTATTGGGCCACGGGAGGGAGCACGCTCTTCCTGCTCTGCTATCGCGTGCTGGTCAGCCGCCTACGGCGCCCAGCCCAATCGCAAAGCCGAGCGTCGAGGACGTAAGGTTCGAGCGCGCTCTACACCATCGTGGTTGCCATACTACCCTGAGGTGCGGTGCGAATCCCGCCGCCCTTCACTCGCTGTTTCCATGTGGATACCGCCCAGCGTGCGCGCCCCGTAGACGGCGACGACGCCTACCACCGCACCCCACGTGAGCGCCGCGGCGATCCAGGGGTTGTAAGCCCGAGCCCTGGTTCGGGAATAGCTGCCACGTCGAAGACGCGACCGAGCAACGCGCGCAGCCCGGCCCGCCCGCCGGTGCGATAGGCCACCCAGAAGGCGACGGCGGCGGTGGATACGAACATGAGCGCGCTGAGCGGCAGCCCCGGCATCAGGCGTGCGTTCGTGAGCGACCCGAGTACGAGCAGTGGCACCGAGAGCACGTAGATGGCGAGGAACAGCACCCACGGATTTGGGGCAGCGGAGCGGTTGATGAACGCCTCCCCATACATCACGATGGGCTACATGATCACCTGTTCGACCGGGCGGCGTAGCGAGCGCGGCATGGGAGCCGCATAGCCAACGCGCATCAGCAGCTGGGGGAGCGCCGCGCTAAGCCCCATGGCGCTCTGGAACTGCCCACGCACCGCAGCGACTTCGATGGGCTGGTTGAGGAACGCTGATTGGATCTTCAACGCCGTCAGCGTGAGCGCCAGGCGCTCGTACACCTGCCCCGTGCGTACCCAGGCGGTCTTCGTATCTGATTCTGAAGCGACCACCACGGCGCCAGCGGAACTGCGCAGTTTTTTGGCGTCGGCATCGGCCTGCTGTTGCGGCTGCGTGCCCGCCACCACCAGCTGCCCAAGCCAGCGCGGCACCTCGGGATTCCCCGACGCGCCTGCGTATAAGCCATCGCGCGATGCCAGAGCTTCCTTCTTGGTGAAGCGGATCCAGGCCAGCAGCTCGGCCACAAACGCCGTATCGGCATACTGGCGCAGATTGCCCTGATTCACATACTCCAGCACCGTCTCGACCTCGGTTGGGCGGGTGATCAGCTGCAGCACGACGCCTGGCTCCAGCGGCATCGCTTGCACGGTGTTCAGGTCGGCCGTGGGAAGGGGTTGGCCGTCGTATGCCGAGCGGGTATTCTGGCGCACGGGGATCGCGTCGAACAGCGGGCTCGCGGGCGAGGTGCCCGGCGTGAGCTGGATATGGATGAAATCTGCCGCATCGGGGTAGGTAATGTCGGGAACATAGCCGGCAGCGCGGGCGGCGACGATCAGGTTTTCCAACGCGCAGCCCAGGCTGATCCAGAGCTCACGGTCGCTGGGGTCAACGGCGGGCAAGCGGCGGGCCAGGTCCGGGTAGATGTCGATCGCCTGATCGGTGATCGCAAACGTCCACGGCTGGGTATTATGCCCACTCGCGGCCAGCGACGCAGCGCGGACGAGCTCGCGCATGTGGCCCGCCACCGTTGGCGGCTCCTCCACCGAGCGGCTGCGGCTGGCGGTGGCTTGTTGGTCGTAATTGAGCCATGGCGCATACTCGAACAGCGCCTAGCCGCCGGTTGCGGCGATGCCAGCGCCCGCGACGAGTTTGAGCAGCGTGCGGCGACTCAGGGGTGGGCGAGCTGGTGGTGTATGCATGGCGCAATAGCTCCAGTGGCCTGCGCGACAGCGCAGATTCGAACGAGCGGCTTGGGCGGAGTCTAGCAGGCCCGCGCCGCGTTGGTATGAAGTTCCCTCATCACGCGCCACCGATCATGGCCCCTGTCTATTGTGGCCGAGCGCAATGTGGTCGACCGGCACATCCACAATCTGCGGGTCAAGCTGTAGGATAGGTGGCAGCAGCCGCGCTACATCGCGACGATCCCCGGTCGTGGCTATCGCTTCGTCGCCACGGCGGGCGCAGACCCAGCGACCGCGTAGGGCGCCTGTGGCCCACTGGCGCGATTCTTGCTCAAATGAGCCCACACGAAGGAGATCCCGGTGATGAACCATCCACACGCTCTGGTCGTGATCGACCATCAGGAGACGCGCGTCTATGCGGCAGAGGTCACCGGCACACAGCCCATGCTCCTCTGCCCGTACGACCCGCGCGGCGAACTGCACCATCTGCACCATACCAGTGGCCGTTTCCAGGGCCAGCGCGCCCGAAGATTCCGAGCTACTACGAACATCTCGCGCTGATCTTGCACAACGCGGGTGAGATCCTGATCTTTGGCAACGGTACCGGGAAGTCGAGCGCGATGGTGTATCTCGTGCGCTACCTGGCGAAGCACCATGTCGCGATCGCTGATCGCATCGTTGGCGCGGTGATCGTCGATGTCGAGGCGCTGACGGAGAACCAATTGCTGGCCAAGGCACGCGAGTTCTACGCGCAGCAGGCTATGACGCCGCAGTGATATGCGGAACACACCGATACGCGGCTGGGTATGACCAGCCGCGTGTAGGCACAGCCAGCGTGAGCGTGTATGCGCGTCGCCAGCTCGTTTCGCGGTCAGCCCGTCGGAAGTACACGCGTGCGCAGCCTGTGTGAGATGACGAAACTTCATACCATGGCGCTGCGAACCTGCTACGCTTGTCCGACGAAGCGTCTTGCGTCGGCGGGGCGCCCGCCCGAACGTGCGCTTCCTGACTGCGCGGCCGCCTGAGACCAGACAGGTGTGCGCGAACGGCGCGGCTTCGTCCATCGCCCGAAAGCGTCTGGCCATTCACTGATACCCTCGGGGTAAGGAGTCACGCTCATGCAGACGTCCGCACAACCTGGGTCCACCGCCCTTCAGATCCCCGAGCCGCCGATCGCGCGCTTCCTCTTCGCTGACACCCGCCTGGCGCCGCTGTGGACGATCATTCGCCTCTACCTTGGCTACGAGTGGCTCACAGCTGGCTGGGGCAAGCTGACCGATCCTGCGGGCGTCTGGGTTGGCGCCAAGGCCGGCACGGCCGTCGCGGGCTTTATCACGGGCGCTCTGGAGAAAACCGCTGGCGACCATCCCGATGTCAGCGGCTGGTACGCGGCCTTCTTGCAGCAGGTGGCGTTGCCGAACGCGGTCGTGTTTTCCTACTTGGTCACCTGGGGCGAAATTCTGGTCGGCGTGGCGCTGATCCTCGGGCTGCTCACGGGCATCGCAGCCTTTTTCGGGGGGTTTATGAACGCCAGCTATTTGTTTGCTGGGACGGTCTCAACCAATCCTGTGCTCTTGCTGCTCGCGATCTTGATCATCCTGGCCTGGCGCGTGGCCGGCTACTGGGGGCTCGACCGCTGGGCCTTGCCACTGCTCGGCGTGCCAAGTATGCCCGGAACGCTCTTTCGCCGCGATACACCCGCCGCGCCAAGTCGTCCGTAACGCTTCAGCCATAAGGTCGAGGTCTGTTCCCTGCGCACGACGACCCAGCGAGCCAGCTCACGCTCCATGATCACCTGTTCGACCGGGCGCCACCAGCGCCCGCGCCGCGCTCAGGGTAGGCGCCCGCCTGTCTTTAGCGCGGCGCCGCAGGATCAGACTCAGCAGGGGAAGGCTCGCGCACAGCGGCGGGATCGCCAGGCAGCCGCACCAGCCGCACCAGCCGCACCGCCAGCCCGGCAATCTCCGCGACGTGCAGCTGCGCACCGGGGAGCTTCACGCTATCGCCCACCTGTGCCGGACGGCCGAGCAGCGTCGCCACGAGGCCGCCAACCGTCTTGACCGTGGACACCAGCCCAGCGGGGAGCGCAAGCTCCGTCATCTCGCGTAGGTCAGCGAGCTGCACGTCGCCGCGGATCAGCAGCACGCCTGGATCGACCTCGCGCATGCGCGGCAGCTCGTCGCGGTCGAACTCGTCGTGTACCTCGCCGACAACCTCCTCCACCAGATCCTCCAGCGTCACCACGCCCGCCGTTCCGCCATACTCGTCGATCACAAGGGCGATATGCGCCCGATCACGCTTAAATCCGGCCAGCACGCGTCCGATCAGGGCGGTCTCTGGAACCACCGGGATGGGGTGCATAAGCGCGTGCAGGTCGAGCGGGCCGGGCTGCGCGAGCTGGCGCTTGATCGCCTCTTTGACCAGCACGACCCCGACGATGTGGTCGAGATCGCCGCGATACACGACGAGCCGGCTACGCGGGGCGGCGGCCAGGCGCTGCGGCAGCTCTTCCGGGGGCGTGCTGATCGGCAGGGCCGTGATCCGCGTCCGTGGCGTCATCACCTGGCTCACGTGGCACTCGCCAAAGTCGAAGATATTTTGCAGCAGGCGCTCCTGCTGGTCGGAGATCAGCCCGCCCTCGGCGCTCTCGGCCACCACCAGCTCTAGCTCCTCCGACGAGTAGCGTCGGCGCTCGACCGTGGCCGGAATGCCCAGGAGCCGCAGGATCGCATTGCTGAAGGTATTAAGCACGAATACCATCGGTGCGAAGATCCGCTGCATCACGCGCATAATCCCGGCGATGCCAACGGCGGTTTGCTCCGCGTAGCCCAGGGCCAGCGACTTCGGCACCATCTCGCCCACCACCACGTGGGCAAACGTCATCAGGGCAAGCGCACTCACTACGGCGATGCTGTCGGCAACCGGCACGCCTAGCCCGAAGAGCTGTTGCAGCGGCGCCTCGACCCAGTGGGCCACAGTGGACTCGCCATACATGCCTAGGCCCAGGCTCGCCAGCGTGATCCCGACTTGCGCGGTGGCAAGGTAGCGATCCTGCTGGCGCGGGTCCTCCAGCATCTGCGTGAGGTTGATCGCGGCGCGGTCGCCTGTCTCGGCACGCTGCGCGATCCGGGTCGGCCGCACCCCGATCAGCGCGAACTCGGCCGCGACAAACAGGCCATTGATCAGGATGAGCCCGATCATAATCAGGCTTGGGACGACGTAGGTCTCCATCAGCTCACCTCCTGCCCTGCGCTGCCGACGCTAGGAGCTGGCGGGACAAGGCCCACCTGCGTCACCGCCAGCCCGTCGGTCGCCGCGACGTACAGCGTACTATCGGCGACCACTACCGCGTCGCCAACCTGCGGTGCTCGCCCAAGCGTGTCAATGATCAGCCCACCAAGGGTATGCACGTCTGCTTCGGGGAGCCGCAGGCCGAAGGTCGCGTTTACTTCGGACAGCGCCATCGCGCCGGGCAGCACGACGCGCCCATCCGGGCCAGCCGTCATAGCGAGCGGCACCGCGTCGAACTCATCCTCTACCGTACCGAAGATCTCCTCGATCAGATCTTCGACGGTGATCATGCCGGCGGTGCCACCGTACTCATCAAAGACAATCGCGACATAGCTGCCCTCCTGGCGCAGGCGGTTCCACACCACCGTGGCCGAGACCGACTCGGGCACGAAGGGCACCTGCCGCAGCACCGACTGCACCGCGTGTGTCCCGGCGACATACAGCCGATACAGGTCGCGGATATGGACGATGCCGGCGATCTCGTCGATGCTTGCGCGGTAGAGCGGGATGCGCGAGTAGCCATCACGCGCGGCGAGCGCCAGCAGCTCGGGCACCGGCGTCGCGAGCGGTGCCGCCGTGAGCTGCGTGCGTGGCACCATCACATCGGCTGCGCGCAGCTCGCCGATGTGAAAGGCGTTGATCAGCAGTTCGCGCTCATCGCGGTCGAGCAGGCCGCCCTTCGTGCTCTCGGCCACCAGCAGCTCGATCTCGTCGGGCGAATGCACGTGGGTCTGGTTAGCAGCGCCTTGTACCCCCAGCGCACGCAGGATGAGCGTGGCGGTGCCGTTGAATAGCGCGATGATCGGGCGAAAGAGCATGGCCGACCAGCGCATCGGCACCACCGTAGCAAAGGCCGTCTGCTCGGGGTAGCGCAGCGCAATCGACTTGGGCACCAGCTCGCCGAGGACGACCGTGAGCGTGGTGAGCACCGCCAGGACGCTGATCGTGCTGATAGACTTCGCCGCCGCCCCGAACACGCCGACGAACAGGGGCGTGAGCGCCGTGGCGATGGCGGACTGGCCGTAGTAGCCGAGCACCAGGCTGGCTGCCGTGATGCCGAGCTGGCTGGCGGCGATAAAGCGGTCGAGCCGATGGCTATCCTCGACGATCGGCACAAGCAGCGTGGCGAAGCGGTTGCCCGCAGCGGCCGCCTGCTGGATCTTCGCCTTACGCGCGCTGACCGTGGCGAACTCCGCAGCGACGTAGAGCGCGGTCAGCGCAATCATCACCATGGTCACGATGGTACCAAGCAGCACTGTACCCATAGAGCGCGCACCTTTAAGCCCCGAGCCGCCATACGTGTCGCCACACGTGGATCAGCGCTAGTCTAGCAGGCCTGCGTTGCGCTGGTATGAAGGTCGCTCATCACGCGCAAACTGACGATCACTGGCGCGATTCTTGCTCGACACTATGCCGAGGCTGCGCGTCACGGCGTAGCGCTGTGTCGAACATATACGGGAGTAATTATGAGTAGCGCAGAAGAAACATTGATCGTCGCGCAGGGCGTCAACCACGGAAGCCAGCCGCTGTTCCACCAGCACGGCGAGGAGATCCAGCTCTTTGGCAGCGTCCGCCGTCTCCCGCTCTCCCTTTCGATCGAAGCCCGTGCGGAAAGCTGCCAGCTGCTGAACCAGGTCCTCGTCGACAGCCAGATCCTCTACAGCCTCTACAAAAAGCATCACTGGCACATGCGCGGGCACACCTTCTACCAGCTGCACCTGCTGCTCGACAAGCACGCCAACGAGCAGCTAGCCCTGATCGATATGCTCGCTGAGCGTATTCAGATGCTGGGCGGTGTGGCGGTTGGCGACCCGCGCCACGCTGCGGAGCTTACCCAGATCGAGCGGCCCCCGAACGGGGTCGAGGAGGTGCCGGTAATGCTCTCGCGGCTGCTCGACGCCCACGAGACAATCATCAGGAACGTGCGCGACGCGATCAAGCGCACGAACGACAACGACGATGCAGGCAGCAACGATATGCTGATGGGCGATATTTTGCGCAGCCACGAGACGCAGGTCTGGTTTCTTGCCGAGCACCTAGTGGATACGCCGCTGGTTCGGGCGTAGAGCACGAGTAGGTGTTGGTATTGACATAACAAAAAGGGGTGGCTGATGACCACCAGCCGGCGCTGGTGGTCGTCACATCCACAATCTGCGGGTAAGCTGAGGATAGGTGGCAGAAGCCGCGCTACATCGCGACGATCTCCGGGCGTGGCTATCGCTTCGTCGCCACGGCAGCAGCAAATCAAGCTCCGGCTTCGGGGTACGTGCTGCCATAGGCGCAGCGTCTGTGATATACTTTTAGCGACCCCTGCACCTATGCAACTTATACCGTCGAGGTGTCCCGCTAGTCCGGATGCTAGGGCGTAAAGGTGGAAGCTGGTGTGAGTCCAGCGCTGTGCCGCAACTGTGATCGCGAAGGGTGCCAGAGTGCCCCCCGCGTAAGCCAGGATGCCTGCCTCGACTGTTGCCGTTCACCCCTTCTCGAGCCAAGGAGGACGAACATGACCCGTGCCCCCTGAGCGCGCCTCGCCCGCTGGCATGTCCGGTCGTATCGTCGCCCCGCCCTTCTCTGAAGGCCGGGGCTTTGTGTTGCCATCAGCGGAGGCGCCTGTGAGCCTCGCGACCCAGATTACACTGCTCGCCCCCAACGATATGGCCGCCCGCCCCTTGTCACCACGCTAATCCCTGAGCTGAAAGAGGTGCCCGATGAGCGAGACTGAGCGCGACGACGACGAGACCACGCCCGAGGCCACGCCCGAGGCGAAGGGCAAGGCGCGCAAGCAGGGGCTGGTGATCGTGAACACCGGCAACGGCAAGGGCAAGACCACCGCAGCCCTCGGCGTGCTGCTGCGGGCCTGGGGGCGCGATATGCGCGTTGGCGGCGTGCAGTTCTTCAAGCACGAGAACGCCAACTACGGCGAGCTGCGCGCGCTCACGCGCATGGGCGTGGCGCTCACCCCCATGGGCGATGGCTTTACCTGGACCAGCCGCGACATGGACGAGACCCAGGCCAAGGCGCTGAACGGCTGGGAGGTCGCCAAGGGCCTGATCAGCAGCGGCGCCTACGATGTCTTCCTGCTCGACGAGTTCACCTACGTGCTGAGCTTCGGCTGGCTTGATCTTGAGGACGTTCTGGCCTGGCTGCGCGCGAACAAGCCGCCAATGCTGCACCTGATCATCACCGGCCGCGACGCGCCCCAGGCCCTGATCGACTACGCCGACCTGGTGACGGAGATGCGCGAGATCAAGCACCCTTTCCGCGACCGGGGGCTCAAGGCCCAGCAGGGCATCGAGTTTTGAGCGCCCGCTTCAATGTTTGGGCCAAAAATAGGCCGGAAATCGGCGTAATCTGCGGATAAAAAGTACGGCAATCTAAAATGGCATAAGCCCTGCGCGCCTACCAGACAGCCATTACGCGGCTGGGGCCGCCTGAGCCAGCGGCCACCTTGGGAGCGCCGACAAAGATCGTGGCGCCGCTCGGCGGGATCGCCTCCAGGTTCGCCACATTCTCCAGCCCCCAGCGGTTGGCGGACAGCAGCGTGAAATGCACCGCGAAGTCGGCCGAGGGGCCGTGGTCGAGGCTCAGGGTATCTACGCCGATTCCGCTGATCTTGCGCTCGGTGAGCAGGAAGTCGATCGCGGCCTTGCCGAAGGCGGGGAAGTGCATCACGCCGCCCGCATCGCTGTTGCGGAAGGCCTCGCCCGAGCCAGCCCGCGCGCCCCAGCCGCTCGCCATCAGCACGGCGGCGTTGTCTGGCAGGCGGCCGTAGCGCCGCTCCCAGGCCCGGATGTCGTCGGGCGTCACCACGTAGTCGGGGTCGCGCCGCACCTGCTCGGTCACATTGATCACCGCCGCAGGCACCACCAGACTCTCAATCGGCAGCTGATCCACAAACAGGCCCTGCGGCGCAAAGTGTACCGGGGCATCCATGTGCGTGCCCGAGTGCTCCCAGTAGGTCAGGACGCTGCCGTAGTAGCCGCTCGTGGCGTGGGTGACGGCGGTTGTCACCTTGAAGGGCGACGGGGCGCCGGGGAAGAGCGGGAAGTCCGGCCCAAGCACGTGCGTCAGGTCGGCCAGATTGCTGAAGCTAGTGCGGCGCACGGGGGCGGCCTGCGCGGCGTTAAGCGGGAGCGCTAGGGCGGCGGCGGCGGCGCCGAGCCCGTACTTGATCAGGCTACGGCGGCTAACCTCGGGCGACTGCATGCAGGCGATGGCGTTCGGCGGACACATGGTTGGCACCTCCACAGGCTATACAGGGCGGCGGCTACGGGGCAGGCTGGAGCCGCTCGATCGCACCTGCCACGCTGGTTGGGCGGGTGAGGGCGAGCAGCACCGGGCAGAGACGTTCAAGCTCCGTCTGAATGGCGGCGGCCGCCTCATCGGCGATGCTGCCAGCGAAGCGCAAGGTGTAGGCGATGCCTGTGGGCGGCACGGGGGCGTCGTCGGCGACGGCGAGCGTGCCGCGATAGTCGAGCTGGCCCGTCACCTCCACCTCCAGCTGGTCGAAGGCGACCCCACGGTCGGCCGCGATCACCAGGGCCGAGTGGGCGAGGCAGCTTGCCAGGGCGCCCAGCAGCAGCTCCGGGGCGCTAGGGCCAAGCCCGTAGCCGCCCAGGGCCGCCCCCGAGTCGGTGGTGACGAGATGCTCGCGCACGCGGATGGGCCGCACGCCCGATCCGGCGGCGACGACGGCGGTGGCGCGCAGCGGCGTGGGCGCAGCACCTGGCGCGCGCAGCTGCGCGCGGTACGCCTCCACAAGTGCGGCCTTGCGCTCCAGATACTCCGGGAGCGTCCAGGTTGGGGGCATAGCGCAGCTCCTAGCGCAGATAGATTGTTCAGACCCGTTTGAATACCAAGGACGATAGCAGAGCCCTGCCCAAATGTCAAGAGAAGATTAAGGGCCGGGTGCGTTAGTTCGCCACCACCCCGCCCGCGTACATCGCCAGCGACTCGTGGCCCGCCTCGGGCGTGCCATCTAGCCCGTACACCGCGTCTAGCCGCCCCTCCTGCTCCAGCCGCTCGCGCAGGAACGTGAAGCGCCCAAGCGCCTCGCGCGCCCGCTCGTCGTGGAACCAGAGCCAGTCTAGGGTGAGCCGCCACCTACTTGCTTTGCGGCGGTCGGTCATTCCTTTGCTGTAGTCCCGAACGGGGAGTGTTATAGCACTCCTCGCTCTTTTTCGTGCGTGGGCACGCGGCGGCGCGGGCGTACAGCCGTAGCACGTCGCGACGACGTTCCAATGCGCGAACGGTGACTCCTGCTTCGTTGGGGAGCCGGGCCGGCACAAGGGTGCGATGAAGTTGGTGAAGGTGGCCGGTGGTGCCCATCCCGGCTAGGCTGCGAGGGTTCCCCTCGCCTGCGGGTACGGCCAGTGGCGCGTTGCGGGCGGGCTCATGCGACGAGGCACGATAGGCGGGGGAAGGGCGTCAGTTGCCCTGGGGCGTGGGTTGTGGGCGCTGGGCGGGCATTCCGCAAGGCGGTGCGCTCCCAGGCGCCGGGAGTATAGCACCCTCCTATTATCCGCTTTTGGCGTGCGCAACGTGACGTTTTAGTCATAATGCGTTGTGCGGGACTCGCTCAAGGGTGGCGTCCAGATGCGCGCCGCTCTCGCTACACCGCTGGCCGCCGCAGCTCGGCCTGCGCCCGTGGCACCACCACATGCACGCACGCGCCGCCCGCGTTCGAGAGCAGCAGCTGGCCGCCAAGTGCGCCGATGCGCTCCTGCATGCCAAGCAGCCCAAAGCCGCCCCACGGCCCAGGCGCGGGCCGGCGCACCAGCAGCTCGGGCGGGAAGCCGCGCCCATTGTCGGCGACGCGCAGCTCCACGGCGCGCTCGCTGTAGCTAAGCGCGACCGTGGCGGCGCTGGCCTCGCCGTGCCGCACGCTGTTCGCCAGGGCCTCCTGGCCCACGCGCAGCAGCGCCGACTCCACGGCGGGCGCCAGGGGCCACGGCTCGCCCGCCGTGCTCGCCACCACGTGCAGCGGCGCGTGGGCAGCTACCTGCTCCAGGGCATCGCGCAGCCCGCCCAGCTCCAGCAGCGGCTGGCGCAGGTTCCAGACCGAGCGCCGGGCCTCGGCCAGGGTCTCACGGGCCATACGCTCGGCCAGGCTGAGGTTCTCGCTCAGGTCGGCCACAAGCTGTCGCTGCTCGGCGCCATCGAGCAGGGTGAGGCCCTGACGTGCGGCACCCACCTGCACGGCCACCCCAGCCAGGCCCTGGGCGATGGTGTCGTGGATCTCGCGCGCCAGGCGCGTGCGCTCCTCCAGCACGGCGCGCTCCTGGGCCTGCGCGAGCAGCTCGGTTGTCTGGGCCTGCACGCGCGCCTCCAGCTCCTCGCTTAGCTGGCGCAGCTCGGCGGCGCGCTGGCGGCTCTCGCGCAGGGCCTGCTGGAGCCCGCGTGAGAGCAGCGAGGTGAGGGCGGCGATGATCCAGAAGAGCACGATCCAGAAGACCGCCGCGCCGACGAGCTGGAGCTCAAGGGGGAACGGCGGCCCAGGCCTATCGACGGTGACGCCCTGAAGCTCTAGCCAGGCCAGGCTCACCACGAGCAGTGTGGCGAGGGCGGCCAGGCTTATGCTGGCCACAGCGTCGATCAGCAGGCCCGCAACGCAGATCGGCACGATCAGCAGCGCGATCAGGTTCGAGGTGACGCCGCCGCGCACTGCGGCCCCGACGGTGATCAGCGTCCGGGCGCCGATCAGCACCAGGGCGGAGATCGTGGGCCGCCGCAGGCGCACCAGCAGAATCAGCGCGCTGAAGAAGATCACGAGCACCAGGATCGGCAGGGTGGGGTTAGGCGGCGCCGGCAGGCCGGGGGGCGGCACGAAGAACAGCCGCATTAGCAGCAGGGCGAGCAGACTCACGCCGAAGGGGATCAGCAGGATGGGGACGGTCTGGAGCACCAGCGAGCCGCGGCGGCGCAGCTCGTCGGGGCCGTCGGGCGAGGGGCCTGTGGGTGGCTCTTGCATAGCCAGGATTGTAGCCACTGCGCGCCGTCACGGCAAGGCCATGGTGGGTGAGGCTAGCTCACCCGGATGGGTGAGCGGACGACAGACGACGGACGACGGACGACCTGCTATCGGCTATCGGCTATCGGCTATCGGCTATTGCCTGTCACAGCGGTGGCCGCGTGAAGATCTCCTCCAGGCCATCCTCGGGGTCGTCGTGGCTGCCCACCAGCACAAAGCCGAGGCGACGTGCGATGGCCTGCGAGGGCGCGTTGGCGGGCGCGATCGAGAGCACAAAGCTGGGCACGCCCTGCGCTGCCGCCCAGCCCATCAGGCCGCGCACCGCCTCGCTGGCGTAGCCCTGTCGGCGAAAGGCGGGGAAGACGGTGTAGCCCATCTCTACCCCGCCCGGCGCGTGGGGCGCCAGATGCGGCATGCCCGGCGGGCCGTGGAAGCCGCAGTGGCCAAGCATCGTCCGGTCGTCGCGGCGCACGATGGCGCGCATTAGCCACGGCAGCAGGCCAGGATCGGCGCGCAGATCCTCGCGGCGGATGCCCATGATCGAGCGGTCGTCGAACCAGTCCGACGGGATACTGGCGCCAAGCAGCGCGACGGCGGCGAGTCGCTCATCCGCAAGGCTCGCTTCCAGGAAGGCGAGCGTGAGCGGCACAAGCTCCAAGCGTGGGGTGATAATAGCTGCGCCGAGGTCGGGCTCAGCGGGCATAAGACACTCCTGGCGGATGCAGTTTATCCACGGATGACACAGATTATAGCTCAATTGAGCGCAGCTTCGAGACCAGCAATAGGCCGGAAATCTGCGTCATCTGTGGACAAAAATGCCCGGCGCGCCGCTCTGTGCGACAATACGACCATTGTGCGGATCTCTATGCTGAACAAAGAAGGTATCCCTGTGCAGACGGAAGCGACTCCCGCCGCAAGCGCGGCCACGCAGCGGCGCGGCGTGCTGGTGGGCCTGATGTTTCTCGGCTTTATCAGCCTGGGCCTGCCCGACGGCCTGCTCGGCGTGGCCTGGCCCTCCATTGCCGCCAGCCGGGGCGTGGGCCTCGACGCGCTCGGCACGCTGCTCGCGGCTGGCTCGGTGGGCTTCCTGAGTGTGAGCGTGCTGAGCGGGCGGCTGTTGGCACGCCTGGGCGTGGGCGTGCTGCTGGCCCTCAGCTGCGCCGCCACCGCCATAAGCCTGCTCGGCTTCGCCCTGGCGCCAAGCTGGTGGCTGCTGCTGCCCTGCGCGCTGCTGCTCGGCGCAGGCGGCGGCGCCATCGACGCCGGCCTCAACACTTACGCCGCCGCCACCAGCAGCCCGCGCGTGCTCACCTGGCTCCACGGCTTCTACGGCGTGGGCGCCACCGCTGGCCCCGCCCTGATGACGGGCCTGCTCAGCAGCGAGCGCCCCTGGCAGCTCGGCTACGCCCTGGTTGGCGCAGGCCAGCTCGCGCTCGCCGCCTGCTTCCTGCTCACCCGCCGCCGCTGGGCCGCCGACAGCGCCTCCACCATCGCCATGCACGGCGACGACGGCAGCGCCGGGCTGCGCGCCACCCTGCGCCTGCCCAGCGTCTGGCTTGGCATCGCCGTCTTCGCGCTCTACACCGGCTTCGAGGTGACGGTAGGCCAGTGGAGCTATACGCTCTTTACCGTCGGGCGCGGGATCGACCCGGCGGTGGCGGGCGGCTGGATCAGCCTCTACTGGTTTGGGCTTACGGCGGGCCGCTTCGTGGCAGGCTTCATCGCAGACAGAGTACGGCCCGCGCAATTGCTCTGGGGCGGCGCCATCGGCGCCCTCGCCGGCGCGCTGCTCGTGGGGCTCGTGCCCACCGGCTGGGCCAGCGTGGCCGGTCTGCTGCTCACCGGCTTTGCCCTCGCACCGATCTTCCCCGCCCTGATCGCCACCACCGCCGAGCGAGTGGGCCGGTCCTACGCCGCCAACGCCATCGGGCTCCAGGTGGCCGCCGCCAACCTCGGCATCGCGATCATCCCGTGGCTCGTGGGCCGTGGCGTGGCCAGCGTCGGCCCCGCCTCGATCGCGCCCGCCATCGTGATTGTCGCCTTTGCCTACCTGGCGCTGTTCGCCGCCAGCACGCGGGCTAGCAGCAGACGGTAGAAGGTAGGCTTTGGGATCGCGCGCCGCCCCCGGCACACATCTTGCCTCCCAGCTATAGCGGCAATCCAAAATGGCATCAGGTCGTGCAACGGGGTGCAGATGCTTAGCTTTACACAGCTCCGTGAGCTGCTTACGGAGACATTCGCCGACTGGAACGAGGACAAGGCGCCGCGCCTGGCCGCAGCCCTCTCCTACTACACAATCTTCTCGCTGGCGCCCCTGCTGATCATCGTGATCTCCATCGCCGGGCTCGTCTTCGGCCAGGAGGCCGCGCGCGGCGAGATCATCACCCAGATCGACAGCGTCATGGGCCAGCAGGGCGCCGAGGCTGTGTCCGGCCTGCTAGAGGCCAGCAGCAAACCGTCCACCGGCACCATCGCCGCCATCATCGGCTTCGCCACCCTGCTCTTCGGCGCCGCCGGTGTGTTCGGGCAGCTCAAAGACGCCATGAACACGATCTGGGAGGTGGCCCCCAAGCCCAACCAGGGCCTTTGGGGCTTCCTCCGCAACAACATCCTCTCGTTTGGCATGGTGATCGGCGTCGGCTTTCTGCTGCTCGTCTCGCTGCTGATCAGCACCGCGCTCAGCGCCGTCGGCAAGTTCGTGGTGGGCGACTCGTTCGCCCAGTCGCTGCTCTGGCAGATCGTCAACTTCGTCGTGCAGGCGGGCGTCACCTTCGGGCTCTTCGCCCTGATCTTTAAGCAGCTGCCGGACGCCAAGATCGCCTGGCGCGACGTGCTGCTCGGCGCGGGCCTCACCACTGTGCTCTTCGCCATCGGGCGCTTCCTGATCAGCTTCTACCTCGCGCAGACCGCCACCGGCTCCACCTTTGGCGCCGCCGGCTCGCTGGTGGTCATCCTGGTCTGGGTCTACCTTTCAGCTCAGATCCTCTTCCTCGGCGCGGAGTTCACTCAGGTCTACGCGCGCCGCTACGGCTCGCGCATCGAGCCCGCATCGAACGCCGTGCCCGCCACCGAGGAGATGCGCGCCGAGCAGGGCATGCCCAACCCGCAGATCATCGCCGCCACCACGGCCTTTGCCGAGGGCAAGCAGCCTACGCTTGCGGAGCGCCCCGTAGGCCAGAAGCCTGCCCAGCAGCAGCCGACGCAGGCCTCCCCGGCGCCCAACTCCAGCTCGAAGACCGGCACAATCCTTGCGGGCGCCACGCTCTTCAGCATTCTCGGCGTGATCGCGCTCGGCGCCAGCCGCCGCAAGTGAGGGCGGGCGGACAGATGCGGCGGTGGGGTCCGCTATGCACGGCCCACCGCCGCGCCATTCTCGGCGCTACCCTTCCACCTCAAGTGCCAGCAGATCCCGCGCTGTTTAGGCCACGAACGGCGCGAATCAGGAGTTGTCCCCGCTCGCTACTCTTCTGGCACGCCCAGCAGCAGGCCCGTGTAGCGCTCGATCACGCCTGGCCGCGCCCGCTGCGCAAAGCGGTCGTTCTCTACCCCGAAGAGCACATCCTCCTCGCCCAGGGCGTAGCGCTCCACATGGTCGGCGTCGAGATCGCGCAGCGCCAGGGCGAGGGCGAGCAGCTGCTCGGCGGGCATGTCCGTCTGAAGATAGCCCACCAGGGCGGCGCTCGTGTGCTCGGCGGCCAGCAGATTCGCCAGGTCGCCCCGCTCGCGCACACGCTCGGCGATGGCGAGCAGCACCGCCTGCTGGCGCAGGCCGCGCTCGAAGTCGCTGTCGGGGTGCCGGATGCGCGCGTAGGTCAGGGCGGTCACGCCATCCATGCGCTGGGTGCCAGCCGCAAAGCGCACCGTCGTGTAGCGCCTGTCGGCGGTGGGGAAGCGCCGATCTTCGAGCGGGCGCTCAACCTCTACCGTAATGCCGCCGAGGGCATCCACGAGGGCGGCAAAGCCGCGGAAGTCTGCCACTGCCACGTAGTCGATCGGGATGCCGAGCAGGTTGGCGACGCTGGCACGGGCCAGGGCCATGCCAGCGCCGGGCGGGCCGTCGCGCTCGCCCCAGAGGTAGGCGCTGTTGATGCGGTTGCTGCCGTGGCCGGGGATAGGCGCCCAGAGATCGCGCGGGAGCGAGAGCAGCGCCACACGCCCGCCTACGGGGTCCAGCCGCGCCACGATCAGCGCGTCGCTGCGCGGCGTCGCCTCCTCGCCGGGGCGGCGGTCCGAACCGAGGATCAGCAGTGTCACCGGCGCGCTGGCGCCAGGCTCTGCGGGCCTCAGTCCCGGCAGCGTGATCAGGGCGGCGGGCCGGGCGCCAGCCTCGGGCGGGGCAAGCACCACGCTGGGCGCCGGGGTTACCACAAGTGCCTCCAGGTTGCGCCGCACGCCCACGGCGGCCCGCAGCGAGCCGCCCACAAGCGCCAGCAGCGCCAGGGCTAGCGTGAGCGTGGCGCTGCCGACGGCCAGGTGGCGCCGGGGTGAGGCACCGTCACGTCGCTCCAAGCCAGGCTCCATGGGTTCCCGGCAGCGCCGGGGGGCGGGATGCTACAGCTATTATAGCCTCTCGACCTAAAAGCATTGACAGGGCGGGGTAAGCGGCGTATACTTTCTATGTGCAAATGGTGGACAAGGCTGTGCAAAAGCTTGTGCGAACGCACAGCGCGAGCCCAGGAGGAGACGGCATGATCAAGGTAGCCCGGCGGGTCTATATTGAGGGGACCACGCCCGAGGCGATCTTCGCCGCGCTCTCCGACCCGGCAAGCATCGGGCAGCTGCTCCCGCGTGTGCAACGGGTGGAGATGCTCAACCGCGACGAGGCCAACCGCAAGGCGAAGCTCGTCACGCACATGGGCCTGGGCGGCCTCTTCGGCACCATCCGCTGCGAGGGCGATCTCACCTGGGTCGAGCCCCGCGAGATCCTGTTCAGCGTTCGCACCCCTGTGCCCGTGGAGACGCGCTGGACCCTGACGCCGGCCATGAACGGCTCCGACATCCAGGCCACCATGAGCCTCGACCTGGCCCCGCTGCTTGGCCCGATGGCCGCCTTCGTGCCAGTGCAGCAGGTCGCCGACATGCTCGCCGCAGAGCTTGAGGCGGCCCTGAAGGCCATCGCCGCGCGCATGAGCAACACACCGCTGCGTGAGCGCGCTGTTGCCGCCTGATCGTGCAGGTCTGCTATAATCGTGGGGCGTCGCAGTTGCGGCGCCCCGTTGTGTTGCCTCGCGTACCAGGCTCGTCGCGATGATCAGCTATACCCAGCTTGGGCTTGGCCTTGTCTTTAGCCTCTCGATCGGCGGCCTTGCCTACTGGCGCCGCTCGCTCACGGCGAGTGGCTGGCTAGGCGCCGTGCTTGTAGGCACGCTCATCTTCGGCTTCGGCGGCTGGGCCTGGGGCCTCACCCTGATCGCCTTCTTCCTCACTGGCAGCCTGCTCTCGCACTACAAAGAGGCGCTCAAGGAGCGCCGCGCCGCCGAGAAGTTCGCCAAGGGCGGCCGCCGCGACCTTGGGCAGACGCTCGCCAACGGCGGGCTCGCCGCGCTCTGCGCCCTCGCCTACGCCCTGCTCGGCCAGCCCAGCGCCCTGCTCGCCGCCTTCGTCGGCCTGATGGCCACCGTCACCGCCGACACCTGGGCCACCGAGCTGGGCGTGCTCAGCCCGAAGCGCCCGCGCCTGATCACCAGCGGCCAACCCGTTGAGCCCGGCACCTCCGGCGGGATCACGCTTGTTGGCACTGCCGCCGCCGCCGCCGGCGCCCTGCTGATCGGCCTCACGCTGTTCATACTGCTGCTCGCCACTGGCGCCGCCGCCCCCACCTGGATCATGCCCGCCGCGCTTGTGGCAGGCCTGGGCGGCGCCATGCTCGACAGCTTGCTCGGCGCCACCGTCCAGGCGATCTACATCTACCCCGACGGCCGCGAGACCGAGCGCCGCCACGATCGTAGTGGCGCACCTACGCGCTTCCTGCGCGGCTGGCCCTGGCTCACCAACGATCTTGTCAACCTAGTCGCCTCCGTCGCTGGCGCCCTGATCGCCGTCGCCGTCGCGGCGCTGCTTGGGGGCTAAGCCTGCGGAGCACCCTAAAACTATGAGCAACGGCAGACGTATTATTCTCACCGGGGCAACCGGCCTGATCGGCAAGCAGCTCTTCGCCGCCCTGCGCGCGCGCGAATACGAGCTAGTGGTCTTCTCACGCAGCCCCGACGCCGCCCGCGCCAAGCTGCCCGGCGCCGCCGACTACGTAGCTTGGTCGCCCGCCGAGAGCGGGCCGTGGGCGGCGGCCCTTGAGGGCGCCCACGCCGTGATCCATCTGGCCGGCGCCCCGATCTCGCAGGGGCTGCTTGGCGTGCGCTGGACAAGTGCCTACAAGCAGGAGATCCTGGGCAGCCGCGTGCTCGGCACGCGCGGCATCGTCAACGCCATCGCCGCCGCGCAGCGCCGCCCGAGCGTGCTAGTGAGCGCCTCCGCCATCGGCTACTACGGCCCCCGCGATGCCACGCCGGTGGACGAGAACACGCCGCCAGGGCGCGATTTTATGGCCGAGGTCTGCGTTGCCTGGGAGCGCGAGGCGGCGGTTGCCGAGGCGCTCGGCGTGCGTGTGGTGCGCCTGCGCAGCGGGATCGTGCTCGACCCCGGCTCGGGCGCGCTGGGCCAGCTGCTGATCCCGTTTCGGCTGCGCACGGGCGGGCCGATCATGCCGGGCAGCCAGTTCTACAGCTGGATCCACCCCGCCGACGAGGTTGGGCTGATCCTGCTCGCCCTGGAGGACGAGCGCGCGCGCGGCCCGCTGAACGCCACCGCGCCCAAGCCCGAGACGAACAGCGACTTCTCCGCCACGCTTGGCCGCGTGATCGGCTCGCCCTCGTGGCTGCCCGTGCCGGAGTTCAGCCTGCGCATCGCCCTCGGCGAGATGGCCGACATGGTGGTGAAGGGCCAGCGCGTGCTGCCGCTGCGCGCCCAGGAGCTCGGCTACGCCTTCCAGTTCCCCGCGCTCGAGCCTGCGCTGCGCGATCTGCTCGTGTCGTAGCGGGAGGCCGGAGTCCCGAGCCCTTTGGACCACGAATGACGCGAACGGTTGCGAAGGTCGCGAACACGAAAGCGCGCATGGGGTAGCTGCCCATGCGCGCTTTCATGTCCAAACGGTTCGCGGTGGTTCGTGGCGCTTCGCGGCCTTCGCGCTCCAAACGGTTCGCGGGGTGGGGGGTGAGGGCCTAAGTTGCTACCCGCCCCCCACCTCGTAAATCAGGTGCGGCTCCAGCTTGCCCTTCAGCTCCACCTCGCCTAGCGGTGTGAGCGGCCACGGCGCGCCTGCGGGCAGCGCCTCCACAAGATGGTACGAGGCGATGATCTGGCCGCCCTTCGCCACCCCCGACAGGCGCGAGGCGGTGTTCACCACGTCGCCGATTAGGGTGTAGTCCTGGCGCTGCTCGGAGCCGATGTTGCCCACCACGGCGCGTCCGTAGCTCAGGCCCACGCCCATGCCGATCTCGTAGCCAAGCTCCTCGCGCCACGCGCAGGCCAGCTGCCCGAAGGCGCGCTGCATCGCCACCGAGGCCGCCAGCGCCCGCTGCGGGTCGTCGAGGTGGGCGATGGGCGAGCCAAACACGCCGATCACGCCGTCGCCCAGAAACTTGTCGATCGTGCCGTCGTGGGCGTACAGCACCTCGGTCATCACGGTGAAGTAGCGGTTCAGGATGCGCTCGATCAGCACGCGCGGCTCGGTGCGCTCGGTGATGCCGGTGAAGCCGCGCAGGTCGGCGAAGATCACGGCCACGTCGCGCTCGGTTGGCTGGCCAAAGTCGCCGCCCGCGCTCAGCAGCTGCTCGGCCACCTGGGGCGACACGTAGCGCCGAAAGACCTCGCGCACCCGCTCGCGCTCCTGGCGCTCCAGCCGCTTCAGGGCGCTCACATCGCGCAGCACCGCCACCTGGCCCAAGGGCTGCTCGTCGGCGCTGCGCACGCCAGAGAGCCTCACGCTGTAGGTGGTCTCATCGGGCAGCTCGATCTCCACCGCGCTGTGAAGCGGCGTGCTCAGCTCCAGCAGCGGCAGCAGCTTGCTGATCACCAGGCCCGCGTTGCCCACCCCAGGGCGCAGCGGTCGGCCGAGGGCGGTGCTAAGCTGAAGGCCCAGGTGCTCCTCGGCGGCGCGATTGGCAAGGATGAGCTCGCGCTCGGGGCCTACAAGCAGGATCGGATCGCTGGCGCCGCGCAGCACCGCGTCTAGTGTGGAGCGCTCGTCGGCCACCACGCGGTAGAGCCGTGCGTTCTCGATCACCTGCACTATCAGGCTGGAGACCGTGGTGGCCAGCTCCAGGTCGGCCGGGCCAAAGCCTTCCTCGCGCCCCGTGGCGTCTACGCAAAGCACGCCAAGCGAGCGCTGGCCCACGACCAGTGGCACGAGCAGCACGTCGTCGATGCTGCGCGCCTTGAGGAAGCCGAAGATCGCTGCGTACTCGGGCCGGGTGCGCAGGCGACGGGCCAGAAACGGCTCGCGCAGCTGCTGGATCTGCTGCGTAAGCTCGGGGCGCGCAAAGATCAGGCGCGTCAGGTCGGTGTCGTAGGGCGTTGCGGCGCCGTGGATGGCCACAAGGGCGCTGCCCGGCTGCTCGTGGTCGCCCAGCAGGATCAGGCCGGCCTGGCGGACGTTAAAGATCATGGCCACGGCGTCGGCGGCGAGCTGCAAGTTCTGTGGGGCGTCGAGCTGCGCGGTGATCGCCAGCGAGAGTCGGTTCACCTGGTTGAGCTGGAAGATGCGCTGCTGCTCGTTCTCCAGCAGCCGCGCGTTGCCAAGCGCGATGCTAAACTGGTTCATGATCGCGCTCAGCACGGCCTCGTCGCTGGCGCCGAAGGCGGCAATCGCGGGGCTGCGCACATCCAGCACGCCGAGGATCTCGCGGCGCAGCATGATCGGCACCACTAGCACCGAGCGCACGCGCGCATCGTCGGGCAGCAGCTCCACGAAGCGCTCATCCTGCGTCGTGTCGTCCACGCGCAGCGCCTGGTGGCTGCGCATCACCCAGCCGATCAGGCCGCGATCGGCGGGCAGGCGGGCGTCGCTGCGGCCGCGGCCATTGGCGCCGCCCACCGACGACTGCACCAGCAGGCTGTCGCCATCGCGCAGCAGCAGGCTCACGGTTGGGTAGCCAAACTGTTGCTGGATCATGTACACTAGCAGGCGCGTCACCTGCTCCGGGGCCATCAGCTCGGCGATGTAAGTGTTGATCTCGTTGATCTTGCGCAGCTCCTCGGCGCGGCGCGCCAGCAGCTCCTTCTGGCGCTGAGTTAGCCGGAACAGCTGGGCGCTCTCCAGGGCCACGGCGCTCTGGGCGGCCACCGAGCTGAGCAGCTCCACATGCTCGTCGCTGAAGTAGCCGGGCGTGTGGTGTACCAGGGTGATCACGCCCAGGGCGCGGCCCTCGCGCAGCACGGGCATTGCCGCCACGGCCCGCACGTTGCTATGGATGTCGCTGAGGTTGAGCCAGCGCGTGTCCTGGCGCGTGTCGTGGATAATCACCGGCAGCTGCTCACGCAGGACCCAGCCGGCCACGCCGTAGCGCAAAATATCGCCGAGCATCGAGGTGGCCAGGTTGCGGCTGGATGAGTAGCAGAGCGTGCGCTCCTCGTCGACATCGGTGAGAATGATCGAGGCGCGGATGGCGCCCACAGCGTCGGCGAGATGGTCGAGGAAGCGCGTGAGCAGCACGTCGAGGTCGATACTGGCGCCGAGGTCGCGGGTAAGATGCAGCAGCAGCTCGGTCTTGCGCTGGGCGCGGGCCAGGCTGCGCTGGGCGCGCTGGAGCCGTAGCATGGCCCGCACGCGGGCGAGCAGCTCGTCGATCTCCACCGGCTTGACCAGAAAGTCGTCGGCGCCTGCGTCCAGGCTGGCCACGCTGGCGCTGAGGCCGGCGGAGGCAGAGAGCACCATCACCGGCGTGAAGGGCTTGCTGCGGTCGGCCTTCACGCGGCGGGTCACCTCGTGGCCGTCAATGCCAGGCAGTCCGAGGTCGAGCAGAATAATGTCGGGGGTGATCAGCTGCAGGTAGGCGAGCGCCTCCTCGCCGCTGCTGGCAAGTGAGACGCGGTAGCCAGCGTGGACGAGCACATCGTGGTAGACGCGCCGGATGATCGGGTCGTCCTCGACGATCAGGATATTGGCTGGCTCAAGCATAGGCAAACGGGAGATTGCTACAGGCTGTAGCGCATTGTGGTGCCGCAGGCGGGGTCTTGGCTCAGTATAGCATAGCGCGTGGCCCCGAGCCGTCTGGACCGCGAACCGCGCGAAAGGGCTCGAAGGGCGCGAACGTCTGGATCGCGAACGGCGCGCAATGGCACGAACCGCGCGAACGTCTGGACCGCAAACCGCGCGAAAGGGTTCGAAGGGCGCGAACGTCTGGATCGCGAACGGCGCGCAATGGCACGAACCGCGCGAAGCCGAAGCCGCACGCGGGCGGGCGGGTTCGCGGTGGTTCGCACCCGTTCGCGGCTTCGTGATCCAAACGGCTCGGGCATCTCGGCGGCTGCGCTTACACCCTACCCGCGATCTAGCCCCTCGTGCTATCATATGGGAAGGAATCCAGGAACAGGGGACATGCCGCGCAGCCCAGCGCGCTCCATGTGCCGAAGTAGTAGCGCACGTTCGAACGTTGGTACGGGTAGCGTACGACTGTGCGCTGCGTACCCCAGCTATTTCTGTGGATGATGCATGCACCAGATCGTGATGAAATACCCTATCGGCAATCGGTTATGCTGCCCGGCTATTGGCTATCGGCTATCGGCTATCGGCTATTTCACACTAGGCCTGCGATGATAGCTGTTCTTCATGGCACATGGCTGCCCGCCGAGTCGCGGCTGTTTCTCTGGGGCGAGGTAGCGCAGCGCAGCACCCGCCGCAGGCGGCAGGGCAAGCTCCCCGCTCACCCCGCCCAGCTGCCGGTGGAGGCCCTGCACGAGCGCCTGGCCGGGCTGCCCTCCAGCATCGCCGTGCCCCCCGAGCGCGAGCTGACAATCTGGCTGCCCGCCGTCGGCAGCGCGCCGCTGCCAGGGCGCGAGCTGCGGGCCGCCGGGGTGGAGGCGCCGCCTGGCGTGCCCACGCTCGCCCCCTGGCGCGTGCGCGGCCTGCTGCTTAGCCCTGAGCAGACGATCGACCTGCTGCTTGGCCTCGCCACCGCCGCCGACATTGGGGGCGACCTGCGGGCCTGGCGTGTTGCCACGCTCCTGGTGCTAGAGCTAGTGGCGGGCCAGCAGCTGCTGCCTAGCCTGGTGCGTGATGGCCAGCGCCTGCGCGCCGCCTGGCAGCCGCGCCCCGACCCCGCCACAGCCGGGCGCATCGCCGCCCTCGCCCGCGCCCTGCCGCCGCTCTGCCGCGCCGTCGTGGACGACCCCGCCAGGGCGCTTCGCCCGCGCGATCTGCTCGACGCCTTTCTCGCCACTGTCTCCGACGCCCTGGTGCGCGATCTCGCCGCCAGCGATCAGACCCTCGCCCCGCGCCTCAACCGCCTGCCCAAAGGGCCGCTCCCGCCGGGCGCCGCCTGGCTCGCCGCCCTGCTCACCACCAACCCCGCGCTCCAGCTTCAGGGGCGCGAGGCCGACGAGCTGTTCAAGGCCTGGCAGGCCTGGGCCGGCCAGGAGCAGATCGCGGGCGACGAGAGCTTCCGGATTACCTTTCGCCTGGAGCCCCCACCCGATGAGCGCACGCCCTGGGTGCTGAGCTACATGCTCCAGGCCACCGACGACCCCAGCCTGCTCGTGCCCGCCGGCCAGCTCTGGCGCGAGCGTGGCCAGCTCTTTCACTACCTTGATCGGCGCTTTGAGCACCCGCAGGAGCGGCTGCTGCGCGGGCTCGGCTTTGCCGCACGCCTGGTGCCGCCCATCGAGCGTAGCCTGCGCGAGCGGGCGCCCGAGCAGGCCACGCTCTCTACCGCCGAGGCGTTCAGCTTTCTGAAGGAGGCCGCCCCGCTGCTAGAGCAGAGCGGCTTTGGCGTGCTGCTACCTGGCTGGTGGGGCGGCCCTGGGCGCCTGAGGGCCCGCGCCCGCGCCGCCCCGCGCAAGGCCAAGCGCGGCGAGAGCCAGGGCATGCTCAGCTTCGAGAGCATGCTCAGCTTTCGCTGGGAGCTGAGCGTGGGCGATCAGCCGATTGATCGGGCCGAGTTCGAGCGGCTGGTGGCGCTCAAGCAGCCGCTGGTGCGCGTGCGCGGCGAGTGGGTCGCCCTCGACCCCAACCAGATCAAGCAGGCCCTGGCCCTGATGGAGCGCGGCGGCAACCTGAGCATGGGCGAGGCGCTGCGCATGGGCCTGGGCGGCGCCGCCCCGCAGCTCCCCTCCGGCATCGCCTTCGACGGGCTGGAGGCCGAGGGCGCCTTCGGCGAGCTGCTGCGCCAGCTTACCGACAGCACCCAGATGGAGCAGCTGCCTCAGCCCGCCAGCTTCCAGGGCACCCTGCGCCCCTACCAGGAGCGCGGCTTCTCGTGGATGGCGTTTATGCGCCGCTATGGGCTCGGCGCATGCCTCGCCGACGACATGGGCTTGGGGAAGTGCCTCTTGGGTTCCAGCCTGATCTTTGTGAACGGTACGCTGAAGACTGCCGAGCAGATCTGGGAGCACTACGCCGAAGCTCCAGCCTTCGATGGCGAGGGGTTCTGGGGCGTGCCGAAGGCGGCACTGCTTGTCAATGCCATTGATGCGACAACAGGCGAGCTTGTCTGTGCGCCGGTCCAACGCCTGTATCGCCAGCACGTTCACGAACCGCTGCGCACAGTTCGCCTTGAAGACGGCAGCAGCATAACAATAACGCGGAGCCATAAGCTCCTTACGAGCAAAGGGTGGAAAGCTCAGATCGGCGTTGGCGACTACGTCTGCGTGCCAGCCCGCCTGAAATGGGAGGGCGCGCCAGCCGATCTCGATCTTATCAGGCTGCTGGCGTGGCAGATCGCGGAGGGCTCTTCAGCAGAGAAGGTTATTCCTGATCTGATCATGCAGTCCGACGATGCAGGCATACGAGTGTTTTTGCGCAACTATTTCGATGCAGAGGCGTCCGTGGTGCAAAGCATGGCTAGCATCGAGATTGCAACTGCATCGCCGGTGCTGATCCAGCAGCTGGTGACCCTACTACGCCGCCTGGGAATCTGGATGCGCGTCTCGCAAAAGCGTAAACGCGCCACGAATGGCACTGGTATCTATCGGGTTTACCAGATTGGCGTGATCGGGGGCAATTCAGCGCGACGCTTCTTGAGTGAAGTAGGCTTTGGCAACCTTTATAAGCAGCAACTGCTCGAACAGATCTGCGCCAACGCGGCAAACACCAACGTTGAAGGCATCCCTGCGTCTGAGCTAGTGGCTGCGGGCCTTCGCGCCACTCGGCTGCCTGTGCGAATGTTTGGTATGCACAACACGGTGTACCTCAACGGCTCGCAGCAGTTCTCGCGGCGGAGCCTCGAACAAGTGGTTGCGGGCGTAGATACAATTCTTAGCGGCAGGGCCGAGCAAACGTATCGCAAGAAGCGGTCTTCAAGATGGACTGCACAAACTCTTGCGGCGTTCGCGCAGCTAGACCGTCAGGAGCTCAGCACAACACGCCAACAGCTTCAAAACCTGCTTGATCAGGAAGTCTTCTTTTGTCGCGTCAAGTCGGTCGATGAGCAGATCCACGCAGGCTGGGTCTACGACCTTGAAGTCGCGGCGTATCACAACTTCGTCGCCAACAACATCCTCTGTCACAACACGGCGCAGACGATCGCGCTGCTGCTCCACGAGCAGGCCACGGCGCCCGGCCTCGGCCCGACGCTCCTGGTCTGCCCAACCTCGGTGGTGGGCAACTGGCAGCGCGAGCTGGCCCGCTTTGGGCCAAGCCTGAGCGTGCTGGTCCACCAGGGCGCCGAGCGCCTGCGCGGCCCCGAGCTGCTGCTCGCCGCCAACGACCACGATGTGGTCCTGAGCAGCTTCCCGCTGCTTGTGCGCGACCGCGACAGCCTGACTGCGATCTCGTGGCGCCTGGCCGTGATCGACGAGGCCCAGAACATCAAGAACAGCGAGACGCGCCAGGCCCAGGCGGCGCGGGCCCTGCGCTCGCAGGCGCGCGTGGCGCTCACTGGCACCCCGGTGGAGAACCGGCTCACCGAGCTCTGGAGCATCATGAGCTTCCTGAACCCCGGCTATCTTGGCGGCGAGACGGAGTTCCGCCGCAACTTCGCCCGTCCGATCGAGCGGGCCAGCGACATCGGGGCCGCCGCGCAGCTGCGCCGCATCACCGCGCCCTTCATTCTGCGCCGCCTCAAGAGCGACCCGACGATTATCTCGGATCTGCCCGAGAAGATCGAGATGAAGGTCTTCGTGCCGCTCACCCAGGAGCAGGCCACGCTGTACGAGGCCACCGTGCGCGACGCGCTGGCCCAGATCGAGAGCGCCGAGCAGGAGGGCGAGCAGACGCGCCGGCGCGGCCTGGTGCTGGCCATGCTCACGCGGCTCAAGCAGGTCTGCAACCACCCGGCCCAGCTGCTGAAGGATGGCTCGCCGCTGCCGGGCCGCTCGGGCAAGCTGGCGCGCCTGGACGAGATGCTGGAGGAGGTGCTGGCCGCCGACGACCGGGCGCTGATCTTCACGCAGTTCGCCGAGATGGGCGCGCTGCTCCAGCAGTACTTCGCCGAGCGGCTGTTTAGCGAGGCGCTGTTTCTGTACGGCGGCACGCCGGCCAAGGATCGCGACGGCATGGTGCGGCGCTTCCAGGCCCCCGAGGGGCCGCGCCTGTTTATCCTCTCGCTGAAGGCCGGCGGCGTGGGGCTGAACCTCACCCACGCTAACCACGTCTTCCACTTTGATCGCTGGTGGAACCCGGCGGTGGAAGATCAGGCCACCGACCGCGCCTTCCGGATCGGGCAGACGCGCAACGTGCAGGTGCATAAGTTCGTCTGCGGCGGCACCCTGGAGGAGCGCATCGACAGCATGATCGAGGGCAAGCGCGCCCTGGCCGCCCAGGTGCTCGGCACCGGCGAGAGCTGGCTCACCGAGTTCAGCACCGATCAGCTGCGCGAGCTCGTGGCCCTACGCCGCGAGGAGATCAGCGACTAGGAGAATGCAAAATGCAAAATGCAAAATGCCACAACGCCTGTCTGCGAGGTACGGCTTTCCACTTTGCCCTAGTAGCACAACGAGGCTTGTCATTCCGAGCGCAGCGAGGAACCTAATACGGAGGCCTGAAAAGACCCTTCGACGGAGTTTACCCTGAGCCCTTCGCTTCGCTCAGGGTGACATAGGTATGGCGTTCTGATACGGTAACAGGCGAACCTTCGTTGTAGAACTAGGTGAGATTTTAGTAGCCTGGAGTGTGCGGATTTTTGCATTTTGCATTTTGCATTTTGCATTGGTTTGCATTTTGCATTTTGCATTGCTCAGGGAGAGCCATGCCACCACGCCGCCGCGACAACGACCGCTACAAGCGCCACCCGGAGCGGCGCCAGCGCCTGCCCGCCGACGGCATCAAGGCCAAGAGCCAGCGCGGCGACTTCGGGGAGTCCTGGTGGGCCAAGCGCTGGATCAGCGTGCTGGAGGGCTTCGGCTACGGCGGCAGGCTCGCGCGCGGGCGCACGTACGCGCGCGGCGGCGCCGTGCTCAGCATCGAGATCGGGCGCGGCCAGGTGAGCGCGAAGGTGCAGGGCTCGCTGCCCCGCCCGTACCAGGTGAAGATCAGCCTCGCCCCGCTCAGCGACGCGCAGTGGGCCAGCGCTACCGGGGCCATGGCCGAGCAGGCGATCTTCGCCGCCAAGCTGCTGGCGGGTGAGATGCCGCAGGAGATCGAGCAGGCCTTCGCCGCAGCCAAGGTGCCGCTGTTCCCGCGTAACTCGCGCGACCTGACCACCACCTGCTCCTGCCCCGACCAGGCCAACCCCTGTAAGCACATCGCCGCTGTCTACTACTTGCTTGGCGAGCGCTTCGACGAGGACCCCTTCCTGCTCTTCGAGCTGCGCGGGCGCAACAAGGATCAGATCGGCGCGTCGCTGCGCGGTCGGCGCGCCGACACCTCCGCCGATGCCGTCTACGCGGCTGCGCCACGAGAGCGGGCGCCAGCTTTGGCGGATCTGCTCGTGGGCTTCGACGAGCCCGCCACACCGCTGGAGCTGATCGCACCCCACGTGGCCGCGCCCGAGGTGGAGGCGGGCCTGCTGCGGCGCTACGGCGCCCCGCCCGCAGGCGTGGAGGACGGCCTGCGCGCCGCCTACACCACGCTCACGCGCGCCGCTCTGGAGCGCCTGCTCGGCGGCGAGTGAGGGGGAGACAAGGGGACAGGGCACAGGGCACAGGGCACAGGGGGCCGGGCATCGGACACCGAGCGCAGGGCACAGGGCAGGGTGATATGAAGTTGGTATCTGCTCGACCTGTTCCCTGTCCCCTGTTCCCTGTGTCCTCGTATTACCCCCCCAGGCGGCGTGCCTCCGGCTCCTCGTCGTCGAGGTCGCCGAAGAACATGCCCTCGCCGCCATCGCCGAGAATGACGTTGAAGTTGCCGTCGCCCACGGCGTTGCGCAGCTGGGCCACCACGCGCTCGACGTTGTCGTAGGGGCCATTGATGAAGAGCGGTTTGCCGTCGCTGCCGCCGGTGGGCACCGGGGTGGGCTCGTCGCCGGGGTTGGCGCCCTCCAGCAGCAGCACGCCCTGGGCGAACACAGGGTCCGGCTTGAAGCCCAGGTTCGCGGCATACTCCAGGCCGCTGAGCAGGATCTTGGCGGCCAGGTTGAAGCTGGCGGGCGCCATGGGCTGCACCTGCACCGCGTGGGCGCGCAGGCCCGTGTTGTACTCGGCCACATCCTTAAAAAGCTTTACCTGGGCGCTCTTTACGCCTAGACAGGCCAGATCGACTAGGAAGAGCCCGGTGGCGACTTTGCCCGAGTTGGGCGAGCGGCGCGCGATCAGCACGCTCGTGAGCGTGCCCGGCGTCTCCCAGCCGCGCGCCACCAGCACCTCGTGTACTGGCCAGCTCCGCGCGATGCCCATGCCGCCAACGGCCTTCGTGAGTGGCGCTACAGCCTTGCTCTTTTTCTGCTTGCTCATAGAAATCCGCATCCTGTTGTACTATAAGATCCGCTGTGAGGCATTATACCCGCTAGCATCAGCGGTTGTAGGAGCTAGCAATGCGCGAGCGCGAACCTCTGGAGAGTTGGCTTATTTACAGCTCGATTGACGCAGAGCAGCCACGCTCGCCGTCTTCGGGCAACGATGGCAACGCCGCCCTCAACAAGCTTGCCGAGGCCCTGGCCGAAGCGCCGCCCGGCAAGCTCGACTTTCATCGTATCCGTGGCATCTACTTCAGCCGCTTTACCAGCCCCGACGTGCAAGATCACGACGCGCCCGAGGTGCGGCGGCTCTTCATAGAGGTCTGGCAGCGCGGCGGGCCTGGCAGCGCCTTTGTGCTCGAGGGGCTGATCGAGGGCCTGGCCATGGCCGCCACCCCGGCGGCGGTGCCGTTCTGGCAGGAGCTGCTCGACCTGAGCCGCCCGCGCGATAGGGGCGTGACCGAGCGCCGGACCTACGCCCTAGCCGCCCTGGCCCTGCTCGCAATCGCCCGCGACGACCAGCCGGCCTACGCGGCGCTCCTCCAGGCGCTAGGCCATGCCGAGGAGCATGTGCGCGCCATGGCCGCCTTCTACCTAGCACGGGCCTACGGCGTGCCGGGGCGCCCGCTCCCCGAGCAGGTGGAGGCCGCGCTCGCAGACCACGGCGCCAGCGACCGCGCCTTCACGCCGCGCTTCCAGGCCCGCATGGCCCTGCGCTACCTGGGCCTGCCCCTGCCCCACGACAACGCCGATGCTGTCTATTTCCTTCAGGTGCGCCTGCGCCATGATCGCGCCACCCGCACGCTCGCCATCCTCCCCGACGCGACGCTCACCGACCTGCACTATGCCATCCAGGAGGCCTTCGGCTGGGACGCCGACCATCTCTACTCGTTCTTTATGAATGGTGACCGCGACGCTCCCCACTACGAGATCAGCTGCCCCGAGCTGGCCGACGACTGGGAGTCCGGCACCTGGACTATGACGCGCAACGGCGAGCCGGTGACGCTCGCCGAGATAGTGGCGACGACCACCGCAGACGACGACAGCACCGAGGAGGACGAGGACGATACGCCGTACGCCTCGAACACGCTACTCAGCAGCCTCGGCCTGGTGCCGAAGCACAAGTTTAGCTACTTCTTCGACTTCGGCGACAGCCACCTGTTCGATGTGACCGTGCTCGGCGTCGAGCCGCGCTTCGATGACGGCGAGTACCCGCGCGTGATCGAGGCGGTGGGGAGTGCGCCAATCCAATATGCTCGCTACGAGGACGACGACGAGGATGGTGAGGAGGCGTAGAACCTACCCCAGCGCCGCCAGCGCCCGCTTCACGCTATCGGCGGGGCTCACCTTCACCTCGGCCTGCGTGATCATCCCGGCCTCGTCGATCACGAAGTGGCTGCGCGTCACGCCCATGTACTTGCGGCCCATCATGGATTTCTCGCCCCAGACGCCGTACGCCTCGGAGATGGCGTGGTCTTCGTCTACCAGCAGCGTAAACGGCAGGTTATGCTTGGTGCGAAACTTCGCGTGGGCCTTCTGGCCGTCCGGGCTTACACCCAGCACCACGCCGTTGCGCTCCTCGATTACCAGGTACTGGTCGCGGAAGCCGCAGGCCTGCGAGGTACAGCCGGGCGTATCATCCTTCGGGTAAAAGTAGAGGATCACCTTCTTGCCGCGAAAATCGGCCAGGCGCACCGTGGCGCCAGTGTCGGTGGTGGCGGTGAAATCGGGGGCCTCGCTGCCTACAGCGGGTAGCTCAGACATGCAACACTCCTTGTAGCTTCATGACCTTCCCACTTGATTTTACCCGACTTCCGTGGGGCAAGAACGCCAAGCGAGAGAAGCACGCGCCGATCTGCTCGCTATTGACTCAGCGCCCTCCGCCGGAGTATATTGTGGGCGTCTCCGCTTTTTAACAGAAACTCCTTCATCCCCCAGGGTGGCAGGGCGCTCTGCCCCGAACCGACCTACGCCTGCCTCTGTCGTGCGGCGCCCAGCACTTGCCTGACGGCAGGTGCTGTGTGTCAACGTGAAATGTGGCCGCATTGCCTCACATGAGCAGAACAGCTATCGTTCTTACTGTCGCTCATTAGCTGGCCTTTCGGTGTCTCACGGAGCTGCGTTAACACAGAGGAGCAGAGGATGGTTGAGCGTAAGCGGCCCATGCTCGGAGCCCTGGCCCTGATCGTGGTTGGAGCCCTGGTAAGCTGGGCAGCGCCGGCAGGGGCGCGCAGTTCTCACCAGGAGTCGGCCTTACAGGTGGTGGCCGGCGGCCTGAATAATCCTCGCGGGCTGGCCTTCACGGTGGCCGGAGATGACCTGTTGGTGGCTGAGGCCGGCACGGGAGGCAGCAGCCCGTGCTTTGAGGGGCCCGAGGGCCAGGCCTGTCTGGGCACCACCGGGGCCATCGCCAGGGTTGATCTGGGCAGCGGCAGGGTTGAGCGGCTCGTGACCGGCCTGCCCTCGCTGGGCCTGGCGAACCCGCCCGGCTTCAACGCCACCGGCCCTCACGACGTCGCCGCCATCAACGACAACGAGTTCTATGTGGCCATGGGCCTGGGCGGCACACCCGCTGTCCGGGAGGCCCTGGGCTCCGGCGCGGCGCTCCTTGGCCACGTGGTCCGTGCCCGCTCGGGCGGTGCTCCACAGTCCGTGGCCGACTTGGCCACCTTCGAGGTGGCGAATGACGTGGACGGTGCAGGCCCCGACAGCAACCCCTACGCCCTCGTGCTCCGGTCGGATCGGCTGTTCGCCGTTGACGCCGGCGCCAACACGCTCGTCGCCGTGGACAGCGACGGCAAGGTCGCGGTGTCGGTGATGCTGCCGAGTCGCTTTGCGCCCGCCCCACCTTTTATCAACCCGCCGCCCCCAGGGGGCCAGATCCCGATGCAGGCGGTGCCGAACAGCGCGGCCGTTGGGCCTGATGGGGCCGTCTACATCGGCGAGCTCACCGGCTTCCCATTCCCGGTCGGCGGGGCACGGGTCTACCGAATCGGTGCCAACGGCGAGGCGGAGCTCTACGCGAGCGGCTTCACCAACATCATCGCCATCGACTTCGACAGCCAGGGGAACCTCTACGTGCTTGAGATCGCGAAGGATAGCCTCCTCGCCGCCACGGAGGGGCCGCCCACAGGGCGTTTGGTCCGGGTTGACCGGGGCAGCACCGCACAAACGGTGATTGCCTCGACCGGGCTGGTCGCGCCCAGCGGCCTCCTTGTCGGGAAGGAGTATATCTACATCTCGAACTTCGGCGTCTTCCCCGGCGCGGGGCAGATCGTTCGGATCAGACGCTAAGGCGCTCCTGACCGTACGCTCGTCTGCATCAGGCCCCGCGCTCAGAGCGTGGGGCCTGGTCTGTTGGTGCTCACGGATAGGATGTAGACGGACGGCGTGCGTTTTACCCTTTCTCGTTCACTGTTGGATACCCATTTGAGCCGGCAGCTCGCGTGCTATAATCGCGGCAGCAAGCCACAGAAGGAGGCCACGCGATGGAGCCTGAGCGCGTTGCGTTTCTGAAGCATCTGCTGAACACCCCCGGCCCCTCCGGCGACGAGGCCGCTGTCGCGCGGGTCTGGCGCGACGAGGCCCGGGGCTTCGCCGACACGGTGCGCGCCGATGTGGCCGGCAACAGCCTCGCCCTGCTGGAAGGCCCCGGCCCGCGCGTCCTGCTCGCCGGCCACATCGACGAGATTGGCCTCATGATCACCTACATCGACGATGCGGGCTTTCTGTTCTTCGCCGCGATCGGCGGCTGGGACGCTCAGGTGCTTGTGGGCCAGCGCGTGCGCCTACTCGGCCACGCCGGCGAGGTAGTGGGCGTGATCGGCAAAAAGCCCATCCATCTGCTCAAGCCCGACGAGCGCACCCAGGCCAGCAGCATCGACCGTATGTGGATCGATATTGGCGCCGACAACCGCACCGAGGCCGGCGAGCTTGTTCGCGTTGGCTGCGTGGGCGTGATCGACGCGCCGCTGTACGAGCTGCCCCACGGCCGCATCGTGAGCCGCAGCCTCGACAACCGCGTGGGCGCGTTTGTGGTGTTAGAGGCGCTGCGCCTGCTCAGCCAGGATCGTCCCACCGCCAGCGTGGCCGCAGTGGCCACCGCCCAGGAGGAGATCACGTTCTCCGGCGCGATGACCGCCGCCTACAGTCTCGATCCGCAGATCGCCATTGCCGTCGATGTCACCTTTGCCACCGACCACCCGGAGTCCGACAAGCAGCAGCATGGCGATGTCAAGCTGGGCGGCGGCCCGGTGCTCTCGCGCGGCTCCGCCAACAACCCGCTTGTCTACCAGCGCCTGCTGGAGGTGGCCGCGCGCGAGCAGATCGCCTACAGCGTGCAGATGAACCCGCGCTACACCGGCACCGACGCTGACGCCATCTTCAAGTCGCGTGGCGGCGTGGCCACCGGCGTGGTCTCGATCCCGAACCGCTACATGCATTCGCCTAACGAGATGGTCGCCCTCGCCGATCTCGAGCAGGCCGCGCGTCTGATCGCCGCGTTTGTGCGCAGCATCGCTGGGGCAGAGGAGTTTGTGCCGAAGTAGGCGCCACCCGGACAAAACTCTCATTCCCCTGTCGGGCGGAGGTGCTACAATCAGGCCGTCGCGCCAATGCTGTCGCGACCGGCCAGACGCCGACCAACTCACTGCTGAGGAGGAAATGCCACTATGGTAATTGACACCATTGTCCACCAGCCTGAGACCGCCTACACTATCGCGCGGCGCCAGTTCGATCTCGCCGCCGATCTGCTTGAGCTTTCCCCTGGCCTGCGCGGCATCCTGCGCTCCCCCCAGCGCGAGCTCGCCGTCAACTTCCCCGTAAAGCTCGACAACGGCAGCACCCGCATGTTTGCCGGCTACCGCGTGCAGCATAACCTCTCGCGCGGCCCGGTCAAGGGCGGCATCCGCTACCACCCCGACGTGACGCTCGACGATGTGCGCGCCCTCGCTATGTGGATGACATGGAAGTGCGCCGTTACCAATTTGCCCTACGGCGGCTCTAAAGGCGCTGTGGTGGTGGATCCCAAGCTGCTCTCGCAGGATGAGATCGAGCGCCTTACCCGGCGCTACGCCACCGAGATCAGTCTCTTCATCGGGCCGGATCGGGATATCCCCGCCCCCGACGTGAACACCAATCCGCAGATCATGGCCTGGATCATGGACACAATCTCCATGCACCAGGGCTACACCGTGCCCGCGATTGTCACCGGGAAGCCCCTGAACATCGGTGGCTCCGAGGGGCGCAACGAGGCCACGGCGCGCGGCATTATCGCGATTCTCGACGAGGCCGCCCGCCACCTCGACCTCAAGCTCGAGGGCGCCCGCGTTGCCATCCAGGGCTTCGGCAACGTGGGCGCCAACACGGCGCGCATGTTCCACGACCTTGGCGCAACTGTGGTTGCGGTGTCGGACAGCCAGGGCGGCGTCTACAACCCGCGTGGCCTGCGGCCGATCAACCTGCTGCAGTACAAGCGCAACACCGGCTCGCTGCGCGGCTGCCCCCAGGGCGACAGCATCAGCAACGCCGAGCTGATCGAGCTGGACTGCGACATTTTAGTGCCCGCCGCGCTCGGCGGCTCGATCACGGGCGAGAACGCCGCGCGCGTGCGCGCCCGTATCGTGGCCGAGGCTGCCAACGGCCCCACCACCCCCGACGCCGACGAGATCCTCTTCGACCAGGGCACCTTCGTGCTGCCCGATATCCTGGCCAACGCCGGCGGCGTGATCGTCAGCTACTTCGAGTGGGTCCAGGGCCTCCAGGAGTTCTTCTGGAGCGAGGCTGAGGTGAACGCCCAGCTCGAACGTGTGATCGACAACGCCTTCAAGAGCGTGCTGCACGTGGCCCAGGAGCGCGGCGTGCATCTGCGCACCGCCGCCCACCTGATCGCCGTGCAGCGCGTGGCCGATGCTGTCACTACACGCGGGATTTATCCTTAGGCGCTGCGCAATGCGAGCGCAAGCCGCCGATAGCGCGCCCCGTATGCAAGCTGTATCATCCCCCCTGTGACCAAGCCTGGACACAGGGGGAGCGTATGAGTAGCAACACAGGACGGCGGACAATGGGCGCGGGCGAGTGGGGCAGCCTGCTGCTGCTCTCGCTGCTCTGGGGTGGAGCCTTCTTCTTCAGCAAACTTGCTCTGGACGAGCTGCGCCCCTTCAGCGTGGCCCTGGTGCGGGTCATGATCGGTGCCGCAGCCCTCTGGTGCGTGCTGCTCGCCACCGGCCAGCGCATGCCCGTCTCGCCCCGCCTCTGGGGCCAGTTCGCGCTCATGGGCCTGATCAACAATCTCATCCCCTTCAGCCTGATCTTTTGGGGTCAAACCCAGATCGCCAGCGGCCTCGCCGCGATCCTCAATGCCACCACGCCGCTCTGGACTGTGCTGCTCGCCCACTGGTTCACACAGGATGATCGACTTACCCCGCAGCGGCTCGTCGGTGTGCTGATCGGCCTCGCGGGCGTGGCCGTGATGGTTGGTGGCGCCGCTATTGGTGGCCTTGGCCTCAACCTGCTGGCGCAGCTCGCCGTGATCGGCGCGGCCCTCTCCTATGCCTTCGCCGTGATCTTCGGGCGGCGCTTCCGTGGGCTGCCGCCCTTGGCCCCCGCTGTCGGCCAGCTCACCTGCTCCACACTCATGCTCCTGCCTCTGGTTGCCTTGCTCGACGGCCCGCCCGCAGCCCTGCCAGGCACAACCACGCTGCTGGCGTTGCTCGGCCTGGGGCTGCTGAGCACCGCGCTCGCCTATAACCTGTATTTCCGCCTACTTGCAACGGCGGGCGCCACCAATGTGGCCATGGTGACGCTGCTGATCCCGGTGAGCGCCGTGCTGCTCGGGACGCTCTTTCTCGGCGAGCAGATCGCGCCCCGCCACTACGCCGGTATGGCCCTGATCGCCCTCGGGCTGCTCGCCATCGATGGGCGCCTGCTGCGCGCACTCGTGCGCCCCCTGCGTCCGCAGCCGACACGCTAAGCACACCTTTGGGCCAAAAATAGACCGGAAATCTGCGTCATCTGCGGACAACAGGCCCTCCGCCTGGAGACCGACACGCCCCGCGCCGACTTGTGCTATACTCTCGCTATGACCAAATGAATACTTTGGTCATACGGATAGAGAGGCAAGCGTGCCGCGTGCGTTCAGCGAGCAGGAGCGTGAGGCGATCCGAGGCGCCCTGCTAGAGCAGGGGATTAAGCTCTTTGCCACCCAGGGCCTGCGCAAAACCAGCGTAGAGGAGCTGGCGACGGCGGCGGGCATCTCGAAGGGCGCCTTCTACCTCTTCTTCGCGTCGAAAGAGGAGCTGCTCTTCGAGCTGCTGGAGCGCTACGAGGCGCGCTTCCAGGCCGTGCTGCTGGCGCAGATCGCGCGGGACGAGCTGCCGCCACAGGCGCGTATGGCCAGCATGCTGGAGCACGCCCTGGCCGTCTGGAAGGCCGAGCCGCTCTTCGCACACCTTCAGCGGGCCGAGTACGAGCTGCTGCTGCGCCGTCTGCCGCCGGAGCGTGTGGCCGATCACCTCCAGGCCGACGAGCAGTTCGCCGAGCAGTTCAGCGCCGCCTGGCAGGCCCAGGGCGTAACGCTGGCAGTGCCGCCACGCCTGGTGTCCGGGCTGATCCGCGCGCTCTTCTTTGTGAGCATGCACGAGGACGAGTTTGGCGCCGGGGTTTTCCCTGAGTTGCAGGCCGAGCTGGTGGCGATGCTGGCCGCCAGGCTGATTCCAACCGAAGGAGCCGAGCGATGATCGAGGTGCGTGAGCTTTCTTACCGCTATCCGGGGACGAGCGCCCCGGCGATCAGCGGCCTCAGCTTTTGCGTGGAGCCCGGCGAGGTCTTCGGCTTTCTAGGCCCCAGCGGCGCTGGCAAATCCACCACCCAGAAGATCCTGATCAAGCTGTTGACGGGCTACAGCGGTCAGGTGCGCGCCTTCGGGCGCGATCTGGCGGCCTGGGGCGCGGACTACTACGAGCGCGTGGGGGTGGCCTTCGAGCTGCCAAACCACTTCCAGCGCCTCAGCGCCCGCCGCAACCTGGCCTACTTCGGCGCGCTCTACAGCCGCCCCACCCGCCCGATCGACGAGTTGCTCGGCCTGCTTGGCCTGGCCGACGACGCCGACACACCGGTGGAGCGCTTCTCGAAGGGCATGCAGACGCGCCTCAGCGTGGCTCGCGCTCTGCTCCACCAGCCCGATTTGCTCTTTCTGGATGAGCCCACCAGCGGCCTCGACCCGATGAGCGCCCGCCTGGTGAAGGATCTGATCTGCGCACAGCGCGATGCCGGTCGCACCGTGCTGCTCACCACCCATAACATGGAGCTGGCCAGCGAGCTGTGCGACAGGGTTGCTTTGATTGTGGACGGGCAGATCGCTCAGATCGACACGCCGCGCGCCTTGCGGCTGTGCTACGGCGCTCCCCAGGTGCTGGTGGAGTATCTGAACGGTGGCCTTCACAGCGCCGAGTTCCCGCTGGCCGGCCTCGCCGCCAACGCCGAGTTTCAGCGCCTGCTGCGCGACACCACCGTGCAGACGATCCATAGCCGCGAGGCGACCCTGGAAGATGTCTTTATCGCCGTCACAGGCAGGGGGCTGGCATGAGCAGGCTGCTGAGCACTGTCCGCTGCGATTTCGAGCTTCAGGCCCGCAATGGGCTGTATTACGCCACCGGCTTCGTGCTGCTGCTCACCCTGGCCGCGCTCGGGGCGCTGCCCGCCAGTGGCCTGGCGCGCCTGCTGCCTGCGGTGGCCCTGAACACGATGGGCGTCACCGGTTTCTACTTCAGCGCGGCGCTAACGCTTCTGGAACGCGCCGAGGGCAGTAGCTTCGCCCGCATGGTGACGCCTCTGCGCCCCGGCGAGTATCTGGGCGCGCGGGTGGCCACCCTGGCGCTGCTGGCCCTGGTGCAAAACGGGCTGCTGGGGCTGATGCTGCTCGGCCCCGCGCCGCAGCTACTGGCCCTCCTACTGGGCGTGGCGCTTGCCGCAGTCATCCTGGCGCTGGCGGGCTTTGCGGCGGCGGCGGGGCACACGGCGCTCAACAGCTTTCTGCTACCGTCGGTGCCCTGGGTCGGCCTGCTGCTTGCGCCCATGCTGGCCGACGTGCTGGAGTGGAACAGCCCGCTGCTCTGGCTGCACCCCCTGCAAGGGCCGCTGGTGCTGATGCGCGCCGCCGTGTCGCCGGTAGCCCCGTGGGAGCTGGCGCTTGCCCTGCTCAGCGGCCTCGCCTGGGCCGCCGCCGCCTTCGCCCTGGCCCAGCGCCGCTACGCCCGCACTGCGAGCTAGTGCTGAGTGCTGAGTGCTGAGTGCTGAGTGCTGAGTGCAGAGTGCTGAGTGCAGAGTGCTGAGTGCTGAGTGCTGAGTGCTGAGTGCTGAGTGCTGAGTGCGGAGTGCAGAGTGCTGAGTGCTGAGTGCAGAGTGCTGAGTGCTGAGTGCAGAGTGCAGAGTGCTGAGTGCGGAGTGCGGAGTGCGGAGTGCGGAGTGCGGAGTGCGGAGTGCGGAGTGCGGAGTGCGGAGTGCGGAGTGCTCGGTCGTTCTGCTGCGGCCCTGCACCCTGTACCCTGTACCCTGTACCCTGTACCCTTGTGAGGTATCATGCTACGTCTACGAACGCTGCGCGCCCTGGGCGCGATGGACGCGGGGAGCCTGCTGGCCGACCCGCTGCTCTGCTGGATGGCCGCCCTGCCCCTCGTGGTGGCCCTCGCCGTTCGCACAAGTCTGCCCCTGGTGATCGCGAAGGTGGGCGCGCTGGCGGAAGTGTCACTAGCCTGGATCGAGCCGCTGCTCAGTGGCTACGTGGTGGTGACCATGGCGCCGCTGCTCGCCGGCGCCGTCGTGGGCTTCCTACTGCTCGACCAGCGCGACGACCGGACGCTGCTCGCGCTGCGCGTCACACCCCTGCCGCTCGGCGCCTACATCGCCTACAGGCTGGCGGCGCCAACCGTGGTGGCCCTGCTCACCACGCTCGCGGCGATTGCCACGGCTGGCGGCCTCGGCCTCTCGCCGCTAAGCGCCCTGCTCGCCGCCCTGGCCTCGGCGCCGCTCGCCCCCGTGGTGACCCTGGCCCTGGCCACCTTTGCGCGGAACAAGCTGCAAGGCATGGCCCTGATGAAGGCCGCAAACGTGCTGCTCATAGCGCCCCTGGCCGCGCTGTTCTTGCCACCAATCTGGCAGCTCCCGCTCCAGCTCGTGCCAACCTACCAGGTGGCCCAAGCAACCTGGGCGCTCCAGGCAGGCGAGCCAGTCTGGACATCCCTCGCCGCAAGCTGGGTGCTAGCTGTCGTCCTCGTTGCCCTGCTGCTCTGGCGCCTGCGCCGCACCCTTGGCGGGTGAGAGATTGCAGATTGCAGATTGAGCGCAGTCGGACGTACGCCGTTTCGCGCCGTTCGCGGCCTTTCGCGCCGTTCGTGGTCCAAACGCCCTGCTCGTGGTCCAAACGTTGGGGTGGTATAATCGCCCCCGACCACGGGGCCGCCGCCCCGCCGTCCCTAGCAAGCGGGAGGCCCTTAGCAATGCCCAGGCGCAGCGACCTGCACACTATTTTGATCATCGGCTCTGGCCCGATTGTGATCGGCCAGGCCTGCGAGTTCGATTACTCCGGCGCCCAGGCCTGCAAGGCCCTCCGCGAGGAGGGCTACCGCGTTGTGCTCGTCAACTCCAACCCCGCCACGATTATGACCGACCCCGGCCTCGCCGACGCCACCTACATCGAGCCGCTCACCGTCGAGAGCCTGGAGCGCATCATCGCCAAGGAGCGCCCCGACGCCCTGCTCCCCACCGTCGGCGGCCAGACGGCCCTCAACCTCGCTGTCGATCTGCACGAGGCCGGCGTGCTGGAGCGCCACGGCGTCGAGCTGATCGGCGCCTCGGTGGAGGCCGTGCGCGTGGCCGAGGATCGCCAGCGCTTCAAGGATAAGATGATCGAGATCGGGCTCCAGGTGCCAAATTCCGGCACCGCCCAGACGCTCGACGAGGCGCTCGCCATCGTGGCCAGCATCGGCTTCCCCGCCATTATTCGCCCCTCCTTCACTCTCGGCGGCGCCGGCGGCGGCATCGCCTACAACATGGAGGAGTTCAAAGCCATTGTCGAGGGCGGCCTCGACGCCTCGCCTGTCACTCAGGTGCTGGTCGAGGAGAGCGTGCTCGGCTGGAAGGAGTTCGAGCTCGAGGTGATGCGCGACCGCGCCGATAACGGCGTGATCATCTGCTCGATCGAGAACATCGACCCCATGGGCGTCCACACCGGCGACTCGATCACCGTCGCCCCCGCCATGACGCTCACCGACCGCGAGTATCAGCAGCTGCGCGATCAGGCCCTCGCCGTGCTGCGCGCCGTGGGCGTGGAGACGGGCGGCTCCAACGTGCAGTTCGCCGTGAGCCCCACCGACGGCCGCATCTATGTGATCGAGATGAACCCGCGCGTCAGCCGCTCCTCCGCACTCGCCTCGAAGGCCACTGGCTTCCCGATCGCCAAGATCGCCGCCAAGCTCGCCGTCGGCTACACGCTGGACGAGCTGCCCAACGATATTACCAAAGTCACCCCGGCCAGCTTCGAGCCAACGCTCGATTATGTGGTCGTGAAGATCCCCCGCTGGACGTTTGAGAAGTTCCCGCAGGCCGACCAGACGCTCACCACCAGCATGAAGTCGGTCGGCGAGGTGATGGCGATCGGCCGCACGTTTGCCGAGGCCTACCAGAAGGCCTGGCGCTCGCTGGAGCAGGGCCGCATGGGCTACGGCGCCGACGGCAAAGACAAGCTCAACCCCGAGCGCCTGCGCGAGCGCCTGATCACGCCCAACCCCGAGCGCCACTTCTACGTCCGCTACGCGCTCCAGAGCGGCATGAACGTGGCCCAGGTCGCCGCCCTCACCAAGATCGACCCCTGGTTCCTGGAGCAGATGGAGGCGCTTGTCCACATGGAGGGCCGCCTGCGCGCCTTCGATCTCGCCACGCTGCCCCCCGATCTGCTGCGCCAGTCCAAGCGCATGGGCTTCTCCGATGCGCAGCTCGCGTATCTGTTGCGCGTGCAGGGGGACGGTGGACGACGGACGGTGGACGGTGGCCAGAGCGCAGACGGTGGCACGCCAACGGACGGCGCGCAGCCCTCACCGTCTACCGTCTACCGTCCACCGTCTACACCGTCCCCTGAGCTTCAAGTACGCCAGAAACGCAAGTCCCTCGGCATCACGCCCACCTTCCACCGCGTCGATACCTGCGCCGCCGAGTTTCCCGCCGACACGCCCTACCTCTACTCCAGCTACGAGAGTGAGGACGAGGCCGCCCCCACGCAGCGCAAGAAGGTGCTGATCCTCGGCTCCGGCCCCAACCGCATCGGCCAGGGCATCGAGTTCGACTACTGCTGCGTCCACGCTGTGTTCGGGCTGCACGCAATGGGCTTCGAGACGATCATGCTCAACTGCAACCCCGAGACGGTCTCCACCGATTACGATACCGCCGACCGGCTCTACTTCGAGCCGCTCACGCTGGAGGATGTGCTGAACGTGGTGGAGCTGGAGCGCCCCGATGGCGTGCTGGTGCAGTTTGGCGGCCAGACGCCGCTCAAGCTCGCGCGCGCCCTGGAGGCGGCTGGCGTGCCGATCTGGGGCACCCCGCCCGATGCGATTGATCGCGCAGAGGACCGCGACCGCTTCGGCGCACTGCTCGACCGGCTCGGCATCCCCGCGCCCGCCCACGGCAGCGCCAACAGCTGGGAGGAGGCCCATAAGGTCGCCACCGCCATCGGCTACCCTGTGGTTGTGCGCCCCTCCTATGTGCTCGGCGGCCGCGCCATGGCGATCGTCTACGACGACGAGACCCTGGAGCGCTACATGCGTGAGGCGGTGGACGCCTCGCCCGAGCACCCCGTGCTGGTGGATCGCTTCCTCGAGGACGCCTTCGAGATGGACGTGGACTGCGTGGCCGACGGTGTGCAGGTGGTGATCGCCGGGATCATGGAGCAGATCGAGCTCGCTGGAGTCCACTCCGGCGATAGCGCATGCGTCATCCCGACCTACATGGTGGCCGAGCGGCACGTGCAGACCATGCGCGACTACACCGTGCGCCTGGCCCGCGAGCTGGGCGTGGTGGGCCTGATGAATGTGCAGTACGCCATGCAGGACGATGTCGTCTATGTGCTGGAGGTGAACCCGCGCGCCTCGCGCACCATCCCCTTTGTGGCCAAGGCCGTGGGCGTGCCCTGGGCGCAGATCGCCGCACAGGTAGCTGCAGGCGCGCAGTTGCAACTTACGGATGGCAGCTTGCGAGTAGAGCACCCTAACCTTGGCGCGCAATCTGCAATCTACAATCTGCAATCTGCAATCCCACCGGGCGCGCAGCGCTTCCATGTCAAAGAGGTAGTGCTGCCCTGGGCGCGCTTCCCCGGCGTCGACACGCTGCTCGGCCCGGAGATGCGCTCCACGGGCGAGGCGATGGGCAGCGGCGCCAGCTTCGGCGAGGCGTTCGCGAAGGCTCTGCTGGGCTGCGGCCAGCGCCTGCCGCTTAGCGGCAACGCCTTCCTAAGCGTGAACGACCGCGACAAAGCCAACCTCGTGCCGATCGCCCGCGACCTGGCGGCGCTCGGCTTTACGCTGCTCGCCACAGGCGGCACCGCAGCCCAGCTGCTCGCCAGCGGCCTCGCCGTCACCACGATCTACAAGGTGAACGAGGGGCGCCCCAACGCCGTGGACTACGTGAAGAACGGCCAGATTGCCCTGATCGTCAACACGCCGCTTGGCAAGGCCAGCTTCTTCGACGAGGCGGCCATCCGGCGCGCCGCCATCGTCTACGGCGTGCCCGCACTCACCACGCTCTCGGGCGCCGCCGCCGCCGTGCAGGCCATCCGCGCCCTGCGCGACGATGTCTGGACGGTGCAGAGCCTTCAGGAGCGCGCAGGGGAGTGACACGGTGACTGCGCTCGCTGCGCTCGCGCTGACAAGATGACCCGGTGACACCTAACGGCGCCGATAGGTGTCCCCCGGCCACCGTGTCACCGTGTCAC
>ENA-ORBV01001448-ORBV01001448.1-microbial-mat-metagenome-genome-assembly--contig:-NODE-1448-length-52711-cov-14.182715_pt1 | contig 52711 bp, 43 predicted proteins | sample MGYA00237777_ERZ505514 | MGnify/ENA primary metagenome ERZ505514 (study PRJEB26160, sample SAMN06269048) | microbial mat metagenome | isolation source: Oligotrophic lake microbial mat | place... | reverse complement strand
TTTTTCAAGCAGAAGACGGCATACGAGATTCGCCTTAGTCTCGTGGGCTCGGAGATGTGTATAAGAGACAGATTGACTAATTTGCCCAAAACGTAGTCATATTCTTTAAAAAGTTCGCAATACAATGCTTCCTCGAGGTACTGGCACTTAAGGGAAAACTCCAGCCAAACCTGCGTTTCTGCCGCTTCTGCCTCTGCGTCGCTTAATTTTGCGACAAACGCAGCAGGGTATTTTCTTTTTCTAAACCCTTCCGCTATATTGGCACAGACCGACCGCGAGGATCTTCTAATTTGGTCTATCAGTGAATAACATTCATCTTTTGGAAAAGCCTTTGATAATTCAAAAATCCGCATCGCCACGTCAAAAGCCATTTTATAAACTTCCAGGTCGTTGTGTCTTGCAATCCGTTCCATGATGAATTTGTTTAGTAAGTAATCGTTTCACACCCTCCCCCTCTCTCCCCCTCTCCCCCAGGGCAGACGCATTAAAACCGGAGGTAAAATGAGTTGACTTAGTACCTTTCAAGCAAAAATCTATTTGCCATGGAAGGGAATCTACCCGTTTACCGGAGTTTGATTGAATCATTTTCAGCTTTGGAAGACCCCCGAATTGATCGGAAGAAGTTGTACCCATTGATTGAGATTGTATTTTTAAGTGTTTGTGCGGTTTTGAGTGGTTTTGAGGAGTGGGACGAAGTGGTTGACTTTGGGGAGGAAAAATTGAACTGGTTGCGGAAATATTTGCCGTACGAGCATGGGATTCCATCGCATGACACCATGAATCGAGTGATTTCCTTATTGGATGACCGTGCTTTTGAGCGTTGTTTTATCAATTGGGTTGAGATGAGTATTTCGTTGCCACAGGGCGTAATGATCCACCTGGATGGCAAGGGAATAAGCCGAAGCGCTACTATTAAGGAACAACAAACACGAAGGTCTGAAGGAGGAAAAGGTGCAGTTCATATTCTTCATGCCTGGTGTAGCGAATTACAAGTGTGTTTAGGGCAGTATAAAACAGAGACCAAGTCTAATGAAATCAAAGCTATTCCTGCTCTCTTGGATATGATGGAGGTAAGTGGATGCTTAATTACGATTGATGCCATGGGGTGCCAAAAAACGATTGCAGATAAAATCATTTCAAAAAATGCGGACTACTTGTTTGGGTTAAAGGGTAATCAGGAAGCGCTAAATCTGGCGACGTTTACAGCCTTTGATGAAAAAGGAGCGTCAATTCCTACGGATACTCAAACCGACCAAAATCATGGACGTAAAGAGATTCGTAACTGTCGGGTATTGCCTGCAACCTTTTTGCCGGAATGGGGGCATGGAACAGATTGGAATGGTTTAAAAACACTCATTGAGATTCGTTCTGAACGATATGTGATTGCTACAGGTATTCTCGAAAAAGAAACACGCTATTATATCAGTAGTTTAATCGGCAATGCTTCACAGTTCAATCAGATGGTTCGATCTCATTGGAATATAGAAAATCAATTACACTGGTCGCTGGATGTTCAATTCGGAGAAGATGATAGTCGCAAACGTATTCGAAATGCCGCACAAAATTTCTCCACCATTCGAAAAATTGCCTTGAATCTTATAAAAGCCGATCCAAAAAAAATAAGCGTCAATAGAAAACGAAACAAATGTGCTATGTCAGACTCCTATCGAGAAAAAATGCTCGGGTTTTAATGCGTCTGCCCTGGGGAGAGGGGGAGAGGGGGAGATTATACCATGACGAATTTTGAAGCATCGAGCTGCTGTTCCCCATCGAACCGATAGGCGACCAATGGCCCGTCTTTGGCAACGCTGTAATCTAAGCAGCAAACATTACTGCGAAACAGCATGGGTTCGCCGGAAAGCCAATAATGCCCAAAAAAAACAGGCTTTTCCGATTCGTCATAATGCCAGTAGCTGTTCAACAAAGCAGGATCTATGGGGTCTTCCGGCAAGCCCTCCATATTGATGACACTGTGGTGTTTATAATTAGCTCGGGCAGGGTTTTCCCACCACTTAATTCGGATTAGTTTGCGTTTAACACCTTCTTTGTCTTCGAAATGAATCCCATCAGGGAGAGTAATTTCTTTCCCTTTCAAGGTCTCCTCAACGGCAAGATGGAAAGCGGTTCCTTTTTTTACCGATAAATAGATCAACTCATCCGTCAGGCGATCCTCCGGTAGCACAGCCCGCAAGCTTTCGATATGGTGATTATCCCAGCAGGCATGTACCGCCCTGAAACTTTCTGTTTCGTAATACAAAGGCAGGGATTTGAACCAGTCGAGATAATCTTCGTACTCCGCCTGCCGGTTCTGAAATTGTTCCAGCGTTACGTAATGCTGCAAGATGTTTTTGATGAGGTGTTTGCGCAGGTGCCCGCCTTCACTTTCCTGGTAATGGAAGCACAAGGCATTGTATTCGTGGTTTCCCATGAGTGCGGTGGCACGACCGGCTTCAACCATGCGCCGAACAATCTGCAGGGTTTCCCTGATTTTCGAGCCGCGGTCAATGTAATCGCCAACGAAAAGCACGGTTCTTTCCGGGTGGGCATAAGCGCCATGTTGCTGTGAATAACCAAGTTTGAGTAGTAACGCAGTGAGTTTGTCGGCATAGCCGTGTATGTCTCCGATAACATCAACCATAGAAAGGATCAGTCTAATTTGTTCTCAATGGCTCAAAGATATAGCAAAACAGGCATTATTCCGGATTGCTACATGACGTTTACTAAACTTTAAAAGTTTAGTAAACGTTGCTCCGTAACGTTGCTCTGTTTCCCTCTGATTCTTGAAAATATCCAGTAGTATGGTTTGGAATGCTTTTCCCTGGAAAATTATTGCTTCGTGATAATTTTAGTGACCAGCACTAAATTTTTATTTTGTACAAACCGTTTAGCTTTGTATTTTTGCGCTGACAATAAGCGGGATTAGCTCAGTTGGTAGAGCGCTAGCTTCCCAAGCTGGAAGTCGCGAGTTCGAGTCTCGTATCCCGCTCTGATGGATTTATGCAATAGCAACCTTATGTATGAGGGTTGCTATTGCCATTTTAGCCAGGGTAGGGTAGTAGCAGGGGGATGAATTTATTTTTGAGTTGAAGGATGGAAAGTGAGCCAGCTATGCCAATACTCTTGGTAAGCATTTAATTTTTTGAGGCCTGGAATGGCTGGGTCTAATGAGCCGCCAAGCAAATTATAGCGATTTTGCCCTAGCATTAGCGTATCCTGCTTCAATTGCAATTTTTGATTTTGATCGGGCAGTTCCAAAACAGCAAAACTATTGTTGTCGTCCGCCAGAATTACCGCAAATGGGCGATTGTCGAGTACGTCATAAATGATCCGGGCCTTTTCCAACGCATTCCAGTCGTAAGCTTTGCTTTCTTTTCCGATTGAAACGCCAACCACCCACGACTTATCCTGCCAGGAGAGGCTGTCCCGTCGGGTTAATTTTCCTTCGTGCCTTCCCGCTTCGTAATCGCTTAAGTGGTCATATTCCACCTGGAAATATTGGTCGGCCTGCATGATCAGGCTGTTCGGGTAAATGGAAAGCCATTGGCTTAATGTCATTTGCGAGCTGCTAAATTCTGGTAAAACCTGTCCTTTTAGTTTCCCCGCAACCGCCTCGCCGGTAGCCTGACGCCACCAGCTTTTGGTTGTTTTGTCTTCAAACATCGCGTTGAAATGGTCCATGCCGACCAATCTGAAGCTTTCCTGTTTTCCATGAATAACGGGTTCAAACACCCGGCCCGTGCGGCATACGTTGCAATAAGTCACCATCAGCGGTTTACCGGAAATCGTATCAAGCACCTGGTGGTGGTAGCCGAGGTATTGAATGGGGTAGGCCTTCGCCTGGCCCTGGTATTCAACCCCGATCACGAGGCGGCTCTTATCCACTTTGTTTTCTACTGCCGGACGCATTTGCAGGTTTCCGGATTGGAGAAACATGGTGTCCGCAGATATATTAAAATTGGTCAGGTACACAACTCCTAACGATATAAGTACGCAAAGCGATGGTAATATCTTTGAGCCTTGAAAAGCCTTTCTGAATCCGGTAGCTATCATTGCCACAAAGGCTAATCGAAACACCCAGCGCCAGGTATGCAAAAAATAGGCGAGGTCAATGCTGTTCATCTCCTGGCTGCCGGGCACAGGCAGGATGAAATAAAGGTTGGCTGCTTCAAAAAGAAGGAGTCCCAATATGCCGAAATAGAACAATTTTTTCATCATGGATTATTTTTGTGAGAGCAAGACTAACCGCGCCAAACTCCCGATTTTTGGTACTTCGCATAACTCTAAAGACAGACACTACTTAGGGTCGCTGAAATAATAACTGTCCACTTTTCCAGGAGGTCTTTTGCTCCTACCCCGCCTTGGGGAACCACCTCCCTTAGCTATGGCTAAGGTCGGGAACCCCCGCCTTGGTTAGAATCAAAATGCCTTGCCCGGAGAAAGCGACCCTTATTAATTCAGCGACCCTTAAGGTCTATACCGCAATTCTTCTTTATTGGCACCGGGCAATGCATCCCCGAAACTATCCAGGTAATCCATCGCTTCTTTTGCCGTATGGATGGTTTCCGCACGCGCCGGGGATCCTTCTTTCCAATGGGCTACGGAAGCAATCATTATTTTTTGAAGGTCATTCAAGGGGGCATCCGAATAGTCCGGTTCTTTCCAAAGTTCAGAAATCACAGGTTTTGACAAATCCGGCCAGTCCGACACGTCTCTTTGGTTGTCGGAAGTAAATACTTCCGTGAACTCAGGCGCTGTTTTATCCCTTTCGGTAAAAGCTGGGAGTCCCCATTTATCGCACATCGTTTTTAGGAAAGAAGTATGCCGGTGTGGTGTATTGACAATGGTATTGCGCTGGATGTGCGCAGACACCATAATCATGGGTACGCGAATGCCTAACCGATCAAAAAGAAAGTTTTCTTGTCCCGGAACCGGAGGATTTTCGGGTGCACTCACGCGGCTTGGCGTAGGAGGTACGTGGTCGAAACACCCGCCGTGTTCGTCGTGCGTGATGATCAACAGCGTATTTTTCCAGTTGTTTCCGGTATCGGAATTGGAATTTTTGACTGCATTGTATACTTCGCGGATCAATTCTTCTCCTAATAAAACAGAGCCAATGGCCGATTCGCGGTAAACGACTGAATCATAACTCGTGGGGTGCTGATCGTTATTTGGAGTAAAAAAGCGGGGTTCCACAAAAGAGTAGGCTGGTAACTCGCCGTTTTTGGCGTCTTTGAGGAACTGATTGAAACTCTTAAAATTCGTTTCGTGGTAATCCAAAAGCGCCTGAAAGTGAACAATCCCCGTCAGCGAAACGGGATTGTCTGTATAAATATTCCAAGATATGCCTTTTTCCTGAAGGCGGTTGAACAGCGTAGGGCCATTTTTTTTGGTGATCCAATTACCTGTCGGACTGTTGTTAACGTTCCCAAAAGCGGTGCCGGAATGCCAAAAAGCCCGGTTGGTGTAGGTCTGGCTCGGCACATCGCAGTGCCAGTGGTCGAACACGGCAAATTCTTTGGCTAACGTGGCCATCACCGAAACCTGATCGGGTTCATAGCATTCCATGATGGCTTTGTAATCGTCGTAGCGGGCGTTTAATCTAAACCACTTCGGGTTGAGTCTCAGGAAATTGAAAATGGAGTTCAGACACCCTGACTTTTCCAATCCTCTGAGCACGCTGATGTAATCGGCAATAAAACCGTTCATTGGCGGCGTTGCGGGCAATGGGTGGGGCAGGTTGTAAGGCGCGGCAATCTTTTTATCGGTCTGACCATCATTTGATGGAGGAATGAATTGGTCGTAGAGTTGGGTATTGACGTGGGCATAAAATTCGCCTGGGTCGGGAAAAGGCTGGTAATAGTCCGTGGCTCGCCTCGTGTAAATTGTTTTGCCGCCGTACTCCCCTCCGGCATCTTCCGGAACTGGGTTGCCGTGCGGCTCATCGAAATGAAGCCCGGCAAATTTTTTCCCCAAAGGGAAGTCCGGCTTGATATCTTCGGGCTTGTACAGGTAGCCCAGGAGGTTGTCAAATGAGCGATTTTCCAGCATCAGGACGACGACGTGATCGAAGTGATCAAGCGGGTTTGAGGAAGTAGTTTTTTCGTTCATATTATTTGCCACTGCGATACCCGTAACTTACTTGAAACGGGCAGGGCAAGATAATACAAATTCTTAATTAGTGCCGGTCTTTATAATCCGATAGCTGCGTTACGCTCGACCCCAAAATCGGTCATTTACACGAGTAAACTCTCGGTTTTGGGGTCTTCGCGTGCCTCGCTCTCGAACTCTAAAGTCCAGACACGCGACTAAATGGGCGGACACTAATTATTAATAGTCAGCCTTGCCATCAGGTAACTAAGCGTAGACTCCGCACCCTGATTAAGGTTCACATGGGTTTCTTCAAGCCCGTCATAACAACCGCCGGTGCAGGGATTATATATGATTTGATGCAGGTGGTTGTTGCCGAGGAACCAGTTAAATGCGGTTGCTAATTTGTGGGCATAATTTTCGTCTAAAAAAACATTGTGAAATTTGCGCAGCGCCAGAATCGTGTAGGCCACATCAATGGGTTGTTCTCCGTGTTCCGCAGCTTCCTTGCCTTTTTGCATCCAGCTTCTGTTAGAAATCACTTTGATGCTGTCGTTTTTGAACGTGAGCGACAGCAGAAAGTCAAATGAAGTTTTGGCTATTTCTTTGTATACCAAATCTCCGGTTGCCAGCCATGCGCACAACATGGCTTCCGGAAGTATGCTGTTGCCATAGGTCAGGTAGCTTTCATACCACTGCCAGTCCTGCTCCGATTCATGGCGGTACATTTGAACTAAGCGATTTGCCAGCATTTTTATGATCAGGATATTTTCGGATGATTTTCTTTCGAGGTTGTAATAGTACAAGCCTTTCAATGTAAAGGCCATGGAACGTGTGGAATACATTTTTTCTACGCTCGGTAATACCCCTTGCATCGTACTTTCTGCTGTTTCAATGAATTCCTCCGGCAGGAATGCGCTTTTGGAAATCAAATAACCCAATGCCCAAATCGCTCTTCCATTGGAATCAGATAAGTTGGTCGTGTCATTTTGTGGCGTAAATTTTTTATCGCAGTCCACATAATTCAAAAAACACCCATTTGGTTGCAGGCAAAATTTGATGAAATCCACATAGATTTTTATGAAGGGAATATCCGCTTCATCCCCCGTCAATTCATAGTGCATAACCATCGCAGTTAAAGCACGTGCATTGTCGTCTAAAGTATAACCTGAATCAAGATCGGGTTGATTGATATTTGAAAACTGGATCATGCCAAAATCAGTGGTCATTTTTTTTACGTGATCCAGGTTTATTTCAGGCAAACGATAATGCAGCGGAATTTTTTTATCCGCATAGTTGGCTCGATGAAACACTTCCCCGTTCAGTTCCGTTAAATCGCCCTCCCTTTGTGCCTCCCCGGCTATTTTTTGGAGCAACATGGCGTGTGCAATGGCTGCGTTTTCCCAAGCCGTTGGAACAATCCGCTGTAAGGTACTTGTGCTGAAATCCATTCTTAAAGCGTCATCGCTCATCAGGCGGTTCACGCCGGCCGCCAATTGCTGCGAGTTTTGGAAGTCAATAATGATCCCGGTGTCCTCCCGCAGCACTTCCATTGCGTGCGGAATGGGCGTAGAAATGATCGGGCAACCGCAGCTCATGGCATAGGAAAATGTGCCGCTCACAGCCTGATTGGGGTCTTTGGACGTAAAAAGGTAAATGTCAGTAAGCTGTAAATACTCCAGTAAGTCCTGCAAAGGCAAGTAGCGATTGATAAATTTTACGTGTTGCCGGAGTTGTAGCGCGTCTACTTTTTCCTCCAGCATCGTTCGGTATTTTTCTCCTTCTGATTTGATAACGCCCGGATGGGTTTTACCAATAACCAGAAATATAGTGTCGGGATTAAACTCAATGATAGCAGGCAAAGCATCGAGCGTTGTTTCAATGCCTTTTCCGGAACCAAGCAGCCCGAAAGTAGAAAGCACTTTCCTGCCGCTGATGCCGAATTTGTTTTTCAGAAACGCTTTGTTCAAATGCGGCACCAAGTGGGTGCCGTGAGGAATAATACTGATTTTTTCGGGAGACAAACCATAATCATTGTGTAAAACCTGAGCAGCATTATTGGTCATCACTATGATGGAATCACAGGCCGCCACAATGTGCCGGACATTTGCTTTAAGCGATTCGCCAGGACGAGGCAATACGGTGTGAAAAACAAGAACGACCGGTTTGGTGAGCCCGTACAAAAATTGAAGGAAAGCTTCCTTCCCTCCATCTTCGTAGAATCCAAATTCATGCTGCACCAGGACAAGCTTGATTTGAGTGTCCAAATTAATGGAATGTGCTAATTCAGCATAGCTGGATGCTTCGGTTGTGTCGAGGATGAATTTTACTTCGTCCGGGTAAACATGGTCTGCCTTTCCGGATTCCAGTGCGCATACTTTGAGTGAAAAAGAGTCTGCGAATTTATTATCAAGCGCCTTGAGCAAATCCTGCGAGTAAGTGGCGATGCCACATTCCCTTGGTGGATAGGATGTAATGAACAAGATTTCTGGCAAGAGATTTAATGGGCGAAGTTTGCCATTTTTTGAAATGGCATTCGGGGATAGTGCACGCAGAGCCCCTTCTCCAATATTGAAAATAGTTTTATTCATCTTTATTATTATTATGAAGCAGCAACTCTGCAAGAAGTGCAGAAAAACTAACAGAAGCACATCCGATGCGCTCATCGGCAGCGCCGTAATAAATGTACAAAGTGTCGTCAAACAGCGCAGCCCCTGATGGAAAACATACGTTGTTTACTTCTCCTCTTAATTCCCAGGGGAACTCGGGTTTGAACAATGCGTAGGGCAATCGGCCAATTTCTTTGCGGGGGTTTTCCAAATCAAGTAATGCTACACAAGCAGAATAAACATATCCGGTTACACTATCCCGCACACCGTGGTAAATTAAGACCCATCCGGCTTCGGTTTCTATTGGCGGACAGCCCCCGCCTATGTAACTGATTTCATGTGCATATTTTGGCGCAAGCACAATATACTCGTCAAAGTGGAGAAAATAATTTCGCCAGAATTCGTCCGTAAGTTCCTTTAAATCATTTACAGCCACCACAATTTGGACGTCGGGCTTTACACGGTGCATAAAGACGAATTGATTATTTATTTTTCTGGGAAAAAAAATCAAATTTTTATCCCAGAGAAGTGCCTTGGGGTCTTTATCTTCAAAGCTACGATCGTGTTCATTATAGCGCAGGTATTTTTCGTTGATTAATCCTTTGACTTCAGCGAGGTGGCTGAACTCCTCATAAGTGATTTGGGGTACGATCAAACCCTGCTTTTTGAAATTTTTCAGATCCCTTGAGGTGGCTAATGCTCCCAGTGCATTGACGCCGTCGTAAGCGGTGTAGGTGAGGTAATACAAATCATCAATTTTTACAATTCGGGCATCTTCAGTGCCGTGCGATTCGTAGTCAAATTGCGGGAACAGTACAGGTTCTTCCCATCGTTCTTCCACCGTCAAAGGACCATTTAGCTTACAATAACCAATACTGGAGTGGTTGCCTTTGCTTACAGCTCTGTAAAAAAGGTGAACGTAGTCGCCTTCACGTATTGCAGCGGGATTTAACACGCCTTCATTTTCAAAGTCAAGATCAGTTTTATGAAGAATGACTCCGTGTTTTGTGACTTCGATCATTGTTTTTAGTTAGCAAAAAAGTAAAAGTAGACCTTCCTATGAAATCCGGAACAGGCGTTAAGATTTGTGGCTTCCGCCAGATTTAGGCTCGGTTTTTGGGATAAAAGGGTCAAGCGTAGCTGATTTGCCCGAGCCGCCTTTGCCTTCGGATTTGTAGGCCGATACGGCTTTCCCTTTGCCTGTAGATTTGTCTGCCGGCGCTTTTTTGTGGTTTTTACTTCCTTTGTCCTTGCTCATTTTAATTGGATTTTAATTTAAGATAAAAAAAGGCGGGTTTTTAAAGCCCGCCTACAACTTGTTTAGAGTCAGCCTTTTAACTTATTTTTTGTTGTCAACAGACAAGTCTTTCAAAGATTTTCCAAGCCCATCCATATCGCTGTTAAATTCACGCTTGAAGGATTCCCAATCGCTTTCACTGTTGTTGCGGGCTTCGATCCTGGTTTTCATATCCTTGATTTTTTGATCCAGGATTTCAATGTTTTTCGCGTAGAGCGCATCCATTGCTTTTCCAGACTTCTTCATGTTCGCTTTCAATTCGACAATCCGGTCTTCGTAACCTTTGATTTTCATTTCGGCGTCGCTTTTGAAGGCTAACCATTCTTGTTCATTTGCTGCTTCCTGCGCAGCTACGGCTGCATCTTTCTGCTCGTCTCTCAAATCTTCTCTGGCATCAATTACGTCAGACTGGGCATCCTCTGATTTTTGGGAGGCCGATTGGCAACTGGTCAAGGTCATCCCTCCCATAAGTGTAGTCGCTACGGCAAGGATAAAAAGTGAATTCTTCATTTTGTGAATTTTTATTGTTTGAAAATTATTATCGGATGATTTTTGTTACTGGTTAACGAATAAACCGAAAGCCAGGAGTTTTACTGAGAGGCATTTTAAAGAGCTGCGATGATTTCATGCAATTCTTCTTTTGTTTTACCAAGTTTGATTTGGAGTTTTCCAAACATCTCGTCCTTTTTGCCTTCTTCAAATAACAGATCGTTATCGGTTAAGAGCGCAAATTTCTGCTTGAGCTTGCCTTTTTGCTCATTCCAGGTTCCTTTTACTTCTTTGATGTCCATTTTTTTTATTTTAAAGGTTTGAAAATTTTTTCGGGATTTTATTGGAAATTTCCCAAATAAGTTATAGGATTGTCACTTCACAAAGTTGCGTGTTTTATGGCCGTACAATGTTACATAATTTCTCGAAAGAGTTACATTATTCACACCTTGTAATCGTTCTAATTACATTGCCCGAGTACAACCCAGATAATAATAAATACGATAATGGTGCCAAAACAACCGCCGCCTAATTTTGCCGCGCCATACCCTGAGAGCAGACCTCTGAATAGATTGTTCATGTTTGTTCGTTTTTAAAGTAATTAATCAATACAGGTTAAAGTTCAGTCTTTTAGCGCGGAAAAATATTACACAATTACATAGAATAGTTATATCATTCACAGAAAAAAGAGAAGGCTGTCTAAAAGTAAATAGACAGCCTCTTTTAATTGAGTTAGTACACAATAATTAATGACTAAAAACTTACTTTCGTGGAATGATATCAATGATTACGGTTCTGTTGTAAAAGCGTTCTTCCGGGTAATTATTTTCAAACGGGGATAAGACCTGATCTTCGCCTGATCCCTGAACTTCGAATTTAACATCGCTTCTGCCTGCTTTTGCAAGACCGGCTGCAAGAATCCCGCGTACATCGTTGGCACGAGCCAGCGACAATTTTTGATTATAAACTTCGTCTCCGGTAATGTCCGTGTGGCCATGTATCATAACCGTTCCGCCCATTGGTATTTTGGGGATTACGATTTCCGCAAGGTATTTTTCGTAAATTGAAATGGCTTCCGATTCGTCGAATTCATAAATTACGCTGAATCGCATGCCCTCTTCATTTTTGCCCGGGGTCCAGAGCACCATGTCTACGTTTGCATCTTTCCTGACCGTCATGCCGCTTTTGGTTTGGCCCACCATGGTTACTTTGTAATCGCCCTGTGGGCGGGTACCCATAATGGTTTTACCGGGGATATTTACCTGGTCACGGGTATAAGGCCCAAATGTTTGCAGTTTGTTTTTGTCATCCCGGATCTCTAAAGACCAGGAAGAGAAGGCTTTTTGGGCACCTTCTGCATTGAAAGAAACATAGCTGTCCATTGGCGCTTCCTGACTCACTGCGATTTCTACGGGCCTCAATTGTGCATTCGGTCCGCTTTGAAACTCCATGAGCAGAGCAGGTGAATTGCTTTCGATAGACACCCGACGGTCGCCTTCGCGAAGCAGGGTAAGGTCGGATCCGCTATTTGGTTGCTCCGACGGAAGGACGGGTTTATTCCTTCCTTCCACACTGATCCTCGAACCGTCAATCCCAAATACATTCCCTAAGTATTGTTTAATGGATTCAGCCATCATCTTGCCGTCTTCCGAGCCTTTCTCCGATGAACCAACAAGGGTAATGCTGGATGCCGGGTTTTTGCCAAGGCGGTCACCGATGATATTCAGCACGTTGTAATAGACCGTCATTTGCCGCGAGGAGCGACCCGACAATTTTTTCGGGGCAAACACTTCTAATTGATCTTCTTTGAAGTCTTTTACCTGGTTTCTATTCAGTAAAACATACCGATCCGGGATATCCGTTGAGCCTAAGTCGAAAAATACGTAGTTGCGCAGCGGAAATGTTTCACTAACTCTGCGTTCAACTGCTGCGTTTTTGGGAGAGTTAACGTAGAACCGAACGTCAGGATCTGCGATCACGGGCACCATAGCGTTTGCCGGTTCCGTGACCAGGCTTCCGTACCCAAACTTAAGAGCCGCGCCCACTCTCAGGGTGGAAATGTTCCATGTTTCAATGGAACGCGGCGACTGGCCAAAATAGGGTTGAAAAGAAATAAACGGAGAAAGGATCGCCTGGGTCTGGTGGTTCTGCGAAGAAAGTTGGATGTCGTACCCGGCACCGATTTGCATCGAAAGCAGGGTTTTGCGGGTATTGCTCAGCTCGCCGTTTACATCCGGAGTGGCCAGTTGTTCAGGGAAGTCGGGGTTTTTTCCTAATTTATAGGTGAATGAATTTTCAAAATTAAACGCCACACGCGGACCTCCAAATAAATAAAAGTCGGAATTGAAGGGTGCCAGGCGCAGGCTTGGTTCCACCGTAATGTAGCTGAGGTTGGTGGATAAGTCCGCCGGACAATTACAAAGGGTTATTTCTTTGTTGAACTTGCTTTGACGACCATCGTAGCCTACCTGCAACATAAAACCCAATGGGGAGTTCGGAGCATGGTACTCCAAAACGGGTGCCAGAAAGAGACCTAAGCCGTTGCCATGATTAAAAGCAACCGGAGCAGTAAAATCTGCGTTCAATTGTTGCGTTGAACCACGGTAGAAATTAACATTTGCGGCACCTGCGATACCAAACCGCCAAGAGGGTCTTGTGTAGGTGACATCCTGGGCTTGTAAGGATGCATGGAGGACTGCCCAAAGTAAAGCACTCATCATGAGGCTCTTGAGAAACAGGCTGTTTAGGAATTCGAAATGCGTTTTACGCGATTCCTTTTTATTATTAGTTCTGATGTTCATATTGTTATAATTTAAGGCTTGTTAAGGATGTTGGTGCTGGTCAATACGACTGCGCCATTGATGGCAAACAATTTACCTTCTGTCGTTGCGCCTGAATTCATCGTGATGGAAGTCAGAGCCATCAGGATACCTTTAAATGAAGTATTGTTCCCAATCGTAGCAGAACTGCCCACGTGCCAAAAAACATTTTTAGCCTGAGCGCCTCCGGTAAGGATGACATCGCCACCTGCACCGCCAACGGTGGTCAAATCTGAGGTTACCTGGAAAATCCATACGGCGCTTGTATCACCCCGTGCATCGAGTGTCAAATCGCCCGATTGGATTAATAGGGTAGCGGTTGATTGGTAAATACCCGGTGTCAGCGTTTTCCCACCCTGGTCGCCGGATAGGGTAGTGGATACCGGTGAAGCTGCATTTTCTGCAAATTGATAAGCAGTGACCAAGTCTTGTTTGGCCAATAAGAGCATGGAAGAAGTACCTGTGGGAATTAGGTCATTCGAGGCGTATATCCCGCCATTCAAGATCACCGCAGGAGGAAACCCGGTAATCGCAGCACGAAGACCCGGGCTGACGCCAATGTCCATGTTGTTAATCACGCTGAAGCCTGTACTGCTAATGCCCGTTCCTGCAAGAACCCCGAACCGGCCGATAGAATTCAGTTCAATGCCTGCTGCGCCGGTGGTAAATGTCCACACGTAATCGGTTTGCAAGGCATTGCCAGTTTTGTCCTTCACGGTAGTGTTCACCCGGCCAGTGTAGGTGGTGTTGGGTTTGAGCGGGCTGGAAGGCGTAAAAGCCGCAGTTAATCCGGAGTAGGTAATGGTTCCTGGCGTTGCGCCGGGTCCTTGAAAAGTAATCGCCGAGGTGGTTATCGTTGCAGGGTTCATCGCGCCGTTGAAGGTTACGGTGATCACCTGATTGAGCGGAACTCCGGTGCGTAAATTATCGGGGTTCGTAGATACCACAACCGGGCAAACCCCAAGGATTTCCTTATAGTCGTCTTTTTGGCATCCGACAATTAAAACAGCCGATAAGATTATTAGGGCTGATAATAATTTATTATTTTTCAATGCTAGTGACTTTAATAGTGAAAGAATTTTCACCCTACAAAGGTGATGGCATTCTGGCAGGGAAGTATTACACAATTGTGGAAAAGCCTTACATTATTTACATATTTTTAGTAACTATTTATCATATAGTAACATAGTGGTAAATAAATACTATTTTTATTTTATTATCTCAAGATGGATGCGACTTTTATACTGTATTTAAAAATCAGGGCAGAATGCGGCTTACGCTAAATAAAATTTGTTTTCTATTTTTTTTAGCATACAAATGGTGGCGATGATGTTTTGCAGACACATAAAAGCCATTTCATTTTTCAGCACGTAATCATAGGCCATGTGCTTAATACAGTTTGTCGCTATGTCAATATTTTCCTGACATGAAAGTATAATAACTGGTATAGCCGGATTAAATGCTTTTATTTTATCCAAGGTATCTATTCCATTCATCGCGCGTTTATCCACGCTGTTAAGGAAATAATCCAAAATGATTATGTCAGGATTTTGTGGGAGGCGCGCTATGCAAAGTTCGCCTGTCGCATAAGTTTCGACGGTGAATTCGCCTTGCCGGATGAATTCAAGCTCCAGAAATTTAAGATAGACGGCATCATCGTCAACTAAGAATATTTTTATTTTATTGAGGTTGCTCACGAATTGGCGTTTTTAATTCAAGAATTTATTACATGCGTTCCATGTACCAGTTTAATTCATTTTTGATTTTTCTATAGCTAAAAATCCGGGGAATAATTTTTTGCAGGCGCATGAAAGCCGTTTCGCTTTTTACGACATAGTCAAAAGCTTTGTGGTGCATACAGCTAATTGCCACGTCAATTCGATCCTGAGCGGATAACATAATAACCGGAATATCTTGATTAAAAGATTTTATCTTATCCAAGGTGTCAAGACCGTTCATTGCATTTTTATCAATGCCGTCAAGCTGGTAGTCCAAAATAATCACATCTGGGTTTTTTGACAAATTAGCTATGCAAAGCTCCCCGGAAGCAAAGGTTTCAACACTGAAATTAGGAAACTGCAGGAATTCAATTTCCAGCGACTTCAGGAATACGGCGTCGTCGTCTACCAGGAAAATTTTAATCTCGGATCCGGCTTTCATGCGTTTGTGCTTTTATCTTTTTAAACTCTTCTTCCAATTCTTCACAGGCCCGCGTGCATACACTTTCAATCTGAAGTACCAAGTCGGTAATTCCTTTCATTTGTTTTTTTGCGCGGGAGTATTCCTGAACTTTTTTTGCTATGGCTTCAAAATCCGAACTGATTCCCATGATTGAAAAGGAAGGAATCATTTTGTGTACTGCGGCATGCAGAGAATCCCAGTCTTTGTCCCGCAGGCTTTGCTTCATGACATTGATTAAGGGTGGAGTTTGCTCTAAATAAGCCGAAATCATCTCCATCATTAAAGCTGGATTGGATTTGGTACGTTGGGCTAAATAATTCAGGTCAACATATTTTATTTTTTGACTTTGACCCTTTTCGGCTTCTTTTGGGGTGTCATTAAAAATAGATTTTTTCATAAACCCTACAATTTTATTGTACAAAATTCTTTCGTCAACTGGTTTTGCAATGTAATCGTTCATACCTACCGCTTTGCATTTTGCCAAATCAACGGTAGTCACATCCGCAGTTAGGGCAATGATAGGCGTGTTCAAATTCATGGTATTCCGAATGTACTGGGTGGCTTCAAACCCATTCATTTCGGGCATCTGCAAGTCCATTAAGATGATATCGTAAGATTTAAACTGTAGCTTTTCAATAGCGATTTTTCCGTTTTCGGCGATGTCGCGCTCAAATCCAAAATCATCCAACAGCGTTTTCATCAATAATTGATTGAGCGCCATGTCTTCCACTACCAATACTTTTATATTTTTTATTTCCGTATCTGCTTCGGTAATGATTGTTTCAATTTCTGCTTCAGAATTTGTTTTTTGAAAACTTAGTATGAAACTGAACGTTGATCCTGCACTAAGGCTGCTTTTTACCTTAATGCTGCCTCCTTGATGTTCTACCAGTTGTTTTGCAATGGCGAGGCCTAATCCAGTTCCGCCATATAGCCTTGCCGTTGAACTGGAAGCCTGCTGAAAGTTTTCAAAAATATTTTTTATTTTATCTTTGGGAATGCCAATTCCGGTATCTGTAACCGAAAACTTAATTTTTACCTGTTCTGCCGTCTCCTCCAGCAGTTGAATATTTACAGTTATGCTTCCTTTTGAGGTGAATTTGACGGCATTGCTCACTAAGTTTAAAATAATTTGATGCAACCGCACCGGGTCGCCGACCAACACCTCAGGGATACCGTTGTCGAATTCTTTGACCAATATCAGGTTTTTTTCCTGAATTTTCGCCTCAAACAAATGGAGTATTGCGGATATGGATAAAAATAATTTGAACGGCGTTTTTTCAAATGTCATTTTCCCGGCATCCACTTTTGCAAGGTCGAGTATATCGTTGATCAGCACAATTAAAGCATCGCCACTCATTTTTATGGCGGTTAAATATTCCTTTTGTTTTGCAGACAATTCTGTTCTTAGTACTACTTTTGTAAATCCAATGATCGCATTCATGGGCGTGCGAATTTCATGACTCATGTTCGACAAAAATTGCTGTTTGGATTTCACGGCATCTTCTGCAACATTTGTGGCGCTTTCTGCTTTGCTCTTTGCTTCTTCGGCAATGAGCGTGGCCAGCTCGGCAAAAACTTTCGCCTCGATCAGTTCATTTTCAATCCTTTTTTGCTCGGTAATAACCCTTGCCACCACTACTGCACCAAGCACATTACCTTGTTCGCCTTTATAAACAGAACCGTTAAATAGCACATCGGTTAGCTCCCCGTCTACGACGGTTAACGGATGATTTTTAACAAACCCCTCCGCGAATACTTCCTGATAAACTTCACGCGCCTTTGTCGGCTCCGTAAAATAATCACCAAAGTCTTTGCCAATCAGGTTTATACGCAGCTCCCCCGTAATGTTCGCCCAGGCATCGTTCATGTCCGTTATTTTACCTTCGGTACTGATGGTAATTAAGGGGTCAAGGCTTGCTTCTATCAAGCTTCGGGCATAACGGGATTCTTGTGCTCTTTTTTCCATTTTATGAATTGTTCAACTGAAGATTTCGGATTAAAATCAGGATTCATCTTTTGTTGTACGAACCAATCCAATGCCCGAAGTGAAGAATATGAGGCCAAGTATACCGTATATCACAAGCGATTTAATGTCCCTTGTGCCGCCCGATGTATTGGCAAACAGGATTGCAGTGTAAATAAGACCGCCTATGCCAAGCACGGTCAGTATTGCACCAAAGATTCTTTTGATATTCATAGTTTTTGTTTTTTTAAGAGCTTGTTGGGGATTTCATGATTGACTACGTCGAATCTTCGATTTGGGCGAGCGTGAGGAAATTTTATTTTAGACAAGGCGGATTTTGCAGAGATAGCCGGCAGCTAACTTGAAAAAATCCAACGCAGTATAAAATAAAATTTGCCACTCGTAGCCAATTGATGAATTGCCCAACAAGCTCTAACTTATTCGTTTCCAATTTCCTCAATTGGATTTCGCCTTTTATTTTTCAATTGTTTGAAATGAGAAGGCGTAAGTCCGGTAACTTTTTTAAATTGATTGGAAAGGTGCGCCACACTGCTGTAATTCATCTTCCACGCAATTTCTGTAACATTTAATTCACCGTAAATGATCAATTCTTTTATTCGCTCAATTTTATGAGAAATGATAAATTGTTCGATTGTGGTTCCCTGGACTTCTGAAAACAAATTTGCCAAATAAGTGTAATTGTGGCTTAGCTTTTTGCTCAAAAAATCGGAAAAATTTACCTTCATTTCTTCACCTGAGTGATGAACCATTTCAACAATAGCGGTTTTTATTTTTTCAATCAAAACCGATTTTTTGTCGTCCATTAGTTCAAGCCCTGTTTTACTCAATGCAAATTTTAGTTCTACCCTTTGCACGGGAGTAATGTCCTCCATAATTTCTACCTCCCCCAAATCAACAACAATAAAGTGTATCCCCAGCTTCCTCAAAGCATCTTTCGCTGCCATTTTGCAACGGTTACTTACCATGTATTTGATATATAGCTTCAAATTTTTTTTTTAAACAAGTATAGGCAAAGCTACACCCCCTAAACCTGTTTACTTTACACAACTATGTAAAAAAATTACATGATTCACACATTTTGTAGCGCATTTCGTCAAAAAAAGGCGTTCTGCGCTCTTCAACGCGTTTCATCGCTACAAAATGCTCCGTGTCTACCGACATTTGGTTCCTACGGTTCTTGAGCTATGTCGAAGGACAGAACCGCCCTGATGAAAATTCGGGATGTCTCCTGTTCCCACAACGCAGCTATCGGACTAAAAAGACGGACACTAATTATTCCTTTTCATTTTTTGAGTTGGTTTTTTCGGCTTTTTTTGCTTCCTCTTCCTTTTTCTTTTGGGCATCTTTTTTCAACTTTTCTGCCGCTTTCTCCTTTTTGTTAAAATAGCCTTTCAAAAGGAAGCTGCTTTTGGCGGCTTCCATATTGTCATTTAAACCTTTTGTGCTTTTTTTGAGATTCGACATCGTCTGATCAAAGTTGTCTGCAATGGTTTCATCCTGGATGAGCCTGCCGAGCGTCCCTTTTCCACTGTTTAGGTTAATCATGATTTCGGCAAGCTGCTGCGATATAATTTCGGCATTTACTGCGGTGATCTGCAAACTTGCCATGATGGCATCCGTCTCAACAGGCTCGATCGTATCGAGGTGTTGTCCCTCCTTAGCCAAAGGCGCGTCGGCGCTGCCAGGGGTAATGACCAAAAGCCGATCGCCGATAAGGCCCTCTGAGCCAATTGCGACTTCGCAGTCCGTTTTAATAAACTTGCGAACTGATTTTTTTAGCAACAAATCTACCCTTACCGTGGTGTCGTTTACGATTTTGATGCTTCCGACTGTGCCGACATTAATTCCGGAAAACCGGATGTTATTTCCAACCTGCAAGCCGCTTACATTGGAGAAAGTCGAAGTGACCTTAAAAACAGGATCAAATAAGTGTTTTTGTTTGCCAATAATAAATATGGCAAGTACAAAAAGCACTAAACCTCCGAGAATAAATAAACCTAAGCGTACTTTGCTCATTTTTGTGTGCATGTCAATTTAATTTTTCTTTCAAACAAAAAAAGATTGAATTAAAGGGTCGCTTGAAGTTTCAAAATCTTTTATTGTGCCTTCCTTGTAAATTTCCCCGTCATTAAGCATGAGCAGCCTGTCTGCAGTGATCAATGCACATTTTATGTCGTGTGTGATAATGATAGAGGACGTTTTATATTTTTTTTGAACATCAAGAATCAGGTTGCTTATTTCGTGGGAAGTTACAGGGTCTAACCCGGTAGTGGGTTCGTCATAGAGCATAATCATAGGGTCGACAATAATGGTGCGGGCCAAACTTATTCTTTTCCGCATGCCGCCGGAAAGCTCTGAAGGCATTTTATCCAAGGCATCAGCCAAACCGACATTTTCCAGAACCTCGCCTACTTTTTCTTTAATTTGCTGTTCTGTAAGGTTCTTTTTTAACCTCCGCAGTGGAAATTCCAGGTTTTGTTTCACCGTCATGGAGTCATACAATGCGCCGCTTTGAAACAAAAAACCGATTTTTTCTCTCAATTCGCTCAATTCTATCCGGTTTAAGGTAGCCACGTTTTTATTAAAAACCTGTATTGTTCCGCTATCTTGCTGCATTAAACGAACAATGCATTTTATCAGGACAGATTTACCGGATCCGGATTTGCCAAGCAATACTAGGTTTTCGCCATTAAAAAGCTTTAATGAAGTATTTTTTAATACTTCCAGGTTTCCAAAGGATATTTGGAGGTTATCTATTTCGATAACCACCTCCCGGCTTGCACTGGCGGACGAAGCCTTAGTTGCAACTTTTATTTGCTCAGTGTTTGTCATAACAGCATGTCAATAATTTGAACGGCAATTAAATCTACAATGATCACCATAAGCGATGCCTGCACAACAGCAGAGTTTGCTGCAACACCTACGCTTTCTGTCCCACGCCCGGCATTGTAACCTTTATAGCAGCCAACAAATCCGATGACTGTCCCGAAAAAGAATGATTTTACAACTGCGGGTAAAAAATCAAAAAACTCAACATGGCTAAAAGCCTGTGAAAAAAACAAAACCAGCGTTACTTCGCCTTTGATATTTACGCCTGCCCAGCTTCCCAATATACCAAACACATCAGCATAAAGCACCAATAGCGGGATCATAATTGTTGCTGCCAATACCCTTGTGACGACTAAAAACCTTATTGGATTGGTAGAGGAGACTTCCATCGCGTCAATCTGTTCGGAAACCTTCATGGAGCCTAATTCTGCCCCCATACCCGATCCAATTTTTCCGGCACAGATAAGTGCCGTAATGACCGGCCCTATTTCCCGGAGCAGTGAAATTACGACCATTCCGGGCAGCATCGTTACTGCTCCAAAATCAACAAGGATCGGACGTGATTGAATCGTAAGCACCAACCCCATAATTGTGCCGGTGACTGCAATCAGTGGCAGGGTTTTGTATCCGATTTGATAACATTGATTTAAAAATTCCCTGAATTCAAAGTTGCGCGAAAAGGTTTCTTTGACGATTTGAGTCATAAACAAAAAAACATCGGCAACATCCGTTAAAAAGTTACTCGCTTTTTCGGTTTTTGCAATTACTGTTGCTTTTAGTTTCTTAGATTGCCCTTTCGAGAAATCTTTAATCTTTATAATAGTATTGACCTTTTTCATGCATTTTTTTCTTTAATCGGCATATCAAAATGCACGTTTAAATGCGCTTCTTCGTGATCTATCTCTTTTTCGATATTGCGGATCAATTCTTCCGGGTATTTATTTTCGACGCTCATTTCCTGCAAAGCTTTTCGTTTTACATCAATGAGTGCGAACAATACATTTTGGTACGCCAGGATATCAGGTTGCAGATTGTGCTTTTTTAATAGCTGGCTTTGCTGAGATTTCAGTTGGTGTTCATAGCGCTCTTTTAGTATGCGGAATTCTTTGCTGCTTTCCACCTCCTGAGCATAGTAGGCATTCAGATGTTTAAGTACGGCTGAATCCAGAACGGTCTTAACTTCCAATGCCTGCTTCCATTCCTGCTCCTTTGTCGTTATCTCTAATTTTTGGATCAACCAGGGCAGGGTCAATCCCTGCAATACCAGCGTGCAGAGGATAACGATGAAGGAAATAAACAAAATAAGATCGCGATGCGGAAATGTTTCCCCCGAAATCAGGATTAGCGGAATGGATAAAGCTGCTGCGAGGGAGACAACCCCGCGCATGCCGCTCCAGGCAATAATAGAGACTGCTTTCCAGTCCGGACGAGGTTCTGTTTTTCTTATTTTTTTACTGATTAACCAGGGTAAATAAGCAACGGGAAATACCCATATTATCCGGATCAAAATGACCGCAAAACTAAAAAAAACACCGTAATAAATGGTTTTTGCAAATGTTCCTGTTTCCAGATTGCTTAAAATCACCGGTAATTGCAGTCCGATTAAAATATAAGCCGCGCCATTAAGCAAAAACACTAAGGTTTCCCAGACTCCCTGTGATTGAAGGCGGGAGCTGAACGAAAAAACTTCCGTTGAACGCGCGCTTAAAAACAGACCCCCGCTGACTACAGCCAATTCGCCTGAAAATTTGAAATGCTCCGCCGAAATGTACATCAAATATGGCGCCATTAAGGTAATGGCCGTATCAATGCTTGGAGTGGTAGGCAAAAATCGGTGTATGAAATAGATCAACAGCGCAATGGCTAATCCCACCATAATTCCGGCACAAATCATGATCATAAAATCAATTCCGGCTTCCCAAAAAATAAATTCACGAGTCAGCACGGCAAATAGTGCAAAACGAAAAAGGATCAGGCTCACCGCATCATTGATCAGACTTTCTCCCTCTAAAATATTGACAATGCTGCGGGGCATTCTCAATTTTTGGAGGATAGATGTGGCTGCAAATGAGTCGGAGGGTGAAATAATTGCTCCCAATAAAAAACCGAATGCCAATGGAAAACCGGGAATAAGCAGGTGTGAAATAAACGCTACTGCGGATGATGAAAAAATGACTAAGCCTATTCCCAGAAAACCTATAGGCCTTCGGAATGCCAGGAAGTCTTGCCAGGGTGTATTCCAGGCTGCCGCGAAAAGCAGGGGGGGGATGAAAATGGTAAATACTAAATTGGGTTCCAGAATCAGGGCGAATGTTTTTGGAATAAAGCCGATGATTAAGCCGCTGATCACCAAAAAAACCGGGTAGGATATGCGCAATTTTTCGCCAAGCATGGATAGCAGGGATACTACCAGAAGGAGTGTGATAATGAGCAATAAATGATCCTGCAGCATGCCTTTTTAGAATAAACGAAATGAAATTGCCTCTTGCCTCTATTTCTTCTTCGGATCTTCCTCACGCGGCGAAATTCCCCATAGCGTGGAAGTCAGGTAAGGCAATTTTTTAGAGATATTTGATAAATCTAATTTTAGTTTCAGCAATGGCGGCATGGTGTCGCCCATCAAAAAGCCCCAATGTTTCAAAGAATCAATTCGGTCAAATAAGAGTTTTAGAATTGCCGTAAGCGGAATGGATAAAAACATACCGGGAATGCCCCATAAGGCAGCGCCTGCGATTACCGCAAGGAGGGAGACGAGGGCATTGAGTTTTACTTTTGAACCGACCACTTTGGGAACGATGTAGTTGTTGTCAATGAACTGGATAATCGTATAAAGCGCGGCAACGTAGAGTACATAAACCGGTGATTTGGTAATCAATGCAACAATCATGAAAATGAACACCGCAATCAATCCACCTAAGTAGGGTATGATGTTGAGAAACGCGCCAATGATGCCCAGCAGGACGGCGTACTGAATACCAAGTACCAGTAAACCGGCAGAATTCAAAACGGCAATGATGGCAAATTCTGCAAAAAGCCCAATGAGATAACTTTGAATAATCACCTTCGTTTCGAGCAGTATTTCGTTTACTTTTTGGTTATTGTCTGCTCCAAAAAGTTTGTGAATAAACTGGACTAAATGGGGTTGATAAAATAAAATCATAAAAATGTAAACGGGGGTTAAAAAAATAATTGCCAGCATACCACCCATGGTGGTAAGCGTTACGCCAATTGCAGCGCCGCTGTTGCTGAACAGGTCGTTTTTTGTATCGGTAAGCCAGGCATTTATTTTTTTCGTGCTGACATTAAAATAATTGGCACCCCAGTCAATGATTTGATTCAACAGCGCTTCAAATTTATCTACTAATTGGGGCCATGATTCTTTTAACATTGTGGCTTGGGAGGATAACAAAAGCGCCAATCCGATGAGAATCAGAAAGGCGACGGCCAAAACGAAGGCGATAGACAGCGCCCGGTTTATTTTTCTGTCTACTAAAAAATTCACCGCCGGACTGAGGGAACTAGCGATGATAGATGCGAAAATAAGGGGAAGAACAACATCCTGGGTGACGGATAGGATGCTGATCAAAACATACAGTCCTACAAGAAACAACGAGGCCGTTGCTAAGAAGGGCAATTTTAAACGTGTGTTCATAATAATCCTAAAAAAGGTTTATTGATCGTCCTGGTCGTTATCAGGATCGTCTTTGTTCGTCAAACTACTGACCAAGTTCCAAATTCCAATACCTACGGCCTTAACCGCTTGCGGGTTTCGTGCGATGAGGGTTGTAATGCCAAACTGTAGTGCAGTGCCCAGCAGGTTTCTTAACGGACCGTGAGAAACACTTTGAAAAAGTTTTTTGGAAAGGTAGCCGGTCGCTAAACCGGTCGCGATACTGATGAAATTGTTGGTCACCTCCGTGGATTCTGTCGCCTCCCTGAATGTGCTTTTGATCAGGTTGATTGGCTTTACACTCTCGTAGGCAAGGTGAAATTGCTCTTTCAGCAATTTGATTTCTTCGCCCTGCACCGCTTCTAAATGAAGGATAGCCGCTCTAAGCTCGGTGTCCGAATTTATGCTATTCATGATTTTTTATTGAAGTGCTTTTACAATAATTAATTCACTGATGGGTTTTTTTATCCACTTGTGAAGGAAAAGCTTCAAGACAATTCCAGCCAAAAGATAAAATGCCGCTACAATGAAGAAACCATAATAAGTCTTGCCGAGTAAATCTCCCAACAAAAAGGCAATGCCTATGCTTAAAACAACGATAAACAAAGAAATTGTGGAGAGGACGATCAGCCTGGACACCAATGAGGTCACTACCACCGTAATGGTCTCCAAAGTTTTGAACTTTGAAAGTTCATAGGTTGTTCTGGCATAAGCTTCTGCTTTGTCAACCAATGATTCAAACAAATCTACCCGAGTTTCCATAACTGTGTTTTTTACCTTAATTCCTGTATCGGTTGTGATATAAGAAGCAAAGGGCAAGAGGCAAGTTGGCAACTTGCGTATTTGCCTCTTGCCAACTTGCCTTTTGCCAGCCTACCTCTTCTACTTCGTAGCAGCCATCACTTTAGCTTCCAACGCGTCCGCTTTCGCTTTTCCGTTTTCAATCATGTGGGTCGCATCTGTTTTCAACGTTTCAAATTTCTTAGTGACGCCATCTACCATTGTATTGAATTTGGTGCTCAATTCATTGATATAGTCATCACTTTTTTGAGTAATTTTTTTTCGTGTAGAGGTGCCTTTATCCGGAGCAAATAAAACACCTAACGTTGCGCCAATGGCGAAACCTGCTAAAATGCCTAAAACGGCTTTTCCTGAATCCATTATTGTTTGTTTTTTAATTTGAGTAAATGATGTACACCTCTTAGAGCTTATTGGGGAATTCATCAATTGGCTACAGGTGGCAAATTTTATTTTATACTGCGTTGGATTTTTTCAAGATAGCTGCCGGCTATCTTTGCAAAATCCGCCTTGTCTAAAATGAAATTTCCTAACGCTCGCCCAAATCGAAGATTCGACATAGTCAATCATGAAATCCCCGACAAGCTCTTAGATGCGCATGTTTCTTAGAGAATCCAAAAGCCCAAATGCTTGTAGGAGCCAAATAACCAAGCCGACTACAACCACTACGTTGAGGATGTTTTTGATTTTTCGATCCATCGGAATGTAGTTGTTTACAAGCCAGAGTAAGACTCCGACGACTATCAGGACGATTAATACATTAAAAATTGGCATGGTAAAGATTTTAAAATGAAGCATTAAGAATTAAGACACTTGCCGGAAAGGCGTTTGTCGTTTTTTGCTTTCTCAGCAAAGAAACTTCTTCGCGAAGTTTGGTTGCAATTTCAGAACGGGTTAAATTGTTTTCAGCGCTGTATTGCTCCAGGCTTATTTGCTCGCAAAGTAGTTTGTGCATAACCGGCGCTTTTTCAAATTCCTTCAGTTTGAAGTTGATTTTTGTTTGGTCGGGATTCAGCTTTTCCTGCGCTGTCTGGATCATTAGTTTTACAAGGGTTGCACAAAGCGATGTATAGTTTTTTTGCGTTAATTTTTTTTTGTATATTTTTTGAAATGTTGTGATCAGTATTTCTTCCGCTTCTTTTTGGGTCGGCGAAATTTCCAGTGCAATGCCATAAAGCATGGAACTATAGGTGTTGTACAACATTTCCAAGGTGCAAGAGACGTGCTTCATGTTGCTTAGTTTATGGTGGTTTGACTGGCGAAAAAGCACAAAGACCCGCTTTTTAAAAAGCGGGCTTTGTGCGGGTTAAGAGAACAGTTATTCGTTTCTGGTGTTCGTTGATACAAAGATCGGGAACTTATAGCAGTCAATCGTTACACAATCTTTGAAAGGAGTTACATTATTCACACATTTTTAATCATTTTCCAAGATCACAATGACTTTTGTGTGGACTTCCTGCTCCGTTTTTATTTGAACCAGGTGACTTCCTTCGGAAACCCGAGACACGTCAATGTCAACGGAATTGAGTCCAGTGCGCGCGTTGATTTTTTCACTCAGCATGACCTGACCAAGCAGGTTGATGAATCGGAATTCGACCGCTTCTTCCACCGCAGATTCGAAGCTCAGGGTTACCCGGTTGCTGGCAGGGTTCGGCCACAGCTTGATTTGTTGCAAGAATTCCTTTGGTGCCGTGGAATTCAAATTGGGCGGAGTAGTTTTGGCATCCGTTTCAGGAACTGCTGCGGCGAGGACACCAGTAAAAGGATCAACCGGTAAATTCGTGCAAGGCAGCACAATCATGCACATCGAAACGCAACCAAAGGCATCGGTGACCGTGAGGATGATTTTCACCTCCGACCAGCCTATGTAAATGATGATTTCCGGCGTTCCGTGGCCGCCCTGGATAAAGCATTCACCGCCGATGATTTCCCATTCGTACGTTAGTGGCCCTGAGCCGCCTGTAACCACACTGGTAATGATTACTCCGTGGGAGTTGCATTCTACAACTTCCGGAACTACGACCTCGCATTCGAGGAAAGTATCCGGAATCCAGGTGATTTTTTGTACAAAAGTTGACGTATTGCCGCACGCATCGGTAGCAACCCAGGTTCTGGTTACGATAAATTGTCCAGGCGTATTACCCGGCACGATTGTTTCGGTGTAGACAATCGTTCCAGGTTGAGCAAGGTCAACTACATTGACTTCAGGAGCTGGCGGCAGTGGCGCACAGATAATGGTGAGGTCTACCGTGGTCTCGCTAAAGCTGAATTCAGGCACCAGGTCATCCATGATGTCCAAGGTGAAGGTGAAAGTCGTCATGTTGCCGCAAGCATCCGTGGCCATCCAGGTGTAGACCCTGCGTTCAAAATAGCCTTCCGCCTCACAATCTGCGGCATACGTGATTTTTACCGTAAAGACCGGGATGATTTCTTGATCGCAGTCGTCGCGGACGATGACGCTATATTCATCCAAAGCATTCAAATTACCAATCAGGTAGATTTGTGAGGATGGAATGAGGTTATAATCCTGGTCTAAAAAAGGCAGAATGACCGATCCATCGGGAATGATGATTTCCGGCGGCGTCTGGTCGTTCATGATAATCGTTTGACGGATCTCAGTCACTTGACCACAACTGCCGACCGCTGTCCAGGTTCTGATAATGGACAAACCACTACAAGGAAGGTCTAAAGTATCCTCCTGCATCGTCACCGCAACAAATTCTCTGGCGCATGGATCAAACGCAGTCACTTCGGGAATGCTGAGGTCGTCGCAAATTTCTTCGTCAACGCCTGCAATGACCGGAGGCCTGCTCTGCACGTGAATGGTTTGTTCCCGGGTCGTAGAGTTGCCGCATGAATCCCTTAACGTGATTGAGCGCAGCACATCGTACTCATAAATGCAATCCCCCCGTACGGTCGTATCCCTTGTGGTCATCGTTACTGCACCACTGTTGTCGGTACCAAAATTCTCTGGTAACGCTTCGTCGCACCCGATCGTCATTTCCGAAACGAAGTTGACAAAGCTGGGGTTGGTATAGTCCACGACATGAACGATCACAGTAAGCTCGGTAAAATTGCCGCAAACATCAATGGCCGTCCATTTCAATTCTATAGCGATCAGGAATCCATCGGTTGTGCAATCTCCCGTTTCAAGGACTGTTTCTGTGAAATCCACAACGCCTCCTGAGAAACAGGCGCCTTCAAGCCTCACATCATTGATGCCAAAATCCGTATAGTTGCCATTTTCACCGGTGTAATCCAGGATCATGACTTCGGCGGAATCCAATGCAATCAGGATCGGATTGATAAATACCAATCCCGACAAACTTTGGTCGTTCAGCAGCAGGATGGAGGTATCTCTCGATACGTTTCCGCAATTGTCATAAGCTTCGTAAATTCTCCGAATGGCATTTCCGTCACCGCATGGGTTGGGTGTATTAAAATCCTGGAAAAGCAGAACGGTAGGCCCTCCGCAATTATCTAAGGCCACAACATTGTACAGCGCCGGATTGTTGAAGCAGGCCGTATCCAGGACGCCAATGATCACCGGTGGTTCGTCATCCATAAGGGTGATGCGCTGTGTCGCAATGGTTTGATTGCCACAATCATCTGTTGCCCTCCACGTCCTCACAATCACCTGGCCGAACTGGCAGCCTGTGAGCGGTAAGGTTTCTTCCAACAGCACAATACAAGCGCACAAGCATTCATCTATGGCGTAAATAAAATCGGGCGCGCCGGGAATTTCATTGCAATTGACCGTAATATCTAACGGCACCCCAAAAATGACAGGCGGAATCGTATCCACCAGGGCGAGAAAAACGAACGCACTCGTACTGTTTCCGCAGATATCGGTAGCAGTCCAGGTCAGGCGATACAGGTTGATAAAACCATCCACGCAATCTCCTGCGTCTTGTTGAACCTCACTGTATACGAGGTTTACCGGCCCGGTACAATTATCCGTTGCCTGAATGGTGCCATTGTCAAAGGAAGGAATATCCCACTCCGGATTTTGACCATAACACTGAACTTCAATGGTGTCGCCAATTGGAAAATCTGCCGGGAACACGATCTCAGGTGGTGTATTGTCTAGTACCGTAATAACTTGAACGCAGGTAGCTGTGTTGCCACAAACGTCGGTGGCCTGATAAGTCCTGGTCAGGGTAAAGTTATTTTCGCAAGTTTGGTTGGTAATGACATCCCCAACGTGGGCTACGGCAACGATACCACCGCAATTGTCAGAAACGGTCACAAAATCAAAGTTGATTGCCGGTACCTGAATGGCGCATTGCACCGTCAGATTTCCAGGGCAAGTAATGGTTGGCGGGCTGTTGTCGCCAACGGTGATGGTCTGAACGCAGGTGCTGCTGTTTCCAAAAGCATCCGTAGCTACCCAGGTACGTGTAATCGTGTACTCCTCCGGGCATAATCCAGCCGCAGTAACATCACTGAAAGTAATGGTCGGTGCAAGGGTGCAATTGTCCGTTGCGGTGGCCGTACCCGTATTTAGTGGCAATGTACTGGCATCACATTCAATGGATACCCCAGCCGGACAAGTGATGACAGGTGGCGTAACGTCAAAAGTGACGGTTGCGCTGCAAGTGCTGGAACATCCGTTTGCTTCGGTAACGACTACAGAATAGGTGCCTGGCAAGCTAACGGTAATACAATTGGTGGTTGCACCGTTGCTCCACAAATAGCTGGCAGCGCCCGCAGGCACGCAAAGTTGGGTATTGAGGATTTCGCAGAGCAATAAATTGCCGGTGATGGTGCACGGCGGAAGCGGGTTGACAATAACCGTCGCGCTGCAAGTGCTGCTGCATCCGTTGGCTTGTGTTACGATAACAGAATAGACGCCCGGTAAGCTAACCGTAATACAATTGGTCGTAGCGCCCGTACTCCATAAATAGCTGGCAGCGCCTGACGGTACACAAAGTTGGGTTGATTCCCCTTGACAAAGCGATAAATCGCCAGCAATAGAACAAGCTGACATCGGGTTGAAAGTAACGGTGGCGCTGCAAGTGCTACCGCATCCGTTCAAATCTATCACGGTTACCGTATAAGTCCCGGCTAAACCGACGGTGATACAATTGGTGGTCGCGCCCGTGCTCCAGGTATAACTGACAAAACCGGGAGGTGCACAAAGTTCTGTTGTTTGCCCAACATTACAGAGCAATAAATCGCCGGTGATGTTGCAAACCGGCAGCGGATTGACAATAACCGTCACGCTGCAAGTGCTGCTGCATCCGTTTAAATCTGTAATGGTCAAGGTGTAAATTCCTGCTATACCGACCGTAATACAATTAGTGGTCGCGCCGGTGCTCCACAAATAGCTTGCAAAACCTAATGGCGCGCAAAGCTCAGTTGAAAGTCCCTGGCAGATGGATAAATCACCGGTGATAGAACAAACCGGCGACGGATTAACGACAACTGTAACGCTGCAAGTGCTGGAGCAGCCATTCGCATCAATAATAGTCACGGTATAAACGCCAGCAACACTGACGGGAATACAAGCGGTAAGAGCGCCTGTATTCCACAAATAAGTTGCCGCGCCGGGAGGTGCGCATAGTTCTGTGGATTCCCCTTCGCAGAGCGATAAATCGCCAGTAATGGAACAAACAGGCAATGAATTGACCGTGACGGTGGCGCTACAGGTATTGTTACATCCATTTGCGTCCATCAAAGTAACGGTGTAGATTCCCGAAGTACTTACCGTAATGCAATTTGTGGTCTGGCCGGTATTCCATAAATACGTAAAACCCGCAGGCGCACAAAGCTCGGTTGTTTCCCCCTGGCAAATGAATAAGTCGCCGGTGATAGAGCACGCCGGCAGCGGGTTGACGATTACGGTCGCGTTGCACGTGCTGGTGCAACCGTTCGCGTCTATAATTGTAAGAATGTAATTGCCCGAAGTGAAAACTGTGATACATTGAGTCATAGCGCCGGTGCTCCACAAGTAGGTCATACCGGGAGGGCCGCAAAGCTCGGTTGTTTCGCCCTGGCAGATGAATAAATCCCCCGTAATGGAGCAAACCGGCAATGGGTTGACGGTGACAACAATGTGATTTGATTCGGCAATGCCGCATTCTGTAGTATTAGTTACAAAATATTCGCCGCTGGTGCTAACAACAATGGATGGCGTTGTTGCTCCGGTATTCCAGACGCCGTCAATATTGCCGGAAAGGGTCACGCTCCCTCCGATGCAAAACGACGTTAGGCCACTTGCGGTGATGACTGCTGGAACCGCCGGTAATCCGATGGAAATTGTGTTGCTGAATAAAGAAATGGCACCCTCACGCGAAAGCGCCCTGCCAATGAGATCCGAGCCTTCTAATAAGTTAATGGCACCATTAACCAAGAGTGTTCCCCTGAAAAGGGAAAAATCGCCTAAATCAAATTGGCCATTAACTTGCCAATACACATTACATAAGGAGGCACCGTTGATTAGTGTAACGCTCGAAAAGGTGCTTGTCGCAAATGCGCCGTCTATCTGGAAAATAAATAAGGCGTCAGGATCACCCTGGCCATTCAAAGTTAAATTTCCATTTAAAGTCGAAGCTGCCCCCGTACAATAGATGTTGGGGGTGAGGGTTTGCCCGTTTCCCAAGGTAACCCCGATTACAGCACCGCAGGTAAGCGCGGCCACAGCGCCGTATGCAGCATCCACATCTACTGCAGCCTGCGCGGATACTGCGTCGGCCACATGAATATCTCCCATGACGACTCCCGGAGGAAAACCAGAGAATGCCCCTACATGGGTGCCGATATCGCCGATGATGGAAGATGGTCCAAGATTGTCGAATGCACCGGCTGCGGTAAATGCCGCAAAACTGGTAGCGACGCCCAAGTCGGGTGCCTGACTAAAACTGGCCTTTGGCATTAAAATCAAAATAAATGCCAATAATAAGTTTTGTAAAAGATATTTCATGTTATTTCATATTTTTGTAATAAATCAACATTCGGTACCTCAAAATTGACCTTTTATATTTGGAAGAATATTACACAATTAAATGAAATAATTACATCATTCACACCTTTTATGGTCTGAATGATGAGCTTTTGTTTTGGAAATAAAATAGGTTGGGTAGGAGACACCAGGACGGCATCTTAAATTCATGTGTCGGGAAAAGAATAGGGTAAAAAATTAAACCTTTTTAAAAGTAACATCCAGCAAAATTCGTGTCAGGATATACGATCCGATCAGGCTTATCATGAGTCCTTCAACCAAAATAAAAAGACTGGCTGTAAAAGGCGTGAGGTATTCCCCCATTTGCGAGTTTTGGCGCAGGGTCTCCAGAAATTCCGGATTCATCGCAATAAAAATCGTCATAAATACAGTAAACCCGCCAATGCCAATGACAGAAGCGCTCATTCCTTGCGCCACGCCCGCCATATATCTAACCATGTTTTCCGGGTTGTGAACGTAGTAGGATCTGATAGCCCAATACAGGCAAAATAACTGGATTACGCCGTTAAACAAGTGGAGTTCAGTGCGATAGCCCAAGCCCATAGCATACATAAGCAAGAAAAAAGCAATGAATCCCGCCAACATCCACAGACCCATTTTGATTGAAATTGCATGCATGGCAAGCTGGTTTTAGTTTAAATATCTTCTAAGTATCCAGGCGGTCGTTTCGTGTTGCTCCATCAGTCCGGTCAAAAAGTCGGCTGTTCCGGCATCCTTGTTTTTATCAACGCTATCGTCAATGTCTTTTCGTAATTGAACAATCACGGTTTCGTGATCTTCAAGCAGTTCTGATAAGGTATCTTTGGTAGATGAATATTTTCCCGGATTTTCTTTGATCGAAGACAGTTTCAGGAATTCCTCCATCGTGCCGATTGTTTTATGGCCTAATTTCCCAATGCGTTCGGCAATTTCATCAATTGCTGCTTCCAACTGCTTGTATTGATTTTCGTATAATTTATGGAGTTCCATAAAACTTTCACCAGTGACATTCCAGTGTGATTTTCTGGTTTTGATATACAAGGTCATCTCGTCGGCCAGCACGCTGGACAAAAGTGCTGCGCCGTTTTTTAAATTCTTTTCAGAAATACCAATATTGGGCTTCATTGTTTTTAGATTAAATGTGATTTTTAAGGTGACTTATTTTGATGTTTTATTGCGGATGATCAGCAGTATACCCCCAACGAGCACAACTCCACCAATAATAGGTGACCATTGGACAAAGTGGTTCTTTTTTTGGTCGATATCAATGGGGCCGATATCAACTACATTTTCCGTGGTTACATAATTGAATCCGGTATACGCGATCATCAGGATACCAATGACCACCAGTGCTATGCCGAGTACTTTTGTTTGCATTTTTTGAATTTTGTAATATGATTTTTAAAAATGTAGAAAGCACTGGGGTTGTAAAAAAAGGCTTTCACCTTTTGCTCACAACCCCAGTCCAAATTGGGTCCCCACCCTTTGACACAAAATTACTTCCTTAAATCCTGTAAAGCATTACACAATTTATTAGAAAAGTTACACAATTCCCACCTTGTTAAGGAACGTCGCAATAATAAGTTCCTCTTTTCGGCGTGAGGATTTTTTCATCGCACAAGGCGCGAGTAGAGAGCGTAGCCAAAGCTACGCGACCGACGAAGGCAATTGCGGGAAGTCCGGTGGAAACGCAATTTCGGCGTAGCCAAAAAGCCGCCGCCCAAATCGGGAGGTTATTTTTACGACGTTCCTAATGTGCTGTAAATTCGGATTGGGAGAGGTAGTGCTATCGGTCATTGATAAAGTCAGCCATGGTATAAAACACAAAGACCCATCTCGAATAGAAATGAGCCTTGTGCATGTTAATAGAGTAGTCATGGGATTTACCGTAAATAATCTACGGGGCTAAGTTTTTGAGATTTAAGTAAATGACCGATTTTGGGGCTAAATACTACGCAACTATCGGACTGTAAAGACAGACACTAAATTACCTTTCTTCCCTGAATAACTCTCAGCAGCACCACGATGACTGCAATAACAAGAAGTATGTGGATCAGACCTCCCGCGTTGTAACCAACGAATCCGATCAGCCATCCGATAATTAGGATGACAGCAATTATATAAAGCAAATTTCCCATTGTATCTAAATTTAAGTGTGAAAAAATTGTTGCATTTTGAATTCGCCTTATTCCAGCGTATTTTCAAATGTTTCTAACATGTTTAAAGCAAAAGAACCAGCAGCAGAATAACCACGAGTAATGCTCCGACAGAAATATATACACCGCCTGAAGCTTGTTGTTTAAGCTCCTTTTTTATGGAACGTACTTCTTTGCGCAGTGCTTTTTTTTCTGATGTGTTCATATTGGAACGATCCATCTCTTTAATTTCTGTTAGCCGGGCCGTCAATACCCGCACTTCTGCCGACTCAACAGGTGTTGTGGAGGTTGTCGCAACAGGATCAGTTCCCGACATTGCGCTCAATTGCATAGGGAATACTGACAGCATTAAAAATGCAGCCATTGCATACGGCGTTAGTTTTTTCATTTTAAGCGAAATTTAGCATGTGAATTAATTTTCACATCGATACAAAGGTGGGTATCTTTAAGTCTAAAATCGTTACACAACTTTTGAAAAAAATTACATTATTCACACATTCTCTAACGTGTTGCGCTTTTTTTGCTTGATTTTTTTGAAAAAGGAAGGCGTTAGTCCCGTGACTTTTTTAAACTGGTTGGATAAATGCGCTACGCTGCTGTAATTCAGCATATATGATATTTCTGTAAGGTTAAGCTCGTTGTATAACAGCAACTCTTTTACCCGTTCTATTTTGTGCGCGATGATGAAGTGCTCAATGGTAATGCCCGTTGATTCTGAGAACAGATTGGAAAGATAAGTATAGTCGTAGTTTAGTTTTTCACTGAGGTAATTGGAAAAATTAGTTTTGGGTGTTTCCTCAGAATAATGCACCATCTCAACGATGACCCCTTTTATTTTTTCAATCAACGCCGCTTTTTTGTCCTCCATCAACTCAAGGCCGGACGCTGACAAAGCAATTTTTAGTTGCTCGTGCTGTTCGGCAGTGATATTTTCCTTGACCTCTACTTCGCCCAGATCCACTACGATGAAATGCAGCCCGAGTTTAGTCAACTCCGACTTGACCACCATTTTGCAGCGAATCGAGACCATGTATTTGATGTAGAGTTTCAATGGATTAGTTTATGAATCGTGAAAGTAATTTGACTCCGGAAGAGCGGATCGGGTAATCTTTTTGAGCAATCTATCGCCTTGGAAAGACGATGATACCGCCCAAAGATAACAAAAAACTCCGGTACGCCTGTAGGTACGAAGGATTGAGTTCAGTTTTTTTGGCATTCACACCTTCTATAAACCCAACTTCACCATTTGATGCATTTTTTAGACTGACCATCAATCAGGCACATCTCATCAATCAGGCGAACTTATTTTTGTTGCAAAGAGTAGATTGACCTGAGTTCTGACTCTTATTCATAAACAAGAACATCTCGTAATGGAAAAAATGTACATCCTTATCGCATTCCTTTTTCCGGCATTTATTCCGGAATACAATCACATTGCTGTTCCTCAGCGCCAGGAAGTTGTTTTATCAACCACGTCTTGCAGTATTACAAATCTTACGATAGACAATGTCAGCGGGTGTCAGGACAACGGTACCGCGGATCCTTTTGACGATTTTTTTACGGCTGACATTTTGGTAGAATTTGTTGATCCCCCCGCAACCGGACAATTGCGTGTTGAGCTTGGCGAAGATGCTATGTCTGGAGGAGGACTTCTGTCAATAGATGTAGGGGACATCGCAGACCCGGGAAGCCATACTTTTGAAGCGATTCGGGTTAAAGCGGACGGGGACACCACGGAAATTCCCGTATCTTTTTCTGCTGCACCGTCTTGCAGAGAAACAATTACGAATGGCCCGGCTGTGAGCAATTGCTCCGGTTCATTGCCTTGCGAGATCACTGGTGTGACCATTGACAATATTAGCGTATGTAACAACAATGGCACAGCCGATGCGTCCGATGATTTTTTTACAGCACGGGTATCTGTAAGCTTTTTTAATCCCCCGGCAACCGGTGATTTGCGCATTGAGCCGGGAGGTGATGCCCTGCCCGGCGGCGGAGCTACTTCTGTGCCGGTTGGCAGCTTAAATGAGTTTGGCCACAGTTTCAACGGGGTTCGCTTTAATGCGGATGGAACGGTGACGGTAGCAGAAGTAGAATTTACCGCCGATAATGGCTCCTGCGTAAGAACCGCCACAAGCGGAGCGGTAAACAGTTGCTGCGATCTGACCATCGCCAATATTACAGCTACGGCAGAAAGCTGCCCCAATGCCAGTGATGGGAGTATTGCGATAACTGCAACAACGAGCACAGGTCCATTGACTTATGCCATCTCCGGATCAGTTAACCAAAGTAATGGTACGGGTGTTTTTACGGGTTTGCCCGATGGCACTTACGCCATCACGGTGACCGACAATGGTGCATCAAATTGTACGGAGAGTGCTTCGGCATTAGTTGGCGCAGGCGCAGACCAGATACCTCCTGTTACGGTTTGCCGGAACACAACAGTCACCCTTGATGCCACGGGCAATTATACCCTGACGACGGATGATGTACTTGACATCGGCGCTTCTTCTGACAATTGTGGTATCGTAAATATAACCGGCAAGTTCCCCGAAACAATCAGTTGTGTACAAGTTGGCCAAACCATCCCGGTAAACGTGACGGTGAACGACGGAAACGGAAATGCTGCGACTTGCACAGCGCAAATTACCGTGCAGGAAGGTTCGGCTTTGCCAGCAGGTTTTAGCGGCGAAAATATTGGCAATGCCAATGGGACGAATGCCTTTCAGCCTTGTACCGGCCAAAAAATCATCCTCACGTCTACTGGTTTTTCTACTTCTTCCTCCGATGTACATCGCTTTGTTTCGCGCCAATTGTGCGGGAACGGAGAAATCATCGCCCATGTAGTCAGTGCAGGCGGTGGTGGTTGGGCTGGGATTACGCTGCGGGAAACAACGGCACCCGGTTCTAAAAAAGTGGCTCTAAAAACGCAGTTTTCGAATAATATCCGACGGGAAATCCGAACGGCGACGAATGGGGCAGTCAGTAACCTGAACTTCTTCCGCCCCCAGGATACCTGGCTGCGATTGGTGCGCAACGGCGGCAATTTTTCCGGATACACTGCGATGGACGGCGTAAATTGGAATTTTGCCTTTTCGGCAACGGTCGGCATGGCCGGTTGTATCCGGGTTGGGTTGTTTTCAGAAAGCATCAATACAAACATAGTCACCACAGCAGTTTTTGATCAGGTGGTAATCACGGGCACCGCCGTTCCTTTGGTCGCACCCGGCATCGGGTCGGTAGTCGTATTTGAAGCGCCGGACTTTCAGGCGTATCCGAATCCGACAACGGGCGAACTAACCCTTGACCTGAGCGCTTTTGCCAATCATTTGGTGCGCCTCGAAATCAGTAATGTACATGGGCAAACCCTGAACGTGCTGAAACTAAATCCGGCAGACGGCCACACGGAACGCCTTGATCTTTCCCAATTCCAGGCCGGAATTTACCTGATCGCTGCAAAATCAGAAGGATGGCCCGCTGTTGTAAAACGGGTCGTTTTCATGGATAAAAAGTAAGTTGGCAAGAGGCAAGTTGGCAACTTGCCAACTTGCCTCTTCATTTCAACAAAATCTCATATATCCTATCCAACGTCTTTTCTATAGCCGCGTGTATGGGGCTTTCCGTAACCGTTCCCAGGTTAATTCCCATGAACAGGTACAAGTTTTTTCCGGGGAAATAATACAACTGGCACCCTGCGCCAATGCCACCGCCGCTGTGGCCGTATGCGGTTTGCCCGCAGATGGTGGCGTGGTCTAATCCCAAGCCGTAGGTTGGATTCCCATCCTTGTCCGTGAACCCACGTCTTTATGACATCCAGCGTAGCCTCAGCAAGCAATTGATTTTCCATGAGACCTTTCAAAAACTTCACGGCATCAACGGGCGTGGCTACAATGCCATCATCGCCGATCATGGCAGCTACATTGTTTTGTTGCAGTTGGGACGCATTTTCCAAAATCCCATTGCTGTACTAATAGTTGAATGCACTGATAAAAGGAATCAAGACCACGAAAAGGGGGATATCCGGGTGGTAGGGGTTCCTGAATTTGGGCATTTTCGGCATGGGCAGGGTGCAGTTGGTAGACTTGGTGAAATGATTGATCTACACCATTTCACCGAGCCTGATGTACTGAATTTATCGCACGGTTTTCAAAAGTTCCGATTTTAAATCATCGAATGGGAAAACCCGAAACTCCAACATTATTTTGTGCCGGTTCTTCCATCAATTTGCAGCCGAGGGTAAAGCGTTTATTCCTAAACTTGCTGAGTCCATAGAACTGGAAGAAAGGATCGCAATGAGGTAGTTGTTTGCCCAATCCGCCACACTTTTTTTAAGGGCATCGCTGCCGCTTTCTATGTTCGGCCAAACGAGGTTGATGGTCAGACAATTGTAGCGGAGGGTGTCTGGTTTGTCGCAGTCGGTTCCATGCGTTTTTTCGTATCGGAGGTTACCTACTACAGGCGTTGTTTCAGGCGTTTTTGTGTCGTTTTTGCAGGAGTAAACACCTGATAGTAGTAACACAAAGAAGGATGTCAAAATTGAGTTTTTTATTGTTGTTTGTTTTGAAAGTGCAAAGAAAGCAGTTTAAAGCATTGTATTACTTTGAAAGACATCACATTGTTGAAAATCGTAATTTTCGATTTGAAATTTGTTTCGCTTTGGCTTTAAATCTCCTGTATCTTTACCCTATGAAATTTTTAAAACCAATGCGTTGATGTTACTAAAAAGAAATAATTATGGAATCAAAAAACATTAAAGCTTGTGGATTCCTGCAGAACGTGTGATAGTTGTAAGCATGACCTTGAGCAATATTGTTTAAACGGGTTTACGGGAACCTACAATGGGAAAGAAAAATATTTAGGAACGCAAACTTTCGGCGGGTATTCCGAAAAAATTGTGGTGGATGAACACTTTGTCCTGAAAGTTCCTTCCAACTTAGATTTGGCTGCCGTTGCGCCTTTGCTTTGCGCCGGAATTACCACCTGGTCGCCGCTTCGCCACTGGAAAGTTGGGAAAGGCAGTAAAGTAGCGGTGATCGGTTTGGGTGGATTGGGTCACATGGCCATAAAACTCGCAAAAGGATTAGGTGCCGATGTTACGCTCTTTTCAAGAACGCCGGGTAAAGAAAAAGACGCGCTGCAATTGGGCGCAGATGCCGTGATCATCTCAACAGACGATGCTCAAATGAAGTCGGTTAAAGGAAAGTTCGATTTGGTCATTGATACCGTTCCTTATGTACATGATGTGAATCCTTATGTTGCTGCATTAAGTATCAGTGGCACGTTGGTTTTGGTTGGTTATCTGGGCGGATTAGAACCTGTTTTAAATTCCGTACCCATGATCCTGGGAAGAAAAGCCGTAGCCGGTTCCGTGATCGGGGGTATTGCCGAAACCCAGGAAATGCTTGATTTTTGCGGGCAACACAACATCGTTTCAGATATTGAAATGGTCAACATGCAGGACATTAACGAAGCTTATGAAAGAATGCTGAAAAGTGACGTTCGTTATCGGTTTGTCATTGATATGGCTTCGTTGAAGGATTAAAAAATAATTCTTATTTTGCGCTATGTTTCAATAAAATGCTTTAAAACCACCCTATTTTCTTCACATACTTTACCATTATGGCAACCTTCACCTTAAACATCAACGGAAAGAAACAGCAGGTAGACGTTGATCCCGCCACGCCCATGCTTTGGGTGCTGCGCGACCACCTCAACCTCGTAGGCACCAAGTACGGCTGTGGCATCGCCCAATGCGGTGCCTGTACTATTCACCTCGGCGACGTGGCCATGCGCTCTTGCCAGTTGGCCGTTTCACAGGTCGGCAACCAGGCCATCACGACCATCGAGGGGCTGTCCGAAAACGGCGACCACCCGATGCAAAAAGCCTGGATAGAGCACGACGTGCCACAGTGCGGCTACTGTCAGGCCGGGCAAATTATGAACGCCGTCGCATTTTTGAACGCCAATCCCAACCCTGACGATGCCGAAATTGAAGCTGCTATGCATGGCAACCTTTGCCGTTGCGGCACTTATACCCGCATTAAAGCAGCTATTAAAACTGCGGCGGCTGGTTAGATTTGACAAGTTTTTAAAATTCATCAAATCTCCAGTCTACAAATTCAATAAATTCAACTCATCAACATGGCACTCATAAAAACATCATACGGCAGGCGTTCCTTTTTAAAAACTTCGGCCCTCGCAGGGGGCGGCATGATGCTCGGTTTCAGTTGGCTGGCTACGGCTTGCGAACCTAACTCAGAAGAAATGCTGACCATGCCCAAAGAGTGGTTTGAGCTGAACGGCTTTTTGAAAATCGGCGAAAACGGCATTGTTACCATCCAATCGCCTAATCCGGAAATCGGGCAGAACGTAAAGACTTCCATGCCTATGATTGTCGCAGAGGAACTCGACGTAGACTGGAAAAATGTCATCGTAGAGCAGGCACCACTCAACACTGCGTTGTTCGTCCGGCAGTTGGCAGGCGGCAGCCAGTCCATCCGGCAAGGCTGGACGGGGCTTCGCATGGCGGGTGCTACCGCCCGGCACATGCTCCGGGAGGCTGCGGCCCAGGCATGGCAAGTTCCGGTTGAAGAAGTCACCACTGAAGCCGGCGTTTTGCACCATAAAGGCAGCGGTAAATCGGCAGGTTATGGCGAAATGGCCTCGGCAGCCGCTAAAATTAACGTGCCGGAGGAAGTGAAGCTGAAAGAAGTAAAAGACTTCAAAATCATCGGTACCTCTCGCAAGAACGTGGACGGTCAAAAAATCGTGACCGGGCAGCCGCTATTCGGGTTGGATTACCAACGCGAAGGCATGCTCATCGCTATGATTACGCACCCGCCTGCTTTTGGCATGAAACTGAAATCGGTGGACGATTCAACAGCGAGGGCAATGCCCGGCATCAAAGACGTTTTTACCATCAATACGTTCAAGGAAGGCTACGAAACACAATGGTGCGACACCAGCGCCTTCCCCGAACTCGTCGTCGTGGTTGGCAATACGACCTGGGAGGTGATGAATGCCAAAAAGGCACTGAAAATAGCGTGGGAACTTGCGCCGGAAAAATCCAAAGTAATGGACATCTTCGGCACAAAAATGACCGTGCGCACTCCGGCAGGGCTGGAAAACACCAGCATCCACAACGCCAAATTGGCGGAAATGGGTGCCAAATTAGCCAAGGTCGTTCGCAAGGACGGCGACCCGGAGGCAGCCTTCAAAAATGCAGCACAAGTCATTGAGCGCAGCTACTCCGCACCTTTCCTCGCCCACAGCACGCTGGAACCAATGAACTTCTTCGCCCACGTAACGGCGGACAAAGTGGAACTTGTGGGCCCCATCCAGACGCCTGAGTTTATGGAAAAAAGCGTGGCTGCCCGACTGGGGATGCCATTAGAAAAAATAGACATACAGATGACCCGACAGGGCGGCGGATTCGGCCGGCGACTCTATGGCCACTTCGTGGTGGAGGCAGCGGTCATTTCACAAAAAATGAACGCGCCCATCAAGTTGGTTTACACCCGAGAGGACGACATGACCTTCGGCAACTACCGCCCGGCATACTACGTCACCTACCGCGCGGCTTTGGATTCCAACAAAAACCTCATCGGCTTCCACGTACGGTCTGGCGGGATCCCGGAAAGCTCGCTTGCCGCAAATCGGTTTCCGGCAGGTGCCATAGACAACTACCTTGCCGAAGATTGGGCATTAGATTCCAACATCAGCGTCGGGGCATTCCGGGCACCCAGATCGAATTTCATCGCCGGGGCAGAGTCGTCTTTCCTTGATGAATTGGCAGAGGCCATGGGTAAAGACCCCATCGAGTTTCGCCTCGAACTTTTGGATCGCGCCGGGAAAAACCCCGTTGGCACAGAAAACGACTACGAAGCAGCCCGGTACGCCGGGGTGCTTGAATTAGTCAAAGAAAAATCGGGCTGGGGCAAAGACCAGGCTGGCGTTCACCGGGGCGTTTCTGCCTATTTCTGCCACAATTCTTATGTGGCACAGGTCATAGACCTTGTCTTGGAGGACGGCAAACCCGTGGTGCAAAAAGTCTACTGCGCGGTTGATTGCGGCATTGTCGTGAACCCGATTGCAGCCATTAATCTCTCAGAGGGCGGCATCGTGGACGGCATCGGTCATGCCATGTACAGCGCCATCACCTTCAAAGACGGCGCACCTGAACAAAGCAATTTTGACAAATACCGCCTGATCCGCCACAGCGAGGCACCAAAAGCCATCGAAGTGCATTTCGTGAAAAACGAGATAGACCCGACGGGACTCGGCGAGCCGCTGAACCCACCCATTATTGGCGCGCTCGCCAACGCCATCTACAAGGCGACGGGCAAGCGCGTTTACCACCAGCCTTTTCTTGGAGGCACGCAGGTGTTGGGGTAGGGGCGTGTTGAATATGAAACAGAGGCTGTCTCATAAGGTAAAAGGCAAGAGGCAAGTGGCAAGTTTGCAAAACCTGGTTTTTGCCCCTTGCCAACTTGCCCCTTGCTTCTTATGAGACAGCCTCTGTTTTTTGAGAAAACTAAGGAGCGTGTCGTAAATAACTTACCGGTTTGCGCGGTGGCTTTTTCCATCAGGCTGCGTTGATCGTTGATAGGCGCAATTTATTCCATTCCCACAAGTCAATAGAATTGATCTATAAATACATAAGATATATAGATGAATGGTATCGTAAAAACCTTATAAATTTGTCAGGTTAAATGATACAAAATTATCAAAAATGGAAAATAATCAACAATCAAGCACATCAGCATACGATGTCAACGGTGAAAGCAAATGCCCGTTTATGAGTGGCATTCTCACGAAGGGTGCCGGCGGTGGCTCCTCAAACCGCGACTGGTGGCCTAACCAATTGAAATTGAATATCCTCCGCCAAAATTCTTCCCTTTCCAATCCGATGGGCGAGGCGTACAACTATGCAGAGGAGTTCAAAACCCTCGACCTGGATGCCGTGAAGAAAGACCTTTTCGATTTGATGACCGCGTCTCAGGTATGGTGGCCGGCCGACTACGGGCACTATGGGCCGTTTTTCATCCGGATGGCGTGGCACAGCGCCGGTACTTACCGCATCGCTGACGGTCGTGGTGGCGCGGGCTCCGGCACGCAGCGCTTTGCGCCGCTCAACAGCTGGCCTGACAATGCAAACCTCGACAAGGCCCGTTTGTTGCTCTGGCCGGTCAAACAGAAATACGGCAGGAAAATCTCCTGGGCTGACCTGATGATCCTTGCGGGCAACTGCGCCCTCGAGTCAATGGGCTTCGAAACCTTTGGTTTCGGCGGCGGACGCGAGGATGTTTGGGAGCCTGAAGAGGATATTTACTGGGGTTCCGAAACTGAATGGCTGGGCGACAAACGCTACACCGGCGACCGCGAATTGGAAAATCCGCTTGGTGCCGTCCAGATGGGGCTCATCTACGTGAATCCGGAAGGTCCGAACGGGAATCCGGATCCGCTTGCCGCAGCTCGTGATATTCGCGAAACTTTCGGCCGCATGGCGATGAACGACGAAGAAACGGTTGCGCTGATTGCCGGCGGACACACTTTCGGCAAAACCCATGGTGCTGCCGATCCCGGCAAGTACGTGGGACGGGAACCCGCAGCTGCTGGTATTGAGGAGCAGAGCTTCGGCTGGAAAAACACGTTTGGCAGCGGCCATGGAGTCCACGCAATCACCAGTGGCCTCGAAGGCGCATGGACTACGACGCCAATCCAGTGGAGCAACAACTACTTCGAGAACTTGTTCGGCTTCGAATGGGAGCTGACCAAAAGCCCGGCGGGTGCCCATCAGTGGAAACCGAAAGGTGGCGCTGGCGCAGGTACCGTGCCTGATGCGCACGACCCATCGCTGAAGCACGCGCCAACGATGCTGACGACAGACCTTTCCCTGAAAGTGGATCCTGCCTATGAAAAAATTTCAAGACGCTTTTTCGAGCATCCGGATGAGTTCGCAGACGCATTCGCCCGGGCTTGGTTCAAGCTGACGCATCGCGATATGGGGCCACGCGTGCGCTACCTCGGCCCGGAAGTGCCTTCAGAAGAGCTGATCTGGCAGGATCCGGTTCCGGAAGTTGCGCATGAACTGATCAACGACCAGGATATCCTTACCTTGAAGGACAAAATCCTTGCTTCGGGATTAACGGTGTCTCAATTAGTTTCTACCGCCTGGGCATCGGCATCAACGTTCCGCGGATCCGATAAACGCGGTGGCGCCAACGGCGCACGCATCCGTTTAGCACCGCAGAAGTATTGGAAAGTCAACAACCCGACTCAATTGGCAAAAGTGCTGGAGACGCTGGAGGGCATCCAAACAACGTTCAACAGCGCTCAGTCCGGCAAGCAGGTTTCACTCGCCGACCTGATCGTGCTGGGCGGATGCGCAGGCATCGAACAGGCGGCCAAAAATGCCGGGTTTAAGGTGATGGTTCCTTTCACACCGGGACGTACCGATACGTCGCAAGCGCAAACCGATGTCGAATCCTTTGCCGCGCTTGAACCGGCTGCAGACGGGTTCCGCAACTACAAGAATACCCGGTACGCAATAGCGGCAGAAGATATGCTGGTTGACAAAGCGCAACTGCTGAACCTGACCGCGCCAGAGATGACGGCTTTAATTGGCGGTATGCGCGTCCTGAATACGAACTTCGATCAATCTCATCACGGCGTTTTCACCAAGCGTCCGGAAGCGCTCACCAACGACTTCTTCGTCAACCTGCTCGATTTGGGTACGACCTGGAGGGCAACTTCGGATGCCCAAGACGTGTTTGAGGGCCGTGATCGTGCGACAGGCGAAGCGAAATGGACGGGCACCCGCGTTGACCTCATCTTCGGTTCGAACTCAGAGCTACGGGCGCTTGCTGAAGTCTACGCCTATGCAGACGGTCAGGGGAAGTTCGTGCGCGACTTTGTGGCGGCATGGAACAAGGTGATGAACCTTGATCGGTTTGATTTGGCTTGATTTTAGGAAAGTATGATTAATCGTATAAAAAGGTGGTTTGGCAACAAACCACCTTTTTTATTTCCTTACGTTGAGGATATGCCGAACAAGCTCCCGGAACGATACCAAAGCAGCTAATGGTAATTTGGAACGGTAATATCTGTACGCAACGGCAATTTTTGCAACAAAGCAGTAATATCAAAGGTTATTCTGAAGCAACGTTTTTAAAAATCACAAAACCATGCCACTCACCAAACTCCTCCTCGCGTACCTCCTCACCACCCTCGTCTTTTTCGCCATTGACCTGACCTGGCTGGGACTTATTGCCAAAGGGATTTATGCCAAATACCTCGGCAGTTTTCTCAGCGACCAAGTCAACTGGACAGCCGCTATTATTTTTTACCTGCTATTCATTGTGGGCATATTTTTGTTCGTCATCCTGCCGGCCGTAGAAAAATCCTCGATGCAACATGCGCTGGTATACGGGGCGCTGTTTGGCTTCTTCACCTACGCTACTTACGACCTGACCAACTTAGCCACGCTCAAAGGCTGGCCGTTGCCAATTGTTTTCATTGACATCATCTGGGGCATGGTGTTGACGGGTTCGGTCAGCCTGGCCGGATATGCCATCACCCAATACCTGAAATCATGATTTGGGAAACGGTTGTTGAGGTCGCGGGATTGGTATTCCTGTACGCGACAGCGTGGTTTGTGGTGTCGCTGGTTGCCCGCCGCAATGACGTGGCCGATGTGGCCTGGGGGTTGGGTTATTTATTGATCGGTCTCTACTTGGCGGGCACACAGGAAGTGACCACTATTTCGATGCTGGTTTATAGCTTGACTGCTATTTGGGCGCTGCGCTTGTCGGGCCATATTTATTGGAGGAACCGGGGCAAAACGGAAGACTTTCGATACCTGCAATGGCGGAAGGAATGGGGGAGGTGGTTTTTCCTGCGTTCTTACCTCCAGGTTTACCTGCTCCAGGGGTTTTTAATGCTGGTCATCGCTACGCCGCTGCTTGCTGCTGGCACTTATGGAAGCGACGAAACGGGGATTTTTACCTTTTTGGGCGTCGGCATTTGGGCAATCGGCTTCTTTTTTCAGTCCGTGGGCGATTACCAGTTGATGCAATTCCTGAAAACGCGTAAAGACAAAGAAGCGGTGCTGCAAACGGGTTTGTGGCGCTACAGCCGCCATCCGAACTATTTTGGTGAAATCTTAATCTGGTGGGGGCTCTTTTTAGTCGTTTTGCCGCTTCAAAACGGTTGGTTGGCCATCATTAGCCCGATTTTTATCACTTATTTGCTGGTTTATGTCTCCGGCGTTCCGTTACTGGAGCAACGGTATCGGGACAACCCGGCGTATCAGACGTATCGAAAACAAACCAACGCGATTATTCCCTGGTGGCGCAAAGTTCAGGTTACTTAGCACTTTTAAGATTAAACTTTAAGATTACACAACGTCTCGCGGAGTTACACGGAGTTTGTGATTACTCCACATAGAATTCCGTGTAACTCCGTGTAAAGAATACTATAACTTTGTTTGTTTTTACTCCTTCGGAATTTTCTTGTTAATTTAAATCAAAAACTAAAAAATCAGCAATTGATAATTTCAAAAAAATCGCTCTCGGAAAAATCAGAAGGGTAGGCTTCGTAATATTAAACCTGAATACTGGGTATACATTCCTTCAACGTACTATATTTTCAAAAATTTTCACTTAAATTCCGTGCTCAGAAACCTGATTTTACCCCAAACATGGTTTCCCAAAACCACATACAGGCAATACCTTTACACTCAAGTTGACCGTGCTCTTAGAGCTTGTTGGGGTTTTCGTCAATCGGCTATGAGTGGCAAATTTTATTTTATACTGCGTTGATTTTTTTCGCCATAGCTGCCGGCTATGTCTGCAAAAATCGCCTTGTCTAAAATAAAATTTCCTCGCACTCGCGCGATCACGAAAACCCCAACAAGCTCTTACTTCAGGTAGATAAAGCTATGGAAATGACACCTCGGTTTTCGCATTAAAGCGCGAAAAACTAAGTTCTCGAATGCAATTGAACGGCTCCGAATGCTCTTTTCGGGGCCGTTTTTATTATCCCAGCCTTGATATTCAGGATGTGGAAAACACGCATGGCGCAAATCGGAAGAATTACCTAATTTGGCAGGCAAAGAAAAAACCAACACATGCCTGTAGAACGTCCTCCTTTATCTCAAATCATCATTTACGCAATGGGGCAATTGGGCTGGTCGCTGGCGAGCTTTGGCGCAGCGAACCTGCTGGTCTATTTCTACCTGCCCCCCGAAGCGTCAACCGGCGTTTTGTTTCCCGCTTTTATTTTCCAAGGCTCTATTTTGGGAATCGCCGTGATTGGCCTCATTAATTTCAGTGGTCGCTTGTTTGATGCGATTACAGATCCTATTGCTGGCAACTGGTCGGATCGCAGTGTGTCCAAATTTGGAAAGCGGAAAAAATTCATGGCCATTGCCGCCGTCCCATTCGCGTTGTTTTCATTCCTAATTTTTTTTCCGCCAAACACTGGCGAAAGCACCCTGAATTGCGTCTGGCTCACCATCAGCATCTTTTTGTTTTATTTGTTCATGACCCTGTACGTCATTCCCTACACTGCCCTGATTGGTGAAATGGGACACCATCCCGATGACCGCATGCGCATCAGCACGGTCACGTCCGTCACCTGGGCGTTAGGATTCATGATCGGGAGCAATGCGTATGCTTTGCAGGCTTATTTTCAACAACAACAATCGGCTACGGCAGCATTCCAGATCACCATTGGTATTTTTGCTTTGACCTCCTTAGTTTTTATGCTCTTGCCGGTGTTCTTTTTGAAAGAATCGCGTTATTGCCGGCAATCGAAAGTAGAGACCAACGCCTTTCATGCCGTACGTGCAGTGTTAAAAAACCGAAACTTTATCCCTTTTGCCATAGCCGATTTGATGTATTGGCTGGCGCTTACGTTCATCCAATCCGGGGTGGGCTATTATGTGACCATTCTGATGGGATTCCCGCAAGAACAGGCGACGCTTTTTCTAACCATCAGTTTTCTCACCAGTCTGTTGTTGTATTGGCCGGTGAATGTCATCGTCCGGCGCGTTGGCAAGAAAAAAACGGTGATTGCCGCTTTTTTGGTTTTTAGTTTTATCTTTGGATTGACCACAATCTCCGGGTTATTACCGGTTTCAAAAGACGTCCTGTTTTACGTCCTTTCGTTGTCGTCGGGTTTTCCATTGGCGGTCTTTGGCATCGTTCCGATGGCGATCATTGCCGACATCCTGTACCAGCACGAAGCGGACACGGGCGAACAGCACGCCGGGATGTTTTACGCAGCCCGCAACCTAACCATGAAAATGGGTATTTCGTTGGCCAACCTGATTTTTCCTTCGCTGTTGTTGCTGGGAAAAAGCGTCCAAAACCCGCTTGGCGTGCAATTGTCTACGCTGCTGGCGATGTTGTTTTGTCTGGCAGGTTGTTTTGTGTTTACACGTTATCAGGATCTAAGCAAGAAGTTTTCACCATTATGAATGTTACAGAAGCCCGTTCTGCATTAAAAAAGTACTTCGGTTACGATCAATTCCGGCCCATGCAGGCCGAAATCATCGAGCGCGTCTACCGGGGTAAAGACGCCCTTGTGCTGATGCCAACGGGTGGAGGTAAATCGGTTTGTTTTCAGATTCCGGCACTGACCATGGAAGGCGCCTGCGTGGTGGTTTCGCCCCTGATTGCCCTGATGAAAGACCAGGTGGAGGGCCTGCGAGCCAATGGCGTGCGCGCAGCATTTTTGAATAGCAGTCTGGGCGGAACAGAAACCCGGCAAACGGAAGACGACTTCTTCAGCGGACGGATTGATTTGCTCTACGTTTCGCCGGAAAAAGTAGTCTCCCAGAACTTTTTGCCTTTGCTTCAACGCGCAAAAATCAGCCTGTTCGCCATTGACGAGGCGCATTGCATCTCGGCCTGGGGGCACGATTTTCGGCCTGAATACGCCCAATTGCGCTTTTTGAAACAACAATTTCCCGCCATTCCGATGATTGCGTTGACGGCCACAGCGGATAAAGTGACGCGGCGCGACATCATCGAACAATTGGCGCTTCAGGATCCCGAAACGTTCATTGCTTCTTTCGACCGACCGAACATTTCATTGGAAGTGCGCCCCGGCCAAAAGCGCATCGAACAGATCCTCAACTTTATCAACCAGCGCCCCGATCAGTCGGGTATCGTATACTGCCTGAGCCGAAAAAGTACAGAAGAATTAGCCGTTAAGCTGATGGGAAAAGGCATTCGCGCAGCGTGTTACCATGCCGGTATGTTGGATTCAGACCGCTCGCGCATCCAGGAAGATTTCATTAATGACAAAACGCCTGTCATTTGCGCGACGGTTGCGTTTGGCATGGGTATTGACAAATCGAATGTGCGCTGGGTCATCCATTACAACTTGCCTAAAAACATAGAGAGCTATTATCAGGAAATCGGGCGCGCTGGGAGGGATGGTGCCAAAGCGGACGCGCTGTTGTTTTACAGCTATGGCGATGTGGCCATTTTGCAGGACATCATTTCCAAGAACGAAAGCGAAAATACGGAAATCCAGTTGGCCAAGCTCGACCGTATGAAACAATACGCGGAAGCCTTAGCTTGTCGCCGGCGCATTTTGCTGAGTTATTTCAGCGAAGACCTGAGCCAGAATTGTGGCAATTGCGATGTGTGCAGCAACCCGCCCCAGTTTTTCGACGGCACCGTTATTGCCCAAAAGGCCCTTTCTGCCGTTTACCGGATGCGCGAAGAAAGCGGCATTGGCATGTTAATTGATGTGCTGCGCGGCTCGGGCAAAAAGGAAATTTTTGAAAAAGGCTATCAAGATTTGAAAACCTACGGTGCAGGCCGCGACATTGGCTACGGCGAATGGCAGCATTACCTGCACCAACTGATCAACCTCGGCTACATCGAGCTGGCGCCGGATCGCCACCACGTCGCCTGCCTCACTCCCGCCAGTCACCGGGTGCTGTTCGACAACGAAAAGGTAGCCTTGGTTCGGATGGCCACCGTTCGCGAACGTATGGAAGCCGAACAGGCGAAGGTCAAGGTGACCAAAGAACGCCAGCGCTCGCGGGGCGAATTGTTTGAAGAACTCCGCCAGCTTCGTTTGCGCTTGTCGCAAAAACAAGGGATACCCCCTTACCTTGTTTTCAGCGACGCAACCTTAGAAGAAATGGCTGCAGCCATTCCCCGCGATGAATGGGACATGCAGGATATTTCCGGGGTTGGAGAAAAGAAAATGCAGCAATTCGGCGTTGAATTCCTTAAAGTCATCAACGATTACGCCCGAAGAACGGGTATGCCGGAAAAGCCTGCTTTAGTCAGAGCCCCCACGCCGGTCAAAACGCCAAAGCCAAAATCGCCGACCACTTTGCAGGTCACGCTGGAATTTTTTCAGGAAGGTGCCACGCCGGAACTCATTGCCCGGGAGCGCAACGTGAGCTTAAATACCATCTACGACCATTTGTTGCAACTCCTTGAGGCAGGCGAAGATATTCCGATCCGGAAAATTGCATCAGAGCAGGAAATCAGGCAGGTCAAAGCGGCGCTACCCAAAATAGAAGGGCCGCCAAACCGACTGCGACCCATCTACGATGCTTGCGGCGGGGCGATTCGATATGAGGTGATCCGGATGATCCTGGTTCACCTTGAAGAGAAAAAAGTGTAGGAATAGGACTTTTTTTCTAATTTAGCACCTTAATATCAAAGTTGACGGGGACATGAAAAAAATACTGCTTTCGTTATTCGCATTGCTCTCATTGGCAAGTGCTTGCAAACAAAACGACGCTTCCAAGTCGAATCAAAAGGCAACCACCCAGGTCGGTCCGCCGGTAGATACTTTTATCTGGAGTCCGGAGAGCTTTTCTGACAAGAAAATCATCCGCTATCAGATTCCAGGCTTCGATAAACTTTCCCTGCAACAAAAAAAATTGGTGTATTACCTGACCCAGGCGGGGTACGCGGGCCGCGATATCATCTGGGATCAGAATTACCGACACAATCTTGCCATCCGGCGCACCATGGAAAAGGTAGTGAAGAATTTCCAGGGCAACCGCAATTCCGACGACTGGAAAGCTTTTCTGCTTTACGCAAAAAATGTTTGGTTTTCCAGCGGCATTCACCACCATTATTCCAATGACAAATTTGTTCCCGGTTTTTCGAAGGAATACTTCATCAGCTTGATGGGATCGGTTGGTGCCCGGTTGAGCGATGAAGCGTTGCGCGCTATGTTCAACCCGGAATTTGATGCTAAAAAAGTGTCGCAAAATCCGGAAGACCTGCTCAAACATTCCGCAGTCAATTTTTATGACCAGGGCATTTCAGAAAAAGAAGCAGATGATTTTTATTCCCGCAAAAAGGCGTCCCTTAAAGATCCCCGTGTTTCTTTAGGCCTCAATTCCAAAGTGATCCGCAACAGCCGCGGCCAACTCGAAGAGCGCGTTTGGAAAGTTGGGGGCATGTATGGAAAAGCCATAACGGAAATTGTCGGTTGGTTGGAAAAAGCGGTTGAAGTGGCGGAAAATGAAAAACAGGGGGAAGCACTGAAATTGCTGATCGAATACTACAAAACCGGCGATTTGGTCAAATGGGACGAATACAACATCGCTTGGGTGCAGGCCACGGAGGGCGATATTGACTACATCAACTCCTTCATCGAGGTTTATCAAGATCCTAAGGGCTACAAGGGATCTTATGAATCCATCGTGCAAATCACAGATTTTGACGCTTCCAAGCGCATGCGAATGGTGGCTGAAAACGCGCAATGGTTCGAAACGCATTCACCCATTTTAGAAGCGCACAAGAAAAAAGACGTCACGGGCATCAGCTACAAAGTGGTGACGGTCGCCGGGGAAGCCGGAGACGCTTCGCCTTCAACACCAATTGGGGTCAATCTGCCCAACGCGGAATGGATCCGGGCAGATCACGGCTCGAAGTCAGTGAGCCTCGGCAACATCATTGAAGCGTATAACAAAGCGGACGGCTCCGGCCTACTCAATGAGTTTGCACACGATTATGAAGAAAAAGAACGCACCCGTAAATACGGCGAAGTAGCCGCTAAACTGCATACGGCCTTGCACGAGGTCATCGGCCATGCTTCCGGGCAATTGGAAGAAGGCGTCGCTACCCCCGCCGAAACGCTGAAAAACTACGCTTCGCCGCTGGAAGAAGCCCGCGCCGACCTCGTGGCCTTGTATTACATCATGGATCCCAAACTGATCCAGTTGGGCTTGATGGAGTCGCAGGAAGTCGGAAAAGCGTCTTACGATCAATACATCAAAAACGGGTTGATGCTGCAACTCCGGCGCATCGAACCTGGCAAAAGCATTGAACAGGCCCACATGCGCAACCGCCAGTCAGTCGCTTCCTGGGCTTGGGAGCGCAGCCAGGCCGAAAACGTGATCTCCAAAGTGACCCGCGAAGGCAAAACGTTTTTTGAGATCAACGATTACGAAAAACTGCGCGTCATTTTCGGAGAATTGCTGCGCGAAGTGCAGCGCATCAAATCCCAAGGCGATTACGAAGCCGGTAAAAACCTGATCGAAACCTACGGGGTAAAAGTAGACCAGCAAATCCATGCTGAAGTTTTGCGCCGCTCCAGGCCGCTGAATATCCCACCGTATGGCGGGTTCATCAATCCGCGTTTAGTTCCTGTTACGGGCACTGACGGAGAGATTACGGACATCCGTGTGGAGTATCCGGATAATTTTATGGAGCAGATGCTGGAGTATGCGGAGAAGTATTCTTTTTTGCCGGATTATAATTAGTGTCCGTCTTTATAGTCCCGTGTCTGTTCTTTAGAGTTCGAGAACAAGGCGTGTTTTGCCCCAAAAATGGGAGTTTACTCGCGTAAATG